>Ga0154869_1058_pt3 | contig 10931 bp, 10 predicted proteins | sample Rifle2008BG19ft_FD_105841 | JGI IMG/M metagenome (GOLD analysis project Ga0154869, IMG submission 105841) | Armatimonadetes bacterium RBG_19FT_COMBO_69_19 | reverse complement strand
CCGGGCCGGCGACGTCTTCCAGGCCGTGCTGTCGCGGCGCTTTTCGATGGGCCTCGACGGCGTGGACGGGCTCGACATCTACCGGGCGCTGCGGACGGTGAACCCGTCGCCGTACATGTTCTTCCTGGATTTCGACGGGGTGAAGATCATCGGTTCCTCGCCCGAGCTGCTGGTGCGCCTCGAGGATGGCGTGGTGGAGACGCGCCCTCTCGCCGGGACGCGGCCGCGGGGGGCGACGGAGACGGACGACCTGACGATGGAAGCGCAGTTGCTGGCCGATGAGAAGGAGCGGGCCGAGCACGTGATGCTGGTGGATCTCGGCCGCAACGACCTGGGCCGGGTGTGCGAGTACGGCAGCGTGCGCGTGACCGACCTGATGGGCGTGGAGCGGTTCTCGCACGTCATGCACATCGTCTCCGACGTGCAGGGCCGCCTGCGCCCGGGGCTCGATGCGGTGGACGTGTTGCGGGCCTGCTTCCCCGCCGGCACGGTCACGGGGGCGCCGAAGGTGCGCGCGATGGAGATCATCGACGAGCTGGAGCCGGTGGCACGCGGCCCCTACGCGGGGGCGGTGGGCTACTTCAGCTTTTCGGGGAGCATGGACACGGCGATCACGATCCGCACGATCGTCATGGCCCAGGGCCGCGCCTACATCCAGGCCGGGGCGGGGATCGTGGCGGACTCGGTGCCGGAACGCGAGTACGTGGAGACGGTGAACAAGGCGAAGGCGCTCGTGCGGGCCATCGAGCGCGTCGGCATGTCATTGCGAGCCCCGGAGGGGCGCAGCAATCCATGATTCTCGTCATCGATAACTACGACTCCTTCACTTATAACCTCGTGCAGTACCTGGGCGAGATGACCGCGGACATCCGCGTCTTCCGCAACGATGAGTTGCAGGCGGACGATGTTGTCCGCCTGCGTCCACAGGCGGTGGTGATCTCTCCGGGTCCATGCACCCCGAAAGAGGCCGGAATATCCACCCCCCTCATCATGGAGCTCGCCGGGCGCGTGCCTGTGCTCGGGGTGTGCCTGGGGCACCAGTGCATCGGCGCCGCGTTCGGGGGCACGATCGTCCGCGCGAGCGTGCCGGTGCACGGCAAAGTGTCCGAGGTGCGCCACGACGGCCGCACGATCTACCGCGGCCTGCCGAACCCGATCGTGGGGACGCGCTACCACTCGCTGATCATCGACCGCGCCTCGCTGCCGGACATCCTCGAGGTCTCGGCGGAGCTGGCCGACGGTACGATCATGGGCGTCCGCCACCGCGAGGCGCTGATCGAGGGTGTGCAGTTCCATCCGGAATCTGTGCTGACCGCTCCAGGGAAGCAGCTGCTGCGGAACTTTCTGGAGCTGGCCGGGGTGCCCGAGCTGTTGCTCCGAGGCCCGAACGCCTGAGGGAGGACGGAATCGTGGAGATCAAGGACGCCATCCGCACCGTCGTCGGCCGCGAGGACCTCACCGAGGCGGAGGCGCACCTCGCGATGGGCCAGGTGATGGACGGCCAGGCCACGCCGGCGCAGATCGCCGCGCTCATCACCGCCCTGCGCATGAAGGGCGAAACGGTGGAGGAGATCGCCGGGTTCGCCCGAGCGATGCGCGAGCGCGCGGCGCGGATCACCCCGAATGCCGAGATCCTCATCGACGTCGTGGGCACGGGCGGCGACCGCCTCAGCACCTTCAACATCTCGACGACCACCGCGTTCGTGGTGGCCGCGGCCGGGGGCTACGTCGCCAAGCACGGGAACCGCGCGGTGTCGCGGCTGTCCGGGGCGGCGGACGTGCTCGAGGCGCTCGGGGTGCAGATTCAAGTTCCTCCGGACGTGGTGCGGGCGGCCATCGAGGACATCGGCATCGGCTTCATGTTCGCGCCGATCTACCACGCGGCGATGAAGCACGCCGTGGGGCCGCGCAAGGAGATCGGCATCCGCACCGTGTTCAACATCCTCGGGCCGCTGACCAACCCGGCCAACGCCGCGTACCTGGTCGTGGGGACGTACGACCCCGGGCTCACGGAGCTCATGGCGCGCGTCCTGGGGGAGATGGGCGCCCGGCGGGCCTTCGTCGTGCACGGCATGGACGGCATCGACGAGATCTCGACCGTCGGGCCGACGCGTGTCTCGGAATTGCGCGCCGGCCAGGTACACACCACCACCATCACACCCGACGATCTGGGACTGCCCAGGGCGGAGCCGGGACAGATCACCGGTGGGAAGCCCGAGGAGAATGCGGCGATCACGACCTCGGTGCTGAGGGGGGAGCCGGGCCCACGGCAGGACATCGTGCTCGCCAATGCCGCCGCAGCGCTGGTCGCCGCGGAGATTGCCGACGACTGGGCGGACGGCGTCGCCCTCGCCCGGCGGGCGATCGCTTCCGGGGCGGCGTACGAGAAGCTCGAGGCGCTGCGGACCCACATGAGAGCGGCTGTTTCCTGAGTGTCAGCATGATCCTTGAAGAGATTCTGGCGCACAAGCGGGTGGAGGTGGCGCGGCGAGCGCACCGACGCTCGCCGCGCGACATCGCCGCGGCCGCAGAAGCCGCACCCGCCCCGCGCGATTTCGCGGGCGCGCTCGGCGGCCCGGGCCTCGCGGTGATCGCCGAGATCAAAGGCGCCTCGCCCTCGGCCGGAACGATCAAGACGGCGTACGCTCCGGTGGAGATCGCCCGGGCCTACCAGGCCGGGGGGGCGGCGGCCCTGTCGGTGCTGACCGACGCGAAGTACTTTCAGGGCTCGTGGGACACGCTGCGCGTGGTGGCGCGGGCGAGCACGCTGCCGGTCCTGTGCAAGGAGTTCATCGTCGATCCGTACCAGATCGACGAGGCGCGCGCAGCGGGAGCCGCGGCGGTGCTGCTGATCGCGGCGGTGCTCGAGGGGCGCACGTTGCGCGCACACCTCGCCCACTCGCGCCGGCGCGGGCTGGCGGCGCTCGTCGAGGTGCACACGCCGGACGAGGTGGCCCTCGCCCTGGACGCGGGGGCCGAGGTCATCGGCATCAACAACCGCGATCTGCGCACGCTGGGCGTGGATCTCGGCACGACGGCGCTTCTCAGGCCGCTCATCCCAGCGGGGGTCATTGTGGTCAGCGAGAGCGGGTTCGAGCGGCGAGATCAGGTCGAAGCCGTGGCGAGGCTCGGCGTCGACGCGATCCTCGTCGGAACCAGCCTGATGGGCAGTGCGGATCCGGCCGCCAAGCTGAAGGAGCTGAGGGGGATATCATGACCAGTGCCAAGACCGACATCCAGGCGGCACCGGCGCGCGCATCCGTGCCCGGGAAGAAAGGGCGCCTGCTCACCGGCGATCGCCCGACCGGGAAGCTCCATCTGGGCCACTACGTCGGGACGCTGGCGAACCGGGTGAGGCTGCAGGACGACTACGATGCCTTCTTCCTCGTGGCGGATCTGCATCTGCTCACCACACGCCTGGAGAACCTCGGCGAGATCCGCGACAACATCCGGGAGATCGTCCTCGACTACCTCAGCGTCGGGATCGATCCCCGCCGCTCCACGATCGTCCTGCAGTCGCTTGTGCCGCAGACCGCGGAGCTGCAGCTCATCTTCTCGATGCTAGTGACTGTCCCGCGCCTCCAGCGCGTCCCTACCCTCAAGGACGTGATGCGCGACCTGCACATCCAGCAGCCGTCGCTCGGGCTGCTCGCCTATCCCGTGCTTCAGGCCGCGGATATCCTCATCGTCCGGGGAGAGATCGTCCCCGTGGGCCGGGACCAGGCCAGCCACCTGGAGGTCACCCGCGAGATCGCGCGGCGGTTCAACGAGCAGTTCGCCCCGGTCTTCCCTGAGCCGGACACGCTGATCGGCGAAGTCGGCACGCTGCCCGGGACCGACGGAAAGGCGAAAATGAGCAAGTCCCTGGACAACGCCATCTACCTGTCCGACGACGCGGCGACCGTGACGCGGAAAGTGATGAGCATGTACACCGACCCGACGCGGATCCATCCGACCGATCCCGGCCACGTCGAGGGGAACCCGGTCTTCATCTACCATGATGCGTTCAATCCAAACAAGGTCGAGGTCGAGGGACTCAAGGAGCGATATCGGAAGGGTACGGTGGGCGACGTCGAGGTGAAGCGCAAGCTCGCCGCGGCGGTGAACGCCTTCCTCGAGCCGATCCGTTCACGCCGGGCGAAGTACGGCGCGGGCGACGTGGACGAGATCATCGTCGAGGGGAGTAAGAAGGCGCGCGTCATCGCCCAGGAGACGATCGGACTGGCGCGTGAGGCGATGCGCATGAACTACTTTGGTTAGGATCAAGATCTGCGGGATCATGGACGCGGCCGCGGCCGTCGTCGCCGCGGCTGCGGGGACTGATGCCATTGGCCTGGTTTTCGCCCCCAGCCGTCGGCAGGTTACGGTGGAGCAGGCACGCCGTATTGCCTTCGCACTCCCGCCATTCGTAACGAAGGTGGGGGTCTTCGTAGACGACGACCCGGCCCGCGTCCGCGAGATCGCGGACGCGGTACATCTCGATGCGGTGCAACTGCACGGCGTCGAGTCCCCCGAGTATGCCGCGGCGCTCGGGCTGCCGGTGATTAAGGCCATCCGCATGCGCGACCGGAGCTCGGTCGAGGCGATGCGAGGGTACCGGGTGTTTGCCTTCCTGCTGGACAGCTTCGAGCCCGATCTGGCGGGCGGGACCGGCAAGGCCTTCAACTGGGATCTCGCTGCGGGGCTGCAGGCCTCCGCGCCGCTCATCCTCGCCGGTGGGCTGACCGCCGAGAACGTGCAGCCCGCCCTGCAGGCGGTTCGTCCGTACGGGGTGGACGTCAGCAGCGGCGTGGAGACGGACGGCGGCAAGGACCCTGGGAAGATCCGGGAGTTCATCGCGCGCGTGCGCTCGTGGAACGGGACGCGATGAAGGGGCGCTTCGGGAAGTACGGCGGGCGCTTCGTCCCGGAGACGCTGATCCCCGCGCTGGAGGAGCTCGAGGCGGCCTACGAGCGCGCGTCGGCGGATGAGGTGTTCCAGGCCGAACTCGACGGCTACCTCCGCCGGTACTGCGGGCGGCCCACGTCTCTGTATCAGGCCGAACGTCTCACCCGTTTGCTTGGGGGGCCGCGCATCTATCTCAAGCGGGAAGACCTCCTCCACACCGGCGCGCACAAGATCAACAACACGATGGGTCAGGTCCTCCTCGCCCGGCGGATGGGCAAGGCTCGGATCATCGCCGAAACCGGCGCCGGGCAGCACGGCGTCGCCACGGCCACCGCCGCGGCGATGTTCGGCCTCGAGTGCGAGGTCTACATGGGCGCCGAGGACATCGTCCGGCAGGAACTCAACGTCTACCGGATGCGCCTGCTCGGCGCGAAGGTCGTTCCAGTGGAGAGCGGCACCCGGACCCTGAAGGACGCGATCAATGAGGCGCTGCGGGACTGGGTCACGAACGTGCGCTCCACCTTCTACGTCATCGGTTCCGTGGTCGGGCCTCACCCGTACCCCACGATGGTGCGGGATTTCCAATCCGTGATCGGGCGGGAGACGCGGGCCCAGATCCTCCAGGAGACCGGTCGCCTGCCGGATGCCCTCGTGGCCTGCGTCGGCGGCGGGAGCAACGCGATGGGCCTCTTCTATCCATTCAAGGACGATGCGTCCGTACGGATGGTCGGGGTCGAAGCGGGGGGCCTCGGGATCCCCACCGAGCATCACGCCGCGACCCTCGTCGCCGGCACGCCCGGGGTCCTGCACGGCGCGTACTCGTACCTGCTGCAGGATGCGGGCGGTCAGATCCGCGGGACACACTCGGTCTCGGCGGGGCTGGACTATCCGGGCGTCGGCCCCGAGCACAGCTTCTTCAAGGACACCGGGCGCGCGGAGTACGTCGCCGTGACCGACGACGAGGCACTCGAGGGGTTCCGGATGCTCGCCCGCACCGAGGGCATCATCCCGGCGCTCGAGCCGGCGCACGCCGTCGCCTACCTGCGGACGCTCGTGCGAACGATGCGGCGGGACCAGACCGTCATCCTCGGGCTGTCGGGCCGGGGCGACAAAGACGTCCAGCACGTGGCGCGACTGGAGCAGGGATGAGCCGCATCGCGGCCGTCTTCGAGAGCCTGCGCACCCGCCGCCGGCCGGCGTTCATGCCGTTCGTCGTCGCCGGGGACCCGGATCTGCGCACCACGGCGCGCGTGGTCGAGACGCTCGTGGATGCCGGTGCCGATCTCGTGGAGCTGGGCGTGCCGTTCTCCGATCCCGTCGCCGACGGGCCGACGAACCAGCGGGCCTATCAGCGCGCGCTCGCCGGGGGGACGCAACTGGCGCAGGTGCTCGACCTGGTGACCGCCCTCCGCCGGCGCCACAGCGTCCCGATCGTACTGCTCTCCTACTTCAATCCCATCGTCCAGTTCGGCCAGGCGCGCTTCTGCGTGGAGGCGGTGCGCGCGGGGGTGGACGGGGTCGTGGCGCCGGACCTTCCGCCGGACGAGGCTGATGATCTGATCGCCGCGGCCCGGCCGGCCGGCCTCGATACCATCTTCTTGCTCTCGCCCACGAGCACGGACGCCCGCATCCGGCTGGTTGCGCAGCGGTCGACGGGCTTCATCTATTGTGTCTCCCTCACCGGCGTCACGGGCGCGCGGGAACACCTCTCGCCCGACGTCTCCGCGCTGGTCGGGCGCATCCGCACCCACACCGCGCTGCCGGTCTGCGTCGGCTTCGGGGTCTCCACCCCTGAGCAGGCCCAGCAGGTCGGCGCCGTCGCGGACGGCGTCATCGTGGGCAGCGCCATCGTCGCCCTGCTCGAACGCTCCGACGGCGTCGTCCGTCTGCGCGAGCTCGCCGGTGCACTGCGCGCCGCGCTGGACGGTGTGACGGTGGGGGAGGCCGCGCCGTGATCTCGCCGCGGACGCTGTGCTTCCTGCACCGCGGCCGCCAGGTGCTCCTGCTGCACCGCCGGCATGCCCCCAATGCCGGGATGTGGAACGGCATCGGCGGGAAGCTCGAGGCCGGCGAGGATCCCTTCACCGGTTGCGTCCGGGAGGTGAAGGAAGAGACCGGTCTGGCCATCGTCGACCCCCAGCTCCGTGCGCTGCTCGTCATTACGGTGAAGGCCACCGGGGACCTCTGGGTCATCTACGTGTTCGCGGCGTCCGCCCCGGAGGGGACCCTCGTCCCCTCGCCCGAAGGTGACCTTCACTGGGTGGACGCCACTCAGATCCGCTCCCTGCCCACGCCCGCCGACCTTGCCATCATCCTCCCGCGTATTCTCGATGGCGGGGACATCACCGTGGCGCGCCTCGAGTATGCGACCGAGGATGCCGTCGACCCGATCAAAGTTGAGATCCTCGGAGCCTGACCATCTCACCCTCCAGTCCCAACCACCCACAATCAGGTGGAGGGCTGATATGGCCCGCGTATAATTGGCCCTGTTGTGGACGCCGTCATCATCGCCGACCTCCTCATCCTGCTCGTCGTCCTGATCCTCCCGCTAGTCTCGCACCTCGTCGAGCAGAACCTCGAGGCGTTCCTCTTTGTGATGGGTCTGGCCGCGGCCCTGGCCGCACGGGTGCTCGACGGCCACCTCATCCGCGACGCGCTGACGCACCCCATCCCGATCACGCTGGCGGTGTTCATCTCCGGGCTGCTGTTCAAGTGGCTCCGAGGGTACATCAGCGACGGGCTCGTCCGGCTGCGCACCGTCATGCCGATGCGGGTGCTGGTCGCCGTCCTCATCACGGTGCTGGCCTTGGTGAGCAGCGTGATCACCGTCATCATCGCCTCGCTCGTGCTGATCGAACTGATCAGCGCGATGCAGTTCCGCGAGGAGGACGAATCCCGCCTGGTGGTCATCGCCTGCATGGCGATCGGCCTGGGGGCGGCGCTGACGCCGATCGGCGAGCCCCTGTCCACGATCGCCACGGCGAAGCTGGGCGAGGACTTCTGGTTCCTGATGCGCCTGCTCGGGCCGTGGGTCATCCCGGGGATCGTCCTGCTCGGTGTTTGGGTCAGCTTCCAGCCGCTGCGTTACAGGGGAGCGGGGCTCGCCCAGGAGGCGGCGGAGGAGACGTACCGTGGCGCGGTGGGCCGGGCCCTGCGCGTGTACCTCTTCGTCATGGCCCTGACCTTGCTGGGTGAGGGGTTCAAGCCGATCATCGACCGGTTCGTGATCCACCTCGACGCGCGGCTGCTGTACTGGATCAATATGGTCTCGGCCATCCTGGACAACGCCACGCTCACGGCGGCCGAGGTCAGCCCGCAGATGACGCACCTGCAGGTCCGGGCCGTCTTGATGGGGCTGCTGATCAGCGGGGGCATGCTCATCCCGGGGAACATCCCCAACATCATCGCCGCGAACAAACTCAAGATCCGCAGCCGGACCTGGGCGCGGGTGGGCATTCCGCTCGGGTTGGTCTTGATGGGGCTGTACTTCGTGGTCCTCTTCCTCATGTAGCCGCGCCCGGGTTATCCTAGACGCATGCACGTTGAGCACGCCGAGCTCCTGCAATTCCTGCTGCTCCTTGCTCTGATCATCGCCTCGGCCAAGGCCGGGGGCTGGGCGAGCCTCCGCGCCGGGCAGCCGGCGGTTCTGGGGGAGATCGTGGCCGGGGTCGTCCTCGGGCCATCCGTCCTGAACATGCTCGGCTGGCGGGTGTTCCCCGAGGAGCTCGGCGTCGTGGTCGCGCATCTCGCCAACATCGGCGTCATCTTCCTCATGTTCATCGCCGGACTGGAGACCGACCTCGCAAAGATGCGGCGGGTCGGCCGTGTCGCGGGGATCGCAGGTACGGCCGGCGTCTTCGTGCCACTTCTGCTCGGGGCGGCAGTCGCTCTCCCCTTCGGTTACTCCCTCACTCAGGCACTGTTCATCGGCGTCGTGCTCACCGCGACGTCGGTGAGCATCACCGTGCAGACCCTCATCGAGCTCGGGCGCCTCGAGTCCAGGGAAGGGACGACGCTGCTCGCCGCCGCGGTGATCGACGATGTCATCGCGATCATCGTCCTTTCCGTGTTCGTGGCGCTCAGCGGCGGAGGAGGGGGCGGACTCGCTTCCGTGGGCGTCGTCGCCGTCCGGATGGTCGTGTTCTTTGCCCTGGCGATCGTGGGGGGGCTGTGGGTGATCGGTCGAGTGCTGCCCAAGGCCCACGGACTCCCCATCAGCGAGGGCCTGCTCGCGTCGGTGACCGTCCTCATCCTCGTGCTGTCCTGGTCGGCGGAGGCGTTCGGCCGGGTGGCATCGATCACGGGCGCGTACATCGCGGGTGTGCTCGTGGCCGAGGTGGGGTTCCGTGACGAGGTCGAGCGCCGGCTGAAGTCTTTCACCTACGCGATCCTCGTACCGGTCTTCTTCGTGAGCATCGGGCTGCAGACGAACGCGCGGCTGCTCGCGGCCGAGGACCTCCCATTCGCGCTCCTCATCGTCGTAGCCGCCGTCGTCGGGAAGATCGCCGGCTGCGGCGGAGGGGCGCTCGCCGGGGGATTCTCCCGGGCAGAATCGCTGCGCGTCGGGGTGGGGATGGTCAGCCGTGGAGAAGTCGGCCTGATCATCGCCGGGATCGGCCTCCAGAGCGGCCTACTCACCGATCGCGGCTTCGCCGTCATGGTCATCATGGTGCTGGCGACCACGCTCCTCACGCCGATCTTGCTCCGGGCCACCTTCCCCAGGCAGCGGCCGGCCCTGACCGAGGCCGAAGCGGTGGAGCAGGTCATGGGCGACGACGCGTGAGCGAAGCCGTCTTCTTCCGGGACATCGCGCTGGTGTTCGTGGCCGCGCTCGCCGGGGGCGCGCTCGCCCAGTGGCTGCGCCAGCCCCTGTTCGTCGGCTACATCATCGGCGGGCTGCTGATCAGTCCGTTCACGCCCGGGCCCGCGGTCCAGGACGTCCACACCTTCGAGCTATTCGCGCAGATCGGCGTCGTGCTGCTGATGTTCAGCATCGGCATCGAGTTCTCACTGGGCGAGGTGACCCGCCTCGGTCCACCGGCGGTGCTGGGCGCCCCGATCACGATGGCCCTCACGATCGTGCTGGCCGTTGGGGCCGGACTGGCCCTTCGCTGGCCCGTGGCGCAGGGGGCCGCGGTCGGCGTGGTGATCTCGGTGGCAAGCACGATGGTCGTCGCCAAGCTCCTGGCCGAGCGCGGGGAGGCCCACGCCCCGCACTCGCGGCTGGCGATCGGGACGCTGCTCACCGAGGACCTCATGGTGGTGGGCCTCATCGTCCTGCTCCCGGTCCTCGCCGGGGAGACCGCCGACCGGCTGCGCTCGCTCGCCCTGGCGCTGGCGCGGGCCGGGATCGTTCTCATCCCCTTCTTCTATCTTGCCAACCGCCTCGTCCCCGAGATGATGGCGCGTGTCGCCCGGCGGCGCAACACCGAACTCCTCGTCCTGGTCGCGATGGCGATCGGGGTCGGCACGGCGGCGCTCTCCGGAGGGCTCGGACTGTCGCTCGCGCTGGGGGCCTTCCTCGGCGGCCTCGTCATCAGCGAGTCGGAGTTCACCCACGAAGTCCTCACCCGCGTGCTGCCGATGCGGGACGTTTTCGGCGCCTTGTTCTTCGTGTCGATGGGGACGCTGATCCGCCCGGCGGGGGTCGCCGGCGGCCTCCCGCTGCTGGGTGTGCTGCTCGTACTGATCATCCCGGGGAAGTTCGTCCTGCGATTCCTCGTGCTGCGCGCCTTCCGCTACCCCTGGCCGACCGCCGCCCTGGTGGGCGTGCACCTCGCTCAGACCGGGGAGTTCTCCTTCGTGCTGGCGCAGGTGGCCCGGAGCGCGGGCCTGGTCACTGAGGGTGTCTATCAGGGGCTGCTTGCCGCGTCGCTCGTCTCCATCCTCGTCACCGCGGCGCTCTCCGACCTCGGGCACCGCTGGATCGAGGAGCCGCCGCTCCAGGAAGCCTCGGGGCTGGAGCGGCTCAAGGAATCCTCAGGCCGCGTGCTCATCGGCGGTTTCGGGCGGGTCGGAGGGACGATCGGGGAGGCGCTCGAAGC
>Ga0154869_1006_pt2 | contig 10997 bp, 14 predicted proteins | sample Rifle2008BG19ft_FD_105841 | JGI IMG/M metagenome (GOLD analysis project Ga0154869, IMG submission 105841) | Armatimonadetes bacterium RBG_19FT_COMBO_69_19 | reverse complement strand
ATGGAACGCGGATCGCCTTCGTGACGCGCGTGGGACGGGCCGAGCAGCAGATCCTGATCGTCGACCGCACCGGCGGAGAACCGCGGCGCCTGTCGACCGGCTACGCGCCGGCATGGTCGCCGGATGGGACACGCATCGCCTTCGTCGTGGCGCGTGTTGGCGATTCGCAGATCTACGTCATGAAGAGCGACGGCACAGCGCTCCGGCGCCTGACGTCCGGCGGCGCCAACATGCTGCCGGTATGGTCACGCGACAGGCGGTGGCTCGCGTTCCTCGGGGCGGATGAGCGCGGGCTCGGCCTTTACGTGATGCGGGCGGACGGTACCCACCGGCGGCGTCTGGGCGAGGCCGCAGGAGATCTCAGCATGGGACCGGTCATCGCCTGGCAGCCTTAGGCCGGCTCCTTCGGCTCAACGAGGGGGACTCCGGCACGGCAGAGGGGGCACTGGCCCGGCTCCCATGCGTTGACCTCAAGTGTGAGGAGCGAGTGGACCGGCACCCCGAGATCCACCCGCCCTCCCGAGCGGTCGACGAGGACCGCTGCGCCGACGACCTCCGCCCTCGCGGCGCGGACCACGTCAATCACCTTTCGGATCGAGCCGCCGGTGGTCAGCGCATCCTCGATCACCAGCACGCGCTCCCCGGGAACGAGCGTGAATCCGCGCCGGAGCACCATCGCCCCGCCCGCGCTCTTCTCCGCGAAAATCGCCCGGGCGCCGAGGTGACGGGCCAGCTCGTACGATAGGATGATGCCCCCGACCGCCGGCCCGATGACCGCGTCGACGCGCTCACCGCGGTAGGGCCCGGCCATCGCTGCGGCCAGCGCCGCCGCGCGCTCGGGATGCTGCATCACCAGGGCGCAGAGGAGGAAGAAGTCGCTGTGCAGCCCCGAGGTGAGCCGGAAATGCCCGGCGCGCACGGCCCCTGCCGTCTCGAGGATCGCGCGGACCTCATCGGCGCGCATGCTGATTTCTTCGCACGCGGGCGGCGAGGGCCTTCCCGTGGATCTACGTGACCGCTGTCAGGAACTTGGCGAGGTCGGCCAGGGTGCCGCGGTGGTGGACGCCCCCGCGCAAGACCGCCCCCCCGATGAGATGGTCCGTGACGAGGTAGGCCTGCATCCCCGTCCGGACGGCGGCGGCGTCATGCGTCGCGTCGTTCCCGGCCATCAGACACTCCTCGGGCCCCTTCCCGATCACTGCGGCGATCTCCAGGAAGTACTCCGGATGGGGTTTGCAGAAGTGCGCAGTCTCGTAGGTCGTGACGTGCGCGAAGGACAGGTCCGCGATGCCCGCCCACTCCAGGCGCTGGCGGATGGCCGTCTCCGGGAAGATGGGCTGCGTGGCGACGACCGCGTCGAAGCCGCGCTCGAGGGCCGCCCCGACTGCGCGGCGCGCCAGCGGGTCCGGTCGTGTCAGGGCGCGCAGCGCCGGATACTCTCGCGCGTAGAACTCGGCGAGGTGCGGCGCCATCTCCTCCTCCGTGAGTCCCAGCGGTGGATAGAAACTCGCCGCGAAGACCTCCCGGTTCGTCCGCGAGGGATCGCGATCCGCCATCATGGCCTGCGTGGCCACCAGGAGGTGCCGGACGAACAGGTCGGGTGGGATCCGAGCGGCGAACGAGCGGGCGAGCAACCGCACGTAGGCCTCGACAAACTGGGCCGTATCGACATGCAGCAGCGTGCCGTCGAGGTCGAAGAGCACGGCCCTCATCATCTAGTCATCCTGGATGCCCAGACGATCCCCCAGGTAACTCCCTTCGCGCATCCAGGAGGCGATCTCTTCCTCGCTCGCGATCGCCCGCAGCAGGTTTCGCTCGTCCGGCGTGAGGCTGGACATCGGCGTCCGGAAGACTTCCCTGCGGTGGAAGCGCGGGGCGGGCCGGCGCGACGCAACCGTTGCATCGTCGCCTCCTTAGCCCACTGCTGGGGCATGCTACGCGGTGGGACCCCATGCACCTCCAACTCAGACGGATCACGATGTGCCTCCTGCTGGTGGGGGCGGTGGCCGTGCCGGTCCTCGCGGCGCAGACCGCCCTGCGCAGCCTCGATCGTCGAGGCATCCCGATGCTCATCTCGAAAGGCGCCGCTCTGAACAAGTACGGGACGGGCGTGGTCGTCGGTCCCTCCACGATCCTCACGGCGAAACACGTGGTGGGGAATGCGATGGAAGTCCGGCTCCCGAAGGGTACGCCGGTGAAGGCGCGGCCGGTGTGCCGGACCCGCGACGAGGACCTCGCCGTCGTCAAGGCCGCGTTGCCGAAAGGGACGCCTTACTACATCCTGTCGTCGAAGACGCCGTCAGTGGGCGAGCCCATCCGTGTGGGAGGCTATCCCGGGCGCCGCTGGACCGTCGCCAGCGGACGCGTCACGCACGTCATCGCATCGGCCATCCTCGGCGGGCGGAGGATCCGCTCCCCGATGATCGTCTTCAAGCCGGCCCTGCACCAGGGGGCAAGCGGCTCGCCCGTGCTCAACCGCAAAGGCGAAGTCGTGGGGATCTTCGTCGCGTCCAACCGCAGTGAGAATTACAGCATCGCCTTCCCCGCCGCCACCGCGCTGGGGGCCTGCCGGAGCTTCCTGAAGTAGGATCTGCTAGGGATCCTGGGTTGGCGATGGCGCCGGCGCCGACGGCGGCAGGGCGCGAATCTCCCGGCGCGCGTAACCGGCGAGGCGGCGACCCAGATCGTCGACGACGTCCCGGACGAGCCGTGGGTCCGTCGAGGCCGGGGAGACCGCGGGGATGACGGCCACGTTCCGTCGCACGCACGGCAGATCGATCCGGCGGGCCGCCTCCAGGATGCCCTGCCAGCGGATGGTCTCCCCGGTGTTTACCGCGGCATCCACGAGCAGCGAGGCGATCTGCCAGGCCGAACAACTCACCTGTCCCGTCTGGGGGTCGACGTAGACGCGGATCGCCACCGAGCTGATGGTGTGGCGGACCACGGTCATGCGCAGTACCGCGTCGGAGCCGGCTGTCGGCTCGACCAGCGTCAAGGTCGGCAGGAGCCGGCGGATGCGGGAGGAGGCCTCGCTGCGGAGCAGCACGCCCACGGGCGCGGGGTCGTTGGGCATGTCGGCCGCCATGACGGCTACGGTCTTGATCCCCTGCAGGTCGGCCTCAGGGGGAACCTGCACGGTCACGGTCTGGCATCCGGTCGCCACGAGCCAGATCGCCACGACGAGCGCCACGACACGCCGTTTCACGGGATCGTCACCCCACTGGAAGACTTCCCGTGCGGTCCCCGCCAAAGACGTGCGGCGCCCGCGGAGCGCACTCGCCGCGTGGCGGCGGCTCAGGCGGGAGCGATCAGGTGTAGGTCTCCGAACTCATGCCAGAGGTACCCGGCGTTCAGCGCGGCGCGATAGACGCGCTCCACGTGCGCGCGGCCGGCAACATCCACCGCGCTGCTGGGCGTGGGTCGGCCGGTCCGTAAGGTGGTGATGCAGCGCCCCTTCGATGTGGAGGGCGATGGCGTGAATTGCTTCGTCTCGCCGTCGACCAACCAGATCCATCCGGTCCGGAGACCGAGCAGGTCGCGAAGCGCGGTGAGGCCCCCGCATTAGGGGGGCCCCCACGCCTTGTGGCAGAGCCGGGAGGAGATCAGCGGTTGCCTTCGACCAGCGGCCTGAGGATGATACTCGCTCCCGACAGGATGAGCAGCGCCGCGAAGAGCGGCACTTCCAGATCCACCCCAGCGAAGTTCCCCACGCCAGCGGCCAGGGCAAGGACGCGCCCAGGATGATCGTGAACCGCCTCACCCTGATGCCGTTCAGGTACCTCGCCGCGTTGAGCCCGAGCATGACGACGCCGACACCCACCAGCCAGGTCGCCCACGGCACCCCCCAACCGGGCATCAGGAACGCGGCGCCCGTGATGATCAGCAGCAATCCCCAGCCGATGTCCTCGATGCGTTTGTCGCCCATGGCTCGTTCCTCCCGTGCCGTGATTCACCGCCCGCCCGACCGGTCAGTCCAGCGCGCGGAGGTCTTTGACGGTGACACCAAGCAGGGCCGAGGCGAGGATCAGCGCCCCGCCAAGGATGAACAACAGCCGCACACCGGCAGCCTGCGAGATCCAACCCGCCAGCCCGTAGGAGAGCGGGTACAGCCCGTAGATCCCGAACATGAGCATCCCCATCACGCGACCCATGTAGGCGCGCTCCGCGCGCTGCTGGATCATGGTCATGTAGGTGATGCCGATCCAGGCGAGGAGCGCCCCGCTGCCGAACAGCAGCGCCGCGCCCTGCCACACCGTCTGCGCGAGCGACACCGCCGCAAGCAGTGCTCCCACCGCCCCGATCAGGATGATACCGACCAGGCCGCGCCGGCGCGCTCGCACCGTCCCGCCGATCATACCCCCCATCAGCGCTCCCAATGCGGAGGCCGCGAAGAGCGCTCCGAGCTCTCGCGGCCCGGCGCCGAGCGGTCCTTTGACGAACACCGGAAGCCCGACGTACGTGGCGCCCGCGTACCCGAAGGAGAACACGGAGGCCATCCCGATCATGGCCAGCAGCATCAGGACGCTGCCCAGCGCGCCGGGGCGGCCGGTCAGCGACAGGACGAGCCACGAGAGGGCCACGAACGTGAACTGGTCGCCCACCAGCGAGACGCTCTGCCCGAGCCACAGGTTGCGGAAGTTACGCACCTGCAGGGGCGCGAGAAGCGAGACGCGATCGCTGGGTGGTGCTGCCCCCGGAAGGGTCGCGGTGTCGCTCACGTCACACTCCCTCTCCCTCGGCGCCGCGTTTAGCCGCAGCAGGCGGTGAGCAGCCGGACCAGGTCGATGACCATCTCCGGTCTCACGGCATAGTAGACATACCGCTCCTGCCGCCGTCTGCGGATCAGACCGGCCCGGGTGAGGATCTCCAGATGGTGCGACAGCGTGGGAGCCGGCACGGCGAGCGCCTCCTGGATCTCGCCCGCGGGGACCTCGCGCCGGGATCGAACCAGGAAGAAGAAGACGTGCAGCCGCGTGAGGTGGGCCAGGGCCCGGAAGGCCTCCGCATGCGGCTCCTTTGCGTCCAACTTCATCAGGGGGATGGGGCGTAGCGTCGGTCGCAGCGTGGTCATATTTCCACGATTATCAAATTATCAAAGAGTTGTCAAGCCCCGAATGAATGCAGAAACGCCCAACAGGCGCTGACGCGTGTGTTGGGCGCTCCTGGGGGTCCACCGGCGGGAGCGCCGGAAGGTGGGGAGCAGCTACGACGTGCGGATCGACAGCCCGCCGATCACCAGGCGGCCGGGCGTGCTCCGGGCCTTGGTCCCATAGGTCGCCTCGGCGCAGACCCGGGAGCAGAAGGGGTCACCGTGCCGCTTGGCCACTGGCGGGATGCGCTGACCGCAGCGCTGGCAGGCCGTCCGGCTGTGCAGACGGCGGGTATGCTTGTGCGTCTTCATCGTCATGGTCCTCCAATCGCAGGCCCGCGTGGTCCGCGACGGCGTTCGCGTGTGGATTCAGGTCAAGTTCAATAGTAGAGGGCCCCCAGCATGAGGGGCCCTCACCAACAATCACAATTGTATCAGAAAGACGGCGGGGTGGTCAACCCGAGGCCGACAGCTCGCGCTGCGACGGCTTGACGAGTCTCTCCTCCCTGCGCTAATCTAGTCTCAAATTTAGGACGCGTGGTCCAGTATTTGAGACACAACGCTGGCGTCCATTCTCCCGGACCCGAGCTCGAAATCGTCGGCTCTTTCGAGCAGGGTGAGACACTGTCCGCGACGGACATCGTCAGGCTGACCGGTCTCCCCCGCAGCACCGTCTACCGAAGCCTCAACATCCTCATTCGATCGGAATTCCTCTCTCGAGATCCGGCACGCCGGCGCTATCTGCTCGGTCCGCGGATCCTCCAGCTCGGCATGCTGGCACGCAGGCGGCTGGCGGCGGATGCCGTCGTCGGCCCTCATCTCCTCAGGCTCCACCAGAAGACACGGGAGACCGTCACGTTCAGCATCGTCGATGGAAGCCACCGCCTGTGCGTGCAGGTCCTGGAGGCGGAGAGCGAGTTACGGCAGGTGGCGCAAGCGGGGATGCGTTACCCCCTTCACCTCGGTGCAGCCGGCAAGGTCATCCTGGCCCATATGGACAGACAGGTGGCCTCGATCATCCTGCAGACCCAGGGCATCTCCCCGGGCGAGGCGCAGCAGGCCCTCCGATCACTTGACAAGATCCGGCGACAAGGCTACGCCGTCACCACGGGCGAGCGGGTCCCGGGCGTCTGTGCGGCCGCGGCACCGGTCTTCGTCCAGGAGGCCATCTACGGCAGCGTGGCCGTCGCCGGACCGCGGGACCGCATGCGCAAGGCCCTGGGCCCCATCATCCCACTCGTCGTTGGGGCGGCCAGGACGCTCACGTTGGAGATCCCGTCCAGCACGGCCAAGAGATCCACGACCGGGAGTTCAGTCTGAGAGGCCAAACCACGTAGGGGGTGGACGATGATGTCTCAGAGGAATGCCGTGCGCACGGTGGCGGTTTGTCTGGTGATGCTTGCGCTCGGGTCCGCCACGAGCGGATATCCGGCGATGGCGCAAGGAACGGTCACACTGCGCCTGTCCCATGATCAGCCCGTCACACATCCGAACACATTCCAGCTAGAGGTCTTTGCCCGGCTCGTCGAGCAGCGGTCGAGAGGCACACTCAAGGTCACCACCTTTCCGGCCGGACAGCTCTTCTCCGAGACGGACGTCCTCCCCGCCCTGGAGCGGGGAGAGGTGGATATCGCCCTCCTGCAACCCTCCAAAGTTGCCTCGGTGGTCCCGGCGATGCTCATCACGGAACTGCCCTTCATCTTCACGAGCTGGGATCAGTTCCACACCGCGCTCGACGGCGAGATGGGGCAGATCTTCGCCCGCGCCATGCAAGGGGACGGAATCAAGACGTTGTTCTGGGTGGACGTGACGAGCATCGATCTCTTCGGTACCCGGAGTAAGCTCGTGCGGCGCCCGGAGGATGCCCGGGGCCTCCGCCTGCGCTCGTTCAGCGAAGCGCTGGCTGCCACGATGCGCCTCTGGGGGGCCGCGCCCACGGTGATTCCCTCGGCAGACGTCTACAGCGCCGTGCAGCGGGGCGTGGTCGACGGGCTGATCTCGGGCGTCAGCTTCGTGGAACGGCGGTGGTATGAAGTCACGCCCTACATCAGCTACATCCCGATCACGTTCACGTCGCAGATCATCGGCATGAATCTGCGAAAGTGGAATTCGCTCTCTTCGGAGCAGCAGCAGACACTCATGCGGGCCGCCGCGGAAGTCCAGCGGATCAACCGCCGGGACACGCCACAAACCAACGCCGATGCCTACCAGCGCTTGAAGACGGGACTGGTCAAGGAGTGGTACGAAGCGACCCCTGCAGACCTCGCGCTGTGGAGGAAGGCTGCCGCGGGGATGGAGGAGTGGTACCTCCAGCGTGTCGGCCCGCTAGGGCCGGCAGTCCTGAAAGCCGCCAAGTCCACCATCCGGTAGTCGTACGTCCATGATCAGGGCGTTGCACGCGATCATCCGCGGGGCGGCGGCGCTGGCGGGAACCCTTGTCTTCTTTCTGATGCTCACCTCCGTCTTCGAGGCCGTCGCCCGCCGCCTCGGCCGGCCCACGGTGTGGGCCTACGACTACAACACGATCGCGCTCCTCGGGATGGTAGTGCTTGGACTTGCCGCGGCGCAGCGCGATGGGGAGCACATCGCCGTCCGGTTCGTCGTCGATCGGCTCCCGCCGGGAGCCAGACACGCTCTCGACGTCCTCAACCAGCTGCTCACCCTCTTCTTCCTGACCGTGCTCGCGGTCTTCGGAACATCGATCGCCAGAGCCTCGTGGCAGGCCGGGCGAACGGTGGGCGGCCTGACTCGCACGCCCGCCTACCTGGTCCAGGCGCTGTTCGTGGCCGGGATCGTCCTGCTGCTGCTCGAGGTCGTCGTGGAGTTCGTGACCGGTCGGACTCGGAAGCATGCGCTTGAGCAGCCGGATAACCTTGGCTGAAACCGCCGGAAGGACAGGATCCGCCCAATGTTGATCACGGGCGTCCTGGTCGGCATGCTCGTGCTCCTGGTGATCGGTACGCCGGTCTTCATCTTCCTCGGGTTGCCGGCGGCTGTCGCGATGATGCTCGGCACGACCCTCCCCTGGGAGGCCGTCGCCTCCCGCGTGATGGAGGCGCTCCGCAGCGACGTCCTTATCACCATCCCGATGTTTCTCCTCGTCGGGGAAGCGCTGGCGGGCAGCCGGGCGATGGACGACCTCATCGGCGCGTTCAACGCTCTGGTGGGCCACATCCGGGGCGGGCTGGCGCTGGTCGTCGTCCTGGTGGCGATGTTCTTTGCCGGGATCAGCGGGTCCACGACCGCGGAGACGGCGATCCTCGCGCGGGCTCTCGTGGTTCCGCTCCAGCAGGCCGGCTACCCCCGACAGTACACCGCGGGGTTGATCGCGTCGAGCGCGACCATGGGCATTTTGATCCCGCCGAGCATCCCCATGCTCCTCTTTGCCAGCATCACGGCGGTGCCGGTCTCCCAGCTCTTCCTCGCGGGCCTCCTGCCTGGGCTCCTCGTGGGCACGATCCTCGCGATCGCCGCAATCGTCATCGCCCGCCGAAAGGGATACGGTCAGGCGGGGAAGGCCGGCAGCCTCAAGCAGCGCGTCGCGGCGATCGTCCGGGCGCTGCCCGTGCTGATGATTCCCGCCTTCATCGTCTTCGCCCTGTACTCAGGCTTCAGCACGGCGACCGAGACGGGCGCGATCGCCGCCACGGCCAGCCTGCTCATCGCGAGGCTGGTCTACCGGGAGCTGACCCTTCGGAGTCTGACCCGGATGCTCTTGAGGACCGCCAAGGTCAGCAGCGCGGTCATCGTGATGAGCGCGACGGCGAACCTGCTGGGATGGCTCATCACCTATGAGCGGGTGCCGCAGGTGATCACCAAGTTCATCGTGGACGCGGGCTTCACTCCGCTGATGTTCCTGCTGGCCGTGAACGTCCTCCTGTTCATCCTCGGGATTCCGCTGGATCCTCCGCCGATCATCTTCATGACCCTACCGATTCTCTTTCCGGTGCTGGCCGGGCTGAACATCAACCCCGTGCACTTCGCCGTCGTCATGGTGGTCAACATGCAGATCGCCCAGATCTCGCCCCCGATGGGCGGCGCGCTCTTCGCCCTCGGTACGGTCGGGAAGGTGCCGCTGCATGAGGTGTACCGTGGGGTCCTCCCCTTCATGGGCTTCCTGATCATGGCACTGCTCATTCTGACCTACTGGCCGGCGGCCAGTCTTCAACTCCTGCGCTAGGGGGACGCTAGAATGGAACTGACCCGGCCCGTTGCCGAGTTCGTCGCCCAGACCCGCCTCGATGGCATTGACGTGGCGGCCGCCCACCATGCCCGATGGCTGCTCATCGACGCCGTCGGCTGCGCGCTCGCCGGCCACGGGTCGCGCGAATTCCACACCACACGCCAAGCGCTCACGAACATCGGACCCCAGGGCGACGCCACCGTCCTCGGCGAGGACCGTCATCCCCTGCTCAACGCGGTGTTCCTCAATGCGTACTTGATCACGGCTCTGACCGCCTGCGATTTCCATGTGCCCACGCGCTGCCACGTCACTCCGGAGGTGGTTCCGGCCGCCCTGGCGGTCGGAGAGCGCTTCGATCGCGGCGGGGAAGAATTGTTGACGGCCGTCGCGCTCGGCGCCGAGGTCACTGTCCGCGTTGGGGTCGCGTTCGACTTCTCGGCGAAGCACGCCCGCGGGTGGCATGCTCCCGGGCTGAGTGGCGTCATCGGCGCGGCCGCGGCCGCCGGCAGGATGCTCAGGCTCGATGCTCCCCGGATGGTGAACGCTCTGGCGCTGGCGGCGGCCCAGGCGGCGGGCACCTTCGTCGGCCATGGGACTCCGCAGCTGAAGTTCAATCAGGCGCGGGCCGCCCTCTCCGGCGTCCTCGCGGCGTTCATCGGTGCCGAAGCCTTCCCCACCACGCCGGAGCCGTTCCTGGGAATCAACGGCGGGCTGCTGACGCCGACCTATACGGACCACGCCCGCCCAGAACTTCTTGTCGATCAGCTCGGCGAAGTGTGGCAGCTCCTCCAGATCAGCCTCCGGCGGTGGCCCGCCGGCACGTCTATCCAATCCGTGATCGACTGCCTCCTCGAGATCACAACGGCCAACGCGATCGGGCTGGATGACGTGAAGCGTCTGGATGTGACGCTCGCACCCGCGTCGGCGCAGCTGCACGGGCATCAGCCCCATCCCCGGACGCCGTTCCTTGCCCTCCTCTCCACGCACTATGTCGCCGCCGCCCTGCTCGCAGACGGCCACTTCTGGCTGCCGTCCGTCGCGCCGAGCCGCCTGGCCGATCCTCGTCTTCAGGCGTTCGCGGATCGCGTCGTCGTGTCCGCCGACGACAGCGTACCCGACGCGGGTGCCGTGACCTCACTCCTGACCCACGACGGAAGGACCCTCGTGGCCAAGCGGGACTTCCCCCGGGGACATCCGAGCGACCCCCTCTCCGACGACGAGATGAGGGCCAAATTCCTCAGATGTGCTCAGGAGAGGCTGGATCCGCCTCGGGCGCGCCGCCTGCTCGCGATGCTCGAGCGGGTGGAACACGTCAGCGTGCGCGAGATCCTCTCAGCCGCGACCCCCGGTGCGGCGTGAGCCACCTGCGTCTGTCACGGCAGGTGGGTGAGGCCGTATGTCCTGGCGATCTGCACGAGCACGTCGCGGGGCGGAGTGGCGAATGTCCCGACCCGGCTGGGACCAATCCCGGCGAATCTGTGCAGCCGGACGAGGGTGACGGCGAGCTGCACCGCCGCCGCTGACACATCGAGCACGGGCAGCGGCAGCGCCCCAACATCACCGTGCACGAGCGCGTTCAGGATCCCCGAGCCGATCAGCAACAGCTCACACCCGTCGCCGCGGGCGCGGATGCTGAGCTCGCGCACCTCATCCAGGATCCTGGCCCGGGCCGCCGGATCGCTGAATGAGGCGGCGAGAGACGGGATGTCGGTACGCAGGGCGTAG
>Ga0154869_1102_pt6 | contig 11043 bp, 11 predicted proteins | sample Rifle2008BG19ft_FD_105841 | JGI IMG/M metagenome (GOLD analysis project Ga0154869, IMG submission 105841) | Armatimonadetes bacterium RBG_19FT_COMBO_69_19 | reverse complement strand
CGCGGCCGCCCACGGCAGGATGCGGGCCGGGGGGCGCCCCTCGACCGGACCGCCCCGCTCGCCCGGACGACCCTGCTCTCCGAGCAGCGCAGGGAGCTCGTCCTCGAACGCGAGGACGTCGACGAGCCGGCGCGAGAGCGCGGACGTGCCGGTGAGGATGCCCGCATCCACCGCCTCACGGACCTCGTCCTCCGCCAGGCCCCGCGAGCGTGCGATCGCCGAAACGAACTCGCCATAATGGCCATCGATGAGCGATTGCGTCATCTCCCGCTGCGGCTCGGTCATCCGCGGATACAGGAAGCGGTGGGACGCCGTCTTGTACTCCGCGATGTGGTGGTACTGGGGCAGGATCCCGAGACGGTCGAGGGCGAGACGGAGAAAGGTGATCTCGCTGCGCGGCCCGTGCAGCCCAAGCTCGGCGCTCTCCGGGACCACGACCTGCTCCGCCGCGCTGGCGAGGTAATAGCCGTGCAGATCCGCCGTCGCGACGTAGGCGACGAGGCGCTTGCCCGACGCCCGGAACCGCTCGAGGGCGAGGCGCAGGCTCTCCAGCGCCGCCGCTCCGGCGCGGAGGTCCCCGAGCTTCAGCACCACCCCCTCTACGCGCGGGTCGCCGGCGAGGAGGCGCAGCCGTTCCCGCCACTCCTCGAGGCTTTCCTGCGCCGTGCTCGCCAGCGGGTTGGGCAGGAAGCGCGCCAGCATGCCGCGCGGGGCGGGACGGCGCTCGGGGAGAGACCCTCCCACCGTGAGCATGACGAAGTCGGGCGCGGGCAGCAGCATCGCGAGCAGATTCCGGACCGCACGGGCGGCGTTGCCGGCGAGATCGATTACGAGCGCCAGCGGGTTCATCGCATCTCCTCAGTCGTACCCCAGGTCGCGCAGCCGGTCCTCGTCAATGCCGAAGTGGTGCGCGACCTCGTGCACGACGGTCCGGCGGATCTCCTCGGCGATCTGTTCCTCGCTCTCGCACGCCGCTTCCAGCGGCCCCTTGAAGATGGTGATCTTGTCGGGCAGCAGCGGGTCCGCCGTGATGCCGCGCTCGAGCAGCGGGGTGCCCTCGTAGAGACCGAACAACCACTCATCGGGCTCGAGACCGAGATCATCGTATTGCTGCCGGGTCGGCCAGTCCTCGATGACGACGTCGATGTTGTTCATGTGCTCGGCGATGAGCTTGGGGATCCCGTCGAGCGCGCGGGTGACCAGGGCCTCGAAGCGCCGGGGGGCGAGCTTCATGTGCGCAGCAGACGCCCGGCCGCCCGCACCAGAGCGTCCACGTCCTGCGGGGTGTTGTAGGCCTGAACGCTGATCCGCAGGAGGGCCCGGCCGTTCCACCGCATCACGGGGATCTCGATCGCGAACTCCTCGAGCAGCCGGCGCTGGAAGGCGCGCGCCTCCTCGGCCGGGATGGGCAGCGGCATGCTGGCCATCTGCGTGAACCAGGCGGGATCATCGGGGCACAGCGGCCCCAGGCCGGTGAGGACCGCCAGCGCGTCCCGGAAGGTCCGGACGAGGGCGTGCGAGCGTTCGCGCACGCCGCCCCAGTCGTGATCGTGCAGGAACCGGATCGCCTCGGGGACGGCGAGATAGGCGGCCAGGTCGTCCGTCCCCTGCCATTCGAACTCGTTGAGGAAGTGCGACGGCCCCGCCAGATCGCTCTCATCCCCCCAGCTCGTGATCGGGGGCCGGAGACGATCCTGCAGGTCCCGCCGCGCGAAGAGGAACCCGGTGCCTTTCGGCGCGCACAGCCACTTGTGGCAGTTCGCGGCATAGAAGTCCGCGCCCAGCTCCCGCAGGTCGATGGGGATCTGCCCGGGCGCGTGCGCCCCGTCCACGACCGTAAGGATGCCGGAGGACCGGGCGCGCCCGATGAGCTCCGCCAGGGGGAAGGTCAGAGCGGTCGGCGAGGTGATGTGGCTCACCGCCAGCACGCGCGTGCGCCGCGTGACGGCCGACCAGATCCGATCGGCGACCTCACCGGGAGCGTGGACCGGAACCGGCACCGCCGCGCGGACGTAGCGTGCCCCGCGCTCCGCGCACACCGTCCGCCAGGTCCGGTCTACCGCGCCGTATTCATGGTCGGTGCCGACCACCTCGTCACCGGGCTGGAGGTCGAGCGACCGGGCGACGACGTTCACTCCTGTCGTAGCGTTGGGGACGTAGACTAGATCGTCCGGATCGGCGCCCACTTCTTGCCCCAGCGCGCGCCGCGCCGTGCGCAGCAGTTCGCGGGAACGCCGGCCGAGGAACTCCACGGGCTGCTGTTCCAGCTCCAGCTGCCAGCGCTGGTACGCCTCGAAGACCGGCCGCGGGCAGGCACCGAACGCACCATGATTGAGAAAGATTACACCGGGACGGATGAGGAAGAGATCGCGCACAGCAGGGGTATTCCGAGATCCTGGGACCATCCCCTGCGGGCGAAATATCCGGCGCGGGAACAGACGTTACGAGTGGGCAGAGATGCGCATCGAGTTCCTCTACTGGGATGAGTGCCCCTCGCACGACCAAGCCCTGGCGCGGCTGCGCGAGGTCCTCGCCGAGGAAGGGATCCGCGAGAAGGTTCAGCTCGTCCGCGTCGACACCGATGAGCAGGCGCGGGCGATGGCCTTCCCCGGATCGCCGACGATCCGCCTCGACGGGGCCGACATCGTCCCGCCGTCCGAGCTGCCGGTGGGGCTGGCCTGCCGCATCTACCTTACCGACGACGGGCGGGTGATCCCCCTGCCGACGAAAGAGATGATCCGCCGCGCGCTGCGTGCCGCGGTCCGGGATCGAGGAGGTGGCTCGATCATGATCCCCTTCGCGCTCCCCGCAACCGACGGCCGGATCTCCCGGCCGGAGGATTTCGCGCAGGCGCGGGTCTTCGGCGTCATCTTCACGTGCAACCACTGCCCCTACGCGCAGGCCTGGGAGGACCGCCTGATCCGCACCCAGCGGGACTACGCGGACCGCGGCGTGCGGTTCGTCCTGATCAGCGCGAACGACCCCGCGAGGGTGGCGGACGACAGCCCCGAACGGATGCGGACGCGGGCGCAGGAGAAAGCGTACCCCTTCCCCTACCTGTTCGACGAGACGCAGGAGGTGGCCAAAGCCTACGGGGCCACCCGCACTCCTGAGATCTTCCTCTTCGACGCCGCGCGCGTGCTGCGCTATCACGGCGCGCCCGACGACAACTATGAAGACCCGGGCGCGGTGCGCCATCACTACCTGCGCGACGCGATCGAGGCGGTGCTGACCGGCGCGACACCGGCGACCGCGGAGACGAAGCCCGTCGGATGCACCATCAAGTGGAAGTAGCGTAGCCTGACGCAGGGCGGGCGGGGGTTCCCCGGCGGCCCTGTGATGCGGATTGCAGCCTCCGTATTCCCCCCTTCACAGCCCGTCGCGGCCGCATCGCGTACTATCGGAGCCAGCCAGTTCACTCCGAGACCGCGGTGCTGCAGGTCTCGTCCAGAGAGGAGGTGACCACGATGGCTAAGATCCTGACGCTGGTGGCGATCCTCACGCTGGTCCTGTCGGCCCAGGCGTTTGCCCGCGAGATGGAGGTCGAGACCTGGGAGGTCCTCGCAGAGTATACCCAGCCCGGTGTCGTGGCCGACGACGGGTCGGCCGAGGCCGGCGAGATCGAGATCGAGGACCAGGGTTCCGAGAGCGCCGAGGGAGGGTTGGATGAGGGGTTCGACCGTTACGCACTGTAGCGCATCGACGATGCAGGACGCGGTGGGGGCGACCGTGCAGCAGGTCCGCCTCCACCGCAGGAATACCAGGCACGAGTTTTGGGTAGAGCATGAAACGAGATGGAGGAGGTGAGGACGATGGCTGCGCTGTTCGAGGTCTGGCAGTCTCCGGGCGGAAAGCGATGGCAGGGTGAGGATCAGGAGGAAGGTCTCCTGGCCGCGATACGCTCGCGCCGGGTAGGCACCGTCACCGAGCTGGCCGAGGTCTTTACTCCGGAGGGGAAGCTTCACCTCCGCCGTCTCGCCCGCTACGACGACCGCGTGCGCGCCGACCAGTCCGCCTGAGCCGCTGGGACGCGCGCAGGCGGCAGGAGCCGTCTCCCGCCGCCCGGTGTCATCGCTCGATCTCTCAGATCGAGCGATTGCAGTTTGTAGGGATTCTCACGTATCAAAGTACAAGAAGAACTCCGCCGGGTGCGGCCGCATCCGCACGAAGTCCACTTCCTTCTTCCGCTTGTACTCGACCCACGTCTCGAGCAAATCCTTCGTGAACACGTCCCCCTCGAGCAGGAACGCGTGGTCCGCCTCGAGCGCGGCGAGCGCCGCGTCAAGGGACCCCGGCACCTGCCGGATCTTCGAGGCTTCCGCCTCGGGCAGCTCGTAGAGGTCCACGTCCATCGGGCTGCCGGGATCGAGCTTGCGGCGAATGCCGTCCAATCCGGCCATCAGCATCGCGGCAAAGGCGATGTACGGGTTGGCGCCCGCGTCCGGCGGGCGGTACTCGACGCGCTTGCTGCGCGGGCTCGTCGAGTACACCGGGATGCGTACCGCGGCGCTGCGGTTCCGCATGGAGTAGACCAGGTTCACGGGCGCCTCGTACCCCGGCACGAGCCGGCGGTAGCTGTTCGTCGTCGGCGCACAGAACGCCATGAGCGCGTCCGAGTGGGCGAGCAGCCCGCCGATGTACCAGCGCGCCGTTTCGCTGAGCTGCGCGTACCCGTTCAGATCGAAGAAGAGGTTCGTGCCGTCCTTCCACAGGCTCTGGTGGCAGTGCATCCCCGAGCCGTTGTCGCCGAAGATCGGCTTGGGCATGAACGTCGCCGCCTTGAAGTGCTCCCGGGCGTACATCTTCACGAGGTACTTGTAGAGCATGAGCGTGTCGCTCATCTGCGTGAGCGTGCTGAAGCGCATGTCGATCTCGCACTGCCCGGCCGAGGCCACCTCGTGGTGGTGGACCTCGACATCGATCCCCGCCTCCTGCAGCTTCAAGACGAGCCCGGAGCGAAAATCCTGCAGGCTGTCTGCCGGCGGCACGGGGAAGTAGCCCTCCTTGTGCCGCGGCTTGTGGCCGAGGTTCGGCTTCTCGTCGCGCCCGGAGTTCCAGATCGCCTCCACCGAGTCGACGCTGTAGGATGCGGCGTGCTGGCTGAGATCGTAGCGCACGTCGTCGAAGACGAAGAACTCCGCCTCGGGGCCCCAGTAGCTGGTGGTGGCGATGCCCGACGCGCCCAGGTAGCGCTCCGCCTTCTGGCCGATGTAGCGCGGATCGCGCGTGTAGCGCTCGCGCGTCACCGGGTCGTAGATGTCGCAGGTCAGCAGCAATGTCTTGACGCGCAGCAGCGGGTCGACGATGGCGGTCGCCGCATCCGGCAGCAGGATCATGTCGGACTCGTTGATATGCTGGAAGCCCCGGATGCTGCTGCCGTCGAACCCGACGCCCTCGACGAACATGCTCTCGTCCAGCTCGCCGACCGGCGCGGAGAAATGCTGCCACGTCCCGAACAGATCGGTGAACCGGAAGTCCACCATCTGCACCTCCTGCGCGCGGCAGAACTCGATCACCTGGGATGGATTGGCGATCGCCCGGTCGGAGATGTGGTTCCGGATCTGCTCCTTCATCGACCCCGCCTCCCCGGCATGAAGTTAGAAAAGCGAAACAGCGCCCCCCAGGGTGGAGGGGCGCCGTGGCCCGAACGTCTATGGAAGCCTTACTGCAGATGATAGCAAACGGGAGGCTACCCGGTCAAGAGCCTGCGCACTTACATCCGGAAGAGGGTTGAAGCCGCCCGCGTTGTTGGAAAGATGGAGGTGGAGCCATGGAGCGATACACCTACCTGATCGTCGGTGGCGGCATGACGGGAGACGCGGCCGTGCGGGGCATCCGCGAGGTGGATGCGCGCGGGACGGTCGGCGTCGTCAGCGCCGAGTCCCATCCTCCGTACAACCGCCCCCCGCTCACGAAGGGGCTGTGGAAGGGCCAGTCCGAGGAGGAGATCTGGCGCGGGACGGAGGCCCACGGCGGGCGCATGCATCTCGGCCGGCGGGCGGTCCGGCTCGATTCCGGCGAGCGTATCGTCACCGACGACCGCGGAGAGACCTACGCATACGAGAAGCTCCTCCTCGCGACCGGTGGGACACCGCGGCGGCTGCCGTTCGGCGACGGCCGTATCATCTATTTCCGCAACTACGACGACTACCGGCGCCTGCGGGATCTGAGCGAGCGCGGGAAACGGTTCGCCGTGATCGGCGGGGGCTTCATCGGCTCCGAGATCGCGGCGGCCCTGGCCATGAACGGGAAAACCGTGGTCATGCTCTTCCCGGATGAGGGCATCGGCGCGCGCATCTTCCCGGCGGGCCTCAGCCGCTTCCTCAACGACTACTATCGCAACAAAGGGGTGGACGTGCGCCCCGGGGAGACCGCGGTCGGGTTCGACGCCGCGGGCACGGGCGGGGTGGTGCGGACGCAGGGCGGCGGGACGATCGAGGTGGACGGCATCGTCGCCGGCATCGGCATCGAGCCGAACACGGACCTGGCCCGCGCGGCGGGCCTGCGCGTGGAGAACGGCATCGTCGTGAACGAGCTCCTGCGCACCACCCGGCCGGACATCTTCGCCGCCGGCGACGTGGCCAATTTCCAGAACCCCGCGCTGGGACGCTTACGCGTCGAGCACGAAGACAACGCCAACACGATGGGTAGCGTGGCCGGCCGCAACATGGCCGGGCACAGCGAGCCATATGACCATTTGCCGTTCTTCTACTCCGATCTCTTCGATCTCGGGTACGAAGCCGTCGGGGACTTCGACAGCCGCCTGCAGACGGTCGAAGACTGGAAGGAACCCTTCCGTGAAGGCGTCGTCTACTACCTCAAGGACGGGCGGGTGCGGGCCGTGCTGCTGTGGAACGTGTGGGAGCAGGTGGAGCACGCACGCCGGCTGATCGCCGACCGGGGGCCCTTCACGGCGAAGGACCTCAAGGGACGCCTGCCCGCCTAGCCCGCTGTGGCCCAGGCCTGGATCCAGCCCGACCGGCCGCACCTCACACGCTCCGGCCTCTTCCTCGCCGGCGCCGTGCTGACGTTTCCCATCGTCGGGGGGTTCGTCGCGGCCGCCGCGCCGCATCTCGCCGCGCTCCAGCACCGCACGCCCGTCGTCCTCACCGCGAACCATCTCGTCACGCTCGGCTGGGGCACGATGATCGCGCTCGGTGCCCTGCACCAGCTGCTCCCCGCGGCCGCGGGCGTCCGCCACGATCCCGGGCCTCTCGTCGTCGCCCAGTTCGGGGTCCACCTCGCCGGCGTCGTGCTGCTTGCCCTCGGGTTCTGGTGGCGGGCGGCGCTGATCCTCGTCACGGGCGGCGGCGCCGTCGTCCTGAGCGTGCTCGCGAGCGCCGTCACCGCCGCGTGGGTGCTCCGGCGGCGCACCCGCTGGAACGAACCGCTGGCCTTTGTCGCCGTCGCGCTCGCGTCCCTGGTCCTCGTCACCACCTGGGGTGTGGTGCTGGGGCTGAACCTGCGCTATGCCTTCTGGCCCGCGCTCCTCCGGCCGATGGGGCTCGTCGTGCACCTCACCCTCGGCCTGCTCGGCTGGTTCGCCTTCCTCATCACCGGCGTGTCGTACTATCTGCTGCAGCGGTTCACCGCGCGCCGCTCGCTCGACGGGTCGCGGGTCCGCGCGGTTTTTGTGCTCCTGGTCATTGCCGTAAGTGCGCTCCTCACCGGCGCCTTCGCCTCCGCGGTGCTCGTGCGCGCCGGATTGCTCGCGGCGGGTGCTGCGGGACTCGTCTACGTCCAGGATGTTCGCCGGTTCGTCGCCACATGGAGCCGCGCCCGCGACATCTCACGCGTGCACTGGCAGCTCCTCATGGTCGAGACGGCCGCCCTCAGCGCGGGCGTGATCGCGTACGCGCTCGGTTTGCTGGGCGGCTCGCCGACCAGGTGGATCGTGGCCGGTGTGACGCTGTTCCTCACGGGGTGGGTGACGCTCGCGATCACGGGGCAGGCGTACAAGGTCACGCCGTTCCTCATGTGGTACTACCGGTTCGCCCTGGGCATGCCGGCCTACGACGTGCCGCGTCTGGAAGCGCCGTACTGGCCGCGGTGGAGCCTGCCCTCGCTCCTCCTCCTGGGTCTCGGGGCGCCGCTGATGAGCGTGGGGATCCTCACCGGGCAACGCGCCGTGAGCGCGGCGGGGGGGATCGCCTTCTTCCTGGGGAGCTGCGTCTTCGCCTACGTGCTCGGCTACTCGTGGTTGCCGCGATTCTGGCAGGTGCGCAGACGCCGGGCCCCCGCGCCTCCGGGCTAGCCGCGCGTTAGCGGAGCCGCCGGAGGAAGGCGACCACCGCTTGGTTGAAAGCATCCGGCTGCTCGAAGTTGGTGACGTGGCCGGCCCCGGGGATGATGACGAGCTCCGCTCCGGGAATCGTGGCGGCCATCTTGCGGGAGCTCTCTACCGGAGTCGCCTTGTCGTCCTCGCCGACGACCACCAGCGTGGGGACCGTGATGCTGCTCAGCAGGGGCGTGCTCTCCGGACGCTCTGCCATAGCGCGCAGGCCGCCGATCAGGGACTCCACCTTGGTTCCCTCCATCAGCCGGCGCACCTCGGTGGCGACCTCGGGACGCGTCTCCGCCGTGCGCGGGGAGACGAGGAGCTTCGCGAAGTCATCGAGGAAACCGGAGGGCCCTTCCCGCTCGATGCGCTCGATGCCGGTGTAGCGGCGCTGCCGGGCCTCGGGCGTATCCGCCTCCGGCCGGGTGTCCAGCAGCATCAGCGCGCGGACGCGCCCGGCATGTGCGGCGAGGTAGCGAAACGCGACGTAGCCGCCCATCGAGAAGCCGGCGAGGACGAAGGAGGACAGCTTCAACCCCTCGACGAGCGCGTGCACGTCGGCCGCCAGTTGCTCCACGCTCTCCGGGATGCCCTCGGACTCCCCGCACCCGCGGAGGTCCGGTGTGATGAGCCGGCACGCTCGCGCGAGCGGGCCGCCCTGCGCGGCCCACATCCGGCGCGAGAAAGGAAAGCCGTGGAGGAGGACGACCGGGACACCCTGTCCCTGGTCGTCGTACGCGAAGCGGGTGCCGTTCAGCGCAATCTTCATCATCGTGAGGGTTTTTTCCCGGGGCGAGCCCGATGCTCCTTCAGGACGCCGGCTGGAGCGCTGACGTGCAATGCGGGCACCGGGTGGCCGCGGGCGCCACGGGCAAGTAGCAGTAAGGGCACTCCCGCACGGGCGCCGGCTCGGCGGCGCGACGCGACCGGTTGATCTGCCGGACGACGAGGAAGACAACAAATCCGACGACGATGAAATCCAGCAACGTGTTCAAGAACAGGCCGTAGTTGATCGTGACCGCCCCTGCCTCCTTGGCCGCCGCGACCGTGGTCACCGGCGGCCCGGCGAGACGGATGAAGAGGTTGGTGAAGTCCACCCGCCCAAGGAGCAGACCGATCGGGGGCATCACGATATCGGTGACCAGCGATGTGATCACCCGGCCGAATGCCACCCCGAGAATGATACCCGCGGCCATGTCCATGAGGTTCCCGCTGGCGATGAATTCACGGAACTCCTTCAGCATCTCCCCACCCCCTCCGGGCACTCGCGCTGAGAAGAGCATACCCGAGCCGGACGAGGTGTGGAATCGGGGCAAGGCGGTTCCGTCACCTCCTCGCGGTCTGGTCGCGCTCCGCCAGATACTCAGCGAAGGGTCCAGGCCAGACCGATCAGGCCGAGGACCGCGGTGAGCACCAGGACGTACCGGCCGGTGACGCGCATGACCTGGCCTTCCTGCCCGGCCAGGCCGGTCGTGGCGGTGGCGAGAACGACCTTGGCCGGGGCGACCATCGAGCCGAGCGCTCCGCCCGCGGACTGCAGGGCGGCCATGAGCACCGGATCCATCCGCAGCAGCTGCGCCGCGTCGCGCTGGAGCGCGCCGAACAGCACGTTGGAGTTGGTGTTGCTGCCGGTGACGACGGTCCCCAGCAGCCCGATGAAGGGCGAGAAGAGCGGAAAGAGCCGCCCGCCGACCCGCGCCGCCGTCGCGGCGAGGAGATAGGTCATGCCGCTGTAGACCATCACCATCGCCACCCCGACCAGGGCGAGGATGGTGACCGTCGTCGGGAGTCCCTGCTCTGCCGTCCCCCGCCACAGCGCCCGCCACGACGGGCGATGCCCGAGCCGGCCGAAGACGACCGCGGTGAGCGCCGCGGCATAGAGGATCAGCGCGCCGGGATGGCCCGCCACCTCGAGGACGGCCGAGGCTTCGGGGGTTACCCACCCAAGGCCCGTCACGGTCGCCGGGGTGGTGAGAGAGATCCGTACCGTCTGCATGACCCGGGACACCGGCGAGATGAACGTGGCGACCGTGACGACACCGACGAGCATGTAGTACGGCAGGAAGGCCAGGTGGAACGACATCGGCGAGATGTCGGTGGGGGCCTCGCGCGGCGGCTCGCGCCGTCCTTCCGGCGGGGGCCACTCCGGCAGCAGCCCGAAGAAGCCGTGGCCGCGCGAGCGCACCATCCGCGCCAGCTGGACGCCCAGGGCCAGCGCAACCATGCTCGCCACGGAGGCGGCGATCGTCCAGTTGCCGGAGGCGATAACCAGTAGGTGCACGCCGGCCATGGTCAGCCCCACAGCGAGGATCGCCCCGAAGGCGCGGCGCATCGGCCGCCATCCGGCATGCAGGTGGACGACCGCGAAACAGCTGAGGACCCCGGCCAGCCCGAGCAGGATCCCGACCCAGATGGCCATCGGCCGCGCCGGCAGCCCCGTGACCGCGCGCAGGGCCTGCAGCCCGGAGGCGAGCGTCCCTGTGGTCACCGCCCAGGAGTGCCCGATCAGCGGGACGGCGGCCGCCTCGAGCGGCGCGAAGCCCAGCCCCAGCAGCAGCGGTGCGGTCACCGCCACCGGGACGCCGAATCCCTGCACGCCCTGGAGGAACGAGGTGAAGGCGACGCCGATGATCAGCAGTTGCAGGATGTGATCTCCGGTGAGCGCGGCGATCGCGTCGCGGATCCCGCGGATCGCCCCGGTGAGCTCAACGAACTGGTACAGGACGAGCGCGGCCCAGATGATGACGAGGACGTCAAGGCTAAGG
>Ga0154869_1038_pt1 | contig 11091 bp, 9 predicted proteins | sample Rifle2008BG19ft_FD_105841 | JGI IMG/M metagenome (GOLD analysis project Ga0154869, IMG submission 105841) | Armatimonadetes bacterium RBG_19FT_COMBO_69_19 | reverse complement strand
GAACGGTTGAAGTCCACGAGGGAGTGCCCGCCGTGTGGGGGGTGCACGAGCCGGCCCGTATCCTCCTCGAGGTGAACGCGCCGGATCCCGATCCGCCGGCGCGGTCCCTCTCGCGCGATCTCCAGCCATCCGTCCGTGGCCAGCGGCGGGTGCACGAGGTACTGGTACTGGGTGATCTGGTAGTTCTTCGGCAGGTCCGGATAGTAGTAATTCTTCCGGTGGAACCGGCTGCGCGGGTGGACGGTGCAGTTCAGCGCCACGCCCGTCCGAATGCCCAGCTCCACCGCCCGGGCATTCAGCACCGGGAGCGACCCCGGCAGCCCCAGGCAGACCGGGCAGATCTGTGTGTTGGGCGGGGCGCCGAAGGTGGTCGGGCAGGCGCAGAACATCTTCGAGGCCGTCAGCAGCTGCACGTGGATCTCGAGACCGATCACGACCTCGTAGCCCACGCCGGCCTTGACCGCGCTCATGCGCGACCTCTCGGCTGCGTGGTCCCGCCGCGACCGCCCCCGTCGCCGTCGAGCGGCGGGCGGCGCGTATGCCACTCTGTCGCCTGCTCGTAGGCATGGGCGGCGCGCAGGACCGTCTCCTCCTCGAACGAGCGGCCGATCAACTGCAGCCCGACGGGGAGTCCGTCGGCGAACCCGCAGGGGATGGAGATGCCCGGCAGCCCCGCCAGGTTGACCGGGATCGTGTAGACGTCGGCGAGGTACATCTGCAGCGGGTCGTCGACCTTCTCCCCGAAGCGGAATGGGACCGTCGGTGACGTGGGCATGAGGACAAGGTCCACCCGCTCGAACGCCTGCAGGAAGTCCCGCCGCACGAGCGTGCGGACCCGCTGTGCCTTCAGGAAGAACCCCTCATAGTAGCCGGCGGAGAGCGCGTAGGTCCCGAGCATGATGCGCCGCTTCACCTCGGCGCCGAAGCCCTCGCGCCGCGTCTTCGTGTACATCCCGTAGAGGTCGGTCGACGGCACCCGCAGGCCGTACTGCACGCCGTCGTAGCGCGCAAGGTTGCTGCTCGCTTCGGAGGTCGCCAACAGGTAGTACGTTGGCAGCGCGTAGGCGATGGTGGGCATCGCCACCTCGATCACCTCGGCCCCTTGCCCTTTCAGCACCTCAGCCGCCTGCGTCACCGCCGTGCGTACCGCGGGCTGGAGCCCTTCTCCGAAGGCCTCCCGGGCGAGGCCGATCCGCAGTCCGCGCACCGTCCCGTTGAGCGCCTTCGCATAGTCGGGAACCGGGACGTCGGCCGAGGTGGAATCCCGGGGATCTCGCCCGGCGAGGACCTGCAGCAGCAGCGCGGCATCCGCCACCGTCCCCGCCATCGGGCCGATCTGATCCAGCGAGGAGGCGAACGCCACGAGGCCGTAGCGCGAGACGCGTCCGTACGTGGGCTTGAGGCCCACGATCCCGCAGAATCCGGCCGGCTGGCGGATGGACCCGCCGGTGTCACTGCCCAGGGCGAGCGGCACGAAGGAGGCCGCGACCGCCGCGGCGGAACCCCCGCTGCTCCCGCCCGGGACGCGCCCCTGATCCCAGGGGTTGCGGGTGGGGCCGAAGGCCGAGTTCTCCGTCGAGGAGCCCATCGCAAACTCATCGAGGTTCGTCTTGCCGATCACGATCGCGCCGGCCTCACGCAGCCGCGCCACCACCGTGGCATCGTACGGGCTCATCCACCGGCCGAGGATGCGCGAGCCGCATGTCGTCGGGAAGTCGGTGGTGCACATGTTGTCCTTGACCGCGACCGGCAGTCCGGCCAGCGGCGGCAGCCCATCCCCGCGCGCATAGCGGTCGTCCCAGCGGCGCGCATCCTGCATCGCTCGTTCGGGATCGAGCCACAGGAAGGCGTGGAGCGTCGGGTCGATCGCGGCGATGCGGTCGAGCCTGGCGCGAAGGAGCTCGCTCGGGGCGACCGCTTTGGCCCGCAGGCGGGTGAGGAGCTCGACGGCCGGACGGTCGATCAGGGCGGGGTCTCCGTTTCGATCACGGGCGGCACCTTGAAGAAGCCGTCTTCATGTTCCGGGGCGCCGGCGAGGACGGCGCCTCGGGGGAGTCCCGGCCTGGGGGTGTCGTCCCGGGTCACGTTCGTTATGTTCACAACGTGCGACGTCGGTTCGACGCCCTCAGTATCGAGCTGCTGGAGCGTTGCGAAATACTCAAGAAGGGCGGCGAGTTGGCGAGTGAAGCGCTCGCGTTCCTCCTCCGAGAGGTCGAGGCGGGCCAGGCGGGCGACGTGATCCACAGTCGCGCGATCGATGCTCATGGCTCAGTACTTCGCCGCGCCCCGCGAAATTCCGGGGGGCCAGGGCCGGGCGACTGCGGTCAGGTGCTGCCGCGCAGGCGCGGGTCGAGGATGTCGCGGAAGGCGTCGCCGAGGAGGTTCCAGCCGAGGACGAATAGGAAGATGGCGGTCCCCGGGAAGATGACCACGTACCAGTAGGCGAAGGGCTTCCCCGGGGCGCCGAGGATCCAGTTGCGGGAGAGGTTGATCAGCATCCCCCAGTCCGCGTAGCCGACCTCCGCCCCGAGGCCGAGGAAGGACAGGGCCGCCGCGGTGAGGACGATGAGGCCGACGTCCAGAGAACCGTACACCAGGAACGGGTAGATGGAGTTGGGGATGACATGGCGGAAGATGATGCGGAAGTCGTTCCCGCCCAGCGCCCGCGCCGCCTCCACGAAATCACGGCCGCGGATGCCGAGGATGTCGCCGCGAAGCAAACGGGCATAGGTCGGCCAGTTCACGATGGCGATGGCGATCATGACGTTGTCCAGGCTACGCCCGAGGACCGCCACGACCACGACGGCCAGGACCAGGCCGGGGAAGGCCAGGAACACGTCCGTGATGCGCATGATGATCTCATCGATCCGCCCGCCGTAGAAACCCGCGAGACCCCCCAGGACGAGTCCGATGGCGACCGAGATGGCGATGACTGTCACGGACACGCGGAACGCGGTGCGCGTTCCCCAGACGATGCCATAGTACAGATCGTACTGCCCCTCTGTGGTTCCGAAGGGGTGCCGGGCCTGCGGCGGCTTCGGATCGCTGCTGAATCCCTCCTGCGGGATGAGATAGGCGTTGCGCGAGGTCGCCGGAGGAGGCGCGAGGATCGGCGCCAGCACGGCGAGCGCCACGAAGAGGACGATGAGCGAAAACCCCGCAACGGACAGAGGGTTCTTCCGCATCCGCCGCGTGAAGTCGGACGGGATCGCCCAGAAGCCAATGATGAACAGCACGAGCAGGATGAAGCCGGCGGTGGACACCGGCTCACGGAGCACCCGGTCGCGCGTGGCCGGCAGGACCAGAGCGGCCACGAACAGCCCCGCGACAAGCAGGGCCCAGGGTAAGAGGCGCGCGCGGTTGCTCTGGACGCCGCGGAGGGTCGCGCCGAGCAGCCCCATCGCTACTGCAGCCTCACCCGGGGATCGAAGTACGCGTACAGGATGTCCGCGGCGAGGTTCCCGAGGACCGTCAGGGCAGCGACGAACATCGCGAAGCCGGTCACGCCCGGGATATCCAGCTGCTGGGCGGCGAAGGCCCCCCAGCGGCCGATCCCCGGGAAGTTGAAGATCGTTTCGGTGATGACGACCCCGCCGAGCAGGCCGACGAAGGTCAGGCTGGAGAGCGTGATCACGGGGATGAGGGCGTTCTTGCGCGCGTGCACGTTGATCACGACGTCCTCATGCAGGCCTTTCGCCCGGGCCGTGCGGACGTAGTCCTGCCGGAGGACCTCCAGCATGGACGACCGCGTGATGCGGACCAAAAGGGCGATCGAGATCATGGTCAGCGTCAGCACCGGGCCCATCAAGTGGCGCACCGAATCCCAGAAGATCCAGAGCTGTCCGTTGAGCAGCGCGTCCACCGTCATCAAGTTGGTGTAGACGCGGAACTGGCCGGCGCGCACGAAGAGGTCGGCGTCTAGGGACAGCCGCCCCGGCGGGAACCAGTTCAGCCGCCCGTAGAGGATCATGAGGATGAGCAGCCCCCAGACGAAGCTCGGGAGCGAGCGGAAGGAGATGGAGAATATCCGGGAGACGTGGTCGATGGTCTTGTCGCGGTGCACGGCGGCCGCGGTGCCCAGCCACACGCCGATGATCATGATCGGGATGAAGGAGTACATAGTGAGCTCGAGGGTGGCCGGGAAGAAGGACCGGATCGCCTGGGTGACAGGCTGCCGGGCGGTTTGCGACCAGCCCATGTTGCCGTGCGCCACCGCACGCAGCCAGTTGTAATACTGGATGTGTACGGGCTTGTCCAGGCCGTACTTCTGAATGATCGCGGGAAGGGCGTTGAGCTGGTTGGGGTTGGTGATAAATGCCGCGGCCCGCATCTCTGGGGCCAGGAACTGCAGCAGGGCGAAGATGAGCACGGTCACCCCGAAGGCGACCACCGGGAGCAGGACCATGCGGCGACCGATGTACGTGCCCATTGGGCATGAGGGGGGCGGCCTGATGCCGCCGCCCCCCGAGACAACTTATCCTACTGCTTGGACATCGGGTAGATGTACGGGCCAAAGAACGCGGGGTTGTTGTACCATCCGCGCACCCAGCTTCGCATGACGATCAACCCTGACGGCTGCAGGTACAGGGTGATCGGATCCTCGAAGGCGATCTTATCCAGCTGGAAGTAGATCGCCCGCCGCTTGGCGGCATCCGTCTCGTTCCGGGCGTCCACGATCAGCTTGTCCACCTGCGGGTTGTTGTACCCCTGCGCGCTGCCGTAGGTGCCCTTGCTGTGCATGAACGGCGTGACGAAGTTGTCCGGGTCCGGATAGTCCGCCGCCCAGCCGATGATCCACATCGGGAGCTTGGACTGCCGGTACAGAGACAGGTACTGCGCCCAGGTCACGCCGCGCACGTCCACCTTGAACTTCGGGTTCAGTGCCTCGACGTTGGCCTTCAGTACCTGCGCCATGCACTGCCGGGTCGTGTTGCCGCTGTTGAAGGCGACGGTGAACTTGAACCCGTTGTTCCAGATCTGCCCGCCGCGCGCCTCGCGGAACGCCGCCTCGGCACGGGCGCGGTCCGTGGTGAACCATGGCTGGTTGGGGTTGTACCCGAACATCCCGTTCGGGATCGGCCCCTTGTTCACAGTCGCCTTGCCCCGGTTGCAGTCCCGGATTGCTGTGGCGTAGTCGAAGGCGTAGGCCACGCCCCGGCGCACGTTCACGTCGGCGAAGAAATCGGCGGGCACGCCGTTGCCGTCCAGCCGGCCGCTGCCCACGTCCGGGTTACCACCAGTGGTATCGATCTTCAGGTTCATGTACAGGCCGGTCACGACGAGCTGGGGCAGGTCATCAACGATGCGCACCCCGGGGACGCCCTCGACCTGAGACTGCTCCGGACGGTTGACCGTGACGATGTCGGCGTCGCCCTGCTGCAGCATCAAGCGGCGCGGGCCGAAGTCCTCGACCACGCGGTAGATCACGCGGTTCAGCTTCGCCGGCGCCCGCCAGTAACTCGTGTTGCGCTCGAGGATCGCCTGGCGGTTCTGACGGTCCCACTGCACGAGCTTGAAGGGTCCGGTGCCGCTGGCCTGGGTGAAGAGCGTGGTGTCCTCAGGCTTGGCCGGGTTGTTCAGCTTGGCGAGCCCGGCCGCTGTCCCGTTCCAGTCGCCCTTGCTAACGCCCCACTTCTTGTTGATAGTCATGGACCACTGGGCCATGATCGAGAGGAACGCTGCGTAGGGTTCATGGAGCGTGATGCTCAGCGTATCGCCGCTGGCACGGATGGCCTGGTTGGCCCGGTTGAACAGGGTCGCGTCGAGGGCGCCCTTGTCGTCGCGGGTCGTCTCCACGCCGAGGATCGTCGAGAGCAGGATCCAGGACGGTCCGCCGTCACGGTCCATGAACATGAACCGCAGCAACGAGTACTTTACATCTTCCGCAGTCATCGTCGTCCCGTCGTGGAACCTCACGTTGGGGCGGATCTTGAAGGTGTAGGTCTTGCCGTCGCGGGAGATGCCGCCGTTCGCCACAGACGGGACCTCGGTCGCCAGCATCGGGACGAATGCCCCCGTTGAGCCGCCATTGAAGAAGATCAGCGTCTCGTAGACGTGCCAGAGGATAATCTCCGAGCTGGCGGTGTCATACGCGTAGGCCGGATCGAGGCTCTCCGGATCACCGAACCGAACCACAACGAGCGTGTCCGGGTTCCTGACGGCCTGGCCCTGTGCAACCCCGGCGCCTCCGACCAGCATCAGCACCAGGGCGAGCACGAGCAGTGCCACTGTTTGTCGTGTCCAATTCATGCTGAGCTCTCCCCCTCCGTTACAGCAGAGTAACCACCGTACGCTTGCTGTCCCCTGTCACCTCCTTGCCGTACGCCTTGCTGATCTCCCCGGCCGGCTAAGTCGCCGGCGTCATGACCGCCGCCTTGCTGCGCTGGTGCTTGAACGGCAGGATCGGGCAGGCGACGTAGTGCCCGTTCCCCCAGTAATCGACGAGCGCCGGGTCGTTCACGCGGCACGACTCCTGCGCGTAGAGGCAGCGCGTATGGAACCGGCATCCCTTGGGCGGGTTGACCGGGCTCGGCACGTCGCCGGGCAGGATGATGCGTTCGCGGCGCATCCCCGGGTCGGGGATGGGGACCGCGGAGAGCAGGGCCTCCGTGTACGGGTGCTGCGGGTTCTCGAAGAGCTGGTCCGCGGTGGCGATCTCGACGATCCGCCCCAGGTACATCACCGCGATGCGGTCGCTGATGTGCTTCACCACCGACAGGTCGTGCGCGATGAACAGGTACGTCAATCCGAACTCCTTCTGCAGCTCCTCCAGCAGGTTCAGCACCTGGGCCTGGATCGAGACGTCGAGGGCGGAGATCGGCTCGTCGCAGATGATGAGCTTCGGGTTCACGGCGAGCGCGCGGGCGATGCCGATGCGCTGGCGCTGCCCGCCGCTGAATTCGTGCGGATAGCGGTTCGTGTGGTACGGCGAGAGGCCGACGACCTCGAGCAGCTCCTGGACGCGGCGGATCTTCTCCTTGCCGCGGGCCAGGTTGTGGATCTCGAGCGGCTCGCCGATGATGTCCCCCACCGTCATGCGCGGGTTCAGGGAGGAGTACGGGTCCTGGAAGATGATCTGCATGTCCCGCCGCATCCGCCGCAGCTCTTCCTTACTCAGCTTGAAGATGTTGCGGCCTTCGAAGGAGGCCTCCCCGCTCGTGGGCTCCATCAGGCGCAGGATGACGCGCCCGGTGGTCGTCTTCCCGCAGCCCGATTCGCCGACCAGGCCCAGCGTCTCCCCGCGCCGGATCGTGAAGGAGACGTCGTCCACCGCTTTCACCGCGCCCACCTGGCGCTGCACGATGAACCCCTTCGTGATGGGGAAGTGCTTCACGAGGTTCTTGACTTCCAGGATCGTCTCGCTGCTCGGTACGGTGCTCACGCCTGTCCTCCCCGTGTTCGTCTCCATCTCGATCCTACACCCGGCGGCCGCGTGTGGATGCGGCCAGGCCGGCGGCCACCGCCACCTTCTTCTCTTCTTCGGTCGCGTGCTCACTGTGCAGGTAGCAGCGCGCGTAGTGATCGTCCGTGACCGGGTACTCCGGTGGATCGGCCTTCACGCACACCTCCATGGCGAACGGGCAGCGCGGCGCGAAGGTGCAGCCCGGCGGCAGGTCGATCAGGCTCGGGGGCTGGCCTTCGATGGGGATGAGCCGCTCCTTGCGCTCGTACAGCTTCGGGATACTGTGCAGCAGGCCCCAGGTATACGGGTGGCGCGGGTCGCGGAAGGTGTCGTGGACCGAGGCGTGCTCGACCGGCCGGCCGGCGTACATCACGACCACGTTGTCGGCCATCTCCGCCACCACACCCAGGTTGTGCGTGATGAGAATGATGGCCATGTTGAACTCTTTCTGCAGCTCGCGCATCAGGTCCAGGATCTGCGCCTGGATCGTCACGTCCAGGGCCGTGGTCGGCTCGTCGGCCATGAGGATGGAGGGGTTGCAGGAGAGCGCCATGGCGATCATCACGCGCTGGCGCATCCCGCCGCTGAACTGGTGCGGGTAATCGCGTACGCGCTCCCGGGCCAGCGGGATCTTCACCTTCTCCAGCATCTCCACGGCGCGGTCCCAGGCGTCCTTCTTGCTCAACCGCTGGTGCAGCATGACCGCCTCGGCGATCTGCTCGCCGATCGTGAGCACCGGGTTGAGGGAGGTCATCGGCTCCTGGAAGATCATCGCGATGCGGTTCCCGCGGATCCTCCGCATCTCATCCTCGGGGAGCTTGAGCAGGTTCGTCCCCTGGAAGAGGATCTCGCCTTCCACGACCTTGCCGGGCGGGGTCGGGATGAGGCGCATCACGGAGAGCGCGTGCACGCTCTTGCCGCACCCGGACTCGCCCACGATGCCCAGGGTCTCGCCCTGGTGCAGCTCGTAGTTGAGGCCGTCGACGGCCTTGACCACCCCTTCATCGGTGTAGAAGTACGTCTTCAGGTTGTGCACGGACAGTAGCGTCTCGGCCATTCCGTCACCTCACCTCAGGGCTGAACACACAGTATTTCTGTCGAGCGGCCCCCCCACCTTCGTTACTGATCACCCCAGGCCCACTCCCACGCGTTCCAGGGCAGGTACGCGCCGGCCAGGCCGGTGGGCTTCACGAACCTCACCCGCCGGTGCATTGTCGTCAGGCTCAGGCTGAAGAAGAGCGGGAGTGACGGCAGGTCCTCGGTGAACACGACCTGCTGGCGCCGGAACAGCTCGATGCGCTTCGCTTCGTCCATCTCGCCAACGATCTGCTGCATGAGGCGGTCGTTCTCGGCATTCCGCCAGCCGACCCGGTTGTTGCCCTCCCAGTTGTTCTCGGCGCTCGGGATCTGGGTGCTGTGGAACCGGTCGAAGGCGGTGGACTCGGGCGAGAAGACGCTGGTGTACATCGCCAGGTGCGGGAATTGGCGGCGCGGCGTGATGCTGCCGAAAAACACCGACGAGGGCCTGTTGTCAATCTTGACCTCGATACCGACCTGCCGCAGCTGGTCCTTGATGATCTGCTGCATCTGCTCGCGCGCGGCGTGTCCCGCTGTGGTCATGAAGATCATCTCCATGCGCTTCCCGTTCCGGTCGCGTAGGACGCCGTCCGGACCCGGGGTGAACCCGGCCTCGGCGAGCAGCTGCTTCGCGCGGGCCGGATCATACGCGTACTTCTTCACGTTGGGGTTGTAGGCAGGGTGTCGGGGAGCCAGCCAGGAATGGGCCACCCGGTACTTCCCCTGGTACAGCGCCTGGACCGCCGCCTCCCGGTCAATGGCGTACGCCAGGGCCTGCCGAACGCGCCCATCCTTCAACCACTCGTTGTCCAGGTTGAAATCGATGCGCTCCCACCTCAGGGCGTCGGTGTAGTACGTCTCGACGCGGGGGTTGCGCCGCTCGATTTCCACCATCTGGTCGATGCTCAGATTCCCGATCTCCGTACCGTCCACGGTTCCTGCTATGGCGTTGGCCGTGAGGACCGTGGAGTCGAGGATGAAGCGGAACACGATGCGCTTCACGGTGGGCCGCCCGCCGACCGGCCACCGGTCGTAGGCCTCCGCGGTGATGTGGCTTCCCGGTACCCACTCCACGAAGCGGTAGGGGCCGTTCCCCACCGGCGCCCGCCAGTACGGGTGGGCCTTGAGCCTCGCCGGGTCTTTCAGGTACATGGGCTCCAGGATGTGCCGCGGGTAAACGTTGTCCGTCCCGAACGGGGTGCTACTGGCAAACGGCCAGAGCTCGTTCCACTGCACCACAAGCGTGTACGGGTCGGTCGGGTTCAGCACCAGGACGTTGTCCACCTTGCTCAGGATGAACCGGCTCACCTGGGGGGTCTGCGGGTTGCGCAGCATCCCGTAAGTGAATCGCCAGTCCAGACCCGTCACGGCCTTCCCGTCGTGCCAGGTGAAACCCCGCTTCAGCTTCCAGGTCACCTTCATCTTCTTGTTGGGCTGGAGGACCCAGTCTCCATCCTTCAGACTGGGCAGCTTCTCCACCATGAGCGGCGTCCGAATCCATTTCTCGGTGAAGGGCGCGGCGTATGCCCAGAGGACGTTCCGGATGACGCCTTCTGCCGACATGATCGAGAACTCTCCGAGGATGTCCGGCTCCTGCGCCATGCCAATCACGACCGTGTCCCGCACTTGGGCCACGGCAGGTCCCGCGGGGAGGAGCAGCGATGGCATGATGACCAGGACCAGCCCGACGAGCCACCTGTTCATGCGCATCGCCTCACCCCCTCCTCACGTCAGATCTTCAGCCGCGGATCCAGCGCATCCCGCAGCCCATCCCCCAGGAAGTTGAAGCTCAACACCGTGATAAAGATGAAGAACCCCGGAACGATCGCCAGGTGCGGCGCGTTCCAGATGTACTCCTGGGCGCGCTGCAGCATGTTCCCCCATGAAGGCGTCGGTGGCGCGATACCCAGGCCCAGGAAGCTCAAGGCCGATTCTCCGAGAATCGCGCCACCGACGGCCAATGTTGCAGCGACGATGACAGGTGCCAGGGCATTTGGTAGCAGGTGCCGCACGATGAGCCGGGTCTCCGAGACCCCCACCACGCGCGCCGCTTCGACGAAATCCTGATGGCGCAGGGACAGGACCTGCCCGCGGACCAACCGCGCCACCCCCGTCCAACCGAACGCCGTGAAGATGAGGATGATGCGCCAGACCCCGCCGCCCGGGATCAGCGCGGACAGGATCAGGTACAGCGGCAGCGTGGGCACCGAGAGCAGGACGTCCACCAGGCGCATCAGCACCGCGTCCACGAATCCGCCGTAGAACCCGCTGACGGCGCCGACCAGCATCCCGATAACGGCCACGTTCGCGGCCACGACGTAGCCCACGAGCAGAGAGACCCGGCCCGCGTACATGATCCGGGTGAGCACGTCGCGGCCCAGCTCGTCGGTGCCGAACCAGTGGGCGGCGCCCGGCGGGGCCCAGCGCGACCCGAGGCTGAGCCGGTCGAACGCGTAGGGCGCGACCCACGGCGCGAGCAGGGCCATCAGGCTGAGCGAGGCGGCGATCACCCCGCCGATGATGGCCAGCCGGTGCTTGCGGAAGCGCCGCCACGCCACCTGCCAGTAGGATTGCCCGACCGCCGCAGCGGGCGCCGGCATGAACGCCTCCCG
>Ga0154869_1060_pt1 | contig 11133 bp, 10 predicted proteins | sample Rifle2008BG19ft_FD_105841 | JGI IMG/M metagenome (GOLD analysis project Ga0154869, IMG submission 105841) | Armatimonadetes bacterium RBG_19FT_COMBO_69_19 | reverse complement strand
CCTGGCGGGTGAGATGGGGATGGTCGGCATGCTCGCGTCGGAGGTCGCCGGCCGCCTCCCCGTCGCCATCCGTCGGATCAACAGTGGCGAGCAGTCAGACCGGGTCATCCAGTTAACGGATTGAATCCGAGTGTCCTGTCCGCCTGCCGGCGGCCCCTTCCGTCGCCGGCTGCACCTCAGGGTTCCTGCAACGAAGCCACAGTCGCTCCGTCCGCCGGTTCGGCGGTGAGGAATGTTCCCTCGCGTCCGATGTGCTGCCGGTACCCGTTAGTGACGGCGGCCAGGAACCGCTGCGCCTCCGATCGCCTCACCAGGGCAACGACGGCGCCCCCGAACCCTGCCCCCGTCATCCGCGCGGCGAGGCAGCCGGGCGAGGCGAGGGCCGCGTTGACCATCGCGTCGAGCTCGGGGCTGCTCACCTCGTAATCGTCTCTCAGGCTCCGGTGTGAGGCTCGGAAGATCGGCCCAAGATCTTCCGGCTTCCCGCCTTCGAGTGCCCGTGCCGCCTCGATCACGCGCGCATTCTCGGTGACGATGTGGCGCAGCCGCCGGCGCAGCGGCTCGGGCATCTCCTTCTCCACCCCGGGCAGGTCATCGACCGTGACGTCGCGGAGGCTTGTGATCGGCCGGCCCCGGCCCCGCAGCCACCGCACCGCCTCCTCGCATTCCCGCCGCCGGATCGCGTAGCCGGAATCTTCGAGCGCTCGCCGCACGCCGGTGTCGCAGACGGCGAGAACCACACCGGATGGCAGGGGGATGTGGTGCGTCTCCAGCGAGCGGCAATCCAGGAAAAGCGCGTGTCCCCGCCGGCAGAGGCTGACCGCGAACTGGTCCATGATGCCGCAGGGGATCCCCACGAACTCGACCTCGGCGCGACGGCACAGGAGGGCCCGCTCACGCGCCGGCAGCGTCACCCCGGCGGCGTGCTCGAGCGCGAGCGAGACGGCCACCTCGAGCGCGGCCGAGGAGCTGAGCCCCGCGCCGATGGGGAGGTCGGCCGTGATGACCGCGTCCATCCCGGCGAGTCTGATCCCGCGCGCGGCCAGTTGTGCCGCCACGCCTTGCGGGTAGCGGGCCCAGCCCTGGAGCGGAACGCTCCCGGGTGACGCCGCCGGGAACTCGACGAGCTCGTCGTAGGCCGCGGCGTGGAGGCGGATCCGGCCGGTGCCGTTCCGGCCCGCCGCGATGGTGACGGTGCGGTCGATGGCCGCGGGGAGGACCAGGCCGTCATTGTAGTCCGTGTGCTCGCCGATGAGGTTCACCCGGCCGGGGGCCTGGGCGCGCAGCACGGGTTCACCGCTGAACCGATCGGCGAAGAGCCGGATCGTCTCTCTCCACGGATCTGGCCGCTCCCGAGCCACGAAGGCCGCTTCTTGTTGGCGGGTCTGTCTCCTCTCCACAAGAGGGTGGGTGCGGCACGACTGAGAAGACGCAAGGAAGAGATCCGGGAGGTGGGACGGTGAAGCGCACCTTCAGCTTCGGGCTCTGGACGATCATGCACCGGGGAGGCGATCCATTCGGGGCCCCCACGCGCGGTCCTCGTGATCCCCTGGACGCGATCAGCGGCCTGGCCGCCCACGGCGTCCAGGCGTTTGAGCTGCATGCTGAGGACCTGATTCCTTGGGGCAGCCGTCTGGCGGAGCGCGACGATCTGATCCGGAAGGCGCGGCGGCGGATGGAAGACACCGGCGTCGTCTGCGTAGCGTGCGGCTCGGACATGTTCGTGGACCCCGTCTTCAAGGACGGGGGCATGGTGTCGAACGAAGCGCGAGTGCGATCGCTGGCCATCGAGCGCTACACCGCGGCGATCGATGTGGGCCACCTGCTCGGCGCGCCGCTCTTCAACATCTGGGGAGGCCGGGACGGGGCGGAGGTCGACGCCGGCCGCTCCCCGATTGATGCCTTGAAGCGGCTGCGGGATGGGTTCAATGCGCTGGCCGACTACATCGCGCGGCAGGGCTATGCGATGCGCCTGTCGATCGAGCCCAAACCCAACGAGCCGAGGGGCGACCTCTACCTGTCCACGGTGGGCCACGTCCTGGGGTTCATCGCCACACTGGATCACCCCGAGCGCGTCGGGGTCGTGCCTGAGCTGGCCCACGCCGCCCTGGCCGGGCTCAACCCGGCGCACGAGGTCGCGCACGCGCTGTACGCCGGCAAGCTCTTCGGCATCCACCTGAACGCGCAGCGGCCTCTGCGCTTCGATCAGGACCTCAGGTTCGGGGGCGCCAACCTCAAGGACGGCTTTTTCGTGGTGAAGCTGCTGGAGGAGGAAGACTGGCCGGGACCGCGTACGTTCGACGCCCGCCCGTATCGCACCACGGATGAGCAGGGGGTGTGGGTATTTGTGGAAGGATGCATCCGCGCCTACCAGATCCTGGCCGAGAAGGTCCGGCAGTTCCGGGACGACCCCGAGGTCCGCCAGATCCTGCAGGACATCAAGCGGTGGGACACGGCGGAAGTGGACGAAGCGGCGGAACCCGGCGGCGCGCCCCGGGTGTTTCCGTATGAGCGGCTGGACCACCTCGTGCTGGAGATCCTGATGGGGACACGCTAGCCCTTCAGCGATCCTGCGAGCAGGCCCCGCATGAAGTAGCGCCCCAGCACGATGTACAGGATCATCGTCGGTAGCGCGGCCAGCAGCGCCCCGGCCATCTGCACGTTCCACTCCACGATGTAGCTCCCCGCCAGATTGTTCAACGCCACCATGATCGGCTGCACCGCCGGGCGGGGTGTGACGATGACCCCGAAGAGGAAGTCATTCCAGATCGACGTGAACTGCCAGATCATGACCACCGCAAACCCCGGCATCGAGATGGGGAAGATGATGCGGCGGTAGATGCCGAGCATCCCCGCGCCGTCGATCCTGGCCGCCTCCACCAGCTCTCCCGGCACGGTCGCGTAGTAGTTCCGGAAGATCAGGGTGGTGATGGGCAGGCCGTAGACGACGTGGGTAACGATCAGCCCGGGGATCGACCCGTACAGCCCCACGGCGCTCAGCACCCGCACGAGCGGGATGAGGATGCTTTGGTAGGGGATGAACATCCCGAACAGCAGCAGCGCGAACACCGCATCGGCGCCGCGGAACTTCCACCTGGCCAGCACGTACCCGTTCATCGACCCCAGCAGCGCCGACAGGAGCGTGCCCGGGACCGCCAATCGTACGCTGTTCCAGAAGTTGTGCTGCAGGCCGCGGAAGCCCTGGCTCTCGCTGCCGAACCAGGCCGTGATGAAGCTGTCGAGCGAGATACGCGCCGGCACGTCCCACATCCGGTAGAGGTTGACCTCCTGGAAGCTCTTCATCCCGGTGACGACGAGCACGTAGACCGGCAGCAGGTAGAGCAGGGCCAGGCCGGCGAGGACGGCGTACGTGGCCCAACGGAGCCAGGGGATCGGCCGGGGCGCGGTGGGGGCGAGCGCGTGATCGGCTATCGCTGCGTCTCCGTGCGCAGGCTGTAGACCAGGTACGGCACGATCAACACTGCGATCATCACCAGCAGGATGATGGCGATGCCGGCCCCCTGCGCGAAGTTGTTACCGCGGAACGTCGTGTCGAACATGAAAAACGCCGGCACGTCGGAGGAGAAACCCGGCCCGGGTCCCGTCATCGCCACGACCAGGTCGAAGATCTTGAGTGAGATGTGCCCCAGGATGATCACCGCCCCCAGAGTGATCGGGTTGAGCAGGGGCACGACGATGTGGCGGTACACCTGGAAGCTGCTGGCGCCGTCCACCCGCGCCGCCTCGCGGAGCTCTTCGGGGATGCCGCGGAGCCCTGCCAGATACATGGCCATCACGTAGCCCGACATCTGCCAGGTGGCGGCGATGACCACGGCTTTGATCCCGAACTTGGGGTCGGTGTACCAGCCGCTCTTGAGGAGGCCCAGCCCGATCCGGTCCAGCAGCAGGTTGATGCCGGTGCTGCCCAGCTGCACGCTACCCGGGTTGAGCAGCCACCGCCACACGACACCGGTGACGATGAACGACAGCGCCAGCGGGAACAGGAAGATGCTGCGAAACACGCCCTCGGCGCGGATGCGCTGATCCAGCAAGACCGCCAGGAGGAAGCCCAGTGAGAGGCAGCTCACCAGGAAGAAGCCCGTGAAGGTCACCGTGTTGCGCAGGTCGATCTGGAAGCGTACCGTCTCGAAGAGTCGCACGTAGTTCCGCAAGCCGACGAAGGTGAAGTCCGGAGCCAGGGCGTCCCACTTCGTGAGCGAGGCGAACGCGGTGAAGCCGATGAAGCCGTAGACGAAGACCGCAACGGCGAGGACGGAGGGGGCGATCAGCAGGAGTGACGTCACCCGGTCGCTGCTGGGCCACCGGCGACTCCCGCCACGTATGCGGCGAGGCAGCCCGCTGCCGGACTGCCTCGCCGCCGCTTGACCCTCGTTGCTGATTACTTGCAGACGCCGGCGTCCTTGCATGCCGCCTGGAGCGACGCCTGCGTCTTGGCCACGTCGCCGCTCGTGACGAACAGGGCCATGATGTCCTTGTACTTCACGGCCCAGCTCTCAATCGCCGCGGCGCCGTGAACCACGCTCGGCACGAGCGTGTTGCTCTGCCAGTCCTTGGCCGCCGACTGCAGGTAGGCGTTGAATAGCGCCTGGTTGCAGTCGGTGCGGGCACAGATCGAGCCCTTCTTCGGGTTGAAGGCCTCCTGGCCCGCCTTCGAGCCGGCCACCCTCAGCCAGTTGAGGGCGTTGTCCCGGTCTTTCGCGCGCTTGGGCAGGGCGAAGCTGTCGGACAGCGCGTCGAAGACGCCCGCGTTCCCGGGCGGCGTGGCCCAGCCGTAGTCACTGTAGTTCTTCGACTGGAACCACCCGTTCTGCCAGTCGCCCATGATCTGCATCGCGCCCTTGCCGTTGATGAGGTACTGCCCGGCGCCGTCCCAGGTCAGGGCCGCGTGGTCTGTGTTGGTGTAGCTGATCATCCTCTTGTAGGTGTTCAGCGCCTGGGTCACCCTGGCGTCCGTCCACTGCGTCTTCCCGGTCCACAGCCCGGCATAACCCTGGGCGCCGAGGGTGCCGATCAGCACGGCCTCAAAGGCGTGCCCGGACTCCCAGCCTTCCTTGTCGCCCAGCACGAACGGCACGATGCCCTTGGCCTTGAGCGTGTCCGCGATCTTGAAGAACTCGGCGAAGGTCTTCGGCGGGGTGAGGTTGTTGGCCGAAAAGACTTTCTTACTGTACCAAAGGACGTTGGCGCGGTGGATGTTCACCGGCACCGCCCAGTAGTGGCCCTTGTACTGCAGCAGCGTCAGAACGCCCTTGGGCAGGGCTCTGTCCCATCCCTCGGACTTGTACAGCGAGTCGAGGGGCTCCAGGAACTTCTCCGGATCGTATGTCTGGATCTCGAGCCCGGCGTGGACCTGGAACGAGTCGGGCGGATCGCCTCCGGTGAGGCGCGTCGCCAGCACCGCCTTGGCGTTCGTGCCCGCGCCGCCGGCGACGGTGGCGTTCACGATTTCCACGCCGGGGTAGCGCTGCTTGTACGCCGCGAACATTCCTGCCAGGCCTTCCGCCTCGCCTCCGGCGGTCCACCAGCTGAAGATCTCCAACTTGTTCGTCCCGGCTGCCCCGGCCGATCCGATCGGGATGACGGCCCCGATCAACAGCACACTCAACACCGCAAGCCAACGCATGTGCCGAACCATCTTCCCCCTCCTTGAGGTGGCCTCAGCCACCTCGATCGGTCCTTCCGCCGCCCGCGTTCGGGACGCGCACCCACCTCCTTTGACCGCACCCGAAATGGGATCGATTCGTTATTACTACACCGCGCGGACCGCCACCTGCGGCACCAGATGCGCGACCAGTGCGGCGTCGACCGTGCCCGGCAGCAGCGTCGCGACATCGGCCGCCGCGGCCGCCACGCCGGTGCGCACAGCCTGCAGCAGGGAGACGCCCTGGAGCATCCCGCTGGCCAGCCCCGCGGTCAGGCTGTCCCCTGCGCCGATCGTGTTCATCCTGTCGACCTCGGGCGGCGCGATCTCCCACGCCTCCCCGGCGCCGCACAGCAGGGCTCCCCTGTCGCCCAGCGTGATCAGCACACTTCCCCCGGTGATCGCGCGCACCTCCTCGGCGGCCTTCCTCACGGCCTCCGGGGTGTCCAGCGGCCGTCCCACCGCGCTCTGCAGCTCGAATTGGTTCGTCTTGACGAGATACGGTCTCGCCGCCACGCCCAGGCGCAGCGCGTCCCCCGCCGCATCCAGGATCACGGGAATCCGCTGCGCCTGCCGGATGACCTCGGCGTAGAAAGTCGGCGGCACCCCCGGCGGCAGGCTCCCGGCGAGGATGACGGCCCGCGCCCCCTCCAGCCTGGCCCGCACACACTCCCAAAGCCTCTGCACGGCGTCGCCCCCGGCCGGTGGACCGGGCTCATTGATCACCGTCTCCGCGCGACCCGGGTCGATGATCAGGGTGCAGACCCGCACCGGCCCTGGAACGCGGACGGCATCCAGGGGAACACCGTGGGCGCGTGCGCCTTCCAGGATGGCCTCGCCCCCGTGCCCCTCGCCGACGAGGCCCACGACTCTGACGTCGACCCCGAGCGCGCGGGCCGCCCGCCCCACGTTGAGCCCCTTGCCGCTGGCCAGCTCCGTCGCCGACTCCGCCCGGTGCACCCGTCCCACGTCGAATCCGCGGACGACGACGATGCGGTCAAGACAGAGGTTGGGAGACACCACCAGCAGCATGACTCAGCGTCCTTCCGGGGTCGCAGGCGGGAACAGCTTGAAGGCTTCGAGCGGCTCCCCATCGGCCTCGTAGAGATGGGGCCGCGTCGCTGCTGCGGCCGTGACCAGGGCCTCCAGGCCGGGGCGCAGGTGTCGACCCAGGAGCCGTCCGCGACCGTGCCAGACGAAGAGCACATAGGGGCCGGATTCCAGGCTCTCATAGCGGCGGCGGACGACCAGCCGCTTGCCGGAAAAGCGGCGCAGCCTGGGTGGGAAGATCCAGGCTTCCTCGCCCCCGCGGGAGCGGGTCTCGGCAATCGGCTCAGGGAGAAGCCGGTGACGCTCCAGCAGGTTCGGATCGGTCGCGGCGTCGTAGTCGAGCAGCGCGAGGGCATCATCGAGCCCGGGAAAGCCCGGATGCATTTGGGCCGATGTGAGCGGCCGGTCTCCCCACCGCCGCTCCAACAGCGTGTACACATCTGAGGGCTGTTGAATCTCCAGCGTGAGCGCCGTGCCGGGGCGATGAGGGATGCCGGCAGGCACGTGGAAGCCTTCGCCGCTGCGCTGATGAAACACGGGCGAGAGGTCCAGCGCCGTTCCACGCCGGATCGCCTCGGACAGCATCCGCGGCGTCACGCCGGGGTAGAGCCCCGCGTGGGTATACGGGACCGCGCCCGGCGGAGCAGGCAGGAAGTAGTAGGCCTCATCCTTCCCCCACCGCTGGCCGGGAAACCGGTGGGCATGGCGGAGCACATCGGCGTCTCGGGCGTGGACGTGGAAGACGATCGCCTCGCCGGGATCGAGGATCTTCACGAGCACAGGGAAGTCGGCGCCGTACGTCCCGGCGTACGCGGGGCCCAGGATCTGCGTTCCGCGTAACTCGAGGGCGCGACGGAACGTCATGCCGCGTAGCGCCCGCCGGCCCGATCGGGGCGTAGAGATGGCGAGACGGCTGTGTCCTTCATCCGGACGAGGGAAGGGATTGGTCGCCGCCACCGTGGAGGCAATCCAGCGCTCCGGACGCCACAACCCTGACCGCGGCAGGTACGTGCCGCCCGGCCGATCGGACAACCCGAGCCGTCCGCCGTCTCTGTACAACCGTCTGACGTATGTCGGCTCGAACACCAGCAGGCCCGTCTCCAGCATTCGGTCCAGCAGATCTTCGGGGCGCGTCACGTGCGCAGCGAAGCGGTGTCCATGAAATGCAGCGTCTCGTCCATGCCGCTGATGCCTGTGCTCCCGCCCATGGCCGTGACGCACATCGCCCCCACGGCGTTGGCGAACCGCGTGGTGCGCTCCAGATCCCACCCGGCCAGGTATCCCGTGAGGAACCCTCCACAGAACGCGTCACCGGCGCCTGTGGTGTCGACGACCTCGACGGAGAACGCCGGCACACGGCCGCGCCAGTTTCCGCCGTCGACGTACGCGCCGTCCTCGCCCAGTTTGACGGCGACAGTGCCCACACCCAATTCGCGGAGGTGGGCGGCCATGCGGACCGGGTCTTCGGCGCCGGTGACGCGCGTCAGCTCGTCCCGGTTTCCAAACAGCAGGTCCAGGTGCGGCAGGCACGGGGCCAGCAACGCCATCCACCGTCCGCGCGCATCCCAGGCCATGTCCAGGCTGGTCCGGCATCCCGCCGCCCGCGCCTGAGCGAGCAGCGCCGCGGCCTGCGCGCCGTCCAACCCTGGAAGGAGGAAGTACCCGCCGAGGTGCATGATGCGGCTGCGGGCGAGCAGCGCCGGCGGGACATCCTCCCGCCTCAGGTGGGTGTTGGCGCCGGGGAGATGGAAGAATGAGCGCTCGCCGCTGCTGGCCACCATCACGACCGTCGTGGACGTGCTGATCGTTTCGTCGCGCCCGACGTGGACCTCGACCCGGTTGTCCCGGAGTACGTCGATCAGATAGGTTCCGAAGAGGTCTGCGCCGACCCGCCCGACCACGGCGGTGGGGACGCCCAACTTCGCCAGGATGACGCCCGTCGTATGCGCGAGGCCTCCGGAGTGCACCTCGAGGCCGTCGACGACCACAAGCCGGCCCGGATCCGGCCAGGTGTCGACCGGGCGCACGATGACGTCTGCGACGAGCACTCCCACGCAGGTGACATCAGGCATGCCCACACGGCCCCAGCCCGCGTGTTGTTTCAGTAGGCACGCCCGCGTTTCCTGTCGAATCGATGTGATCGGATAAGCGATGAACGAGGCACGGCATCCTCCCCGCGGCACGTTTCTCGGTGTGTACGACATCGAGACGACCGGTGATCTCCGGCAGACCGCCGAGTTCATCGCGCGGGAGGAGAGCGCGGGATCGTGGTCGGGTGGCGGGCCGCCGACGGAGCGCTATGCGCGCTCGGTGGCCTGGGTGCACACCGTGCAGGAGACCGGCCCGGGCAGGGGCTCCGCGGCGATCGCGTTTCCCACCGCCAACCTGCCGGAGCGCGGCTCGCTCTTTCCCGCCATCTGGCTCTACCTCACCGCGGGGCCGCTGTTCGAGCGCCCCTTTGCCGAGGTCGTCCGTCTAGCCGACGTGGTCCTGCCGGAGGAGATCCTGGCGACGTTTCGAGGCCCCCGGTTCGGGGTCGAGGGTACTCGGGCGCTGGCAGGCAAGGCGCGCGAGGCCCTGCTGTTTGGAGCCATCGTGAAGCCGGGAGCCGGGCTGGGACCGGAAGAGGTGGCCGAGCGCTGCGCCGCCGCGGCGCGGGGAGGGATCGACCTCATCAAAGACGACGAGAAGATGAACAACCCCGCCTACTGCCCGCTCGTCGAGCGGGTCCGTGCGGTGTCCCGCGCCCTGCGTGAGGTGGAAAACGACACAGGCCGGCGTGTCATCTACTGCGCGCACCTCAGCGGCCGGCCCGATGAGATGGTGGCTGCAGCCCGCGAGGCGGTGCGGGCCGGTGCCACCGGCGTCATGGTCAACGTCTTCGCGTCAGGCTTGGCCTCGCTGCAGATGCTGCGCGAGGATGAGGGGATCGCCGTGCCGATCTACGTGCACTCGGGAGGGCGGTCGCTGCTGTCACAGCGGCCCGCGTACGGGATCGACACCCGGGTGTTCGCGGAGTTTGTGCGGCTGCTGGGCGGGGATTACCTCGACCTGTACGCGCAGGGAGGCTACCTGCGCACCGACCCTCCGGCAGAGGCCAAAGGCCTGGCCGAGGTGCTGCGCGCGCCCTGGGCCCGTGTTGCGCCGGTGCTTCCCGCCTGTTCCGGGGGACTCACCGCGCGGACGCTGGCGGCGAATTATGCCGCATTCGGCCGGGACATTCTGCCGATGGCCGGATCGGCGATCTTCAGCCATCCGCTGGGCGCCGGCTCCGGCGTGAAGGCATTGCATCAGGCGGCAGAGAGTTACTTCGGCGGTATCCCCCTTGAGGACTACGGCCGTCGCCATCCCGAGCTTGAAGCGGCGCTGCGAGCGTGACCAGGCGAGCGAAGACAGGGCCCCGCATTGAGGTGGATCGGGCGACCTGCCGCACCTGGGCTGAGGTTGATCTGGATGCTATCGCTGCCAACGTCCGTGCCGTACGCCAGCGGCTGGATCCTGGGACGCGCTTCATGGCCGTCGTGAAGGCCGACGGCTACGGGCATGGCTCCGTGCAGGTGGCGCGCGCGGCGCTCGCCGCGGGGGCCGAGTGGCTCGGCGTCGCCACGGTCGAGGAGGGACTGACTCTCCGCACGGGAGGGCTGGATTCGCCGCTACTGGTTCTCGGCTCGGCTGCACCCGAGGAGATCAGCCCTGCCGTGCGAACACGGCTCAGCCTGACGATTCCTTCTGTAGAAGCGTTGCCGCCGCTCCTCAAGGCGGGCCGGCGGGCGCGGCTGCATCTGAAGATCGACACCGGCATGACACGCCTGGGCGTGCAAGTGTCCGAGGTGCCCGCGGTGCTCGCTCGTCTCGCGAGGGCCGGACAGCGGCTGGAGGGCGTGTACACGCATCTCGCCACCGCGGACGACCCCGATCACGCATTGGCCGACGAGCAACTCAACCGGTTCGACGCGGTGCTGCCCGCGGTGCGCCGCCGCTTCCCGAAGGTGATCGTCCACGCCGCCAACAGCGCGGGCGCCCTGGGTCACCCGCGCGGGCGTTATGATCTCGTGCGCGTGGGTCTGGCGATGTATGGGCTGTATCCCGGCGCGCAGTTCCAGCGCGTCGTCGAGCTGACCCCCGCGATGCGCTTCCTGAGCCGGGTCGCGCGGACCGTGCGCGCCGCCCCAGGGACGGCGGTGAGCTATGGTGCGACCTATCGGGTCCTGCGCCCCTCGACCGTCGCCACAATCGCCTGCGGGTACGCGGACGGCTACCCGCGTCTCGCCAGTCTCAACGCCGAGGTCGCGCTCGCCGGCGAGCGCCTGCACGTCGCCGGGCGGGTCTGTATGGATCACCTGATGGTGGACGCGGGGGACCGGGCCGTGCGCACCGGCGACGAGGCGGAGCTGTTCGGCCGTACCGTCTCCGTGGACGAG
>Ga0154869_1079_pt5 | contig 11288 bp, 9 predicted proteins | sample Rifle2008BG19ft_FD_105841 | JGI IMG/M metagenome (GOLD analysis project Ga0154869, IMG submission 105841) | Armatimonadetes bacterium RBG_19FT_COMBO_69_19 | reverse complement strand
CGCTCGGACACATCGGAGGTGTGGCAGCGGTGCGGGTCGAGCAGATGCTATCCGAGGTCGATGTCAATCAGGTGGCGGATTCCGGCGTGAGCGAGGAGCGGGAGGCGATGGACGCCTTCTCACGTGCCGTCGTGGATGCCGTGGAGCGGGCCGGACCCGCCGTCGTCAGCGTGTCGGTGGCGCGTCCGGCGCCCGAGCGCTTCCGCCGCCGGGGGCTCGACGAGTTCCACGGGGCCGGGAGCGGGCTCATCATCACCCCCGACGGCTACGTCCTGACGAACAGCCACGTCGTCTCCGGCTCGCGGCGTATCGAGGTCCGGCTGCAGGACGGCCGCACCCTCGAGGCGCAGGTGGTCGGGGACGATCCGCACAGCGACCTGGCCGTCGTGCGGCTCCTGGAGTCCGGGCTGCCCTCGGCCGAGCTCGGCGACTCCTCGCGCCTGCGCGTGGGCCAGCTCGTCGTGGCGATCGGCAATCCGCTGGGCTTCCAGGCCACGGTGACCACCGGCGTGGTGAGCGCGCTCGGGCGGTCCCTGCGCGCGCAGTCGGGCCGGCTCATCGAGAACATCATCCAGACCGACGCCGCCCTCAACCCCGGCAACTCGGGCGGGCCGCTGGTGGACTTCCGCGGCCGCGTCATCGGCATCAACACCGCGGTGATCATGGGTTCCCAGGGCATCTGCTTCGCGATCCCGGCGAACACCGCCAAGTGGGTGACCGCGCAGCTGATCCGTGACGGCCGCGTGCGCCGCGCCTACCTCGGCATCTCCGGCCAGCAGGTCGCCGTCGACCGCCAGCTCGCGGTCGAGTACGCTCTGACGGTTCCGACGGCTGTCCGCGTGGTGGAGGTCCAGCCCAGCACCGCGGCAGCGCGGGCCGGCTTGGCGCCCGGGGACGTCCTCGTGCGGGTGGGCGGAGCGGCCATCGCCTCGCCCGATGACCTGCAGCGGGCGCTGGCCCGGCACGCGATCGGCGACGCCCTCATGGTGGACGTCCTGCGGGGAGCCGAGCGGCTGACCCTTTTGACGCAGCCGACCGAGCTCCCGGATGAGGCCGCCTAAAGGTCCTCCGGACGACTAACCCCCCTCCCCAGCGGGCAGAGTACGCGGATACCAGCCCGAGAACGTTGTTTGTTCAACCTTGATAGGGGAGGGATTCATCCATGGATAACCTGCGCCGCCTCGGCGGTGAAGCAGGGTTAGTGGCTGGCATCGCGACAGCCTGGGTGTTCCTGGGCTTCGTCTTCATCTTCCCCACCGCCGGCCTGGATTTCGTGGACCAGGTCAACCCACACCGGTACCTGCCTTTCATGACCAAGCACCCGGCGATGGTCTGGAGCGTGCACATCCTGGGCGGATTACTGGCCGCGCTCGGCACGGCCGTGCTGTTCGCCGCGCTGCAGGACCGCTTCAGCTCGGATAACGCGGGCAACGCGCGCCTGGGTGCGGGAGCGGGCCTGTTCGGGGCCGGGACCCTCGCGGCCGCCGTGCTCGTGCGGCAGGCCGGCTTCGACGCGCTGGCCGGGCTCTATGCGACGAACGCCACCGGCGGCGCGTACGCGTTCTACGCGCTGCGGGGTCTCGTGTACTCACTGGAATCCCTGAGCGCGCTGGCCACGGGCCTCGGCGTCTTGATCATCGGCCGGTTGATGGTGACCGACCGCAAGTTCAGCAGCGTCGGCTACCTCAGCGTTGCGGTCGGGACGGTCATGGTCTTCGCGGCCTTCGTCTCCCACGTGCTCCTGTTCATGGTGAGCTCGCTGGGGATGATCGCCTGGCTCATCTGGACCGCGATCACGATGCGGACTGAGGCGGGCCCGGCCTTCCTCACGGGCTGGATGTTCCCGAGGAAGCGCCGCGCGAACGGAGGCGCCCGCAAGGCTGCCTAACGACCCAGCGAGAAACGCATCAACCGGCATGGAGACGGCCCGCTTCGCGGCGGGCCGTCTCGTTTTCAGACGGCCCTAGGCAACACGGTACCGTTCGAAGGCGTCCTTGCGCATCCGGGTTGATGCGCCCGGCCGCTTAGGCAGGTGCAGGACTCCCTCCCGGACGTCCACGGGGTCCTCGAACAGGTCAAGGATCCAGGGGATGTACTCCAGCATCGGCGCGTTGCGGGTCGCCGCAACGAGGTGCTGGTGGACCTGCATCATGTCCCCGTGATGCGGGACCACCGGCAGACCGAACGTCGCCGCCGTCGCCGCCACCTCCAGCCACTCCGTGATGCCGCCGACCCGCGTCGCGTCCACCTGCACGTAGCCGACCGCGCCCCGCGCCATGTACTCTCGGAACAGGTACTTGGAGTAGATGCTCTCCCCGACCGCGATGGGAATCGTGGTCGCCTCGGCCAGCCTGGCGTGGCCGCCGATGTCATCGGGGTGCAGGGGTTCTTCCAGCCACGTCAACCGGTAGGGTTCCAGGAGGCGCGCGGCACTGATCGCGGTGTTGATGTCCCAGATGGTGTTGGCGTCCACCATCAGGTCAACCTCATCGCCGATTGCTGCGCGCACGGCCGCCACGCGCCGGACGTCCTCCTGCAGACTCGGCTTACCGACCTTCATCTTCACCGCCCGCCAGCCCTGGTCGATCAGGCGCCGGATGTCATCGATGAGCTCGGCTTCCGTCCAGTTCAGCCATCCCGCGTCGGTGTTGTACGTGGGGACCGGGCCGGTCTTGGCCGCGCCGAGCACGCGCCACAGCGGCTGCTCCTGAGCCTGGGCGATGATGTCCCACAGCGCGATGTCGATCGCGGCCTGCGCCATCTGGCTGATCCCCGCCCGGCCGACCCAGCGCAGCGGCCCCATATAGAGGTCCTGCCAGATCTGCTTCACGTGGAAGGGATCGCGGCCAACCAGGACCGGTCCGAGGTGTTTCTCGATCGCGCCCTTGATGAGGTCGTCCCCTCTGGCGTGCGTGCCGGTATAGCCGGTGCCGGTCAGGCCCTCGTCGGTCCTGATCAACGCCCCGGGCACGCCCCAGGTCGGGACGTGGTGAATCGAATCCTCGATCGCCCGGCGGATCGGGACCTGGACGATGAAGCCTTCGACATTGGTGATCTTCATGGGCCCCGTATGCCTCTGGCCGCCGTTACTTCGTTCCGGTCAACCCGCCGTCGATGATCAGTGGTGCGCCGGTCATGAACGCCGCCTCGTCGCTGGCGACGTACAGGACGGCATGGGCCACATCCTCTGCGGTCCCCAGCCGCCCCAGGAGCTGCCGCCGGGTGATCTCGGCCAGCCCCGCCTCCGGATCGGCGTACGACTCGCGCAGGTAGCGGTCGACGAAGGGCGTGTGGATCGTGCCGGGGCAGATGGCGTTGACGCGGATGTTGTGTCTGGCGTAGTCCGCGGCCATGGACAGCGTCATGGCCATGACCGCGCCCTTGCTGGCCGCATAGGAGACGCGTCGCGCCAGGCCGACGAAGGCGATGCTGCTGGCCATGTTGATGATCACGCCGCGCCGCCGCTCGATCATGTATGGGGCGACGGCCTTCGTCGTCAGGAAGATGCCCTTGACGTTGACCGCCATGACGCGATCCCATAACGCCTCGTCCGTCTCCTCGACCGAGCCGACCCCGGCGATGCCGGCGTTGTTGAAGAGGATGTCCACCGCATGATACCGATCCACCGTGGCGCGTGCCAGCTGCCGCGTGTCTGCAGAGTTCGTCACGTCGCAGGGACTGAAGAACGCCTCGCCTCCGGCGGCGGCGATCGCCGAGACCGTCTGCTCCCCGGCCCCGCGGTCGACGTCGGCCAGGGCGACGCGCGCGCCCTCGCGCGCAGACAGCAACGCGGTCGCGCGGCCGATGCCCGAACCGCCGCCGGTGATAATCGCGACCTTGCCGTCCAGCCGTCCCATCGGCGATCCTGTCAGGTGTGCAGGGCCTTCAACCGGCGCAACAGATCGGTGCCGCCTTCGCCGAAGTGCCGGTGCATCTCCCGGTACAGCGCATAAACGTCCGCATACCGTGCGTGCGCGGCGGGATCCGGCCGGTATGCCGTGAAGCCGGCCGCCGCCATGCGGGCCAATGCCTCCTCAGGCGCATTGTATCCGCCGCCGGCGCTTCCCGCGGCCAGCGCACCATAGACCGCGGCGCCTCGGGCCGAGGCATGCGGCGTCGCCGCCGCGTGCAGGGTCCTGCCGGTGACATCCGCATAAATCTGCATGACCACGGTGCTGCGCGAGAGCCCTCCACACACCCGCAGCCCGGTCACCGGCTCGATGCCGCGGCCGGCTTCGAACAATTCGATCACCTGACGCGTCCCACAGGCGGTGGCTTCCACGATGCTGCGGTACACCTCGGCGGGCGTGGTCCCCACCGTGAGGCCGGCCATCACCGCCGAGAGGTCGGCGTTCACCAACGGTGTGCGGCTGCCGTTCCACCAGTCCACCGCCACGAGCCCGCCGGCGCCGGGCGACAGATCCGCGGCCTCGCGGTTCAGCCGGTCAAACAGGGCCTCCGCCGGTCCGTCCCCCGCCCAGGCCAGCGTGCGTACCCACCATTCCAGTGCGTCCCCGGTCGCCGCCTGTCCTGCTTCATAGCAGTAGAACCCGGGCAACACACTGTCGGCCACAACGCCCGAGATCCCCTGAACTGGCACCCGCGCGCGTGAGAGCAGCAAGTGGCACGTCGAGGTGCCCATCACCATCACGAGCGTTCCTGGGCCGTCCACGCCCAACCCTGGAAAGGCTGCGTGGGCATCGATCACCGCGACGGCCACCGGGACGCCCTCCCGCAGACCCGTGCGGTCGGCCCACGCCGCGGTGAGCCCGCCGGCGCGCGTGCCGACCGGCCGGGGGGGCCCGAGCTTGTCCAGCAGCGACGGGAAGGCAGGATGCAGTCCGGCCAGGAGCGCCGCGGGTGGATACCCGTCCTCAGGCTGCCAGTGCGCCTTGAAGCCGGCCTGACAGACCGAGCGGACCTCGTGCCCGGTCAGCTGCCAGACCAGCCAGTCCCCGGCTTCGATCATGCGGTCGGCCGCCGCGAAGATCTGTGGCGCTTCCTCCAACATCTGCAGCGACTTGGCGTGCAGCCATTCGGAGGAGGTGCGGCTGCCGTAGAGGTCCAGGAACGGCGGGCGCATGGCGTTGATGCGGTCGGCCTGACGCTGCGCGGCATGATGCTTCCACAGTTTGACCCAGGCGTGCGGCTGCCCCGCGTACTCCGGCAGCAGGCACAGCGCGGTGCCGTCCCGCTTCACCGGCAGCACCGTTGAGGCGGTGCAGTCCAGCCCGATGCCCACGATCGCCCCTCCGGCGGCGATCCGCACCGCTTCCCGCAGGAGATGCTCCAGCGCGGCCAGGTAGTCTCCAGGGTGCTGAAGCGCCCAGTCGCCGGCGAGCGGTGTGCCGTCCGGCAGTGCGCGCGTCAGGACGCCATGCGGATACGGATGGACGACGGTCGCCGCCTCTGCGCCCGTCTCGACGTCGACGAGCACGAGGCGTGCCGACTCGGTGCCGAAGTCCAGGCCAGCCGCGAGACGCACGCTACCCCTCCAGCAGCACCGGACGGATCTTCAGCATCTCGCAGACGTGCAGCAGCTCGCGCACGTAGTCTCCGTAGACGCCGTGGATGTGGTTGGTGGGAAAGGCGCCCAGGAAGCGCTCCGCGGGGCAGGCCAGGCGCGTGAACGCGTGCGGCCAATTGGGCTGCACGGCCTGCACCAACTCGCGCTCCTTGGCCGGATCCAGGCGCACGAATTCGCCCCGCAGGATGTGCATGCGGTACCGGCCGGCCTCCCGGGACAGCCGGGCCAATGTGACCTCCCCGGGGTGCGCGATGTGGAATACCGATGCCCCGCCGGCGGGAAAGTAGAACCCTTCCGGATGCAGCTCCACCTTCGGGAGGTTGACCTCCGGGTCGATGCTGCGCCCGGCGAAGTAGGTCGCGTGCTCGCCGGAGTTCACGAGATCGAACAGGTCCAGGTCTTCGAAGTAATGCCGGACGTCGGCGAACAGCACCGGGGTGCCCGACAGGTGCTTGAAGATCTCCATCGTCAGCGCCGCGTCCATGTCGGCCTCCGTGCTGCAGACGATGGGGTCGTGCGGCCCGTCCCAGTCGTACGGATCGTTGAGGAACGCCTCGGTGATGTCCATCGTCACGAACTGCTCGGTGAGCTCCGGCTGCGCTTTGATGCCGAGAAAGTCTAGCCCGCGCTCATCGATGATTTCCCGGACCGCGTAGTAACTGGCGATCTGCAGCTCGAGCTTCTCGGGGGTGAGCTGCTTGCCGTCGTAGTGTACTTTGGCGACGTGGCGCTCCAGCCACTCCCGCGCCTTCTTGCACCGGGCCGCAGGCACGAGCTGCGCGCGCCGCACGATCTCCCACTGGTCGATGTGCTCGACGTCGATGCCGAACTGCTCCGCCCACTGATCAGTGTTGGACACCGCCGTGTTGATGCCGATGGACCGTCCGCCGAATAGCCCGTAGGTTTCCCCGCGCAGCCGCTTCGCCACGGAGGCGGCGCGGACGAACACCTCGACCCGCCGGCCGACCTCGCCGTCCTCGATCTCGCCGAAGACGCGCGTGTACGGAACGTTGATCTGGTCGAGCGCGCCGGCCGCGGCCAGCACGGCCACCATGCCCGGTTTCGCCGGGTTCACCTGGCCGAACAGGAGGAACGGCCCGGGCGCAAAGCGTGAGGCGAGCACGGTGAACTGCGGAAACGCCCAGACCGCGTAGTTGAAGATGGTGCAGTCCGCTCCGGCGCGCGCCAGCTTCTCGCCCTCCGATTTCGCCAGCGCGTTCGACCAGACCAGCTCGCCGGTGACGACCTCGAACCCCGTCGCCCGCAGGGCGTCGCGCAGGCGCGCCTCGAACCGCCGGTTCTCCGCCACCTGCGGCTCGTGCGCGTAGCGGCGGCCGTCGGAAAACGTCAGGATCCCGACCGTGGCCATGCTGTGCTCCTCCTTCGTCGCGACGGGCTAGCCTTTCAGCGCCCCCACCAGCAGACCCTTCGCGATGTAGCGCTCCAGCGCGATCGCCATGAGGATAACCGGGGTGATCATGATCAGGATCAGCACCGACATGTACCACCACTGCGGCCCGCGCGTGGCGTTCTGCGCCGCGATCAGCAGGGGCAGCGTCTGCGCGTTCGCGCTGGTCAGGAACAGCGCCAGCAGGTATTCGTTCCACGCGAACACCAGCACCAGCAGGAAGGTCGCCGCCAGCCCCGGCGTGGACAGGGGCAGCACGATCGAGCGGAAGATGCGGTAGGGCGAGGCGCCGTCGATCGCCGCGCTCTCCTCCAACTCGATGGAGATGTTGCGGAAGTAGTCCCGCATCAGCCACACCACGATCGGTAGGTTCACCGCGGTGTAGGTGATGATCACGGCCAGCCGCGTATCGAGCAGGCCGACCCGTTGGAACATGACGTAGATGGGGATGACGACGGCCACCGGAGGGAGGATGCGCTGCGAGATCATCCAGAACGAGATGTCGTCGTTCCCCACCGCGCGCACGAAGCGGCGACCGAGCGTCTGGCGGGCGAGGATGAAGAGCCCCAGCGCAGCGGCAACCGCGATCTGCCACGGCACGCCCATCGTGATCGCGACGGCGGCGAGGGCGAGACTGCCCAGGAACATCCCGACGACCCCGAGCCGGGGCTCGTAGCGGAACCGCAGCAGCCCGTACCCGGCGGTAGTCCCCAGTCCCAACGCCAGGACCGAGCTGGTGAGCGCCACGACGACGGTGTTCACGTACGGGCGCAGCGTGTCGTTGCGCAGGTCCACGAAGATGTACCGCCAGGCGTCCCCGGACGGCGTGAAGTCGACGTACGGGATGAACACCGGGCCGTCGTACACATGCACGGGCAGCTTGAAGGACGTCGTGAGGATCCAGTAGAGCGGGAACAAGACGACCAGCGCCCACCCCCCCAGTACGACGTAGGTCAGCAGCACGCCGGCCGGTGTCATCGCCTGCGCCCGACGCCTCCCGCGGACCGAGCGGCGCACGCTACACCGCTCCCGCCAGCCGGCGGTGCACCAGGCTGATGTACGACAGCGCCATGAACGTGACGAGAAACAGCAGCGAGTAGGCCACGGCGGCGGAGCCGCCGATGTCGAGCGTGCGCCAGGCGATGAAGGCGTGCAGGGTCAGAGACTCCGTGGCGGTGCCGGGACCACCATTGGTGAGGACGTTGGGGAGGTCGATGATCTTGAACGCCTCGATCATCCGGATCAGGATGACGGTCGAGGTCACGGGCAAGATCTGCGGCCAGGTCACCTTCCAGAAGGTCTGCCAGCGGCCGGCGCCGTCCATCATCGCCGCCTCCAGGAGCTCCTGCGGCTGCGCCTCCAGCGCCGCGAGCAGCACGATGAACATGAACGGGGTCCACTGCCAGATGTCGCCGATCATCACGACGATCCGCGCGCCCCAGGCATGGCCGGCCCACGAGACCTCGGCCAGACCCACCGCCCGCCACAACGGGGCGAACGGGCCCTTGCCCAGGTCGGCCATGATCCGGAAAGTGTAGGCGATCCCGACGGGCGTGATCATCATCGGGAGCAGGTAGACGACCCGGAAAAACCGCCGGCCCGGGATCTGCTGCGCGGCGAGGTACGCCAGGATCAACCCGAGCCAGTACTGTACCGCGATGCCCACGAACACGTAGAGGATCGTCGTGATCACCGTGCCTGGGCGGCCGCCCGGTGCGAGTGTGCGGATAGCCAGCCAGGTCAGGGCACCGGCGATGACTGCGAAGACAAGTCGTCCCGCCGTCCTCGGGACGGCGGGACGCATTCGGGCCGCGCCGCGGATGACGAAGACCAGCAGCACGGCCGTCACCGCCCCGCCCATCCCCCAGATCAGCGGCGTGAGATCGGCGAGCAGCCCCAGGAAGTGCTCGCGCTCGATGCCGGCGACGAGTTTGCGGTAGTTCGCCAGTCCGACGAAGATGAGCTTGAAGCCGCCGGGGACAAGCTGGAACCGGACCAGCGACAGATACACGGACAGGAGGAGCGGGAAGATCGACATGAGCATCAGCAGCAGGACCGCCGGCAACAGGAAGAGCGAACCGGCCTGGCGACCGGCCCACCGGGTCAGCGCCTGCGGGAGTGAGAGCGGGACAGGGCCGTTGGGCGACCCTGTCCCGCCGAGATCACGCTCGGTCAGCATGCGGGATGGGCGTCGTTCCCGCGAGTACGACCGTCAGCGTTTGACGCCCAGCGTCGATCGATAGGCCTGCAATTGAGCGTCGCGGCCGAGCTCGTTGGTGGTCGCCTCCCAGCCGTCGGTGATCTCCTTCATGGCCTGCTGGATGGTGATCTGTTTCGCCAGCAGCTTGGCGATCGCCGTGTCGAGCACGACCTGCTGGTAGCGCTGGTTCTGCGGGACCCGCAGGTCCAGCACCATGTTCGGGCTATTCAGGCTGGCCTCGATCGCGCCGAGGTAGTTCTTCGCGGCGGAGGCACTCATGCCCGCCTTCACCCAATTGTCGAGGCCTTTGAACTGCGAGGTCCGGTACGGGTTGAATCCCGTGATTCCGATCGTCACGTCGACGTTGGCCTGCTTCCGCTGGCTCATGTAGGAGAGGAACGCGTAAGCCGCCGCCTTGACCCTGTCCGGGGCAGCCTTGTTGATCGCGCCCGACCATCCGCCGAAGGCCGCGAACGGCGCGTGGTTCACTCCGCCGGTCGCATACGGGCAGGTCGTGCTGTTGCACGCGACAAGCCCGCCGGTCGCGCGGTCCAGCACCCGACGCGAGCCTGGGAGAATGACCGCGCCGACCTTGTTCTTGACCTTGGAGCTCTTGGGGTCGATGGCCAGCGTGCCGATGTCGCCCCAATCGATGCTCAGCCCACACCGCCCCGTCACGAAGCCGGAGCGGGAATCGCCGACGTCCCAGTTGAGCTCGTCCGGAGGACCGTACTTGCCGGTGTCCACGTAGATGCGGAGGGCTTCGGCGAAGGCGGCATTGTTGGTCAGCGGCTTCAGGGTGTCGAGGTCGAAGAACGACCCCTGGCTCGTGCCCTTGCTCTGCAGATACGCGCCCGCCACCGACCAGACCATCCAGTACGACTGGGCGTTGCGCTTCTTGGCGATGCAGGACCCGAAGTCCGCCCTGCCGTCGCCGTTGAGGTCCTTCTTATGCAGCGCCGCGGCGACCTTGAGGTAGTCGTCCCAGGTCTGCGGCGGCTTCAGTCCGGCCCGCGCCAGCTGATCTGTCCGGTAGTACACCATCTGGAAGTCGCCGTCCAGCGGGATCGTATAGATCCGCCCGGCATAGCTGGCGCTGAAATCTCGGAAGAACGGCGCGATGTCATTCCACTGCAGGGCAGCGTCACCTTTGACGCGATCGGTGATGTCCTCCAGGTACCCCGGAGTAACGTAGTCCACCATCCACTGGGGCGCGAAGACGAAGGCCTGGAAGCTGTTCGTGCGCGTCACCATGTCCGTGAGAATCTTCTGGTAGAGGTCGCTGAAGGGAACGGTTACGACGTTGATCTTCGCGCCGGTCAGCTTGGTGAACTCGGGACCGCGGCGCTGGAGAGGTTCGGCGATCTGCGGCCCGGTGAAGGTGAGGACATTGACGGTCACACCGTCAAACTGCTTGCCCGGAGCGGCCGGCGTGCCGGCGGCCGACCCCAGGACCAGCACGCCCAGCAGCGCGAGCACTAAACGGACATGCCGTTTCATCAATCGTTCACCTCCTACTGCCGTGAAGATGTCTGCTCATGTCTGAGGAACGTCACTTCCCCGAGGAACGTCACCTCCTCGCCGGTGGAGTGGACAGCGGTGCTGGTGCGGGATGGGCAAGCACTTCGCGGCGCCGGAAGGCACTCCTGCCGCACGTCGGAGCAGGAAACACGGCGGGTCCGGCGCAACTCAACAGCGAGTACCACACCTGCGATGTCCGCGCGCGAGTTGCGGGTCCTCCTGGTCGGGGGGCCGATGTACGATTCGCTCTACGCCCGCCTGCCGGAGTTCGAACGGCAGACCGGCCTGCGCGTGGAGCTCGTCGCGGCATTGCCGCACCCGACGCTGAACACGCGCATCGCCGACGAGTTCCGCCGTGCGACGGCCTCGTACGACCTGATCTCTACCCATACGAAATATGCGCCGTCGCAGCGGCAGTGGCTGACCCCGCTGGATGACGACCTGGAAGGCGGCGAGCTCGCGGCGTTTCATCCGCGCATCCTGGCGCTGGCACGGATCGATGGCGGCCTCTACGGTCTCCCACGCAACCTGGACGTCAAGCTGCTGCACTATCGGAAGGATCTGTTCGGCGATGCCGCCGAGCGCCGGATGTTTCAGCAACGCACCGGGCGTGAGCTGGCGGTCCCGGCGAC
>Ga0154869_1046_pt3 | contig 11429 bp, 8 predicted proteins | sample Rifle2008BG19ft_FD_105841 | JGI IMG/M metagenome (GOLD analysis project Ga0154869, IMG submission 105841) | Armatimonadetes bacterium RBG_19FT_COMBO_69_19 | reverse complement strand
GCGGCAGGAGGTGTCCCACCCCGATGCGCCGGAACAGCGCATCCACCTTGGGATCGTAGGAAAGCCCCACCGGCGGCACCCCGGTAACGATCGCGCAGATGAGCGCATGCAGGCGCGCGCCGACGAGCACGTCCATGGTCCCGATCGCGGCCATCATCTCGCGCGGGGGGAGATCGCTGACGACCTGCGCCCCCAGCGCTTCGGCGATGGACCGCGCCAGGGGCAGATCGCGCTCCGGATGAAAGGCGAAGACGATGACGGTCGCGGCGATGGCGGCGCGCACCGCCTGCAGTGCCTCGACCACGACCGCCGCATATCCGTCGCCACGCCACGGGCGCACGGCCAGTCCGATCCGGGGACCATGGCCGCGGGCGCCGACCAGCTCCCGCACGTGATCCTCCGGCGCGGGCTCGAGTGCGAAGACCGGATCGGCGACGAGATGCGCCGTGCGTCGCACGCCCAGCTCGCGCAGCGTCCGCAGGGAGTCCTCGTCGCGCACGGTGATGAGATGCGCGCGGTTGAGCACGAGCGCGGCGAGCCGCCGCACCCAAGTCCGCCGCAGCGGCCCAATCCCCTGCGCGAAGACCATGGCCCGGCGGGAGAGAATCTCAGCCAGCCCCAGCAGACCAAGGTAATAGGCGGCGCTGCGGGCGCTTGTTACATCCTGGAAGAGACTGCCTCCACCACTAAGAAACAGATCGGCGCCAGCCAGCGCCCGCAGCGCGCCGACACCGGTACGCGAGATACTGTGCACATTGTGGAGCCGGCGGGTCTGCGTGGGGTTGGCGGAGAGGACGGTCATCCGTGAGGCCGGCAGCCGCGCGCGCAGCGCGGACAGAGTGGCGGCCAGCACCGCCTCATCGCCTGCGTTGCCGAAGCCGTAGTAGCCGGAGACGACGATGCGCATCAGCGCCGGGGGCGCACGGGTGGAGACGGGGCGAACCGTGAGGCGATCCAGAGGAGCAGGAGCGTGGCGGCGGCGCCGAGCAGCGTCCCCAGCCAGAGGGCGTTCACGGTGCGCCACCCAGTGTACAGCAGGGGCGTGTGGAGGTGCGAGAAGCTGTTCACGACGCCGGCCTGACCGATCGCCCCCGCCGCCGCGAGCGGCATCACCCACCGGTGCCATCCCGCGGCGGCCGCGGCGCCGGCGAGCACGAGCGCGGGGTGCCCGATCAGGTACTCCTTGGTGCGCGGCCGGGCGACGAGGAGATCTTCCATCAGGTTCCGCAATCGCTCTTCCACCCCAAGCAGCGGCAGGCCGAAGTTGCCGCTGCGGGCGAGGAGGATGACGCCGGCCAGGCCCACGACGACCACGGCGATCGCGTAGCGCATCAGCAGCGGATGACCCGACCACTCCCACAGTTCCGTCGCGGTCTCGCGCCAGGAGCGGACGGGCCGGTCGTGGCGCCACAGCAGCAGCACGACGAGCAGCACCGGCAGCAGCTGCGCGATCTTGACGCCGAGGAAGACGTCCGCGGCCATCATGAACTCCCAGCGCGTGAGCAGCGCCGCGACGAGGAGCCCTGCCGCCACCGACCCGAAGGAGGCCAGCCACAACGTGCGCACGCCGGCCAGCACGGGCGGAGCGCCGGGACGCCGCGGGATCGCCATGGCGATCACCGCGGCTGGGAATGACGCCGCGGTCCCCAGGGCGAGCAGCTTGAGCCACGGGACCAGCGGCCCGCGCGCAAACAGGGCCACGGTGATGAGCACTCCCAGACCGATCAACACCCAGACCAGTCGGGCGGGGACCGGCGCCCCCACCGCCTCGACGAGCATGGCGAAGGCCAGGGCCATCGCCGCCAGCGCGCCGACGGCGATCAGGCCCCGCAGCGCCAGAGGCGCCACTACCTCCGGCAGCGGGACGGCGCGACCCGTCCGCAGCCCGAAGCGCCGGAGGTCCCGCGCCAGCTGCTCGACGAGCGTCAGGTTCGATGCGGTCCCCACGACGCCGGCCGTGGGGATGAAGGGGCGGATGTATAGGAGCCGGATGTTCCGCTCGCGCGCGCTGCGCACGAACTTGTCTCGAGCGTCGGCCGGCGACAGTACGAGCAGTTCGTCCGGGGTGAGGCTGAATAGCCGGATGACCTCCCGGTGCATCTCGCGCGCCAGGCGCTCATCCCCCCGCTGCCTGCGGCGCACATTGAACACCTCGATGCGCCCGTAGCGCGCCCCCGCCGCACGGAGCAGCGGTGCCGCGTCCGGGAGCAGCCGATCGTACCCGAGCACATCCGTCAGCTCGAAGACGATCGGTATCCCTTCGCCCAGCGCCCGGAACGCCTCGCCCTTCGCGGCGAGCCCCGCGGCGGTCAGTCCAGGATAGTTGCGGAAGCGCAGCACCGGTGCGAGGCCGGCGGACCGGTAGCGCTCGAGGTCCTCCGGACGAAAGCCCAGCCCCATCTGCTCGAGGTCCTCGCGCAGCCCGCGGATCTCGAGCACCCCCCTGACCCCGCGCACGCGCGCGGGGCCGAGGATGCCGGAGATGGTGGCCTCGAGAAAGGCGAGCATGTCGGGCGAACCCGCCACGTAGACGGACCCGGGGCGGATCGGCTCCCCCGGGGCCGCGATCCCCGCGAAGGCGGGCGACAGCGTGCCGGCGCGCAGCGCGGCGCGTGCCTCATCGGCGCTCAGGTAGCTGACCTCACCCTGCTCCGCCATGCGCTCGAGCGTGCGCTCGTACAGGGCGATCGAGGTCGCCCCTCGCCGGGCCGCCTCGGTCAGGACCTCGAGGGGATCACGCCCTTCGCGAAGCGCGAGGGCCTCCCAGTCGGGACCGTCGAGCACGATCTCGACGGTGCGGTACCGGGACTCCACGCCCCACCGCATCCAGAGCACGGCGAGGGCGGCGAGGACGCCGAGCCCGATCGCCAGCAGCAGCGGCCGGCGCCGGCGCCCTCTCACGGGACCGGCACTCCGGTGATCACGGCGCGGCCGTCATCCACCCGGACGTCGCTGAAGCGGATCGGGACGGGCTCGTCCGGCGCGACCAGGAGCGGATTCACGGCGGTCATCAAGACGTTGCCGAGGTTCGGGGGGATGGCCACGCCGCTGATGTTCAGGGTCTCCACGCGCAGGACGAGCGCGCCGCCGTCGATCGCGAGGCGCGCCACCACCTCGACCGGAAACGAGGAGTTGAGCACGGCCACGGTCCCGGTGATCGTGACCAGGCCGTCGTCGAGCCGCACCCGCGCGCCCCGGATGTCCCGGGCATCCGCCAGGTAGCGCTGCACGTCGGTCTCATCGACGACAACCACTGCGCTGCCGCCGCTGATCCGGCGGACGGCGAGATGCCCGCCCACCACCCGCGGCAGGTTGAGGGTGACGTCCCGCAGGGTGCCGCGCATCTCCCGCACCGTGGCGCCCTCGAAGGCGGCGCCGCGCACGCGGAACTGCAGCCGCCAGATGCGTCCGGTGAGGATGCCGACGGGGCCGGCGAACACGCGAACGGCGGCCCGCTCCGCGCGGAAATCGCGCCGGAGGCCATTCGAGAGGTGCCACGACAGCATCGCCGCAGGCGCCATGAGGACGATCGCGACCGCGAGCAGCAGCGCGAGCAGTCGTGACATGCCTTCCCTACTTCGTGGGGTCAGAAGAGGCTACCTCTCCGGCACGGCGCCAGCCCGCAGCGTGGCGTCGATGAATCGGTCGAGATCCCCATCGAGCACGGAGGCCGCGTCTCCGGTCTCTGCTCCGGTGCGGTGGTCCTTCACCAGCGTGTAGGGATGCAGCACGTAGGAGCGGATCTGGTTCCCCCAGGCCGCCTCCTTGAACTCTCCGCGCAGCTCGGCGAGACGCTGGGCCTGCTGCTCCTGCTGCGCCTCCGCCAGCTTCGCCCGCAGCAGCCGCATCGCCGTGAGTTTGTTCGCGTGCTGTGAGCGCTCATTCTGGCACTGCACGACGATCCCGGTGGGGACATGCGTGATCCGGACCGCGGTTTCCACCTTGTTGACGTTCTGCCCGCCGGCGCCCCCGGCCCGATACGTGTCGACCTTCAGCTCGTCTTCGCGCACGCTGACCTCGACCTCTTCCACCTCAGGGATGACGTCTACGAGGGCGAACGAGGTGTGGCGGCGGTGCGCCGCGTCGAACGGGGAGAGGCGCACCAGGCGGTGCACCCCCCGCTCGCCTTTCAGGTACCCGTACGCATAGGGGCCGCCGGCGATGATGGTCGCGCTCTTGATGCCCGCTTCCTCTCCCGGCGAGAGATCGGCCACTTCGGTGGTGAAACCCCGCCGCTCGGACCAGCGCACGTACATCCGCATGAGGAGCTGGGCCCAGTCCTGCGAGTCGGTGCCCCCCGCCCCGGCGTGGATGGAGAGGATCGCGTTGCTGCCGTCATGCTCGCCCCAGAGGAGCGTGACGAGCTCGAGGCGCTGCAGACGCTCGTGCGCGGACGCCGCTTCCGCAGCCAGCTCCGACGTGCTGAGCCCCGAGGGATCCTGGACGGCGAGTCCCGTGAGCTCGGCAAGATCGTTGACCTCGCGGGTCAACCCCGCATAGGTCTCGACCTGCGCCCGCAGGGCGCTCAGCTCCTGGCCGGTCTTGCGGGCTTGCTCGGGATTGGACCAGAGGTCCGGCCGCTGCATCTCCGCTTCAAGCGCGGCGATGCGGGCCTGCTTGGCGGGAAGGTCAAAGATGCCTCCCGATGTCCTGGAGGCGCACGCGGTCTTGCTCGATGAGACCGCGGATCTCTTCAATCGTCATGGCAGTGCTAATCATACCAGATGAGGCCTGGCATCCCTGCCCGACCCCTGCTCAGGAACCGCGACAGACTCCACCGTGGTGATTCCAAGGGCAAGCCCGCGAGAGGCGCGTGACGCTCCGTCTTCAGCGCACGAGTGTCACAATTGAGAACAGGAGGTTCCCCACAGCGTGCGGCACCACCAGCCCCAGCGCATTACCCGTCCGCGCGCGGATCGCGCCGAACGCGGCCCCGGTGACCATCGCCCAGGCGATCGCCTCCGCGCCGAGGCCGCGCTGCAGCAGCATCCCGGCCGCTGTCCCCACCGCCACGGCCACCACCCTGCCCTTCCATTCCTCGAGCGGGGTGAAGGCGACGCCCCGCAGCCACCCTTCGATCGCGAGCGCGATGACTAGCTGGCGCACGGCGCCGGGGATCCAGCCCCCCGGCGGCACGGGCACCGCGACGGGGATCCCGTATGCGCGGAAGGCCAGCGCCAGCGCCGCGAACAGCGTTCCGGCCACCGCGAGACCGGCAACGAGCGTCGCCCCGAAACCCTGCGCGGCGAAGCCCCATTCCCGCCGCGGTCGCAGCGCAGAGAACACCACGACGAACGCGAGGAGCACGCCCGGCCAGATCCCTCCGGGCGCACGGCCGATCAGCAGCCACACCGCGATCAAGGGCAACCCGGCCGCCGCCGCGCTCTGCTGGACCGCACCGGTGCGGGCGTCGGCGACGAGGGCCGTCCACATGCGGGGGATGCCCGTGGCCGCGAGCCCGAAGAGGGCAACCAGCGCGAAGAGATCGCCGAACCGCGCGTAGAACGTTTCGCCCTGCGCGAGCGACACGCCGCTTACGAGGACGGCCTCGGTGCGGGCGGGAACGCCCCCGCGGATGCGGCCGGCGGGGTCGATCACGACCGTCAGACCGGTGTTGGCGGCGCGGATCACCCAGCGCCCGGTCTCCACCGCCCGGAGGCTCGCCTGCGCCGCGTGCTGCGCGCCGCCGGAGGTGCCGTCGAACCAGCCATCGTTGGTGATCACCGCGAGGACGTCGGCGCCGCCGCGGACCAGCGCGCGACCCACGTCGGGGAAGATCGACTCGAAGCAGATGGCCACGCCGACCCGGCCGAGCGGCGTCCACAGCGGTTCGTGGCGCGTCCCGGGACGGACGCCGTACTCGCCGAACGCCACCAGACGCACTTTGTCGTACCGGCTGACCGCATCGCCCGAGGGCGCGACCGCGACCGCAATGTTGGAGACGCCGTTCTCCATGCTGCTGGCGATCAGGGTGGCCCGCGCCCGGTTCGCCCACCCGCCGATTTCACGCAGCACGCCGGCTGGACCAAAGAGGTTGTACGGAACGGCCGTCTCCGGCAGCACGATCAGCGCCGCACCCTGGCGGCCTGCCTCGGCGACGAGACGCCGCAGCGCCTCCATATACCGGGACGCGTACAGCGGATCGAACTTCAGCCGCGACGCCACATTGGGCTGGACGGCGGCGACAGGAAGGTCGCCGGACGCTGGCGGAGGGACCTGTGACCGCCCCCACAGGATGATGGTGGCCACGACCAGCGCGGAGAGGAGCAATGGCCCGATACGGCGTCCGGCGATCCTGGAGGCGACCACCGCGGAGCTGAGCGCGACCACGAAGGAGACCCCGAACACGCCCGTCAGCATCGCGACGTGGATGACGGCGGGAGCACGGTACTGGGTGAGCCCCAGCAGCGCCCAGGGGAATCCCATCACGCCGATCGATCGCAGATACTCCAGGGCGGTCCACAGGAGCGGGACCGTCCAGACGGCCAGCAACGCCGGGCGCCCATCGCTGATCCAACGCCAGCCCCACGCGAAGACGCCCGTGAACAGGCTGAGGTAGGCGGCGAGCAGCAGCCAGGGCAGGATCCCGAAGACGCGCATCCATGACAGGATGCCGAGGTAGGCAATCGCACCGCCGACCACCCCGAGCACGAACGCGCGAGACGGGGCCTCACCCTCCAGCGCGATCAGCAACGGGACAAGCGCGATCCAGGCGAACCAGCCCAGATCGAGCGGCGGGAAAGCGGCGTACAGCAGGATGCCGCTCGCGGCGGCGAGGGCTATTCGTCCTTGCCGTGACACTTCTTATACTTCTTGCCGCTGCCGCACCAGCAGGGGTCGTTGCGGCCGATCTTGCGCCCGGCAGTAACCGGGGCCGGCTTCGGCCCGTCTGTCATCGGCATCTCGGATGGGATCCCGTCGGATGCTGAGGGGGCCGGACCCGCGACGGTCGGTCTCGATGCGACGCCGGCTGGCCGGAGCACGCGCCGGGGCGCCGGCACCTTCGCGCCCTCGACCTCCAGGCGGAAGAGCACCTTCACCGTCTCCTCCTGGATGTCGGTCAGCATCTGCTGGAAGAGGTCGTAGCCCTCGCGCTGGTACTCGATGAGCGGGCTGACCTGCGCGTAGGCGCGCAGCCCGATCCCCTCGCGCAGCGAGTCCATGTTGTACAGGTGGTCGATCCATTTGCGGTCGATCGTCTGGAGGAGGACGATGCGCTCGACCTCCCGCATCGGCTCCCCGATCTCCTGCTCCTTGCGCTCGTAGGCGGCGAGCGCCTCCCGGGTGAGGACGTCCTGCAGCTCGTCGCGCGCGCGCAGCTGGTCGAGGGGGACATCCATCAGGGTCGGGGCGAGCTGGGAGGCGCTCTCGGCGAGGCCGGCCAGGTCCCACTCCTCCGCCGTCGCGTCGGGCGCGCAGTACGCGTTGACGAGGGCGTCGAGCTGGCGCTCGACCATGTCGAGGATGTTGTCCCGGACGTTGTCGCCGAACAGGACCTTGCGGCGCTCGCCGTAGATGACTTTGCGCTGCACGTTCATCACGTCGTCGTACTCGAGCACGTGCTTGCGCACGTCGAAGTGGTACTGCTCGACCTTCTTCTGCGCCGACTCGATCTGCCGGGTGACGAGCGGGTGCTCGATCGGCGTGTCCTCGTCGATCCCCAGGCGGTCCATGATCCCCGCGATGCGCTGCCCGGCGAACAGACGCATCAGCTCGTCCTCGAGCGCGATGTAGAACCGCGAGGAGCCGGAATCGCCCTGGCGGCCGGCGCGGCCGCGCAGCTGGTTGTCGATGCGCCGGGCCTCGTGGCGCTCGGTGCCGATGACGTGGAGGCCGCCCAGGACCTTGACCGCCTCGGCCTCCGCGGAATCCGGCGGATTGCCCCCCAGGATGATGTCGACGCCGCGGCCGGCCATGTTGGTCGCGATGGTCACGGCGCCCTTGTGACCGGCCTGGGCGATGATCTCGGCTTCGCGCTCGTGCTGCTTCGCGTTCAGGAGCTCGTGGCGGATGCCGCGCCGGCGCAGCATGTCGCTGAGCTGCTCGTTCTTCTCGATGGAGCGCGTGCCGACCAGCACGGGGCGGCCCTGCTTGTTCCATGACTCGATTTCGGCGACGACGGCCTTCCACTTCCCCCGCTCGGTCTTGTAGATCTGGTCGGCGTGGTCCGCGCGCACCATCGGCCGGTGTGTCGGGATGACCGCGACGGCCAGGTTGTAAATCTTCTGGAGCTCCTCTTCCTCGGTCTTGGCCGTGCCGGTCATGCCGGCGAGCTTCTCGTACATCCGGAAGTAGTTCTGGATGGTGATGCTGGCCAGGGTCTGGCTCTCGCGCTCGATGCGCACGTTCTCCTTGGCCTCGATCGCCTGGTGGAGCCCGTCGCTGTAGCGCCGTCCGAACATGAGGCGCCCCGTGAACTCGTCGACGATGATCACCTGGCCGTCCTTGACGACGTAGTCCACGTCCTTCTTGTAGCAGGCGAGCGCGCGCAGGGCCTGCTGGATGTGGTGCATGAGGTCGACATGCTCGATGTCGGCGAGGTTGCTGACCCCGAGCGCGTGCTCGACGCGGGCCGTACCCTCCTCGGTGAGCAGCGCGGTCTTAATCTTCTCATCCACCGTATAGTCGCCGCCCGCACTGAGCCGCGGCACGAGGCGGGCGAAGTCGTAGTACTTCTTCGTCGAGGCGTCCAGCATGCCCGAGATGATCAGCGGCGTGCGGGCCTCGTCGATCAGGATGAAGTCCACCTCGTCCACGATGGCGTAGGCCAGGTCGCCCTGCACGAGATCCTCCGCGCGCAGGGCCATATTGTCTCGGAGGTAGTCGAACCCGAACTCGTTCACCGTGCCGTAGGTGATGTCGGCGTGGTACGCATCGCGCCGGGTTACCGGACGGAAGTGGTTCAGGCGGTCGTCGGCGTGGGGCTGGGGGTCGGTGTAGGCCGGGTCGTACATCCCGCTGAACTCGTGGCCGATCGTCGCCACGGACAGGTCGAGGAAGTGGTAGATGGGACCCATCCAGCCCGCGTCGCGGCGGGACAGGTAGTCGTTCACCGTGACCACGTGCACCCCGCGGCCGGTCAGGGCGTTGAGGTAGACCGGCAGCGTGGCGACGAGGGTCTTGCCTTCGCCGGTCTTCATCTCGGCAATCTTCCCCTGGTGGAGGACGATGCCGCCGATGAGCTGGACGTCGAAGGGGCGCAGACCGGTGGTGCGCTTGCTCGCCTCGCGCACCGCGGCGAACGCCTCGGGCAGAAGGTCATCCAGCGTCGCCTCGCCGGCCAGGCGCGCCTTGAATTCCGCGGTCTTCGCCCGCACCGCCTCGTCGGACAGCACGCTGTACTCGGCATCGAGGGCGTTGACGGCGTCGACCAGGGGCTGGTGGCGGCGGATCTCGCGACCGGCGGGGTCGCCGAACAGACGGGTTAGCAGGCTCGCCATAACTTTTCCATTATAGCACTGCGTCGGAAGCGGCCCGCTCGATTACGCCACGACGTGGACGATGACCGTAGCGATCGGCCGCCGACCCATCTGAGAGAGGGTTCGGATGCCCCTGCGGGTCAGGGGGACTTGCGGCCCACCAGCCAGGAGACCGGACGGTTGATGCCGTCGAGCACGCCCCGCACGACAGCCTCCCGTGGATCGTCGCGCACGACGGCCGAGCCGACCAGGATCTCCCCTTCTCGTCCGGGGAGCGACACCACGGCGACCGCGACCTCGTGGGGACCGACGGCCAGCGTGCTGACCCCTTCCAGCACGAACATCCCTTCCGCGCGCAGAAACAATTCGACCGCGCGGAGCGCCGCCTGGGCGACCAGCTCCAACCGGTTGCCGCGGCCGTACGGGCCGGAGGCGATCCCTTCGTAGACGAGGCCCTGGTCCTCGAGGTGAACCTTCACCTCGGCGGCCGTGCGCAGCACGGAGACGGACAGCCCGACGAACTTCAACCGCAGTTGGTCGGCGGGGGCGACCCGGTCGGCGCGCTGCTGCGCGGCGACCCGCACCTGGCGGGGTTCGAGCTCCACGCCGAGCTCGGCGGCAAGCGCGGAGACGACGTCGACGGCAATCACCTTCGCGCTGCGATCCGGCCCCCCCAGCACGTGCACGATGCGGATGCCCCCCGCATCGTCGCTCTCCACCCGCACGGCCTTCACCCCGCGCAGCAGGCGGACGACCCCCTCCGCCGCTTCCGCCAGCGTCTGTCCATCGCGCTCACCCCGCCCCATACGTCCCCCCGCCGCCATGACCTGCTACGATTCCGGCTCGATCACACCGTAGTTGCCGTCGGCCCGTTTGTAGACGACGTTCACCTCGAGTGAGCTCGCGTTCCGGAAGGCGAAGAAGTCGTGGCCGAGGAGCTCCATCTGCAGGGCGGCGTCCTCCGGCGTCATCGGCTTCATCGCAAACCGTTTCACCCGCACGATCTGGAGCTCGCGCGGCCCCGCGCGCAGGGCCCGGTCGGCCCGCACCAGCGCCTGGGTCTTCTTCCGGCTCTCCGCCAGCCGCCGGCGGTCGATGAACTTGCTGCGGTACCGCTCAATCTGCTTCTTCAGCTTCTCCACGACGACATCGATCGAGGCGTACATGTCGGGGGAGGCTTCCTCCCCGCGGAGCAGCACGCCGTCCCCCCGCACGGTGACCTCGACGACCTGCGCGCGGCCCACGTTCCCCCGGCGGCGCTCCACGCTCAGGACGACCTGCGCCTCCTGCACGTGGTCGAAATAGCGTGTGATGCGGCCGAGCTTCTCCTCCGCGTATTCACGGAGGGCCGGTGTGACGGCGATGTGCTTCCCCTGAACGATGACGTGCAGCGGGCGCTTTTGGGCCACGAGGCGATCCCTCCCACCTGACCTCTTTCGTCGCTGCGGGGCGCGTCTACTGCCGCCACCGTGGCTCAGGCGGTTTGTTCGCTCCCGCTTGATACGGTCCTCTTGCTTCAGAACGCCCAGGTGCGGGGGACGAAGAGGGTCTCGGCAAGGCGGATGGCGTAGCGATCGGTCATCCCCGCCAGGAAGTCGCCGACGACGCGGACCACCGTCTCGCCGGAGGCGATCAACTCGCGGTACTCGGGCGACAGTTCGTCGGGATGGTCGAGGTAATGCGTGTAGAGGGCGAGGATCAGGCGCTGGGCTTTGGCCACCTCCGGCGCGGTGGTCGGACCTTTGTACACGCGGTCGCTCAAGAAATCCTTGAGCCGGTTGAGGGCCTCGCGCACGGCGTCGCTCAGGGCGACCGTCCCGCCGCCCGCGCTGCTCCGCACGAGGTCGTGCACCATGACGTCCAGCCACTGCCCGCGCGTGCGCCCGAGCACGGCGCGCACATCGCGCGGCACGTCCTCCTCCGCGACGAGCCCGGCCCGGACCGCGTCGTCCGTGTCGTGGTGGACGTACGCGATACGATCGGCCAGGCGCACCACCTGCCCTTCCCGCG
>Ga0154869_1035_pt2 | contig 11608 bp, 9 predicted proteins | sample Rifle2008BG19ft_FD_105841 | JGI IMG/M metagenome (GOLD analysis project Ga0154869, IMG submission 105841) | Armatimonadetes bacterium RBG_19FT_COMBO_69_19 | reverse complement strand
CAGCTCGCTGAGGTTCTTGCGGATGCGCTCGCGCATCGTGGCCGAGGCTTCCTGGTTGATGACGAGCTCCTCGGGATCGCTCACCTTGATGCTGCTGATCACGTCGAGCAGCGTGCGGTCCGAGTCCTCGTCGTAGATCGGCTTGTTGAGCGAGATGTAGGAGTTCAGCGGGATGTGCTTTTGCCGGGTGGCCGTCTTGATCGCGGTGATGATCTGGCGGGTGATGCACAGCTCCGCGAACGCCCGGAACGACGAGAGCTTGTCGGCCCGGAAGTCGCGGATCGCTTTATAGAGACCGATCATCCCTTCCTGGATGATGTCCTCGCGGTCGGCCCCGATCAGGAAGTAGGCTTTGGCTTTGACGCGGACGAAGTTGCGGTACTTATTGATGAGGAACTCGCTGGCGTGATCATCGCCGCCCTTCGCGCTGGCGACGAGTTCTTCGTCGAGCATTTCGGAGTAGGACGGAGCTTCACGACGCGCTAGAGCCATTCTCGCCTCCGCGACGAAGGTTCGGCGTAATTATACGAACAGGGTCAGAACGCGTCAAGCAGATTGTGCGCCATCGGCGCGCTAGTGGCGCTCGCTGAGCTCCTGGGTCTTGCGGATGCCGATCCTGATCGTGCGGGCCACGGGGCGGTAGACGCTCGTGCCGATGAAGTCGCGGCGCACCTCGACCCCGTCCAGCGTCACGACACGCCACGTCTTGACGCGGTACCCGGGCTGCGCGTCGCGCGCCACCACCGTGCCCTCGTCCAGCCCGGGATCCTCCTTGGTCACCGTCCCCTCGGGCGGAGCGATCTCCTCATGGTCGGTGACCAGAATCTCCACCCCCTTCGCCTCCGTGGCGGTGCCATACGCCGTGATGATCAGGCGCCGGCCCCGGACCTCCGCCCAGAGCAGGACGTGGTGCCCGCTGGTGTTCCTGAACCGGAAATCCAGCCAGTCGTAGACGACGGTAGCGTCCCGGCCCAGGGGCAGGTAAGCGACCGGCCGGCTGTGGTTCGTGCGGCTCAGGATTTCGAAATCAGCGAGCAGCGCGACGTTGAACAACGTGCTGCTCACCTGGCAGATCCCGCCCCCGTCTCCGGCCACGAGCTCGTCATCGATCAGGACGGGCGCTTCCTTGAACCCGCGCTCGATGGTCCGCGGACCGACGGCGGCATTGTAGGAGAAGATCTCGCCCGGCGCGAGAAGACGTCCGCGGACGAAGCTCGCGGCCAGCTCGATGTTGTGGATGCGGTCGGGGTTGTTCACCATCGTGGTCGCCGCGCGCGCCAGCGGAGTGCGCAGGGCCTGCGCCTTCGCCGTCGTGAAGGCCGGGTCGGTCACGGCGACGACCGCGTCGGTGTCGGTGGCGCCCGCGGCGATGGCGGCGGCGATCTGCCGCACGGAGGCCCCCACGTCGAGGGTGCGGCCGGGGCGGCCGGGCCGGACCATGACGACCTCGCCCCTCGAGACGAAGACCTCGGCCTCCTGCGGCACGGGCGAGATCTCCTTGGACAGACTTTCGATCAGGCGCCGCAGCGCCCGGCGGTCCAGCTCGACGCGCAGTGGCACGGAGGCGCCCCCGCGGGCGATCCGGAGCCTGGTGCGGGCCCGCTGCCACCACGGGCCGAGCCGCCCCAGCTCGAACGCGCGCTGCACAGCGCCTTCGGTGCCCACCCGCAGCCCCAGCTCAGCATGGGTGAACACGACTTCCTCGGTCGCCAGGTGCACGACCAGCGGACGGCCCAGTCGGGCCTCGGCCAGCCTCCCCACGGCGTACTCGGCTTCAGCCGGGGTCAGCCCTCCGACGGGGAGAGTTTCGATGGAGATTCCAGGGAAGATTCGACCGGCGTGGAACGCGGCATCCCGGGCGAACGCAGTGATCGCCCCCGCGGAAACGCCCACGAGAAGGATGATGAGACCGGCCAGCGCCCGCTTCATCCGTTACCCGCTTTCCATCTGCCGGACGATCTCAAATAGAAGCACGCCGGCTGCCACGGACACGTTGAGCGACGCCACCTTCCCCCGCATGGGCAGACGCACGAGCAGGTCACAGTGTTCCCTGACGAGCCGGGAGAGCCCCCGTCCCTCGCCGCCCATGACCACGACCAGTGGGGGGACCAGGCGCAGGGCGTTGTAGGCTTGCGGGGCCGATGGATCGGCGCCCACCACCCAGAGCCCGGACTGCTTCAACTCCTCCAGGGCGCGGACGAGGTTCGTCACCGTGGCGACCGGCACGTGCTCGATCGCCCCCGCGGAGGTCCTGGCGACGGCAGGGGAAAGTCCGGCCGCGCGGTGCCGGGGGATGACCACCCCGTGCACCCCCGCGGCATCGGCCGTGCGGACCAGCGCACCGAGGTTCGCCGGATCCTCGACCCCGTCCAGCGCGAGCACGAAGGGCGCCTCACCCCGCTCCCTGGCTAGATCGAGGATGTCGTCGAGGCGGGCGGGGGGCCGTACCGCGGTGAGCGCGACTACGCCCTGGTGGGCCGCCGGGGACAGCTGGTCGAGGCGGTGGGGGTCCACGGACTGCACGACGACGCCGCGCCGCTTCGCTTCGAGCACCAGATCGCGGACGATGCCGCCGTGGGCGCTGCGGGCGAGGAGGATCTTGCGGATAGGCCGGTCGGCGCGCAGTGCTTCCAGGACGGCGCGCCGGCCCGGGATGACGCTGTCATCGCCGCCGCGGTCCATGGTGCGCTACGACGCGCGGCCGTCGGTCCCCACGACGCGCCAACGTGGTCCCGTGGGGAGGTCTTCCACCAGCACGCCCGCTTCCGACAGGCGGGCGCGGATGCGGTCCGCCGTCGTGAAGTCCTTCAACCGCCGGGCCTGCTGCCTTCCCTCGAGGATGAAGACCATGAGCTCGTCGAGCGACGGTCCGGGCTCCACTGGGAAGAGATGAGCCGCCTCCTGCCGGAGGGCCACAGCGAGCGCCCACACACGGTCGCGCACCCCGGCGTCGTCCCTGGATGCGGTGATGGACAGCCCGAGGATCCCCAACATCCGGCTCAGCGCATCCACGGCTTCATCGAGACCGGGCTGCAGCGCGTCCGCCGGCGCGGTCCCCTTGAGGGCTGGATCGGTCTCCCGGTTCACCGCCGTGACCAGGTCGAAGATCGCGGCCAGGGCGCCCGAGGTATTCAGATCGTCGTCCATCGCGACCCCGAAGGCCCCGAGCCCATCCCGCGCGGCGGCGCGCAGCGCCGCGGACGGCGCTCCCCCGGCCCCACCTCCGGTGGCCCGTGAGCGAACGGTGGCGGCGGAGGCGAGTGCCGCCCGGATACGATCCACGGCCCGGCGGGCTTCCTCGAATCGCTCGGAATCGTACTCCATCGGCTTGCGGTAGTGCACCGAGATGAGCACGTAGCGGATGATCTCCGCCGGATAGTGCCGGAGGGCCTCGGCGGCCCCCACGTAGTGGCGCTGCGACTTCGACATCTTCTCTCCGCTCAACTGGAACATCGCGTTGTGGATCCAGTACCGGGCGAACGGCCCGCGCCCGGCATAGGCCTCAGACTGCGCGATCTCGTTCTCGTGATGCGGAAAGATAAGGTCGTCGCCGCCCCCGTGGATGTCGAAGCCCATCCCCAGGTACTTGAGCGACATCGCCGAGCACTCGATGTGCCAGCCGGGCCGGCCTTTCCCCCACGGACTGCCCCAGCTGGGCTCGCCGGGCTTGGCCCGCTTCCAGAGCGCGAAGTCGGCCGGATGCCGCTTGAACTCGCCCGGTTCCACGCGCGCGCCGACCTTCAGCTCCTCCAGCACGCGGCCGGACAGCTTGCCGTATTCCGGCAGCTTCGTCACGTCGAAGTAGACGTCGCCCTCGGCATAGTAGGCGAACCCCCGCTCCATGAGGCCCCGGATCATCTCGATCATCTCGGGGATGTGCTGCGTCGCGCGCGGCTCGACGTGCCAGGGCAGAATGTTGAGCGCCAGCGCAGCGCGGTGGTACTCCTCGCCGTACTGGCTGGTGATCTGCTCCGCTGGGACGCCCTCGGCCTGGGCGCGGGCGATGATCTTGTCCTCGACGTCGGTCACGTTCTGGACATGGGTGACGCGGTACCCGCCCGCCTCGAGGTAACGGCGCAGGACGTCGAACACGACGGCGGCACGCATGTGCCCCAGGTGCGAGCTGTCGTAGACGGTCGGGCCGCAGACGTACATCGAGACTTTGCCGGCCTCGCGCGGCACGAACTCCTCGACCCGTTTGCTCAGTGTATTGTGCAGGCGCAATCCCATCGCTCGTCTACTGCGACCGGGGGATCTCGATGGCGTCGAGTTCGCCGCACAGCTCCCAGACCGTGCGGGCGCGCATCGTTTGCGGATCGCGGACGCGCCGGCGCCGGAGATCCACCGCCCCTCCGTCGGTCACCGCCCGGACGTACATCTCCGCGTATTCGTAGCGCGTCTCGACGATCTTCACGAGGCGGTGGAACGCATCCCCCCGCCAGAACCCCGTCACCCTCGGGTGCACGGCGCCCGGACGGTCCACCTCTACCGACACGGGCTCGACCAGCGCCGCCCGCTCGAGGAAGAGCAGGCGGGGCAGGATGGGCTCAGCCGGCTCGCGATACTGTGGCGACGGCATACGCCGTGATCCCCTCTCCCCGCCCGACGGCGCCCATCCCTTCGGTGGTCGTGGCCTTGATGCTCACGGTCGCGCCGTCGATGCCCAGGGCTGCGCCGATCCGCTCGCGCATCTCCGGGACGTGGGGGGCAATCCTGGGGGCCTCGGCGAGGACCACCGCGTCGAGGTGGGCGACCGTCCACCCGGAGGCGGCCAGCATCCCGCCGACCCGCTGGAGCAGTCCGAGACTATCGGCATCCTTGTAGGCCGGGTCTCCCGGTGGGAAGTACGTACCGATGTCGCCCATGGCGGCCGCCCCCAGCAGCGCGTCCATCACAGCGTGCAGGAGCACGTCGGCATCGGAGTGGCCGGCAAGCCCAAGCGGATGCGGGATCTCCACGCCGCCGAGGCGGAGCGGGCGTCCGGGCACGAGCCGGTGCGCGTCCACGCCCATCCCGGTGCGCGTCACAGTACGGGCTCCTCCGAGGTAGGCCTCGGCCAGGCGCAGGTCATCAGGAACAGTGATTTTGACGTTCGTGGGAGAGTCCTCCACCATCCGGACCGTCCGGCCGAGGCGTTCCACGAGCACCGCGTCGTCCGCACCGCGAAAACCGTCCTGCGAGGCGCGCCGGTGCGCCTCGCGCAGCAGCGGGGTCCAAAAGGCTTGTGGCGTCCGGGCGATCCAGAAACGTGCGCGGTCCTCGGTGCGGACCGCCTCCCCCGCCTCGACCGCTTTGACCGTCTCGCGCATCGGGATCCCCGCGGACGCCGCCCCGGTTTCCGCGGCGGCGCGGGCCACGGCGGCGATCACCTCGGGCCGCACGAGAGGGCGGGCGCCGTCGTGCACCAGCACGACCTCGGCTTCCCCCACCCGGGCAAGGCCCCGGGCGACCGAATCCTGCCGCTCGTCGCCGCCGGGGACCACCTCATGCACCCGGGTGAGCTGGAACGCGCGGATCACCTCGCCGGCGGCGGTCACGCGATCCGCGGGCACCACCAGGACGATCCGGGCCACGACCGGGCAGGCCTCGACCGCCCGCAGCGTGTGGACGAGCATCGGTTGGCCCAGGAGGGAGACGAACGCCTTGCCGCCGGAAGCGCCCAGCCGCTCCCCTCGCCCCGCGGCGACGACGATCGCCTCCGTCCGGGGACCGCTCATCGACGCTCGGGGGAGGGGTGCACGCCTTCCTTCGGGCGACCGAAGATCATCCGGCCCGCCACCGTCTGCAGCACGCTCGTCACGACGACGTCGGACTTCTCGCCGATGTACTTCTTGCCGCCCTCGACCACGACCATCGTGCCGTCGTCGAGGTAGCCGATCCCCTGCCCGGCCTCCTTGCCGTCCTTCACGACCTGCACCACGAGCTCTTCGCCCGGCAGGACGATGGGCCGCAGGGACTGCGAGAGCTCGTTGATATTCAGGACCTTGATGCCCTGCAGCTCGGCGACCTTGTTCAGGTTGAAGTCGTTCGTTACGATCCAGCCGTGGAGCTGCTTGCCCATGGCAATCAGCCGGCCGTCCACGTCGAGCCCCGGATCCTTGGGATCGTCCATGATCTGGACGGCCTGGAGCTCCTGCTGCAGGCGGTGCAGGATGTCGAGCCCCCGCCGGCCCCGGTTGCGGCGCAGCGTGTCGGAGGAATCCGCGATGCGCTGCAACTCATTGAGCACGGACCGCGGCACGACCAGCGGCCCTTCCAGGAATCCGGCCTTGACCACATCGGCCACGCGGCCGTCGATGATCACGCTCGTGTCGAGGAGCTTGGGCACGCCGCGCCAGCGGATCCGGTCGCGGCCCCCGCCGGTGCGCTCGAGCCGGAGCAGTGAACCGGCGACTTCGTCGCGCCGCTGCATCGCGACGTGGAACCCCAGGTAGCCGAAGACGAGGACGGCGGCGAGGAAGAGATAGAGTCCGATCCCGGGGATGCGCGACAGCGGGTAGCCCACCAGGAAGGCGATGACCAGCCCGCCGGCCAGACCCCCGACGCCGAGGAGGATGTCGCGGAGCGAGACGTGGGCGAGGGCGGAGAGCACCCACCCCATCAGCCGCTCGAACCACCGCCAGAGCCACAGGGCCAGCGCGGAGCCGAAGAGGGCGCCGGCGAGGAGGCCGACGGCGAACAGCGGGATCCGCACCGGGAGGAGACTCGGTACGGCGGCGATGATCTCGGTTGTGAGCTGCGACCCGACCACGGCGCCGAGCAGCGCGCCGGCCACACGGATGATGACGGACGACATGAGGCCACCGACCCTTTCCTTAATCACTATACCGCATCCGGCGGTCGGAAGGTTCCAACACGGCGGAGCCGGTTTCTTGACAGTCGTTTTCGCGCGTCCTTATAATGCAGACACGATCATCGCGTGGTGATCCGGGAGGGCCGAATGAAGGACACCGACGAGATCCACTTTCAAGAATCCGTCTCGCAGTATCTCCTCCGGCACCGCAGCATCCTCGATGTCCAGACCAAGCTGGCCGAAGCCGCCGCACGCGTGAACCGCGCGGTGGCCAAGTCGGTGACCACCTGCGGGTGCATCTCGATCAACGCCGGGAAGCAGACGTTCCCCGCGGACGTGAGCCTGCGCGACCTGCGGCAGTTCATGGCCACGCACGTCGAGGGCGGTCTCTGCGGCAAGTGCCGGGAGGTCGTGGAGACGGAGATCGGCACGACGCTGTTCTATCTCGCCGCGCTGTGCAGCCTGCTCAACTTGAACCTGGAGGACGTGCTGGAGAAAGAGCACACGCGCGTCAATGCGCTGGGGGTCTTCAACCTGACGTAGTCCCCGACGATCAGGGGATGAGCTGGGCCAGCGCTTCGGCGATGTCTTCGACCGGGACGGTCTCGATGCCGTCCTGGTCGCGTTCTTCCGCTCCGGCGCGGGGCACGACGATGCGCCGGAAGCCCATTCGCGCCGCCTCCGCGACCCGCCGATCGAGCTGGGGGACCGCCCGGATCTCCCCCGCGAGCCCAAGCTCGCCCACGGCGACCGTCGTCTGCTCCACCGGACGGTTGCGCAGGCTGCTGGCCACCGCGGCCGCCATCGCCAGGTCCGCGGCCGGCTCCTCCACCGCCAGGCCCCCGGCCACGCTCAGGTAGACGTCCTGGCTGCCGAGGTGCAGCCCCGCCCGCTTCTCGAGGACGGCCAGCAACACGACCATCCGGTTGTAGTCCACGCCGGACGCGGTCCGACGGGGCATCCCGAACACCGTGGGTGTGACCAGGGCCTGGACCTCCACGAGCAGCGGGCGCGATCCCTCCAGCGTGCACGCCACGGCGGAGCCGGGGGCTTCGCGGGCCCGCTCCGAGAGGAATGCGGCCGAGGGGTTGCTGATCTCGCGCAGCCCCTCGGTGCGCATCTCGAAGACGCCGATCTCGTTCGTCGAGCCGAAGCGGTTCTTCGTCGCCCGCAGGATGCGATACGCGTGGTGGCGGTCGCCCTCGAAGTAGAGCACCGTGTCCACGATGTGCTCGAGGACGCGCGGGCCGGCGATCTGCCCCTCCTTCGTGACGTGCCCCACGAGCAGGACGGCCGTGCCGCTCCCTTTGCCGAATCGCAGCAGCTCGGCCGTGCACTCCCGCACCTGCCCCACGCTGCCGGGCGCCGTGGGCAGGTCGGCGTTGTACACCGCCTGGATGGAATCGATGACGAGCACGGCGGGTGTGACGCGGCCGGCGGCCTGGATGATGGCGTCGAGTCCGGTCTCCGCGAGCAAGAGGAAGTTCGGCGAGTCGGCGCCGAGCCGGCGGGCGCGGAGCTTGATCTGCGCCGCCGATTCCTCGCCGCTCACGTAGAGCACGCGCCGACCGTCGCGCGCCAGGTGCTGGCACACGGCCGTGAGCAGGGTGCTTTTGCCGATCCCGGGATCTCCACCGACCAGCACGAGCGATCCCGGCACGAGCCCGCCGCCCAGCACCCGATCAAGCTCCCCCATCCCCGTGCTCACGCGCGCTTCCACAAGCTCCGGGATCTCGGTGACGGGGATCGGGCTGCTCGTGGAAGCCGCGTGGGAGCGGGTGCCGACCGGCGCCGTCGCTTCTTCGACGAACGTGTTCCACTCGCCGCAATTCGGACATCGGCCCAGCCACTTGGGCGAGGCGTGGCCGCACGCTTGGCACACGTACTGCAGGCGGACCTTGCTCACGTCACCTTCCCCCTTCAATACGAAGGGCCCGGTCTCATGCCGGGCCCTCCGGGAATCTGTGTGCCGTGGTCGGTGTGTCTATTCGCCCTTGAGCGCGGGCTCGGGCTTGCGCTTGCGCTCGAAGACGATGCGCCCCTCGCGCGCGTCCACGACGACCGTGTCGCCCGAGCTGAAGTTGCCGCGCAGCAGCTCGTCGCTGAGCTGATCCTCGACCAGGCGCTGGATGGCGCGGCGCAGGGGGCGCGCCCCGAACGTCGGGTCGTAGCCCTCCTTGGCCAGCAGGTCCTTGGCCGCCTCGGTGATCTCCAGCTCCATGTTCTGGCCGCGCAGCTCGCGCTGCACCCGGGCGATGAGGATGTGCGCGACCTCCTTGATCTGGTCGCTGGTGAGCGGCCGGAAGATGATGATCTCGTCGATCCGGTTGAGGAACTCCGGCCGGAAGGTCCGGCGCAGCTCCTCGGTGATGTGCTCCTTCATCCGCTCGTAGGCGCTCTCCATCGCCGAGGTCTCGGCGGCCACCGGCCGGAAGCCGATGGCCACTTCCTTCTCCAGGACGGGCGCGCCGACGTTGCTCGTCATGATGAGGACGGTGTTCTTGAAGTCCACGGTGCGGCCCTGGGCGTCGGTCAGCCGCCCGTCGTCAAGGATCTGCAGGAGCACGTTGAAGATCTCCGGATGCGCCTTCTCGATCTCATCGAACAGCACAACGGAGTAGGGACGCCGCCGCACCTGCTCGCTGAGCTGCCCGCCTTCTTCGTAGCCGACGTAGCCGGGCGGAGAGCCCACGAGCCGGCTGATCGTGTGCCGCTCGCTGTATTCCGACATGTCGATGCGGATCAGAGCCGTGTCGTCCCCGAAGAGGAACTCGGCCAGCGCCCGGGCCAGCTCGGTCTTCCCCACGCCCGTGGGACCGAGGAAGATGAACGAGCCGACGGGCCGGCGCGGGTCCTTCAGGCCGGCGCGGGCGCGGCGCACCGCCTTGCTTACGGCGCGCACCGCCTCCTCCTGGCCGACGATGCGCTGATGGATCGACTCCTCCATCCGCAGAAGCTTCTGGGTCTCCTCCTCCACGAGGCGGGTGACCGGGATGCCGGTCCACGAGGCGACGATGTCGGCGATGTCCTCGCCGCTCACCGTGCTCACGTCGCGGCCCTTCTCCCGCTTCCAGGACGACTCGAGCTCTTCCAGCTTCTGGCGCAGGACGCGCTCCTTGTCCCGCATCTGCGCGGCCTTCTCGAAGTCCTGGTTCTTGATCGACTCTTCCTTCTCGCGCTTGACCCGCTCGACTTTCTCGACGGCCTGGCGCACCTCCTGAGGCAGGAACGAGGCCTGCAGACGGATCTTGCTCGCCGCCTCGTCCATCAGGTCGATGGCCTTGTCCGGCAGGAAGCGGTCCGAGATGTACTTCTCGGCCAGCGTCGCGGCGGCCACGAGGGCCTCGTCGCTGATCGTCACGCCGTGGTGGGCCTCGTAGCGCTCCCGCAGCCCCTTCAGGATCTCGATCGTCTGCTCCACGGTGGGCTCGGAGACGAGGATGGGCTGGAAGCGCCGCTCCAGGGCGGCGTCGCGCTCGACGTACTTCCGGTACTCGTCGAGCGTGGTGGCGCCGATGCACTGCAGCTCGCCGCGGGCCAGGGCGGGTTTGAGGATGTTGCTGGCGTCGATCGCGCCCTCGGCGGCGCCCGCGCCAACCAGGGTGTGCAGCTCGTCGACGAACAGGATGACCTCGCCCTGGGCCTTGCGCATCTCGTCCATCACCTTCTTCATGCGCTCTTCGAACTCGCCGCGGTACTTCGTGCCCGCGACCAGGGCCGCCAGATCCAGCTGCACCACGCGCTTGTTCCGGAGCACCTCCGGGACGTCGCCGCGCACGATGCGCTGGGCGAGCCCCTCGGTGATGGCGGTCTTGCCGACGCCGGGTTCCCCGATCAGCGCGGGGTTGTTCTTCGTGCGGCGCGAGAGCACCTGGATCACCCGCTCGATCTCGCGCTCGCGGCCGATCACCGGATCGAGCTTGCCCTCGCGGGCCATCTTGGTGAGGTCGCGGCCGAACTCGTCGAGGGTGGGCGTCTTGCTGGTCTGCTTGGTGTAGGACGTGGTCCCCTCCTCGCCGAGGAGGTAGACGACCTGGGCCCGCACCCGCTCGAGGTCGGCCCCCATCGCCTCCAGCACGCGCGCCGCCACCCCTTCGCCTTCGCGGATCAGGCCGAGGAGCAGGTGCTCGGTGCCGATGTAGTTGTGGCCCAGCCGACGGGCTTCGTCCAGGGCGAGCTCGAGGACCTTCTTGGCGCGCGGGGTGAAGGCGACTTCCTCATAGGGGGTGCGCTCCCCGCGGCCGATCGCGCTCTCGATTTCGGCGCGCACCCGGTCCGGGGAGATGTTCAGGCTCTCCAGCACCTTGCTGGCGACCCCTTCACCCTCCCGGATGATGCCCAACAGGATGTGCTCGGTGCCGACCGCGCTGTGGTTGAGGCGCTTGGCTTCTTCTTGCGCCAGGATGATGACGCGACGCGCGCGCTCGGTGAATCGCTCAAACATTGCGGATACGTCCTCCTCTCCGCTGGGACGAAAGGCATGTAGTCGGAGGCTCGATTAGCCGACACATTCGGCCCCGGCGGAGTCCCCTCCTCCCACAGTATACGCCTTCACCGGAAGGCGCATTCCCTGCCTTCCGGCGTGCCCTCATCTCGGCTTTTTCCCTGACGTGGGACGAAACAGACGGCGGGCGTCTAGTGGATGATCTTCAGCACGCTGTACTTCATCTTGCCCGCGGGCACGGTGACCTCGACGACCTCGCCGGCGCGCCGCCCGAGCAGCGCGCGCCCCACCGGGGACTCGTTGCTGATCTTGTCCTTGTCGGGATCCGCCTCGGCAGACCCAACGATCGTATAGCTGATCTCTTCGCCCGA
>Ga0154869_1165_pt1 | contig 12656 bp, 13 predicted proteins | sample Rifle2008BG19ft_FD_105841 | JGI IMG/M metagenome (GOLD analysis project Ga0154869, IMG submission 105841) | Armatimonadetes bacterium RBG_19FT_COMBO_69_19 | reverse complement strand
CGGCCGGCTCGTCGAGGACGTCATCCGCGTCGCGGAGGAGAGGCTGCGCGAGGCGGCGCCGGATTCCTCCGAGGCGGCGATGCGCCAGAGCCGTTTGATCCGCCTCAGCGGGCTGCGGGAAGGCCAGCTGCGCCAGCTCGCGTTCTACCTGCGGGACGTGGTGTACTATCACCCGGAGAAACTGCTCATGGAGCAGAAGGCCCGGCGCTTCGTGCGCAGCCTGTTCGAGATGTTCGCGAAAGAGCCCCGCCTGCTGCCCCGGGTGACGCAGGAGCGGCTCCACGACGCGGGCGTCCCCCGCGTGGTCTGTGACTACATCTCAGGGATGACCGACCGCTACGCGCTGGATCTGTACAGCCGCCTCTTCGAGACGTACGAGATCGGGTTCGGAGGGAGTCCATCCACGTGACCGCCGTCGTCGGCAAGCCCACCAAGCGCATCGAGGGACTCGGGAAGGTTACCGGGAGCGCCCGGTACACCGAAGACCTGCAGCTGCCGGGGATGCTCCACGCCCGGCTGTTGTTGAGCCCGCATCCGCACGCGCGGGTGACCCGGCTGCCGAAGGCGGCCGCCCTCGGGGTTCCCGGCGTCGTCAACGTCGTCACCGAAGAGGATTTGCCGGAAGGGGTTTCAAGCAACCTCCTGGCCAGGCACGGTGAGGCGCTGTACTCCGGGCATCCCGTCGCCGTCGTCCTCGCGGAGGCCGAAAGCGCGGCCGCCGATGGGGTGGAGCGGCTCGGCGCGGAGGTGGAGTACGAGGTCCTGCCGGCGGTCCTCGACCCGCGTGAGGCGATGCGGGATGGCGCGCCGCTCGTGCGGCGGGACGCGGAGGACGACGAGGAAGCCGCGGCCCACTCCACGGTGGACGTCAAGGGGGGCAAGGAGACGAAGCCGCGCAACGTGGCCAACACCTACACCTTTCGGCGGGGGGACGTCGAGCTCGGGTTCAAGGAAGCCGCTCTGGTCGTGGAGCACACCTACGCGACCGGCAGGCTGCATCAGTCGTACATGGAGCCGCACGCCACCGTGGCCACCCTCGATCCGGTGATGCAGGCCGTTGTGGTGTACACCAGCACCCAGGCGCAGTTCTACGTGAAAGCCCAGGTGGCGAAGGCGCTCCGATATCCGGAGTCCCGCGTCAAGGTCGTCGCGATGACCGTCGGCGGCGCGTTCGGCGGGAAGTTCATGCTGCTCGAGCCGCTCGCCGCGGCACTGGCCGTGGTCACGAAGCGCCCGGTGCGGGTCGTGCTCACCCGCCGCGAGGACTTCCTCATGAGCACCCCCGGTCCCGAGGCGGAGATCTGGCTGCGCACGGGCGTGAAGCGTGACGGCACCCTGGTGGCCTTGCAGGCGAAGATCGTCTTCGATGCGGGAGCGGAACCCGGCGCGCCGGCGTCGATCGCGGCGGTACTGCTGGGCGGCTACTACAAGACCCCGAACCTGCTCATCGAGGCGCTCGAAGTCCTGACCAACAAGCCCCCCAACGGCGCGTACCGTGCGCCGGGGGCGCCCCAGGCCACGTTCGCCATAGAGTCCCAGATGAACATCATGGCCGAGCAGCTGCGGATGGACCCTGTCGAGCTGCGCCTGCGCAACTGCTCGGGGACGGGCGACCCGATGCCCAACGGCCGGCCGTGGAACCGGATGGGCATGCGCCAGGTCCTCGAGGCGCTCCGTGACCACCCGAAGTACCGGCATCGGGAGCGCGGGGAAGGCATCGGATACGGCGTGGCGGTCGGCGGCTGGACCGGTGGCGTGGAGTCCGCCTCAGCGTGCATCCGTGCGAACACCGACGGCACCTTCCAGGTGGTGCTCGGCATGGTCGACATCACGGGCACAGCGACGACCATGGCCTTGATCGCCGCCGAGGTCCTGGGCGTCCCGGTAGACCAGGTGCAAGTGGTCATCGCCGACACCGACCAGGCGCCGTATGCGGGGGCGTCGGGGGGGAGCAAGATCACGTACACCGTGGGACCGGCGGTGAAGGCCGCCGCGGAGGATGCGCGCCGGCAGATCCTGGCCATCGCCGCCGCGGAACTGGAGGCGCGCCCCGACGACCTGGAGATCGCCGAAGGCCAGGTGCGGGTGAAGGGAACATCCCAGAAGCAGATCGCGCTCGCCGAGATCGCGCGCAAGAGCATGAGCTTCGGGGCGAAGTACGCGCCGGTATACGGGAACGGCAACCTGCCATCCCCCAAGGGCTCGCCGGGATTCGCCGCGCATCTGACGAAGGTGCGCGTGGACCGTGAGACGGGCGAAGCGCAGATCCTCGACTACGTGGTGATCCAGGACGTGGGGTTCGCGATCAACCCGCCGGCCGTGGAAGGCCAGATGCGGGGCGGCGCGGTGCAGGGCATCGGCTGGGGGCTGCTCGAGGCGATGACGTACGACGACCAGGGGACGCTGCTCACCTGGGGGTTCACCGAATACCCCATCCCAAAGGCGTCCACGACTCCCCCGATGGAGACGGTGATGGTCGAGGTGGCCTCGGAGTTCATGAGCTTCGGGGCGAAGTACGCGCCGGTATACGGGAACGGCAACCTGCCATCCCCCAAGGGCTCGCCGGGATTCGCCGCGCATCTGACGAAGGTGCGCGTGGACCGTGAGACGGGCGAAGCGCAGATCCTCGACTACGTGGTGATCCAGGACGTGGGGTTCGCGATCAACCCGCCGGCCGTGGAAGGCCAGATGCGGGGCGGCGCGGTGCAGGGCATCGGCTGGGGGCTGCTCGAGGCGATGACGTACGACGACCAGGGGACGCTGCTCACCTGGGGGTTCACCGAATACCCCATCCCAAAGGCGTCCACGACTCCCCCGATGGAGACGGTGATGGTCGAGGTGGCCTCGGAGTTCGGCCCCTTCGGGGCGAAGGGCGTCGGCGAGCCGCCGGTGATCCCGGGGGGCGCGGCCATCGCCAATGCCATCGCCGATGCCGCAGGCGTCCGCCTCACCTCGCTGCCGGTGACGCCGCGCCGGCTGCTCGAGGCCCTGCGGGAGCGCGAGAAGGTGTCGTGAGAATTGTCCTCATCCTGATGCTCGTGGTCGCCGCGGGCTGCCAGGAAAGGCCCGCACCATCCTCCTCATACTTTCCGCTCGTCATGGGCGCCACATGGACGCGAAGGGCGGAGGACGGTGCGGACATCACCGCCCGCGTCGTCGCCCAAAAGACGGTGGGGCCGGCGGCGTGCGCGGTCGTCGAGACAAAGACCGCGCGGGATGGCCGCGAGCGGGTCACCCGCATCTGTTACGAGACGACGCCGTCAGAGATCCGCGTGGTCGAGACCGAGAGCGGCGGCCGCCGCGTCGTGGTGGATCCGCCCCGCACCGTCCTCCTCCTCCCCCCGGAGGCAGGCCGGTCGTGGTCCTGGGTCCCGACCGACACCCCGGTACCGTCGAGGATCACCGAGGAGTGGGTGGGCGAAGAAACGGTGAAGGTCACTGCGGGTACGTTCAAGGCGTGGAAGGTGAAGACCGTCACCACCCGTGCGGATCTGACGGTGACGCTCTTCACCTGGTATGCGCCGGGCGTCGGGATCGTGAAGATTGCGCGCGAGGAACAGCGCGGCGAGCTCCAGCGCGAAGGCGGGAGCGAGCTCGTCCGCTACACGATCCCCTAGAAGCGGACCGCGAAGGTGATCGACAGGTTCGGGGTCGCCGCGCTCGTCAGCACGAGCGTCAGGCGCGGCCCGTAGTCCTCCGCCCTGAACGCTACGAGCGTCATCGAATTCACCGGGACAATGACCCTGTCCGTCCGCAGCGGCACGAGGTAGAAGATCCGTCCCTTCAGCTTCGCCCCGGCCGGCGTGTTCAGGCGAACCAGCTGCCCGGGCGGGATCTTCGCGTCGCGAGCGGCAAAGGCCAGGAACGTGCCCCGGCTGTCCCGCAGCACGTACACGATGTAGCAGCGGCTGGGGGAGATCACCACATCGCCGAAGACAAGCGCCGCCGCCGGGCAGAAGATCTCGCCCTGCGTGTGGATCTTGATCTTCGCCGGCTTGGCGGGCTTCGATTTGTCCGGGCCGGCCGCGGCGATCGAGGTGAGCGCGAGGATCAGGGCGAGCACCATGACACCGACGCGCATGATTCTCATCTGGGTTGCCTCCCGGGAAGGTATGTTCGTCCTGCACATTCCCCTACGTCCGGGCGCGCAGACAGGTTCCAATCTGGTTTCTGAGTCCGCTCGAGGCGCTGCCGGAGGTGCTGATCATCCCCGCAGCAGGTTCCGCACCATGAAGAACACGTTTGCGGGCCGTTCGGCGAGGCGGCGCATCAGGTAGGGGTACCAGTCCCGCCCGTAGGGGGTCGCCACGCGGACGCGGTAGCCGCGGCGCACGAGGTCCAGCTGGAGGGCGGGCCGCACGCCGTAGAGCATCTGAAACTCGAAGCGATCGTGCGGGACGCCGCGCCGCTCGATGAAGTCGATGGCCCAGCCGATGATCCGGTCATCGTGCGTGGCGATCGCGGTGAAGCCGGCTTCCAACAGCATCCGCTCCGTCAGCTGGACGTAATTCCGGTCCACGTCCTCCTTGCGCGGGAAAGCGATCTGGGGCGGCTCGAGGTAGGCGCCCTTGACGATGCGCAGATTCGGCCGGAGGGGGAGGAGCCGGGCCAGGTCGTTCTCGGTCCGGTACAGGTAGGACTGCAGCACGACCCCGACGTTCGTGAAGCCGTCCTCGTGGAGCCGGCGATAGATGCGCAGCGTTGGGTCGACCCTCGGCGAGTCCTCCATGTCGACCCGTACGAAGTTCCGCAGGTGCGCGGCATGTTCGACGAGCCGGCGGAGGTTCGTGTAGGCGAGCTCTTCACTGATGTCGAGCCCCAGGTGGGTGAGCTTGACGGATGGGTTCGTGATCAAACCGTCGCGCGCGATGCGGTCGAGGATGCGGTTATAGATCTCGACGATCTCCCCCGCCGCGCCCTCGTCGTGCACGCTCTCGCCGAGGAGCGTCGTGTTCGTCATCAGGCCGGACTGGTTAAGTCGGCCGAGCACCTGGACGCATTCGTCCAGCGTCTCGCCGGCGACGAAACGCGCGGCGCCCAGGCGCATGCCGTAACGGCGGACGAAGCGCTGGATCGTGGGACTGCCGGCCAGCAGGAGGATGAGGCGGCGGGTGAGCATGCCCGCCTGGTGGGTTAACGCTCGAGCAGCGCCATCCCTGCCTCGCGGGCCAGCTCGGCGACGCGATGGCTCATGCCCTGGGCGGTGAACATCTCGGCGGCGGTCTTGATCAGCCTCGTGCCTTCTGCCGGGTTCCCGCGGGCAAAGGCGATGCGGCCGAGCACGACGTGGGCCTCTGCGGTCTCGACCGGGTCCCCCGCGGCCTTCGCCTCGGACAGCGCCTGCGAGGCAAACGCAGCGGCGTCGTCCAGGCTTTCCAGGGTGACGTGGACCCGCGCGATCTCCGTCAGGACGTTGGCGTGGAGCACCTGCATCTTCAGACGCTCGGCTACGCGTAGGGCATGGTGGAAGTGGCGGAGCGCGTCTTTGTTGTGCTGCTGCTCGGCCGCCACCTGGCCGAGGTTGTGGAGGACGTGGGCCAGGTCCGGCAGATCTTCCGACTTCTCGAACAAGTCCCGGGCGCCGACGAGCGCCTCAATAGCGCTACTGAGCTCTCCCTGATGACGGTAGGCAGCACCGAGTCCCCACAGCGCACGGGCCCGGAGGACGGGATGTTGCTGCGTAACCTGCGCCCGGGCCGCCTCGTAGTACCGCTTAGTCGCGCGCGTGTAGTCACCGGCGTAGACCAGCGCGCTCGCCAGGTTGATCAGCGCCTCCACGCGAGCCGGATCGCGACTGGCCTTCGCCCTGCGGAGGATGTCCAGCGATGCATTCAGGTGCTGGACGGCCGCCGGGATGTCCCTGCGCCGCAGCGCCGCTGTCCCGAGGACGAGCAGAGCCCGGCCCGTGCGCCACAGGTCCCGCGCCTGCTCAGCTCGCGTCTTTGCTTCTGCGGCAAGCGAGGAAGCCGTATCGAACTCCCGTTCCTCGAGCGCGACCTGAGCCCACTGGAGGACGAGCTCGCGATCGGTTTCGTCGAGCCGGTACGAGCGAGACAGGATGCTCACGGCGCCGAGCAGCTCTTTCGCATGCGGCGCGTTGCGCTTTCGCAGCGCCTCGGCACTAAGGGCGAGCAGGCCCGCGGCGACCTGCTCCGGCAACCGGTCCTGCGATCCCAGCAGGGCGTCCACGGACGTGCCCAGCCGCCGGGACAGGAGGCCGAGTGTCTCCACCGAGGGAGACGTCTTCTCCCGCTCGAGCAGGCTGATGAAGCTCTTGGTTAGCTCCCGGCCGGCGAGCTGCTCCTGCGTGAGCCCGCGCGACTGGCGCAGTTGGCGAATCCGCGTTCCGAGGCCGCCCATGCCATCTTCCTCCCCCTACCCCTACTAGCAAGGTCCATGCCCTGTGCTGTTATGTGTGAGTCGATTATCTCCTGCAACGATGGAAGTTGCATGGAAGTTCGCAGATGGACCGGCGGGGGGGAACGGGACGGCCGTCGCTCCCGGCGGGAGAGCGGCGGCCGCCTTGTGTCTTGGGTTGGACTAGCTGCCGCCCGGCAGGCTGTCTCCGGCAATCCAGAAACGAGCCGAACCACCGGGCAGGGAGTCACCAGCAATTGCCGTTGTAGTAAGACTCAGCAACAGAGCCACGAGCGCAGCCACAATGATCTTCCGCATGAGATCCCCTCCTCACCTGGGCTATGGAATTCAGGCACCTTCCGGCTTGGGGTCCCGCCGAACCCCGTGGCCCCCTTTCGGCGTGAGGTTATGCAATCCTGTTCTTTAGTTCATCAACTAAAACGCGAGTACCGCTCTCCGTACCTCTGAGGGAGACCCGTTCTGCCCCGACCCCGTCCGACGGGGCGGGGGGCGGTTGGTGACGAACACAGTAGGAGGATGGCGCGGGCGTGCGTTGCCACAACCGACGATCTGGACGGGTTTGCGGGCTACCACCGGGTGCTCTACGAGCGGCGGGTCAGGAGATGACGATGACCTCGTACGATGCGGTGATCATCGGCGGCGGCCACAACGGGCTCGTCACCGCCGCCTACCTGGCCCGGGCAGGACTCCGCGTGCTCGTGCTCGAACGCCGGTCGGTCCTCGGTGGCGCGGCCGTCACGGAGGAACCCTGGCCGGGCTTCAAGATCTCGACGGCCGCCTACCTGTGCGGTCTCCTCATGCCCCGGATCATCAGCGACCTCGGCCTAGAGCGGCACGGCTATGAGATCCTGCCCAAGGATCCAGCGTTCTTCAGCCCCTTCCCGGATGGGCGGGCGCTCTTCGTGTGGCGGGACGACCGCAAGACGGCGGAGGAGATCGGACGGTTCTCGCGGCGCGACGCTGAGCGCTATCCAATGTACGAGGCGGTCCTGGAGCGCCTCGCGAGGGTTGTCGACCCCTGGCTCCTCCGGACCCCTCCCGACCCTGTGCGCCGGCGCTGGCGCGACCTCGCCGGCTTTGCCCGTCTCGGCTGGGACGCGCTGCGCTTCCCTCCGCGTGACTTCGTGCAGGCCGTTCGCATCGCCACCCAGAGCGCGCGCGACTTCCTGGACGGCTGGTTCGAATCCCCCGAGCTGAAGGCCTCGCTTGCCACGGACGGCGTCATCGGCGCCCGTGGCGGCCCGAGCACGCCGGGGACGGCGTACGTCCTCTTCCACCACTGCATGGGTCAGGCTGCCGGCAAGCGCGGGCTGTGGGGGTTCGTGCGCGGCGGCATGGGCGGGGTCGCCCAGGCCATCGCCGCCTCCGCCAGGCAGCAGGGTGTCGAGATCCGGACCGAGGCGGAGGTCGCGCGGATCCTCGTCCGGGAGGGCCGGGCCGAGGGCGTCGTCCTGCGCAGCGGGGAGGAGGTCCGGGCCCCGATCGTCGCCAGCAGCGCCGATCCCAAGGTGACCTTCCTGGGCCTCGTGCCGTCCATCGACGGCGACTTTCGGCGCGAGGTGGAGGCGATCCGCACCGAAGGCGTGGCGATGAAGATCAACCTCGCCCTCGATGGCCTCCCCGAGTTCACCGCCGCCCCAGGAGGATCGCCGGGGCCGCAGCATCGCGCGACGATCCACATCGGCCCGACGATGGACTACATCGACCGCGCCTGGCAGGACGCGCAGGCCGGGAGACCCTCCGCCGCCCCGTTCCTCGAGGTGACCATCCCCACGACGTACGATCCGTCGCTGGCGCCGCCGGGGAAGCACGTCATGAACATCTTCGTGCAGTACGCACCCTACCGGCTCGCCGAAGGCCACTGGGATCAGTTGAAAGAGACCTACGCCGATCGCGTCATCGACTCGCTCGCGCAGTACGCGCCCAACATCAAGGACCGCATCATCCACCGTCAGGTGGTCAGCCCGCTCGATCTGGAGCGTAACTTTTCGCTCACCGGCGGCGACATCTTCCACGGCGAGATGACCCTCGACCGCCTCTTCTTCATGCGGCCCGTTCCCGGCTGGGCCGACTACCGGACTCCCATCCACGGTCTCTACCTCTGCGGGTCGGGGACGCACCCCGGGGGCGGCGTCATGGGCGCGCCGGGGTACAACGCGGCCCGGGAGATCCTGCGAGATGCCGCGGGCCGCCGGAAATGAGGAGAGGGGGCGCCGCGCACCCCCTCTCACCCGGCCAGACGCGACCGAGAGCGGTTACAACTTGAGATCGATGATGGCCGAGACGCCCACACTCGGCACACGCCGCACCTGCTTCCAGGGCTCGAGACTATCTACCGGTACCAGCGCGCGGATGGAGAACGCTCCCTGGTAGTTGGCGTCGAGCGCGGCGACGGCCTGGACCTTGTCCACCGACGCCTTCGGCCCCGAGACCTGCGCCGCGCCGATCGCGGCCTGGCCCGGGGTGTTCACGCCGATGGAGATGCTGAGGATCGGCACCACCTTGGTGGTCTGGAGCGTCGTCGGATCCTTGGCCTGCACCAGCTTGTTGATGAAGGTGTTGAGGGCCGGCGCGAAGGCCTTCACCGCGGCGCCGACGCCGATCGTCTTCACGATGGCCGGCACGGTGAGCCCGGGGGCCGGCGCAAGTCGATCGGTCTGCGGGACCCTGTCAACTGGCGCGGGCACGTCCACAGCGCTGGTATGTGCGAGGACCTTGACCTTCTTGGTAAGGACGGTCCGCCCGGGGAGGAGCTTGCCCTCGACCTCGACGATGTCGCCGGCGACCAGCCGGTAATTCCTCGACTTGTCCTTCCCCTCGCCCTTCAGCTCGATCCTGCTGTCGCGGCGGAGGATCACGGACCAGATCACGTTCGACGCGAACTCGCGGAACTGGAACGATGAGTTGGGTAGATTCACGCTGAGCACGACGCCCGTCATCTCGATCTCGGCGTCATCGTCGTCGCCCATCACGGCCCCAGCCAGGAGCGCGGTCACGAGCAGAGCGGCCGCCAGGCCGGTCGACAGAATGCGGATGGCTCGCATCGGGAACTCCTCCGATCTTAGGTTGTCCCACGAAGCGGGGACATGGACTGCATTCCCATCTCCGGCTGGCGTTAGGCTGGCGTTCGCGCTAGGATGGCGAGCATGGACCCGCTCCCTCGGTTGCCCGGGAACTGTCCGGTCACGTGGGCTTTGATCGCGGCCAACGCGGCAAGCTTCGTGATCACGTTCGTGGGCGGCGGCGCCCTGTTGGGTCCGCTGATCTTCCACACGGCGACCACGGCCGCCTCTCCCTGGTCGGTGCTGACCTACCCGCTGGTCGCCTCCGGGGGTATCCTCTGGGTGCTGCTGGGAGGGTACATGCTGTGGATGTTCGGCGGCAGCCTTGAGCGGGGCTGGGGCGCGCGCGACTACCTGGTGTTCCTCGTCGTCGTCAGCCTCGCGACCGCGCTCGGTCTGTGGGTGGGGGCGGGTCTCACGGGGCGGGGGGCGGTCCTGGCCGGGTCGGCGATGGTGCTGGCGGCCGCGGTGGTCGCCTGGTCGGCGATCAATCCTGGGGTTCGGCTGCTGCTGTACTTCGCCATCCCGATCGAGGCGCGGTGGCTGGGGGTAGCATCGGTCGTGCTGGTGGCCTTCTCATTCCCGTTTCCGCTCGGGCTATTCGCCCTCGCGGGACTCGGTGCGGCATGGTGGTACGTCCGCCGCGGACGCTACGCGGCCTTACGGCTTGGCCGCGAGCGTCCGGGCGCACGTCTCACGCTCAATCCCATTGCCCTCTATCGGCGGTGGCGGTTGAAGCGGCAGTTCACGCGGTTGATGCGGAATGCCTCACCTGGAGACGATGCCGATCGAGGAAGATTGCACTAGCCGATCGGGCGCACCCCTGTGGCCTGCGGGCCCTTCTGGCCCTGGGTCACGGTGAACTCAACCTTCTGCCCCTCTTCGAGGGACTTGTAGCCGGTGCCCTCGATCCCGCTGAAATGCACGAAGACGTCCTTCGAACCGTCCTCGGGGGTGATGAAGCCGTACCCCTTCTCACTGTTGAACCACTTCACGGTGCCGGTTGCCATTGCGTCGTGCCACCTTTTTTCCTTCGACTCTCACAGACCCGAGCATGATGCCTGTGATGCGACAACACTATCGCACAACTCGGCCCGGAGCACAATGGCCTGACAGGGGTTTCCCTTGACAAACGCGGCGGCCCCGAGAATGGAATCGCCGAAATGTGTTGACCCCCTGGTGGATACCTGTCATCCTGAATGTGCGGCGGTTCCTCAACCTCCGATCACGACATGACGGTACGCACTGAGAGGATCGGAGGCAACACACAATGTTCAAGCCTGAGATGATTAGGGACCACTGGACAACCGTGCAGCCCAAGCTGCGGGAGATCTGGCCCAACCTATCTGAGCAGGATGTACAGGTCATCAACGGAGATGCAGAGCTCCTCGTGACGAAAGTCCGCGAGAAGTACAACAGCATCAGCCGCGATGAGATCTTCAGCAAGCTGGCCACGTACCTCCCGGTTCAGCCGGTGACGTCGGTGCGGTAAGATCGAGGCAGAAAGATGATCGAAGAGAGGGCGGGTCCTCGGACCTGCCCTCCTTCGTTTTATGGCGCGCCGCCCGGGGCGGGCTACTCGCCGAGGACGGTGAGCGGGACATACAGCTCCTCGAGGGGGATCGGCCGCGTGAGGAGGCGCTGCTCGACGAGGTACTGTACCAGCGTCGTCAGAACGTGGCGGTTCGCCTCGAGGCCGTAGGGCCAGGGATCGGAGCCAAAGATCTCCGCCATCTCCTCGAGTTCGGCGTGCAGCCACGGGAGCGTGTACCGTAAGGAGCTGCTGAACCGGATCTGCGTCATGCACCAGGTCTTCGCCTCCACGAAGGCCTTGTGCAGGCTCTCCGCGATCCAACGGTTTTCCCTGTACAGTGCTTCGCGGATGACCACGGTGTGCATGACCGGAAAGATGCGGGTCTTTCGGAAGTACTCCCGTTCCAGTTCGCGGTAGTTGGGGAACAGACGGGCCACGAGGGGGTGCTTTCCCAGCGCGTCGGGCCGGCGCGCGCCGATCAGCGCGTCGATCTCGCCCTCCACCAGCAGGTCGTTGAGCGGCCGGTCCTTCACCCGCTCGATCTCGATACCCTCCGGCCGGTTCACGAGGATGTCCGGCCGGCCGGGCGCGTTGATCCCGCCGCTGATCCAGCGGACCGTCTCGAGCCGCACGCCGTACTCGTGCTGAAGCAGGCCGCGGATCCACACCGCCGCGGTCTGGCTGTACTCTGGCAGGCCGATCCGCTTTCCCTCGAGGTCCTTCGGCGTCCGGATCCCCGCCTTCGTGTTGATGAAGATGTACCCGTGACGGAACATGCGAGACGGGAACACGGAGATGGCGACGAAGGGGAAGTCGCCCTTGCCGCGGCGGATCAGCGAGTGCGCGCAGGACATCTCGGAGGCGTCGAAGGCCTGGTTGGCCACCATCCGGGCGAAGATCTCGGGCGGCGACTGGATGGCGACGTAGGTGAGGTCGATGCCTTCCGGCCGGACGATGCCTGTGCGCAGCGCGTCGGTCCGGTCGTATGAGCCACACGCAAGCGTTAGAGGCAGCAGGGGCATGGGGCGTCGCCTCCGGTCACAGAGGTCAAACGTGCACTTCCTGTGGGACTGGCATGTCACCGCGTGTCCTCGCGATGACTACATGCGCTGGGGCACGCCCTCTATGTACCGACCGTACCCGGGCTTTCCCGTGACCTTGCCGTCCTGCATGATCACCGAACCCCGGAGCATCGTGAGCACGGGCTTCCCCTTGAGCGTCCACCCGCGGTAGGGCGTCCACTTCACCTTCGTGTACACCGTTTCGTCGCTCGCTTTCCACTCCTTGTCCAGGTCTGCGACGACAAGGTCGGCGTCGGACCCGGGCAGGAGCGCGCCTTTGCGCGGATACAGGCCGAGCAGCCGCGCCGGGTTCTCGGAGAAGACGCGCACCAGCGTGGCCAATGAGAGCTTCCCGCGGTGGACGTCGGTGAGCAACACCGAGAGCATGTTGTCGTACTGTGGGCTGCCGAACGGCCCGGTCCAGGGGTCCTGCTTGAACCGCTCGAGGTCTTCCAGAGTGTGCGGCGCGTGGTCGGAATCGATCGTGTCGATCGTGCCATCGTTGATCGAGGTCCAGATCGCTTCCATCCGTGCGGGATCGCTCGTGATGAACCCGCCCGGCGCCGCCCGCGGCCCCTGCTCCCTCAGGTCCCTGTCGGTGAGCTGGAAGTACTTTAGGTC
>Ga0154869_1018_pt1 | contig 13225 bp, 13 predicted proteins | sample Rifle2008BG19ft_FD_105841 | JGI IMG/M metagenome (GOLD analysis project Ga0154869, IMG submission 105841) | Armatimonadetes bacterium RBG_19FT_COMBO_69_19 | reverse complement strand
GAAGGGCAGCCCGTGGCCGGCGCGCGTGCCGACCTCGTCGAGCGGGAGCGCAGCGAGTGGGCCCGCTACAAAGCGGCCTACCAGATCGACATCGACGACCTGACCCCGTACCATGTCGTCATCGACACGACGCTGTGGAGCGCGGATGCCATCGTGGACGCCCTGGCGACGCTCGTCCGCACCGCGCTGCTCGGGATGCGCACCCCGTGACGGCGAGCCGCCTGGCCGGGAAGACGATCATCGTCGGCGTGACCGGCGGCATCGCCGCGTACAAGACGGTGCAGGTGGTGAGCCGCCTGCGCCAGCTCGGCGCCGAGGTGCACGTCGTGATGACATCCTCCGCCGCGCACTTCATCACCCCGCTCACCTTCCGCACGATCTCGCAGCATCCGGTGGTCACCGACCTGTGGGATCCGGCGAATCCCTACGACGAGCCCCACGTGGCGCTCGGGGAGCGCGCCGCGCTCTACCTGATCGCCCCCGCCACGGCCCACACCATCGCCCGGCTCGCGTTGGGCCTGGCCGATGACGCCGTGACGGCGACCGCGCTTGCCACCCGTGCGCCGGTGCTGCTTGCGCCGGCGATGCACGACGCGATGTACGAGCACGCGGCCACCCAGGGTCACCTCCACACGCTCCGTCAGCGCGGCTGCCACGTCATCGGTCCCGAGACCGGCTGGCTGGCCTCGGGGAAAACGGGCATCGGCCGGATGTCCGAGCCCGACGCCATCATCGACGAGATCTGCGCCATCCTCGACGCGCGCTGATGGCCGGCAGGTCCGGACATGATGGCCGCGCTCGGGGCGATGTTCCACGCGAGGGTCAATTCCTAGATGTTCGCCGACGTCGCGCTAAATGCGCCGCTGCGGGCGGGGGACCGGGCGTTCACCTTCGCGGTGCCCGCCGCCCTCCAGGGGGCGATCGCCGTCGGGCTGCCCGTCCGGGTCCCCTTCGGCCGGCAGACGACGACCGGGTTCGTGGTGTCATTGCGGGCGCAGAGCCCACGCGAGGCACGCGCCATCACCGCGCTGGATGAGCGCCTCCCCGGCCTTCCTCCCGACCTCGTGGCGCTGGCGATCTGGATGGCCGAGTACTATGTCTGCTCCATCGGCGAGGCGCTGTGGGCGATGATCCCGTCCGTGGCCGCGGCCGCGCGCAGGGGCGCGAGCCCCGCGGCCACCGCCGAGGAGGACGCCCCCCCGCGCGGGATCCCGACCGCTGGGGCGGGGGAGGCGAAGGCACCGCAGGTGAGGGCGATGCTGGAGGCGCATCCGTCCGCGCGCATCGCGCTGCTCGCCGACGAGGAGCGGTTCGGCGGATACCTGGATGCCCTGCGGTGGCTCGAGGACCGCGGGCGTGACGCGATCTTCCTCGTCCCGGAAGTGGTGCAGGCGGACGCGTTCGCCGGATGGATCGCTCGCCACACCCGGCTCCCGATGGCCGTGTGGCACGGAGGGCTCAGCGACGCGCAGCGCTGGCGTCTGTTCCGCCGGATCCAGTCCTTAGAGGTCCGGATCGTGGTCGGCACGCGCTCCGCGATCTTCGCCCCGCTGCCGCGCCTGGGACTCATCGTCGTCGATCACGAGGAGGACACCTCCTATAAGGAAGAACGCGCGCCACACTACCACGCCCGGCGCGTGGCGGAGGAACGGGCGGCGCGGACGGGAGCGGCCCTCATCTGGGGGACGCCCGTTCCTTCGACCGAGGTGATGCGCGCGGTGGTCGACGGTGAGGCGGCCTCGGTCGTGCACGCCGCCAAGCGGGCGCCGGTGACGCTCTCCGATGTCCGGGCGGAGACCGGGCCGCTTGGCGGTTTGTTCGGCCGGCGGCTCTATCAGGCGCTGCTGCGCGTGCTGCCCGGTGACCGCGCGATCCTGTTCGTCCCGCGGCGAGGGTACGCCGACTTCCTGCTCTGCCACGAGTGTGGCTGGGTGCCGCGCTGCGCCCGGTGCGGCGTCGCGATGACCTATCACGTCCGGCAGGTCCGGCTGCACTGCCACCTCTGCGCCGCAAGTGAGGCGGCCCCCGAGGTCTGTCGCACCTGTGGGGGGACGCAGCTCCGCCCGCACGGGGTCGGCACGGAGCGTGTGGAGCAGACCGCACGCCGGTTGTTCCGCGGCTCGCCCATCCACCGCCTTGATGCCACATCGGCCCCCGACGAGACCACGCAGCAGCGCGTCTGGCAGCAGTTCGGCAAACGCGGCGGGCTCCTCATCGGCACGCAGCTCCTCGTGAAGGGCGTCGGGCAGGTCCCCGCCGCCGTGGTGGGCGCGATCGGCGCGGACGCGAGCCTCAACCTGCCCGACTTCCGGGCCGCGGAGCGCACGTATCAGGTGCTGGCACGCCTGGCCGCCCTGGCCCAGCGTGAGATGATCGTCCAGACCTTCGCCCCCGCGCATCCCGCGCTGCGGGCGCTCGCTGAGGACGACGCCGGGACGTTCTACCGGAACGAGCTGGCCGCCCGCCAGCGTTTTCACTACCCTCCGTACCACACCCTCGTGAACATTGTCGTCGCGGGGCCGGACACCGACGCCGCGCGGGACGTGGCGGAGCGAATCGCCGGTGCGGTCACCGGCGCAGACGTGCTCGGTCCGTCGCCCGCGCCGCTCGCCCGGGTCCGGGGACGCTACCGGTGGCAGGTGCTGGCCAAGGAGCGCGAGGAGATGGCGGCGCGCCGCGGGTTGTTCGAACTGCTGCGGACGTTGGCCGTGCCGCGCGAGACGAAAGTGCTCGTGGACGTGGATCCCGTAGACTTACTGTAGAATGGGAGCCGTGGAGATCGTCACCGTCGACAGTCCCAAGGCCGCGGTGCTGCGGCGCCGGGCGAAGCCGGTCGGGAAGGTCACGGCCGACGTGGGGCGTCTGATCGAGGAGATGATCGAGGCGATGCGCCTGGCCAACGGCGTCGGCCTCGCGGCGCCGCAGGTGGGCGTGAGCAAGCGCCTGTTCGTCGCCGAGGTCGAGGCGCGCGTCCACGTCGTCGTCGATCCCCAGATCGTGAAGATGGAAGGCGAGGCACTGGCCACCGAAGGCTGCCTATCCATCCCCGGGTGGGTCGCGGACGTCCCCCGGTCCCAGCGCGTCGTGCTCAAAGGCAAGAACCGGCGGGGTCGCGGCATCACCCTCGATGCCGAGGGCCTTCTGGCGCGGGTCATCCAGCACGAGGTCGACCATCTGAACGGCGTGCTCTTCCTGGACCGGGTCGTAGATCGCTCGACGATCCGTGAGGCGGCCGCCACCACGGAGGTCGAGCCCGCCGAGCCCGCCCCCGCGGGCGGATGACCGCCCGGCGGCTGCGTGTCGTCTTCCTCGGGACCCCCGAGTTCGCGATCCCCTCGCTCCTGGCTCTGCTCCACGCCGCCGAGGTGCTCGCCGCCGTCACTCAGCCGGACAAGCCGAAGGGCCGGGGTCGGCAGATCGAATCCCCACCGGTGGCCCGGGTGGCGAGCGAACACGGCGTCGCCGTCCTTCAACCCCCGCGCCTGCGCTCCCCTGAGGTCGTGGAGCAACTGCGCGCGCTGCGTCCCGACGTGATCGTCACGGTCGCCTACGGGAAGCTCATCCCGAAAGAGATCCTGGACCTCCCGCCGCTCGGTCCGGTGAACGTCCATCCCTCGCTGCTGCCCAGGTACCGCGGGGCATCGCCGATCGCGTCCGCGATCTTGAACGGGGAAACGGAAACGGGCGTGACCATCATGTACCAGTCGATGGAGCTGGACGCGGGAGACGTCATCCTGCAGCGGCGGGTCGGCATCGGCCCCGAGGACACGACGCGTACGCTCGAGGAGAAGCTCGCGCGCGTGGGCGCCGATGCCCTGGTCGAGGCCCTGACCCTGATCGCCGAGGGCCGCGCCCCCCGCATCCCCCAGGATTCCTCGCAGGCGACCCACGCGGGGAAGTTCGAGAAGGAGCACGGCCGCATCGACTGGTCGCGCCGGGCGACTGACATCGTCAACCTCATCCGCGCGATGGACCCCTGGCCGTCAGCCTACACCTGGCACCGCGGCCGCCTCCTGAAGGTGTGGCGGGCGAAGGCGCTCCCCGACGCGCACACATCGCCGGGGGCCATCATCGAGGTCCGGCGCGGCGAGGGGATCGTCGTCGGCGCGGGGCAGGGCGCCCTCCTGCTCCTGGACGTGCAGCCCGAGGGAGGACGCCGGATGACCGCCGATGAGTACGTGCGCGGCACCCGCGTGGAACCGGGCGAGCGCCTTGGCAATGCGGCAAAGCCTGTATAATGGTGGCCAACGGAGGTGTCCGCCGATGTTTTGGGATCCGACATTTGTCTTGCTGCTGCCCGCCATCGTCCTGGCTGTGTACGCGCAGTACAAGGTGCAGTCCACGTTCCGGCACTACGCGCAGATCCGGTCGGGGACGGGCTACACCGGTGCGCAGGTCGCGGCGGAGCTGCTGAGGCGGCAGGGCATCACCGACGTGAAGATCGAGCCTGTGCAGGGCATGCTCGCGGACCACTACGATCCGCGCAGCAAAGTGCTGCGGTTGTCGCCCGATGTCTTCGGGAGCGACTCACTCGCCGCGATCGGGATCGCGGCGCACGAGACCGGGCACGCGGTGCAGCATCAGGTGCGGTACGCGCCGCTCGCGCTGCGCTCGGCGATCGTGCCGCTGGCGAGCTATGGGACGAGCGCGGCGTGGATCCTGTTCCTCCTCGGCCTCGTCTTCAGTTCGCCCGCGCTCATGGATCTGGGCATCCTGCTCTTCCTCGGCTACGTCATCTTCGCGCTCGTCACGCTGCCGGTGGAGTTCAACGCCAGCGCCCGCGCGGTGCAGCTGCTCCAGGGGCAGGGATTCGTGCTGCCCCAGGAAGCGCAGGGGGTGCGGGCCGTGCTCAATGCGGCCGCGCTGACCTACATCGCCGCCGCGGCGATGGCCGTGCTGCAACTCGTGCGGCTGCTCGTCCTGCGAAACAGTCGCGACTGATCCGGGTCGTAGTGCACCGATGAAGACAGTCCGCCGGGCGGCTGCGAAGGCCGCCCGGCCCGCGTCTGGGGGAAACGCGCGCGAGGCCGCGGTCCTCGTGCTCGCCCGGGTGGATCGCGGCGAGGCCTTTGCCAACCTCCTCCTGACCTCCACCCTGGCGCGCGCCCGCCTGTCCGATATCGATGCCGCGCTGGCCACCGAGCTGGTGCTCGGCGTCCTGCGGCATCGTGCGCGGCTCGACTGGACGCTGGCCGGCGCCCTGCGCCGGAGACTGGACGACGTCCCGCCCCGCATCCGTGCGGTGCTGCGTACCGGCGTGCACCAGCTGCTCTTCCTACCGCGCATCCCTGCCCATGCCGCAGTCGATGAAGCCGTGACCCTCGCGCGCGCGCACGGTCACGCCGGCACGGCGAAGCTCACGAACGCCGTGCTCCGCCGCGTCGCTGCCGAGGGCGAGCGTGCGCTGCCGCAGGATCCCCCGGCGGAGCGCCTGGCCGTCGAACACTCCCATCCGCGCTGGCTCGTCGAGCGGTGGCTGGCGCGGCTTGGGGTCGAGGAGACCGAAGCGCTGTGCCGAGCAAACAACACCCACGCCCCAGCCACGGCCCGGCTCAACACCCTGAAGATCACGCCCGAGGAGGCGCCTCAGCGCCTGCAGGACGCGGGGATCCGGGTGGTCCGGACGCCGCTGCCCGAGGGGGTGATCCTCGAGGGTTCCTTCTCGGCGCGTCGGGCGCTCGTCGACGAGGGCACCGTGACGATGCAGGATCTCGGCGCCATGCTCGTGACCGATGTGCTCGATCCGCAGCCGGGCGAGACCGTCATCGACGGCGCGGCGGCCCCCGGAGGGAAGACGACGCACATCGCCGAACGGATGCGGGACCGCGGGCGGATCATCGCCTGCGACGTCCACCAGGGGAAGCTCGAGCGTCTGAGCGCCCGGGTGGCGGCGATGGGCATCTCCTCGGTAGAGGCGCATCACCTTGACGCCCGGGAGCTCGGCGCCGCCTTCTCCCGCCAGGCGGACCGGTTGCTGCTGGATGCGCCCTGCACCGGGCTCGGCGTGCTGCGCCGGCGGCCGGACATCAAATGGCGCGTCCGCCCCGACGACATCCGCACCCTCGCCGCGCTGCAGGCGGCAATCCTCTCCGGAGCAGCGGAGGCCGTGCGGCCCGGCGGAGTGCTCGTGTACAGCGTGTGCAGCACCGAGGAGGAAGAAGGGCAAAACGTGGTTGAGGCATTCCTGCGGGATCACCGCGGATTCGTGCCGGAGGGATTTGCGCTGCCGGACGATCTGGCCTCTGCGGGTGGGGCCTCGGGTACGGCGATGCTGCTCCCGCACCGCCACGGCACCGACGGCTTCTTCATCGCGCGCCTGCGGCGTCGGCGCTCCTGACGATGGCGACCATCACGGACATTCCGATGGATCTCAAAGGCATGACCCTCGAGGAGCTCGAGGCCTTCGCCCGCGGGATGGGCGAGCCCGACTATCGCGGCCGGCAGATCGCCCGGTGGGTGTATCAGACCGGGGCAGTGTCGTTTGCGGAGATGACCGACCTGCCCGCGGGGCTGCGCACCCGTCTGGCCGAAGCCGCGCAGCTCACCGCGCTCTCCGCCCTCACCGCGGTGCGCGCGGACGCCGGCGACACGGCGAAATACCTCGTGCGGCTGGACGACGGGGCCACGGTCGAGACCGTCTTCATGCGCTACGAGGACGGCCGGCGCAGCGTGTGCATCTCCACCCAGGTGGGCTGTGGGATGGGATGTACCTTCTGCGCGACCGGGCTCGCCGGCCTGACCCGCAACCTCACCACGGCGGAGATCATCGACCAGGTCCTCCTGGTGCAGCGCGAGCAGGGCAGCCGCGTGACCAACGTCGTCTTCATGGGGATGGGTGAACCCCTGGCCAACTATGCCCCCACCCTGCGCGCGCTCAGGATCCTCAATGCGCCGTACGGCCTGGGGATCGGCATGCGTCACCTCACCGTCTCCACCGTGGGCCTGGTCCCGCAGATCCGCATGCTGGCTCAGGAACGCCTGCAGCTGACCCTCGCCGTCTCGCTCCACGCCCCCGACGACGAGCTGCGCAGTGCGCTAGTCCCGATCAACCGGCGCTGGCCGATCTCTGAACTGCTCGCGGCGAGCGCCGAGTACATTCGCCAGACCGGGCGCCGTGTCTCCGTCGAATACGTCCTCCTGGAGGGCGTGAACGACCGGGCCGATCAGGGGGGCCGGCTGGGCCGGCTCCTGGCCGAGCACGCCCGGCTGGTCGGCGAGACCCCCGCCGCGGCCTGGCACGTGAACCTGATCCCCTGGAATCCCGTCTATGGGATGCAGTACCGGCGCCCCGCCCGCGACCGGGTCGAGGCGTTCCTCCGGGAGCTCGACCGCCACGGCGTCCCCGCAACCGTGCGGCTCGAGCGGGGCGTCGAAATCGACGCGGCGTGCGGTCAGTTGCGGCGGACGCACGGCCTGCCGCAGGCCGCCGTGCGGGGGGTCGGGGAAGTGTCAGAGGCGGAAGCGAGGCGCTCATGATCGCTGCGGGGTCCATGGTCGCGGGGCGCTACGAGATCCTCGATCGCATCAGCGAGGGCGGCATGGCCACCGTCTTCCGCGCCCGCCGCCTCGAGGACGGCGAGATCGTGGCGCTCAAGATCCTCCGCGAGCAGTTCGCCTCCGACGTCGAGTTCATCACCCGGTTTGAGCGTGAAGCCAGGGCGGTCAGCGAGCTCATCCATCCGCACATGGTCCGTGTCTATGACAGTGGCGCCGACGGCAACGTCCACTTCATCGCCATGGAGTACGTCGAAGGCGAGAACCTCAAGGAGTACATCCGCCGGCACAGCCGCCTGGAGGCTCCGCGCGCTCTCGAGATCGCGGCGCAGGTCTGCGATGCCCTGGAGTACGCGCACGCGCACGGCATCGTCCACCGGGACATCAAGCCGCAGAACATCCTGCTCACCCGGGAGGGGCGGGTGAAGGTCACCGACTTCGGGATCGCGCGCGCGATGAGCTCGGCGACGATCACGCAGACGGGGACGGTGCTCGGGTCGGTGCAGTACCTGTCCCCCGAGCAAGCGCGCGGTGCCGCCGTCGGCCCGTCCACCGACATCTACTCGCTCGGCGTTGTGCTCTTCGAAATGGTCACGGGGACGCTGCCGTTCGAAGGCGACTCACCCATCGCCACGGCGCTGGCCCACGTCAACCAAACGCCGCCGCCACCGCGGGGGCTGGCGCCCGCGCTGCCGGTACGCGTCGAGGGCATCATCCTCTTCGCGCTGGCGAAGTCCCCGTCGCGCCGGTACCGCACGCCGGGAGAGATGCGGGGCGACCTGCGCGGGGAGACCGAGGTGTGGAGCCGCGTCTCCCCCCACACGTTCATGGAGCAGACCTCGCCGACGCTGGTGCTTCCGCCGCCGCCCGCGTCCCGGCGGCGGCCGCTGCCGCTCGGGCTGACCGTGGCGCTCATCACCCTCGTGCTCCTCGGCGGCGCCTGGGGCGGGTGGCGCGCCTTCAGCAGCTACCTGTTCGTGCCCGAGGTGGAGGTGCCGAACTTCGTGGGCCGCCCGCTGCCCATGGCTCAGCGCGTGGCCGCCTCCTCCGGCCTCACCCTGTCGGTCCGCGAGCGAGTCTACAGCACCTCGGTCGCCTCCGACGCCGTCATCTCGCAGGATCAACCGCCCGGCAAGAGCGTGAAGCGCGGTCGCGTCATCAGCGTCGTGCTGAGCCTGGGCCCCGAGATCGTCACCGTGCCCGACGTCCAGCGCCGCTCCCTGATCGAGGCGCGCCTCCTGATCGAGCAATCACGCCTGGGCATCGGCGAGCTGCGCGAGCAGTACGACGAAGACGTGCGGGGCGGGTTCGTCATCGCACAGGACCCGCAGCCCGGCGCCCGCGTCGAGCGCGGGCGGCCCCTGAACCTCGTGATCAGCAAGGGGCCGCAGCGCGTGGAGATGCCCCCCCTGGTCGGGCGTCCGCTGAAGGACGCGCGCCGGATGCTGGAAGAGCTCGGGATCACGCTGAGCGAGGTGCGCACGTCGCCAACGACCGAATTCGAGCCCGGGTTCGTCGTGGACCAGTCGCCCGGCGCCGGGACACGCATCCGGCCGGTGGACCGGGTCACGGTCGTTGTGACGGTGCGCCCCGGCGAAGAGGGGACGCCGCCTCCGACGCCGGTGGTCACGGCCCAGCCGCAGCAGCCGCAGCGGGCGGACGAGAAGGTGACGCGTGTGCAGTTGATCGTCCCCGGCGGCGAATCGGAACAGGAGGTGCGCATCATCGTCATCGACGAGCAGGGGATGCGCACGGTCTTCGAGCGGCGGCTCCGCCCCGGCGCCCGCGTGACCGAGGTCATCCGCACGAAGGGGTACACGATCATCCAGGTCTACCTGCAGAACCGCCTCGTCCAGGAGATCCGGCCGTGAGCCGGCCGATCCGCATCGCGGCCAGCGTCCTCTCCGCGGACTTCACGCGGCTCGGGGACGCAGTCGCCGCGGCGGAGCGCGGCGGAGCGGACTGGATCCACGTCGACGTCATGGACGGCCGCTTCGTGCCGGAGATCACGATCGGCGCCGTGATCGTCGAGGCCGTGCGGAGCGCCACCCGTCTGCCCGTGGATGTGCACCTCATGATCGTCGAGCCGGAGCGCCACGTGGACCGTTTCGTCCGCGCCGGGGCGACCTCGATCACCGTGCACGCCGAGGCGTCGCGCCATCTGCACCGCCTCCTGCAGCAGATCAAAGACCACGGCGTCCGCGGCGGGGTGGCGCTGAACCCCGCGACCCCGCTCGTCATGCTCGAGCCCGTGCTCGAGGCAGTCGACATGACGCTGCTGATGACGGTCAACCCGGGCTATGCCGGCCAGCGGTTCATCCGCGGCGTGCTGCCGAAAATCCGCCAGCTCGCGGGCTGGCTCGCGGAGCGCACCGCGGGGGTGGATCTGCAGGTGGACGGCGGGATCAATGAGACCACGGCCCCCGAGGTCGTGGCGGCCGGGGCGACCGTGCTCGTCGCGGCCTCCGCCATCTTCCACGGCGACGGCGGGATCGAAGCGTCGGTGGCACGCCTGCGCGCGGCGGCGGACGTCCGCGCGCGATAGGTCATGCCCGTCGGCTTCATCACCCACCCCGACTACCGCAAGCACGTCGCCGGGCCCGGTCATCCCGAGCGGCCGGAGCGCATCCGCGCTGTGCTCGAGGCGGTGGCCCGCCGCGAGATCGATGAGCACCTGCAGCGCATCGAGCCGGAGCCGGTCCCGGACGAACTTCTGGCGTCCGTGCACGCGCGCCACTACATCGAGCAGATCCGGCAGATGAGCCGGGAGGGTGGAGGCATGCTCGATCCCGACACCGCCGTGTCCCCGGGATCCTTCGACGTCGCCTCCCTCGCCGCAGGGGGTGCCGTCGCCGCGGTGCGCGCCGTGCTCACCGACGGCCTCCCCGCCGCCTTCGCCGCCGTCCGACCGCCCGGGCATCACGCGCGCCCGGCCCAGGGCATGGGTTTCTGCCTGTTCAACAACGCCGCCTGCGCCGCGACCGCCGCGCAGCAGCATCACGGCTGCCCGCGCATCCTCATCCTTGACTGGGACGTCCATCACGGGAACGGGACGCAGGAGATCTTCTACCGGAGTCCTGCGGTACTGTTTATCTCCCTCCACCAGGACCGGTGGTACCCAGGTACGGGAGCGATCGAGGAAACCGGTGCGGGCGATGGGGTCGGCTTCACGATCAATATTCCGTTACCCGCAGGCGCCGGGAATATGGGCTACGCGCACGTTTTCGAGGAGGTCGTCCTTCCGGTGGCGCAGGCCTTCGCACCGGAACTGCTACTCATCTCCGCGGGCTACGACGCCCATGCCGGCGATCCACTGGGGGGCATGACCCTGACCGCGGGTGGGTTCCGCCGGCTCACCGCGATGGTCCGCGGCGTCCACGCCGGCCCGATCGCCGCCGTCCTCGAAGGCGGTTACGATCTCGCCCACCTGGGTAAGTCGGTGGTGGCAACGATCGAGGCGCTGGCGGGGATCGCCGCCTCACCTGACGAGGCCGAGGGCGTGGAGGAGGCGCCGTACACCGCCGTCCGCGCGCGCACGCGGGCGGTCCGCAGCGTCGTCCGCCACTTCTGGAATATCTGACCGACGGAACCTTCCCCCCCGCCCACCCGTACGATGGAAGAGGGTTTCCCCGCACGTCCGCGTAAGGCCGTACGCGGATGAGCGACCTGCGCGGCAGGGTAGTGGAGGCCCAGGTCCGGGTCCGCTATGCCGAGACCGATGCCATGGGGGTGGTGCACCACGCGAACTACTTCGTGTGGTTCGAGCTCGGGCGGACCGAGTACACGCGCGCAGTGGGCCTCCCGTACCGGGAGGTCGAAGCGCGCGGGGTGCGCCTGGTGGTCATTGAGGCGTCCGCGCGGTTCCACGCCCCCGCGCGATATGATGATGTCGTCGTAATCCGGACGGCGGTGTCCGACGTGAGTAAAGCCACGCTCGTATTTGCGTACGAGGCCCGCCTGCCGGCCGGCACACTGCTGGTGGATGGGCAGACCGTGCACGCGGCCACAGACCTGGCCGGGCGCGTGCGGCGGATTCCGGAGGAGGTCAGGACTGCGCTCGGCGGCGGAGGGAGGAACCGTCCGGCGCAGCGCGAATAACCCAGAGCCGCGTCCGCGGATCCGTGCGCAGTTCCCCCGCCCTGCGTCGAGTGTGGATCAGCCTGTTGGGCGAACGTACGCGGTTCGGTCGACGATGGGGTGCTGGCCATGATGGCTGAGGACAAGGTCGATCTCTCCAAGGCGGTGCCGCAGCTCGCGGAGCGGCAGATCGTCAAAGGGACGGTGGTCCGCGTGGACACCGAGGGCGTGCTCGTGGACGTCGGCGCGAAGTCCGAAGGCCTCATCCCCTCCCAGGAGATGTCGAAGCCGGGTGCCGCCCCGGAGATCAGCGTGGGCGACCGCATCGATGTCATGGTGCTGCGCACCGAGGGCGACGAGGGGAATCTCATCCTCTCCAAGCGCAAGGCCGACGTAGAGATGGCCTGGCGGCGCGTCCAGGACGCGCAGCAGGCCGGCACGGTCCTCCACGCCATGGTCGTGGACAAGGTGAAGGGCGGCCTCGTCGTCGACCTCGGCCTGCGAGGGTTCGTCCCGGGTTCGCACGTCGACCTCACCCAGGCCAAGGGCCGCCGCTTCGAGTGGTTCGTCGGCCAGTCCATCCCCCTGAAAGTTCTCGAGGTCGACCGCGGCAAGGGCCGCGTCGTGCTCTCGCACCGCACCGCGGTGGACGAGACACGCAAGAAGGCCAAAGAAGACCTGCTGAGCGCGCTACGGGAGGGTGAGATCGTCGAAGGGACGGTGAAGCGTCTGACCGACTTCGGCGCGTTCATCGACCTCGGTGGGGCGGACGGGCTGCTGCCGATCAGCGAGATGTCCTGGACGTACATCAAGCATCCGTCCGAGGTCCTGCGCCGCAACCAGCACGTGCGCGTGCAGGTGCTGCGCGTGGATCAGGAGACCTCCCGCATCTCGCTCGGGCTGAAGCAGATCCTGGACGACCCGTGGCGGAGCGTGCAGGAGCGGCATCACCCCGGGGACGTCGTGCGCGGTAAGGTTGTGCGCACCGTGGCCTCCGGCGCGTTCGTCCGGCTGGGGGATCTCGACGCCTTCCTACCGATCTCCGAGCTTGCCGACAAGCGCGTGGCGAAGGTCGACGACGTCGTGAAGGCGGGCGATGCAGTCGAGGCGATGGTCGCGGAGATCCGCCCCGACGAGCGGCGGATGACGCTGTCCATCCGCAAGATGGAGCGCGACAAGGAGCGCCGGCGCGTGCGCGAAGTGCTTAAGGCCCAGGAGGATGAGGGCCGTGTGACGATCGGCGACATCGCCGGGGCGCTCCTCCAGCAGGCAGTGGGCCCGCGCAAGGACGGCGAGGGCGAGGAGTCCGGCGCCTAGCCCCACGTGAAGGAGAGCCTCATCCGGGCCGTGGGCCGCGCGCCCGCGGCCCTGTTCATTGTCCGGATGAGGCGGTAGAATAGGGTGGCGTCGGGGAGTAGCGCAATTTGGCCAGCGCGCACGGTTCGGGTCCGTGAGGTTGCGGGTTCAAATCCCGCCTCCCCGACCACGGTACGTCCCCCCAATCATCTTCCCGCTCGCCGCCCTCACCGATGTGGTCGACGGCCTCCATCCCGGTGTGGATCTGGCGGCTCCATTCGGACCGGGGTGGTCGTGAAGGTCTCGCGCGGCCGGCTCATCGCCGCCCTGCACCTGGCGAGCACGCGCGCCCCGGGAG
>Ga0154869_1178_pt1 | contig 13370 bp, 11 predicted proteins | sample Rifle2008BG19ft_FD_105841 | JGI IMG/M metagenome (GOLD analysis project Ga0154869, IMG submission 105841) | Armatimonadetes bacterium RBG_19FT_COMBO_69_19 | reverse complement strand
AGATGGTCGCCGCCGGCAGCAGCCCGATGGCGCTCAAGCGCGGCATCGACAGGGCGGTGGCTGCCGCCGTCGAGGAGATCCGCAAGGCCGCGAAGACCGTCGAGACGAAGGAGGCCATCCAGTCGGTGGCCAGCATCTCGGCGAACGATGCCGCCATCGGGTCGCTGATCGCCGACGCGATGGACAAGGTCGGCAAGGACGGCGTGATCACCGTCGAGGAGAGCAAGGGCATCGAGACCACCGTCGAGGTGGTCGAGGGGATGATGTTCGACAAGGGCTACATCTCCGCGTACTTCGTCACCGACCCGGAGAAGATGGAGGCCGTGCTCGAGGATCCCTTCATCCTCATCACCGACAAGAAGATCTCCGCGGTCAAGGACCTCCTGCCGGTCCTCGAGAAGATCGCGCAGCTCACCCGCCCGATCCTGATCATCGCCGAGGACCTCGAAGGCGAGGCCCTGGCGACGCTCGTCGTGAACAAGCTGCGCGGCACGCTGCACACCGTGGCCGTGAAGGCCCCGGCCTTCGGCGAGCGCCGCAAGGCCATCCTGGAGGACATCGCGATCCTCACCGGCGGCGAGGTCATCAGCGAAGAGGTCGGCCTCAAGCTGGAGAACGCGACGGTGCAGATGCTGGGCCGCGCGCGCCAGGTGCGCATCCGCAAGGAAGAGACGATCATCGTGGACGGCGCCGGCGCGAAGGACAAGATCGAGAAGCGCGTCCAGCAGCTCCGCAAGCAGATCGACGAGACCGACTCCGACTACGACCGCGAGAAGCTGCAGGAGCGGCTGGGCAAGCTGAGCGGCGGCGTCGCCGTGATCAAGGTCGGCGCGCCGAGCGAGGCCGAGCTGAAGTACCGCAAGACCCGCACGGAGGACGCGCTGCGCGCCACGCGCTCCGCGGTCGAGGAGGGTATCGTCCCCGGCGGCGGCAGCGTGCTGGTGCACGCCGCGCGGGCGCTCGAGAAGCTCGAGGCCGAGGGTGACGAGAAGACCGGCATCGGCCTGGTGGCCAAGGCCCTGATGGAGCCCGCCCGCCAGCTCGCGATCAACGCGGGTCAGGAGGGCTGGCTGATCGTCGAGAAACTCAAGACCGAGAAGGTCGGCATCGGCTACAACGTGCTGAGCGGGAAGTTCGAGGACATGGCCAAGTCGGGGATCGTCGACCCGGCGAAGGTCGTGCGCTCGGCGCTGCAGAACGCGGCCAGCATCGCCTCCCTGCTCCTCACGACGGAGGCGATGGTCGTGGAGAAGCCGGAGGAGGACAAGGCCTCGGCGATGCCTTCACAGATGCCGCCGATGTAGTGATCCTAAGGGTCAGCTCTGTTAGAGCCCCCGCGTGCATATCAGCGGGGGCTCTTTCTTTCCCGAACGAAAGACGAACATTCTTGCGCCGCGCCACATCTATCCTTTATACTAACGGCGTTGATTGAGTCGCCGGACCATTCTGCAGGACTTCTGGCCACAAAAAGGCGAACATTGCGCTGAGGATAGTTCTTGCGCATGCTGGTTGTTGGATCGGGAGGCAGGGAACACGTCCTGGCTTGGCGGCTTGCCCAGGACGCGGCCTCGCACAACCTGCACGCAGCTCCAGGCAATCCAGGGATCGCCTCGGTCGGTACTTGTCATCCTCTCGTCTCCGCCACCGATCTTCCAGGTCTCACGTCCCTCGCTGAGCAGCTCGACGGTGACCTGACCGTCGTCGGTCCCGAGGCGCCGCTTGCGGCAGGTATCGTTGACGCGTTCCGGGCCAGGAGCCTTCGGATCTTTGGTCCGGCGCAGGACGCGGCCCGGCTCGAGAGCAGCAAGATCTTCGCGAAGACGCTGCTGCGCCGGCACGGGATCTCGACGGCTGCCTTCGAGGTCTTCACCGATCCCGTTGAGGCCCTGACCTACGTCCGCCGGCAGCGCCGCCCCCTTGTCGTCAAAGCCGACGGCCTCGCCGCGGGAAAGGGCGTGGTGGTGGCCTCCGATGCCCGAGAGGCCGAGCAGGCTGTGCTCGACATGATGGTTCGCAATGTATATGGGACATCGGGCGACCGCGTGCTCATCGAGGAGCGGCTCGAGGGTCCCGAAGTCAGTGTGCTCGCATTTGTCAGCGGCCGGCGGGTCTTCCCGCTCCTGCCCGCGCAGGATTACAAGCGCGCGCTGGACGGGAACCGCGGGCCCAACACCGGCGGCATGGGCGCCATCGCGCCGGCGCGTGTCTCGCTCGCCGACCTCGCCCAGATCGTGGACGAGATCCTCGAGCCGGTCGCCTCCGCGATGGTGGATGACGGACATCCGTATACGGGAGTGCTCTACGCCGGGCTGATGATCACCGCCGACGGGCCGCAGGTCATCGAGTTCAACTGCCGCTTCGGCGATCCAGAGGCCCAGGTCATCCTGCCTCTGCTGGAGGGCAACCTCGCTGAGGCGATGATCGCCACCCTCGAAGGGCGCGCGCCGGAATTGCGCTGGAGCGATGACGCCGCGGCCTGCGTGGTCGCGGCCTCCGGTGGATACCCCGGCGCGTACAAGACGGGCATCCCGATCCGGGGGATCGAGCGCGTGCCGGCGCCGGCGCTCGTGTTCCACGCCGGGACGGCGACGCGCGACGGGCAGCTCGTCACCGCAGGTGGCCGCGTGCTGAACGTCGTCGGCACGGGACCCACACTTGAGGACGCACGCGCGCAAGCGTACGGCGGACTGTCGACGATCAGCTTCGAGGGGATGCAATTCCGTACGGACATCGGCGCCGCGGTTCCTGGGATCGTCCGAGAGAGAGCGAGCGTGTCATGAACCAGACGCTGGTGGGGATGCTGGTGGGGATTATGCTCGGTTCGGAATCCGATCGGCCGACGATGGACGAGGCGACGCGCACCTTGTCCGATTTCGGCGTGGGCTTCGAGGTGGTCGTCGCCTCGGCACATCGGTCTCCCGACCTGGTCGATCGGTACGTCCGCTCGGCCGAACAGCGCGGCCTTCGCGTACTGATCGCCGCGGCCGGTGGAGCCGCCCACCTCGCCGGTGCCGTGGCGGCGCGCACGGTGCTGCCGGTCATCGGGGTGCCCCTCGAGGCTACGGGCCTGGGCGGGCTCGATGCGCTCCTGTCGACGGTGCAGATGCCCCCGGGCGTGCCGGTGGCTACGGTCTCGGTCGGCACCTGGGGCGCACGGAATGCGGCGATCCTGGCCCTCGAGATCCTGGCCACGGCCGACCCTGGGCTGCGCGAGCGCCTGCGGGAGTTCAAGGCCCAGATGGCGGCCAAGATCGAGGCCGCGTCCGGCTTCAATTCGGAAGTCAACCGTTAAGCAGGGAGACGTCATGGCGGTCACGGCAGTCGTCGGCGGACACTGGGGGGACGAGGGGAAGGGCAAGGTGGTCGATGCCCTCGCCGCCCACGCCGACATGGTCATCCGTTACAACGGCGGCAACAACGCGGGCCACACGATCGTGGGCGAGCACGGGGTGCTGCGATTGCACCTGGTGCCCTCCGGGATCAGCCATCCCGGGGTGGACTGTCTCATCGGTCCCGGCGTGGTCGTGAACCCGATGTCGCTCTTCGAGGAGATCGAGGCGCTGGAGAGGCTCGGGGTCTCCACGGCCCGGCTGCGGATCTCCACACGTTCGCACCTCGTCTTCCCCTTCCACGTCGAGCTCGACGCGAAGATCGAAGAGGCCCGGGGCGGCCGGGCGCACGGCACCACGCGGCGAGGGATCTGGCCGGTCTACGCCGACAAGGCCGCACGGGTGGGGATCCGGGCCGGCGACCTGCTCGAGCCGGCGTATCTGCGCGAGCGTCTGGACGAGATCGCCCGGCGGGCCTCCGCCGCGCTGGGGCGCGAGGTCGACCGTGATGAGCTGTCCTCGATCACGGAACACTGGCGCGAGCGCCTCGACCCGATGATCGTGGATACCCATCCCATCGTCCAGCAGGCGCTGCGCCGCAACGCCCGCATCATCCTGGAAGGTCACCTCGGCGTGATGCGGGACCTCGACTGGGGGCTGTATCCGTACGTCACTTCGTCGACGTGCCTGGCGGGAGGTGCGTGCGCAGGAGCGGGCGTGCCCGCGCAGCGCATCACCCGTGTCATCGGGGTCGTGAAGGCCTACACCACGGCGGTGGGTGCGGGACCCATGCCGACCGAGCTCCGGGACGGGGTGGGGGATGCGCTGCGCGAGCACGGACTGGAGTATGGCACCTCGACGAACCGCCCGCGGCGCTGCGGCTGGTTCGATGGCGTAGCCGCCCGCTTCGCGGCGGAAGTGTCTGGCTTCACGGACCTGGCCGTCATGAAGCTCGACGTCCTCGATGGCTTCGAGACCGTCAAGCTCTGCGTCGCCTACCGCGACGGCGGCCGGCTGCTCGACACCGTGCCGCACACCGCGGTGATGGAGCGCGCCGAGCCGGTCTACGAGGAGCTGCCGGGATGGGGGCGGACCTCGGACGTGCGCGCGATGGAAGATCTGCCGGATGCAGCGCGGGCGTTCCTCGAGCGCATCGAGCACATCACCGGGGTTCCGGTCTCGATGGTGGGCGTTGGGCGGGAACGCGAAGCGCTGGTGCCCATCCCCGTGGTCGGAGGTGTCGTGTGATCGACCGCTACACCACGCCCGAGATGGCCCGGCTCTGGGCCCCGGAGACGAAGTTCGCGGCATGGCTGGACATCGAGCTCCTGGCCTGCGAGGCCCAGGCGAAGCTCGGCATCGTCCCGGTCGAGGTCGCGGAGCGCCTGCGCCGGACGGCGAAAGTGGGCACGCCCGCCCGCATCGACGAGATCGAGCGCACGGCGACCCAGCACGACGTCGTGGCGTTCCTGCGTTCGGTCGGTGAGCAGACCGGCGAAGACGCGAAATACCTGCATCTCGGGCTGGGCTCATCAGACGTCGTGGACACGGCGCTGTCGGTCCTCATGGTCCGTGCCGCCGCACTGCTGCTGGCCGAGGTGAAGACCGTCGCCGATGCCCTCGCCCGTCTCGCCGCGGCGCACCGCCACACCCTGATGGCCGGGCGCACGCACGGGATGCACGCCGAACCCACGACGTTCGGGCTGAAGGCGGCGCTGTGGTTTGACGAGATCCGCCGCGACGCGGACCGGTTGGAGCGTGCGCGGACGGGTGTGGCCGTCGGCAAGATCTCGGGTGAGGTCGGCACCTACGCGCATCTGGATCCGTCCATCGAGGCGCACGTCTGCCACCAGCTCGGCCTGACGCCGGCGCGCGTCTCGTCGCAGATCCTCCAACGGGACCGCCACGCCGAGTACCTGGCCGCCGTCGCGATCACCGGTGGCACGCTCGAGAAGATCGCGACCGAGATCCGCAGCCTGGCCCGGACGGAGATCCGCGAGGTCGAGGAGCCCTTCCTCGCCGGGCAGACCGGCTCCTCGGCGATGCCCCACAAACGCAACCCCATCATCTGCGAGCGCATCACGGGGCTCGCCCGTATCCTGCGTGGGTACGCTCAGGCCGCCCTGGAGGATCAGGCCCTCTGGGGCGAGCGCGACATCACGCACTCCTCGGTGGAGCGCATCGCGATCCCCGGGGGTACGGGGCTCCTCCACTACATGCTGCGCAGGATGGCGTTCGTGCTCGACGGGCTCCGCGTCTATTCCGATCGCATGCGCGCGAACCTCGAGCTCACCGGCGGGCTGGTCTTCAGCCACCGGGTGCTGCTCGCGCTCATCGCACGGGGGCTCACGCGTGAGCAGGCCTACCGCATCGTGCAGGACGCCTCGATGGCGGCGGTGGAGGGCGGCGCCTCCTTCCGGGAAGGTCTCCGCCGCGGCGGGCACTTCGGCGACGCGGAGCTGGACGGCCTGTTCGATTACGCGCATTACCTGCAGCACGTGGGCACCATCCTGGAACGGGTCGGAATCCCGGCGGCCGCGGGGGCGAGGCGATGACGGTCACGACGCTCTCGGACAGCCATCTCAACCTTCCTCTCTATACGCGGGGCAAGGTGCGCGATGTCTACCGGGCGGGCGAGCGACTGCTGATCGTGGCCACCGACCGTCTCTCGGCGTTCGACCATGTGCTGCCGACGCCGGTGCCGGACAAGGGCCGCGTGCTGACCCAGCTGTCCGCGTTCTGGTTCGACGAGACCTCCGGGGTCGTGCGGAACCACATGCTGACGGCCGATCTCGACGAGATCACCCAGCACGTGCCGCCGCTGCGGGACAGTCCCCGCGAGGCGCTCGAGGGGCGGATCATGCTGGTCGAGCCGTGCGAGCGCATCGACGTCGAGTGCGTGGTCCGCGGGTATCTCACGGGCTCGGCGATGGACGAATACCGCCGCACCGGGGCGGTAGCCGGCAGCGCGCTTCCCGAAGGCCTGCGCAACGGCGACCGCCTGCCGGAGCCGATCTTCACCCCGGCCACGAAAGCCTCGTCCGGTCACGACGAGAACATCACGTTCCACGTGATGCAGGAGCTCGTAGGGAGCGACCTAGCGCACGCACTCCGGACGATCAGCGTCTCACTGTACAACCGCGCGGCGGCGCACAGCGCCGGGAGCGGACTTATCCTCGCCGACACCAAGTTCGAGTTCGGGGTGCGCGAGGGTGAGATCGTCCTGATCGACGAGGCGCTCACCCCCGATTCGTCGCGCTACTGGGACGGCGCGCTGTACCCGGGCTCGCTCGTGGCGTTCGACAAGCAGTACGTGCGCGATTACCTCAACCGCATCGGGTGGAATCACGAACCGCCGGCGCCGGCGCTGCCCGCGGACGTGGTTGCATCGACACGCGCACGCTATCTGGAGACCTTCCAGCGGCTCACCGGACACCCGCTCTAGAGGAGGCACGATGGCAACGGTCCGCATCATCATCACGCTCAAGCCGGGCATCCTCGATGCCGCGGGGCAGGCCGTACGGCAGGGGCTGCACGCCCTCGGGTACGAGCAGGCCGGCGAGGTCCGGGTCGGCCGGTACGTGGAGATCACCGTCCCGGACGGGCTCCCGCCGGAGGGGATCCACCAGATGTGCGAGCGCTTCCTGGCCAACCCGCTGATCGAGCAGTGGCGCTTCGAAGGTCTGGACGCGTCGTCGATGGCGGCCTCGCGGCCACGAGCGCGAAGGCCGCGGCCGGAGGGTCGGCCCTCCGGCCGCAACACGGATCAGCGAGGGCTGCACTGATGCGGGCCGGCGTCGTCATCTTCCCCGGCAGCAACTGCGATCGGGATTGCGTGCACGTCCTGCGGGGCGTGCTGGGCCAGGACGTGGCCGAGGTCTGGCACGGAGAGACGGCGCTCGAGGGGCTGGACGCGGTGATCCTCCCCGGGGGTTTCGCCTACGGCGACTACCTGCGGGCTGGGGCGGTGGCCGCGACCTCCCCCATCATGCCGGCCGTGCGCGCCTTTGCGCAGGCGGGGGGCCCGGTGCTCGGTATCTGCAACGGCTTCCAGGTGCTGCTCGAGGCGGGGCTGCTCCCCGGGGCGATGCTGCGTAATCACGTTCAGAAGTTCCAGTGCCGACCCGTGCACATCCGGGTGGAGTCGACGCGCACACCCTTCACGCGGGCCCTCCGCGAAGGACAGGTCCTGCGATTGCCCATCGCGCACGGCGAGGGGAACTACTACGCCCCGCCGGCGCTACTCGCGACGATCCAGGACAGCGAGCAGGTCGTCTTCCGATACTGCGCCCCAGACGGCCGGGTCGTGCCCGAGGCCAACCCGAACGGGTCGCTGAACAACATCGCGGGTGTCTGCAGCCCGGGGGGCAACGTGCTCGGTCTGATGCCGCATCCGGAGCGCGCCTCCGAGGCGATCCTCGGCTCCGAGGATGGGCGCCTGATCTTCGAATCCCTCATCGCCTTCGTCGAATCCCGCCGCCCGGTGCCGGTGGGATGAGCACGACGCTGTCCCGGCTCGATCCGCAGGCCGTCGGCCTTACCAAGGCCGAGTACGAGGAGATCCGCCGCCGTCTGGGGCGCGACCCGAGCGCGCTCGAGCTGCAGCTGTTCGGGGTGATGTGGTCCGAGCATTGCGGCTACAAGCACAGCCGGCTCACCCTGCGCGCGCTTCCGGCTGAAGGGCCCGGATTGCTCCAGGGTCCGGGGGAGAACGCGGGCGTGATGGACATCGGCGGCGGGTGGGCGGTGGCGTTCAAGGTCGAGAGCCACAATCATCCCAGCGCCGTCGACCCGTACAACGGCGCTGCGACCGGGGTCGGCGGCATCATCCGCGACGTCCTCGCCATGGGCGCGCGGCCCATCGCGCTGCTCGACTCCCTGCGCTTCGGCCCCCTGGACGATCCGCGCGCCCGCCGCATCGCCACCGGTGTCGTCGCCGGGATCGCGGGCTACGGCAATTGCATCGGCGTGCCGACGGTGGGCGGAGAAATCCTCGTCGATCCCCGCTACCGCGGCAACCCGCTGGTCAACGTCGTGTGTTTGGGTCTCGTTCGCCGTGACGACCTTGCCCGGTCGAAGGCGAGCGGGCCGGGGAATGTCGTGATGTACGTGGGCGCCCGTACCGGCCGGGACGGCATCGGCGGGGCAGCCTTCGCCTCCGAGGAGCTCGACGAGCGATCGGAGCGCGACGACCGCTCCTCCGTGCAGATCGGCGATCCCTTCACGGGCAAGCTGCTGATCGAGGCCACGCTCGAAGCGCTGCGGACCGGGGGCGTGGTCGCGCTCCAGGACATGGGCGCCGCCGGGCTCACCTGCGCGACCAGCGAGATGGCCGCGCGCGGTGGGGTCGGCATGGATGTGGCCCTCGAGCGCGTGCCGCTGCGCGAGGACGGCATGCGCGCCGACGAGATCCTGCGCAGCGAGTCGCAGGAGCGCATGCTCCTGGTCGTACATCCGGAGGCCGCCGAGCGAGTCGCCGCCGTGTTCCGCAAGTGGGGCCTCAATGCTGCGGTGATCGGCGAGGTCGTTGCGGAACCCGAGCTGCGGCTGACCCTGGGCGGCCGGCCCCTGGCCGCGCTGCCGCCGTACACGCTCGCCGACGCTCCGGCTTACCGTCCGGCCGCGAGCGAGCCGCAGCGGCTGTGGGATCTGTGGAAACTGGAGGCGCTCCCGCCGGAGCCCGATCCGCGGGATGCGCTCATGACGCTGCTCGCCTTCCCCGACATCGCGAGCAAGCGATCGGTCTATGAGCAGTACGATCACTCCGTCCAGGTGCGCACCGTGGTGGCGCCGGGGGCAGGGGATGCCGCGGTGCTGCGCCTGCACGAGCTGGCCCCGAAGGGCCTCGCCCTCGCGGTTGATGGGAACGGCGCTCTGTGCGCGCTCGATCCGTATCGCGGCGCACGCCTCGCCGTCGCCGAGTGTGCCGCCGATCTGGCCTGCGTCGGCGCTGTCCCGCTCGGGGTGACGGATGGGCTCAACTTTGGGAATCCCGAGGATCCCGAGGTCTTCTGGACGTTCCGCCAGGCCGTTTCCGGCCTCGCCGATGCGTGTCGCGCCTTGCGCATCCCGGTCGTCGGGGGCAACGTCTCGTTCTACAACGAGTCCCCTGAGGGGCCGATCCCGCCCACGCCGATCGTGGCGATGGTTGGTCTCGTGGATGACGTGCGGAACTCGCCGGGGATGGCGTTCCGGGCGGACGGCGACGTGATCGTGCTCGTCGGAGAACCCACCGGTGAGCTGGCAGCTTCGACGTACCTCCGAACGGTGCACGGGGTCGACGCCGGCAGACCGCGGGACGTGGACTTCGAGGTACATCAGCGTGTACTGGGTGTGGTCCGCGAAGCGGTCCGAGCGGGCCTTGCCCGCTCGGCACATGACTGTGCCGAGGGGGGGATCGCCGTCGCGGTCGCGGAATCGGCGATCGCCGGAAGCCTCGGGGTTGACGTCGTCGTGCCCGCCGGCTCTCATCGGGGCGCGCCATCATCGCGCCGGGATGCCGTGCTGTTCGGAGAGGCGCCCTCACGCATCATCGTCAGCGTGACCGAGCATGCGGTCCCCGCGCTCTTCACGCTCGCCGCGCAGGCCGACGTGGCCGTCACCGTCCTGGGACGGGTCGGCGGAGCGCGGGTGCGCATGGCGGTGGCCACCGAAGGCCCGCCTCGCCGGGATGTGGACCTAAGCCTCGAGGAGCTGCGCAACGCCTACGATTCGTTGACGGGGATCTTCGCATGAACGGGCGACCCGCCGCCGGCTTCGCATCCGACGACGTGCTGCACGAGGAGTGTGGTGTCGTCGGCGTGTACACCGGCATCGGCCCTGCCGCCACGCTGGCTCACCTGGCTCTGTATGCGCTCCAGCATCGAGGGCAGGAAAGCGCCGGGATCGCGAGCAGCGACGGCGCGCGCACGTGGGTGCACAAGGACATGGGCCTCGTCTCGCAGGTATTCGATGGGGGGCGCATCGCCGCGCTGCCGGGGCACCTCGCGATCGGACACGTCCGCTACTCGACGATGGGCAGCGCCCGCATCGAAAACGCGCAGCCGCTGCTGGTCGCCTCGCCCTGGGGACCGATGGCGCTGGCGCACAACGGCAATCTCATCAACGCTCCGGTCCTGCGCGCGGCGCTCGAACGCGAGGGGGTCACCTTCCAGTCCACCACCGACAGCGAGGTCATCGCGCAGGTCATCGCGCGGGCTCCGGAGGGCACCCTCGAGGACGCCGTGGCCTACGCGATGGGCCGCATCGAGGGCGCTTACACGATCACCCTGCTCGTGGCGGGGACGGTCCTCGGCTTCCGTGACGCGCATGCGATCCGGCCGCTTGCGCTGGGCCGCGCGGACCGGACATGGATCCTGGCCTCGGAGTCCTGCGCCTTCGACCACACCGCCGCCACCTATGTGCGCGACGTGGCGCCCGGCGAGCTCATCGTCCTGGACGCCGGCGGCATGCGCGCGCAGCAACTGCTGACGCCTCGCCGCGAGGCGCACTGCGTCTTCGAGCACATCTACTTCGCCCGGCCCGACACCATCCTCGCCGGAGGCAACGTCCACCTGGGCCGGCGGCGGATGGGGCAGATCCTCGCCCGCGAGCATCCGGCGCGCGCCGATATCGTGCTGGCCGTGCCGGACTCCGGCACCTCGGCGGCGATGGGGTTCGCGGATGCGTCGGGCATCCCGTTCGAGGTCGGCCTGATCAAGAATCGCTACATCGGCCGGACCTTCATCCAGCCGGATCAGGCCACCCGGGACCTCGGCGTGCGGCTCAAGCTGAACCCGCTGCGCGAGGTGCTCGAGGGCCGGCGGGTGGTCCTCGTCGACGACTCCATCGTCCGGGGGACGACGAGCGGGAAGATCGTGCGCATGCTGCGCGCAGCCGGCGCGACCGAGGTGCACGTGCGCATCTCCTCGCCCCCGATCCGCTTCCCCTGCTTCTACGGGATCGATACGAGCAGCCGGGGAGAGCTCGTCGCGGCGTCGAAGTCGGTAGAGGAGATCCGTGACATGATCGCCGCCGACTCCCTGGGATACCTGAGCCAGCGCGGGCTTGTCGAGGCGCTCCAGCTGCCGCGCGACCGGCTGTGCATGGCCTGTCTCGACGGGGCGTACCCGACGGCTGTGCCGGAGGAAACGCTCGCCGGACGCCATGCGCTCGAGGGGGCGCCCCGTGGCTAGCGAGCGCCTGACCTACAAGGACGCCGGGGTCGACCGCGAGGCCGTGGCCGGTGCGCTGGGGGCGGCGCGGGACCGCATCCGTGGGACGTACACGCCGCAGGTGCTCGGGGACCTCGGCCAGTTCGCCGGATTGTTCCATCTCCGCAGCTATCGCGATCCCGTGCTCGTCTCGACGATCGACGGCGTCGGAACGAAGGTGCTGCTGCTGCGGGAGGCGGGGCGCCTCGAGGTGGCCGGGCGCGATGTCATCGCGCACGGGGTGAACGATGTGGCGGTCCTCGGCGCGGCGCCGCTGTTCGCGCTGGATTACGTGGCGGCGGCGCAGCTCGACCCGCGCGAGGTGGCCGCGCTCCTCGAGGGGATGACCGCGGTCTGCCGCGAGGAGGGCATCGCGCTCATCGGCGGGGAGACCGCCCAGATGCCCGAGGTGTACACGACCCAGGGGCTCGACGTCGCGGCATGTGTAGTAGGCGTTGTCGAGCGCGACGAACTCGCGGATGGCGCGAAGATCAAGACCGGCAACGTCCTGATCGGCCTGGCGTCCTCGGGCCTCCACACGAACGGCTTTTCGCTCGTAAGGGAGATCATGGCCCGGCGGGGTTGGACGCTGGACGCGGTGCCCGGCGACCTGGGCGCCCCGCTGCGCGAGGTGCTGCTCGCGCCGCACCGCTCCTACCGGAAGCCGCTCCTCGCACTGGCCAGGTCGCAGTGGCTGCGCGGGGCCGCCCACGTCACCGGGGGCGGCATCGCGGAGAATCTCGCCCGCATCCTCCCGCAGAGCTGCCGCGCGGTCATCGACAGCCGCCTGTGGGCGATCCCGCGTCTGTTTGGCGTCCTGGCGCAGGCCGGCAACCTCGATCGCGCCGAGTTGCTCAGGACGTTCAACATGGGCGTGGGCGCGATCGCGGTGGTGCCGCGGGAGCGGGGAAGGTTGTCGGTGGACATCTGCCGCGCGAACGGCGCGGAGGCGTGGATCATCGGGGACGTGGTCGCGGGTGAGAGGGGCGTCGAGGTGCGATGATCCGGATCGGCGTGCTGGCGTCGGGGACCGGGACCAATCTCCAGGCGATCATCGACGCCTGCGCGCGCGGCGACATCCCGGGCCGCGTCGTGGTCGTCGTTTCGAACAACCCCAAGGCGAAGGCCCTCGAGCGGGCCCGCCGGGCCGGGATCCCCGCCGTGGCGATGCACCACCGGGCGTTTCCGGACCGGGACACCTTTGACGGCAAGCTCGCCGAGATCCTGCATTCCTACGAAGTCGATCTCGTCTGCCTGGCCGGCTTCATGCGCATCCTGGGTCCCTGGTTCATCAACCAGTTCGCCGGGCGCATCATGAACATCCATCCCGCGCTGCTGCCCTCCTTCGGCGGGCTCGGCATGTACGGCGACCGCGTGCACAAGGCGGTCCTGGATAGCGGCGTGAAGTTCTCCGGCTGCACGATCCATTTCGCCAACGAAGCCCCCGACGGCGGGCCCATCATCCTGCAGGCCATCGTCCCGGTGCGTGATGACGATACCGTCGAGACGCTCGCCTCCCGGATCGCGCAGGAGGAGCACCGGCTGTACCCGGAGGCCGTCCGCCTCTTCGCGGAGGGGCGACTGCACGTCGTCGGCCGCCGCGTGCACATCGCGGAGGCCCGGGAACCCATGTCCATCGTCGAATAGAAGCACTCATCATGCGGCATCAAATCAAAGCATCCTCCGCACCGGGTCGCGTTATCGTCCACCGCGCGTTGGTCAGCACGTGGGATAAGAGCCGCATCACTGAACTCGCGAAGATCCTCATCGCTACCGGTGCGGAGATCATCAGCACCGGCGGCACGGCACAGGCGCTGCGCGACGCGGCGCTCCCGGTGACGACGATCGA
>Ga0154869_1085_pt1 | contig 13705 bp, 13 predicted proteins | sample Rifle2008BG19ft_FD_105841 | JGI IMG/M metagenome (GOLD analysis project Ga0154869, IMG submission 105841) | Armatimonadetes bacterium RBG_19FT_COMBO_69_19 | reverse complement strand
CGCGCGGATCGCGTCCGCGATCTTGTGCCGCCCGATGAAGAACCACTCCTCGAGCGGCTTGGCGAAGGGGATCCCGGGGACGTCGGGGCCGCCGAGGCGGATCACGGGCGCGTCGAGATCGTAGAACGCCTCCTCGGCGATCAGCGCCGCGATCTCCGCGCCGTAGCCGCAGAAGCGGTTGTCTTCGTACACGATAAGGGCGCGGTTGGTCTTGCCGACGGACCGCAGGATGGTGTCCTTGTCGAGGGGCACGAGGGTGCGCACGTCCACGACCTCGGCGTCGACGCCGTCAGCGGCCACCATCTCCGCGGCCTGGAGCGACTCGTGGAGCATCCAGCCGTAAGCGAAGATGGAGAGGTCCGCGCCCTGGCGCCGCACCACGCTCGGGCCGATCGGGGTGGTGAACTCGCCCTCGGGGATCTCGCCTTTCACGATCCGGTACATGCGCTTGTGCTCCAGGAACAGCACCGGATCCGGGTCGCGGACCGCCGATTTGAACAGCCCCTTCGCGTCGGCCGGCGTGGAAGGCGCCACCACCTTGATCCCCGGGACATGCGAGTAGAATGCCTCGATGGATTGGGAGTGGTACAGGGCCGTGCCGTGCGAGCCGCCCCACGGCGTGCGGAAGACGACGGGACAGCCGAAGGCGTTGTTGGAGCGGTAGCGCATCCGCGCCGCCTCGCTCACGATCTGGTTGAACGCCGGGTGGATGAAGTCCGCGAACTGGAACTCGGCGATGGGCAGGAGGCCGTTCGCGGCCATCCCGATCGCGACCCCGGCGATGGACGACTCGGCCAGCGGTGAGTCGATGACCCGGGCCTCGCCGAACTTGTCCAGCAGACCTGCCGTCACCCCGAAGACGCCGCCCTTGCGGCCGACGTCCTCGCCGAGCACCACCACCCGCTCGTCGCGGGCGAACTCTTCGTGGTGCGCCTGGTTAATCGCGTCGATGTAGCGGATCTCGGCCATAGCAGAGCTCAGTCCTTCTCGAAGAAGACGTAGCGTGCGGCGCTTGCGGGATCCGGGGAGGGGGCGCGATCGGCGGCGTCGGTTGCCTCGTCGATCTCCCGCTTGATGCGGGCAGCAACGTCCGTCCGCTTCGCCTCGGTGAGCAACCCCACGCCGTCCAGGTAGGCGCCGAAGACGCGCAGGGGGTCGCGCGTCCGGTCGGCCTCGATCTCCTCCTTCGTCCGGTAGCGCTCCTGCTGGTCGTCGCTGCTGTGCGACCCCAGCCGGGGGACCTTGAACTCGAGCAGGGTCGGCCCGTCACCACGCTTCGCGCGGTCGTAGGCCTCCTTCGCCACGCGGTAGCACTCCAGCACGTCGCTGCCGTCCGCGACCACCCCCGGGAAGCCGTACCCGGTGGCGCGCGCGGCGACGCTGCCCCCCGCCACCTGCTTGTGCAGGGGCACGGAGATCGCGTAGGCGTTGTTCTCCACCACGAAGATGATCGGGAGCTTGTACACGCCGGCCCAGTTCAGGGCCTCGTGCACGTCGCCCTGGCTCGTTCCGCCTTCGCCGATCGCGGTCATCGTCACCTCGCCGGTCTTGCGGATCTTCGCGGCGTAGGCGATGCCGGCGGCGTGGGGGTACTGGGTCCCGACCGGGCTGCTCGTGCTGAGGATCTTCACCCCGGGGTGGCCGTAGTGCCCCGGCATCTGGCGGCCGCCGCTGCTCGGGTCGTTCGCGCGGGCGAACAGACCGAGCAGAAGGTCCGTCGGGCTCATCCCTTTCACCAGGCACGCCGCGATGGAACGGTAGAAGGGCACGAGCCAGTCGCGCGTGCGGTCCATCGGCCACACCGCCGCCACCTGGCAGCCTTCGTGGCCGGGGCCGGAGATGACGAACATCGCCTTGCCGGCCCGCTGCAGCACCCACATCCGCTCGTCGAGGGCCCGGGCCAGCGCGATGTAGTAGTACATGTCGAGGACGTCCTGGTCGCTGAGCCCGAGCGACGTGTGACGCGCCGGGGTGACCCGGGCTTTGGCCTCCATCGCACTCATCGTAACCTCCCGGACCTACGTGTGGATGACGCGTCCCATGGCGTCCAGCGCCGCCTCCTTGACCGCTTCGGACAGCGTGGGATGTGAGTGCACGGCCGCCCCCAGTTCCGCCACGGTCGCTTCGAGGTATTTCGCGGCGACGCCTTCGGCGAGGAGCTCCGTGACGGAGGGACCGATCATGTGGATCCCCAGGATCTCGCCGATCTTCGCGTCCGTGACGATCTTGACGAAGCCTTCGCGCTCGCCCTGGATCACGGCCTTGCTGTTCGCCTGAAAGCTGAACCGCCCGACCTTGACGTCGAGGCCCTGCTCCTTCGCCTGCTTCTCGCTCATCCCCATCGTGGCGACCTGGGGGAAGGAGTACGTCGGCCGCGGCACCGCGTCGTAGTTCACGGGATGGGTCTCGGCTCCGGCGATGCGCTCGACCACGGCGATCGCCTCGTCGCTCGCTACGTGGGCGAGCCGGTACGGCTGCTGACCGGTGATGACGTCCCCGATCGCGTACGTGTTCTCGGCGGTCGTCTGCAGGTGCTCATCGACCTTGATCGCGCCCTTCTCCAGCGCGACGCCCGCCTCATCCAGGGCCAGTCCCGTGGTGACCGGCGAGCGGCCGATCGCCACGAGCAGATATTCCGCCTCCAGCGCCTGCGTCTCCGTCCCCCGCGCGAGCGTGATTTTCACCTGGTCGCCCGCGGGCCGCGCGCTCTTTGCCGTCGCGTTGGTGGCCGACTTGATGCCGCGGCGCGCGAACGAGCGCTCCAGGGCCTGCCCGATCTCCTCGTCCTCGAGGGGCACGAGGGTGGGCAGCAGCTCGATGAGGGTCACGTCGCTGCCGAACGCGCGGTACAGGCTGGCGAACTCCACGCCAACCGGCCCCGCGCCGAGGATGGCGATGGACTTGGGGACCTTGGTCAGCGCCAGTGCCCCGGTGCTGTCGAGGATGCGCTGGTTGTCGATGATGATCCCGGGGATGCTGCGCGGCGCCGAACCCGTCGCGATGACCACGTGCCGGCCGAGGAGCTCCGTCTCCGAGCCGTCGGCCAGCGCGACGCCCACCTTACCCCGGCTGAGGAAGCGGCCCTCTCCGGTGAAGACGTCGATCTTGTGCTTGCGCATCAGGAACTGCGTGCCCTTGTAGAGCGTCTCCACGACCCGGGCCTTGCGCTTCTGGACGGCGGCGAAGTCGACGGCGACCTGCCCCACGCTCACCCCGAGGTCCGCTGCGTCCTTGAGCTGCTCGACCAGTTCGGCAGAGTGCAGCATGGCCTTCGTCGGGATACACCCCCAGTGCAGGCAGGTCCCGCCCACCTTATCCCGCTCGACGAGAGCGGTGCGCAGGCCGAGCTGCGCGGCGCGGATCGCGCCGACGTACCCGCCGGGGCCGCCGCCGATGATGACGAGATCATAGGGTTCGGGCATCGTTTGCGCCTCAGCTCAATGGAAGCGGTCGCCGGGCAGCCGGCTCAAGGGCTTGCGGCCGGCGTACCCTTCCGTGGTGCCGTGCCAGAACCGGATGGCGTCTTCGCCCAGACGCCAGCACAAGAAGACGCAGCACGCAGCCGATCTCGGCGAGGCGCCCCGAAACCTCCGCCGCTTCACCGGCCCGCGCGTCGTCACGCAGCGTGCGCAGCCGGCGCACCAAACGCTCAACCTCGGGCAGGGTGGTGCTCGCCTCCTCGACGGTGAAGTAGCGCACGTGCCGCTCTACTTGCGAACCCGAACCCGCAGCGTGTGGTAACCGGACGCGCCGTCCGGAAGCGTGGGCGTTTCTTTCGCGATCTGGACGACGCCGCCGCCATCTTTCGCTCTGACCTTGAGGGTGTACTCCCCGGGAGCCGTCGGCTTCCAGAGCGCTGCCCACAGCACCCAGGTGAACGGACCGATGGGGGCTTTCGTATCTGCCTTCTGCCACGTTTTACCCCCGTCCATACTCACCTCGACCTCGCGCACGCCGCGGTCGCCTCCATAAGCCACGCCGCCCAGTGCGACCTCCTCCAGCCGTGCGGTGCGGGGCAGCGTGGTGAACTTCGACATCGTCTTCACGACCGCCTCATCGCTCCACCCGGAGCGCTCCCAGTACCCCTGGAAGTCGTAGTCCACCAGCTCGATGCGGGTGATCCACTTGGGGTTCTTCATCCCGAAGAGCCCGGGCACGAGCAGCCGCACCGGGCGGCCGTGCGCGGCCGGCAGCGGCTCCCCGTTCATCTCGTAGGCGAGCACCGTGGATGGGTTGAGCGCGTCCGCGATCGGGATCGACTCGGTGTAGCCGTCGGCGCAGCGGAAGGCGACCTTGACCGCCTTCGTCCCGGGTCCGCCGGCCTGCTGGAGGACGTCGCGCAGGCGCACGCCCTTCCACCTCGCGTTGCTGATCAGGTCACCACCCACCTCGTTGCTGATGCACTCCAGGGTCTGGAACTGTTCCACGGCCGGCAACGCACGCAGCTGAGCGTAACTCAGCTTGAGCGGACGTCCCACGATGCCGGCGATCTCAAGCGACCAGCGCTCGGCGTCGAGCTCGGGGTCGAAGCCGGGCGGGTTCTTGCTCACCACGTAGAAGCGGTCGTTGGGCGTGATCTCGGGCGGTAGATCCTTGATCCGGGAGAACAGCGACTGGGCGAAGGCGCTCGCGCTGTGCCCTACGGACAGGACCCATCGCGCGGCAGCGGTTCCCGCGGTTGCGGCGAGAGCCACCATCACGCCGCGCGATAACATCTCCCGGCGCGTGACGCCTCCCTCGGACGGCGGCGCCCCCGCATCGCCTGGTCGAGCAACACCACGGGAGCGGAACAACACCAATAGCAGGGCGGCGTAGATGAGGGTGAACAGCGTCGCGTAGCCGGCGATGGCCGCGGCCACAAGCAGGGCAGCGCCGTCGCCCTCTCCGACGGCCGACCGCCGCGCGGCGAGCGTCGCCGTCGCCAGGCTGAAGGTCAGGGCGGCCAGTGCCCCGGCCGAGACGAGCCACGCCAGGACCATTCGCGCCACCGGACGCCGCCGGGCGAGCAGCGCGCCGAGAACGCCCCAGAGGACGACGAGGGCCAGCAGCATTCCCCAGAAAGCGGACGGCTTTGCCGCGAACTTCAGGCGCACAATGAAGAAGGAGAAGAGCTGCATGGGGACAAGGCGCAGCATCCGGTCCCACAGCGCGAGCGCCACGGCGGGGATGCCCGACGTGAAGAGGCCGAGGTAGATCGCCGTCACGGCGATCCCCCCGGCCACCACGCCTGCCCAGAATCCCGATCGAATCGAACGGGACATTCCGGCTCCAGTATACATGATATGTGCAGCCTACTTGAAGTTCGCCTTCGCCCGATGGAGGGCCGCCTGCGCTACTTCTGCCGCCGCTCTCGCACGCGCGCCGTCCTTGCGCATTCCTTGCGCAATCCCCCAGACGGCGACAGACTGCGCGATCTCGGCATACGGCAGGGCGTGCCCTCCCGCCATCCCGGCAGCGTTCAGGTCGGCCAGCAGCCCCCGGCCCATCCCCTGGCAAACGTCGCCGGAGCCAGCGAAGTAGTTCTTGCCCTCCTTGCCCTCGATGCAGTTGATCACGTGGTGGAGATGGAGCTCGATCTGCGCGACCGTATTCTGCTGCGCCGCCAGCCCCGCATGGGTGATGGCCGTCTGCAGCTCCAAATCCGCCGGACCCGACATCATCGCGCCGGAGGCCGTAGTGGCCATGGCGAGGACCAAACCCAGGATCATCCCGCTCAGCCTTGTCAACATCCGCATCCCTCCCTTTTCTGTCAGGATGGATGCCGGACGTGAATGCAGGACAAAGGGATGGTGAAGATCCTGTAATGCCGTCAGGGCTCCGCGAGGGTGGCGGTGGAGAAGACCACGTGGAACGCCCGGCAGTAGATGACGACGGAGCGATACCGCTCGAGGTCCGTGCCCTGGGGCACGGCATATGCCTGCGAGCCGATGTTTCCCTTGAGGCGGCCGAGGCTCACGAACCCCTGGTCCACATCGGCCCGGGAACGGGGGCGAGGATGAACGGCCAGGTACACGTAAAGATCCGGGCCGTTGGTGACCCGGAAGTCCTCGAGGCGCACTTCCTGGGCGGACCCGGCTGAGACCAGGCGGGCGATGCCCGCTCCCTTGTGAAAGCTGTCCGCATCGACGAACCGGCCGGTGGCTCGATCCCCGGCCGCGGGTGCGAACGACTCCGAGACCGTGCGGTTGAGCAACAGCGGAGACCCAAGATACCACGCGACCGGAACAGCCACCGCCGCCAGCACGGCCACGGCGATCCACCAACGTCGACGCATGCCCACCCCTCCTCCGCCTCGCTTCAGGTCGCCAGCGTGATCCAGATCGTCGTGGCGCCCCCAGCACTGTCCGCACCGACGGCGCCCCCGTGGACCCGGGCTACCTCCTTGACGATCGCCAGGCCGATCCCGGCCCCGCCGAGGTTCCGCGAGCGTGACTTTTCCCCCCGATAGAATCGCTCGAAGATGAACGGCAGGTCCTGCGGGGGGATCCCCTCACCGGTGTTGGTGACCGCGAACTTGGCCATCCCGTCCTCGCGGGCGACCCGCATCGTCACCTCGCCGCCCGGGGGGGTGTACTTGAGCGCATTGTCGAGCAGGTTCCCCACGGCCTGCGACAGCAGGTCCGTGTCGCCGGAGACCGGCCCGATGCCGTGGAGATCCGTCCGCACCTCAATCCCCTTGGCCCTGAACTCGGCGTCGCGAAGGACCAGCTGGCGCTGGGCTATCTGCTCCAGGTCGACCGGGCCCCGCCGGGGGCGTGCCGCGCGCGCGTCGAAACCCGAGAGCTCGTGCAGGGCATCAACCAGCCGCACGAGCCGCATCACCTCCTCGTGCAGCAGCACCAGTGTCTCCGAAGACGCGGCCGTCACGCCGTCGCGCACCGCTTCGAGATAGCCGCGCAGGTTGGACAGCGGCGTACGAAGTTCGTGGGCCACGTTGGCGACGAGGTCCGCGCGTAGTCGCTCCAGCGATTGCAGGGATTGGGCCATGCGGTTAAGCGAGTCCGCGAGCGAGGCCACCTCCTCGATGACGGCGGGGGCCTCCACGCGCGCGGAGTAATCGCCCGCGGCTAGCCGCCCGGCCATGGTGGTCACCGCGCGCAGCGGCCGGGTCACGGCGCGGAATAGCACCGCGCTCAGCAGAAGGCCGACGGCCCCGGCGACGAGGCTCGTGATCAGCAGCGACCGGGCGAGCGACGCGGTGAACAGGCCTGCGAGAAGATCGGTCTCGATGTGGAACTCTTGCATGAGATCCGTGAAGATGCCGTCGGCGACGCGGCCGATGCCGACGGCGGTCACCGCCACGGCGACTGCGATGATGAGCATGCTCACCCCGAGCAGCTGCCAAAAGAGGCTTCTCACAGCAGCTTGTAGCCGACGCCGCGTACCGTGGCGATGAAGCGAGGATGCATCGGGTCGTCGCCCAGCTTCTCGCGCAGCTTGCCGACGTGGACGTCGATCGCCCGGTCCACGACGGCCGCCTCGTGGTGGGCGTAGATCCGGTTGAGCAGCGCGTCCCTCGTGTACACGCGCTCGGGACCTTCGAGGAGGGCCTGCAGCAGCCGGAACTCGACCTTCGTCAGGTGGACCACGGCGCCCCCGACCGTGACCTGGTGGCGGTCACGATCCAATACCAGGTCGCCCCGGCGCAGCACCCGCGCCGCTGGCCCGCGATCCACGCGGCGGAGGATCGTGCGGATGCGCGCCGCCACTTCCCGAGGACTGAACGGTTTCGTGACGTAGTCGTCCGCCCCGAGCGACAACCCGAGCAGCTTGTCCACCTCGTCCACGCGGGCGGTGAGCATGAGGATGGGCACCTCCGAGCTCGCGCGTAGGCGCCGGCAGACCTCCTTCCCGTCCATTCGGGGCAGCATGAGATCGAGGATCACGGCATGGGGTCTGGTGCGCTCGAAGGCCTCAAGACCGCTCACCCCGTCCCCTGCGGCGTGCACCCGGTAGCCATCCCGCTCCAGATACATGCGCAGCAGCTGGACGATCTTCGGGTCGTCCTCGATGACCAGAACCGTCTGGCCTGCCATCTCCTCCATGACCACCTACGCTAGGGGGTGCGCGTAAAGGTTCGATAAAGAGCGAGGGAACGGCAGCGCCGTTCCCTCATGGATCGCGATCGACAAAGGCCCCGTCAGGCGCGCTCACCCAGCCCCAGTCCTTCGATGTCTCTCTGGCGCTGTCTTGCCGCCTCCACCAGCCAGGGCGGGTCCTGGTACACGTAGTCCTTGCGCAGCGGATGGCCGATCCAGTCATCGGTCATCATGATGCGGCGGAGGTTGGGATGGCCGTCAAAGACGATCCCGAAGAGGTCGTAGGTCTCCCGCTCATGCCAGTTCGCGCCGTCCCACACCGAGGTCACGGACGGCACGGACGGGTGCTCGCGACTCACCCGCACCTTGAGGGCAAGCTCATCCTTCGTCTCGAACGAATACAGGTGGTACAGGACCTCGAGCTGCCCTGCCTCCGGTCGATCGATCGCGCTGACGAATGAGAGATAGCGCAGGCCGAATTCGGCGTCGGTGGCCAGGACGCCGCAGATCTCGAGGAGCCGCTCGCGCGGGACGACGACCCCCGGAGTCAGGAACGCCGGCGGGGCCTCATGGGCGGGACGCTTCGGGGCGGGTGGAGCCGGCGGTGCCGGTGGAGTCGGAGGCGATGGGGGCGCCTCGTGATGCTCCCCCTCCCCCGGCCGCGGGAACAGCTCCACCTCGGGGAATCTGGCCCGCAGCTTCTCGGCGATCTCCCAGCTCATCGGGTTCCCCCGACCTGCCTCCGGACCTTGACCACGCCGGTCGCGATCGGCTCCTTCGGCGCGGCGCGGTGCAGGTCGTCGAGATCATACAGCAGGTTCGCCCGGTTGTACGTGCTCGCCTCGTAGTGCGGGACGAAGACGATCGCCTCGGTCGGGCAGACCTCCACGCACAACCCGCAGTAGCAGCACTTGTCCATCTCGATGTCAAAGCGCGTGAGCACGCGATCCTTGCCCTTACCAGTGGCCTCGATGTGGATGCAGCGGTCGGGACAGACCCGCTCGCACTGGAAGCAGATGATGCACTTGTCGTTGTCCGTCTCCGGGTCGATCGGCAGCGCCAGCAGACCGTGCCAGCGGTTGCTGACGTTGATCTTCTCCAGCGGATAGATCACCGTGGCCTTGGGCTCGAACATCGTGCGCAGCGTGGACTTCAGCCCCACGACGAGGCCCACCGCCGCCTGCCACGCCTGTTCGACGAGCCCCTTCTTGCCGTCGGTTTCCGCGGGCTGCACGCTCATCGATCCACGTCCGACAGCACGATGTCGATGCTTCCAAGGATGGCGATGACGTCGGCCACCTTCCACCCCTTCATCATCTCGGTCAGGGCGTACAGGTTGCTGAAGGCTGGGGCGCGGATCTTCACCCGGTAGGGCTTGTCCGAGCCGTCGCCCACGAGATAGATCCCGAGGTCTCCGCGCGGGGACTCCGTGCGGGCGTACACTTCACCTTTCGGGACCTTGAGCGCCACCTGGACCTTGCTGCGGATCTCGCCGGCGGGCAGGTGCTCGAGGCACTGCCGGATGATCCGGACGCTCTGGCGCATCTCCTCCATGCGCACCTCGTACCGGGCGAAGCAGTCCCCGGCGGTGCGGACGGGGATGTCGAACGACACGCGGTCGTAGACCTCGTACGGATGCGCCTTGCGCACGTCGTAGCTCAATCCCGACGCGCGCGCGACGGGACCCGAGGCGCCCATCGCGATGGCGGTCGAAAGCGGCAGTACGCCGACGCCCTTCGTGCGCGCCTGGAAGATCGGGTTCCCGGTGATGAGGTCGTCATACTCGGGCAGGCGCGCCAGGAAGTAGTCGCAGAACTCCGCGACCCGGTCCGTCCAGCCCTCGGGCAGGTCCTCGTTCACCCCGCCGATGCGAAAGTACACGTGGTGCAGCCGGCCGCCGGTGCTGGCTTCGAAGAGGTCCATGATGCGCTCGCGCTCGCGCATCGCCCAGAGGAACGCGGTGAAGGCGCCGAGGTCGATGCCGAAGGTCCCCCACCAGATGAGGTGGCTGCTGATCCGCTGCAGCTCGAGCATGATGGTCCGGATGGACTTCGCGCGCTCGGGGACCTCGATCTTCGCGAGCCGCTCGACGGCGAGGACCCAGACTTCCTCGTTGGACATCGCGGTCAGGTAGTCCATACCGCGGTCGACGAGGGCGATGTTCTGCAGGTAGGTGCGCGCTTCCATCATCTTCTCAACGGAGGAGTGGAGGTAGCCGATGTCCGGCTGCGCGTCCACGATGTTCTCGCCGTCGAGGGTGACGATGAGGCGCAGCACCCCGTGCGTGCTCGGGTGCTGCGGCCCCATGTTGAGGATGAGCTCTTCGGTGCGCAGCGCCACCGGCTACGACCCGGCCTGCGCAGCAGCCGCGATGCGCCGGCGCAGGAACGGCTCCTTGCGGATCTTTTCCTGCAGCTTGAGGAACCCCTCGTACAGCGCTTCCGGTCGGGGCGGGCAGCCCGGCACGTAGACGTCGACCGGGATGACCTGGTCGATGCCCTTTAGGATGGAGTAGTTGTCGTAGTAGAACGGACCGCCGCACGTGGCGCAGGAGCCCATCGAGACCACGTACTTGGGTTCCGGCATCTGCTCCCAGAGCCGGCGTACGATCGGCGCGATCTTGATCGTGGCACGCCCCGCCACGATGATGCAGTCCGCCTGGCGGGGCGTGCCCCGCGGGATGATGCCGACGCGGTCGGCATCGAAGCGCGTCGCCATGAACTGCATCATCTCGATCGCGCAGCAGGCCAGCCCGAAGGTGAGGGGCCAGACCGACGCGGCGCGTCCCCAGTTCAGCACGTCCTCGACCTTGGTCAGGACGGCGCCCCCGCCGGGAAGCGCGTCGATGACCTCGAGCGCCCGGTCCAGGGGCATGACGGTGCTGCGGGGGATGGCCTTGGGATCAGTCGACACGGACGCCTCCTCGCGGCAACTCCATCAGTTGGTACGTCGGGGCCGTCGGGATGTCCTCCCCACGCTCATGATACTGGCCCATCCGAATGAACGTCAAACAGGCGTCGTATTATCCCCGGGCAGGCCCGCTCACCGGGACGAGCGATCGCACGGCCCGGGCGATGTGCGAGGCGCTGATCCCCGCCGACTCCAGCATCTCCTCGGGCGTGCCGGAGCCCGGCATCTCGCGGACCCCCAGGGTCATGACGTGCGGGAACGGCACCGTCCCCGCCAGCGCGGAGAGCACGGCCTCCCCGAGACCGCCCTCCGGCCAGTGGTCCTCGACCACGATGAGCCGGCCCGTCTCGCGTGCGGCCTCGAGGAGTGTCTGCCGGTCGATCGGCTTCACGGAGTAGGCGTCGATCACGCGGACCGCGATCCCCTCCCCCGCCAGCTGCCCGGCGGCCCGCAGGGCTTCGTGCACGGTGATCCCCGCGCCGATGACCGTGACCTGGTCACGGTCGGACCGGCGGACCACGGCGCTGCCGCCGATGAGGAATCGCCGGTCCGCGGGGTAGATCACGGGGGTCTTCTCGCGCGTCGTGCGCAGGTACACGATGCCGGTCCGGTCGGCCATGGCCGCGACGAGCTGAGCCGTCTGGTTCGCGTCACACGGGTACAGCACCGTACTGCCGCCCACCGCGCGCATCATCGCCAGATCCTCCAGCCCCATCTGCGAGGGGCCATCCGCTCCGATGGAGACACCGGCGTGCGACCCGCACAGGCGCAGGTTTGCCCGCGAGACGGCCGCCATGCGGATGAAGTCGTACGCACGGGTCAGAAACGCGGCGAAGGTGGACGCGAACGGCACGTAGCCGCGAACCTGCAGACCGACCGCGGTGGCGACCATCTGCTGCTCGGCGATGTACATCTCGAAGTAGCGGTCGGGGTACGTGTGGGCGAACTCCTCGGCGTAGGTAGAGTTGCTCACCTCCCCGTCCAGGACCACGACCTCCGGCCGGGCTGCCCCGAGTGCCCGGAGCGCGTCTCCGTACGCGCGACGGGTCGCCACCGAGTCTCCTACTCCATAGGAAGGAAGGGTGGGCCGTACCGCCCCCTCCCTGACCGGAAGCGCGAGGGGCTCGGGTATCCGCACCTTCACCACAATGGATCGCCGCCCCCCAAGGTCGGCGATCGCCTTCTCGGCGTCCTCCTTCGGCAGCGCCTTGCCATGCCAGCCGTCGCGGTTCTCGACCGTCGAGGCACCCTTGCCCTTCACCGTACGCGCCACGATCATCACCGGCGCATCAGCGGCGGCCGCGCGCGAGTACGCCTCGTCGATGGCCCGCAGGTCGTGGCCATCGATCTCGATCGTCTCCCATCCGAATGCCCGGGCGCGGGCGGCGTACGCGGCGGTGTTCCACTCCAGCATCGTCGGCCCGCGCTGTCCGAGGCGATTCACGTCCAGGATGCACGTCAGATTGGCGAGCTTGTAGAAGGCGGCGTGCTCCACAGCTTCCCACACCGATCCTTCGGCCATCTCGCTATCGCCCGACAGCACCCAGACCCGGTATGGCAGTTTGTCGAGGTAGCGGCCGGCCAGGGCCATGCCCACCCCGATGGCGAGGCCCTGGCCGAGCGACCCGGTGGCCACCTCCACCCACGGGAGCACCGGGGCCGGATGACCTTCGAGCGGGCTGCCGGACTTCCGCAACGACATCAACTGCTCGTCGCTGATCGCCTCCGCGGCCTTGAACATCGCGTAGAGCAGCGGGCTGGCATGGCCTTTGGAGAAAACGAGGTGATCGTTGTTGGGATGCTTCGGCTGGCCGAAATCGTAGCGGAGATGCCCGGCCAGCAGGACCGCCATCAGGTCGGCCGCGGACAACGAAGAGGTGGGATGTCCGGATCCCGCCTCGGTCGTGGCGCGGATGCTGTCGACCCGCAGCTGCGCCGCGAGCTCGCGCCAGTCGTCGTGGTACGCCATGGATCGCCTCCCGGAGGACCTCCTACAGGATTTCGATTGCCGTCCGGCCAAGCCTGCCCGGGCGTGATTTCCCCGCTCCGGCGGGGAAGGACATGAACTGAGGAGACATCGTCATGGGATATGTCGCGGAGCTGCGGGCACTCGTGGGGAGGCGGCCCCTCATCCTCGTGGGGGCGGCCGTGATCGTCCAGGATGAAGCCGGCCGTCTGCTGCTCCAGCGCAGGACGGACACGGCGAAGTGGAGCCTGCCCGGTGGCGCGCTCGAACTCGGGGAAACCGTCGAGGATGCCGCCCGGCGCGAGGTGCGGGAAGAAACGGCCGTGGTCATCGGTCGCCTCCGCCTGCTGGGTGTCGCCTCCGGCGCGGACCTCGTCTCGCATCTGCCCAACGGCGACCAGGTCCACAACGTCAGCGTCGTTTTCACCGTCGAAGACTGGGAGGGATTGCCCACGCCAGACGGCAAGGAGACCCTCGAGGCCCGCTTCTTCCACGCCTCGGCCCTGCCGCACGACCTCAACCCGCCCGACCGCGCGATCCTGGCCCGCTTCGGGCAGGGCGGATAGGCGCTGCAGACTAGCCCATTCCGGTTGTCGAACAGAACTCGGTCCGGACCGAGTGGCGTTCGCCTACTCGTGTTCCGACGTGGCCTTCGAGGCGATCTTGCCCCGGCCGCCCAGCTCGTCCATCCCCTGCTCGAGGGCCACCCAGGAGAGCGTCGCGCATTTCACCCGTACGGGGAACTTGCGCACCCCCTGAAGGGCCATCAGGTCGCCGAGCTCGTCCTCAC
>Ga0154869_1156_pt7 | contig 13834 bp, 13 predicted proteins | sample Rifle2008BG19ft_FD_105841 | JGI IMG/M metagenome (GOLD analysis project Ga0154869, IMG submission 105841) | Armatimonadetes bacterium RBG_19FT_COMBO_69_19 | reverse complement strand
CCGTAGCCGCCGAGGGGGAACACCGGCCACTTGTAGGCCAGCACGTACAGGAGGAGGAGCCCGACCACGAACTGCGGGGCGGAGACGCCGAGGAATGCGCCGACCATCACGGAGCGGTCAACGCGGCCGCGCCGGCCGACCGCGGCGAGCATCCCGGCGGGGAGCCCGATCAGCAGCTCGAAGAAGATCCCCCCGAGCATCAGCCAGAAGGTCGCGGCCAGCCGCGAGCGCAGTAGCTCGCCGACCTCTACCTTCTGCGCGTAGGAGCGGCCGAGATCCCCGTGCGCCAGCCGGCCCAGATAGCGCCCGTACTGGACGAACAGCGGCTGGTCGAGCCCCAGCTCAGCGCGGATGCGGGTGACCGTCTCGACGGTCGCGCTGCGCCCGGCGATCATGCGTGCCGGATCCGCCGGCAGCGCGAACAACAGCACGAAGGTGACGAGCGTCACCCCGAGCAGGATGAACACCGACTGGGTGAGGCGCCGCAGCACGTAGGCGCTCATCCTCGGCCCCGCAGCGTCGGATCGAGCGCATCGCGCATCGCGTCGCCCACCAGGTTGAAGGCCAGCGACGTCAGGAGGATGGCGATGCCGGGGAAGGCCACCAGCCAGGGCGCTGCCAGAAAGTAGGACTGGCTCTCGTTGATCGCCCCGCCCCAGCTGGGGGTCGGCGGCCGGACGCCGACACCGAGGAAGGAGAGCGAGGCCTCGAACATCACCGTCGTCGAGATGCCGAGCGTCCCCCACACCAGCAGCGTCGGCAGCAGATGCGGGAAGAGGTGCCGCCAGAAGATGCGGGGCGTGGGGACGCCGAGTACCCGCGCCGCGTCGATGAACTCCCGCCCGCTGATCGACAACACCTGCGCATAGACGATGCGCGCGATCCACACCCAGTTCACCATGCCGATGACCAACGCCACGATCCACAGGCTCGGGCGCAGGATGGCGGCGAGCGCGATGGCCAGGATCAGCGCGGGGAAGGCCATCATCATGTCCGTGAGCCGCATGAAGACGATCGACGTCCAGCCCTTGAAGTAGCCGGCCATCGTGCCGAAGAGGGTGCCGATGGACAGCGCCGCGGTGTTCGCGGCGACCCCGATGAGCAAACTGACCCGCGCGCCATAGATCAGGCGGGAGAGCAGGTCGCGGCCCAGGAGGTCGGTGCCGAGCCAGAAGCGCGCGTTCGGGCCGAGCGGCCGGCCCTCGAGGGTCAGCCCGTCGAAGAACTGCTCGGACGGATTGTAGGGCGCGACCCACGGCGCGAAGACGGCCACCGCGACGAGGGTCGCGACGACGAGCATGCCGAGCAGCGCCGCCGGGCTGCGCTTCACCCGCGACCACAGCGTGGTCGCATGCGGCGGGCGCCGCCGCACGACGACAGGGCCCGGGGCTCCGGATGCGGGATGCACGCCGGTTGGGTGCGACTTGACCACGCGCTCGGCTTCCACAGGAATGACAACAAAATTACCCCACGCAACGCGCGGCTCCTCCCCCATTTATGGGGATGCGCCGACTACCGATCAGCAGGTGAGGGGCATACTATCGGTGCAGCCGGAGGAGGCGCACGATCTTCCGGAGACGGTCCCCCATTACCCAGCTGGCCAAGTCGGCCGCCGCCCTCAACGGGACGATCGAAGGCTGGATCGGACTCTTGCAGAGCGGCGGCAGGGTCGTCCCGTGCCACGACGCGCGCGTGTACCTGTTGGTGCGTCCCATCGACCTCGACAGCATCAAGAAGAAGGCGGCCCAGAACGGCTCCTTCAACCTCCGGCTGGCCCACATGTACATCGAGTACGTCATGGTCAACCCGGAAACGCAGACCAAGAATGCCTACGCGCAGATGCGGACCGACGCGAAGGGGCGCTTCGAGTTCCGCAGCCTGCCCGGAGACCGCTGGTACTACGTGATGGCGCAGGCCCTCGGCAATCTGATGGTGAGCTGGCAGACCGCGGTGTACCTCTATCCGAAGGAACGCGTGCAGGTCGTCCTGACGAACACCAACGCCTCGCTGCCCATCTACACCGAGGAGCTGTCCGTGGACGTGGACGGGCTAGGTCCCGCTTCCGGTCGAGAGGGCGGGACGCGGGGGAAGCTCTTCTAGCCGCCGGGCGATCTCGCCGACGAAGTGGATCGCCCCCATCGCCGCGAATTCCGCCCTGGCCCGCTCGAGCATCTCCCGCCGGCCGAGCGCCTCCCCGTACTTCATGAGGACGAGGGCCAGGTCGATACGGTACTCCTGCCGTTCCAGCAAGGCCACGCTCCGGCGGAACAGTTCCTCCGCTTCCTCGAGGCGCCCCTGCGCGGCGCGCACCCCGGCGAGCGTCGCCGTATGGGTGGCCAGGCCCACGTCGTCGGCGTCCGTGACGAGGGTCACCGCCCGGTCCGCATGGTCCGCGGCGGCGAGGAGCTCCCCCTTGGCCAGGGCGATCTCCGCAAGCGTGCGGAGGATCTGGGCGGACTCCGTCTTCATGCCGTGCTGGCGCCGCACGACCTGCGCCTTGCGCGTCTCCTCTTCGGCCTCGGCGATCTTGCCATGGCGGAGGTAGACCATCGCCAGGTGGCGGCGGACGGCGGCCTCGTCCAGCGGATTGCCCAGCTGGCCGACGACCTTGATGACCTTGTGGTGGAGCGCGATCGAATCCTCGGGCCGGCCTTCGAGGTGCGCGATGATGGCCTGCCCGAACAGCGTCTTCGCTTCGCTGATCCGCTCGTGGTGTTTGCGCCCCAGGCGCAGCGCCTCGTCGAGCGTCGCTCTGGCCTCGGCCAGCCGCCCGGCGCTCAGTTGGGCCCGGCCGAGCCAGGACTGCGTCCGCGCCTGGCCCATGCCGTCGCCCATATCCTGGTAGAGCTCCAGCACGCGCCGGTATGCCTCCTCCGCGGTGCGCAGGCTGCCCCGTAGGTCGCTCGTCACGCCGCCCAGGACCTCGAGGGCCTCCGCCTCCCCCTGCCGGTCGCCGCGCCGCCGGAAGATCTCCAGCGCGCGCCGCAGCGCCTCGTCCGCTTCTCGCAGCCGGTTCTTGTCGTATTCCGCATAGGCCCGGTTGAGCCACGCCCGGGCCACGAGGTCGTCGCGCCCGATCGCCGGCGCCTGGTCCAGGACGGTGGAGGTGATCTCGAACACGGCGTCCTGCGCCGGCATCCACTTGATGACCTCCGAGTAGTCGACCAGGAGCTCCAGGTACAGCGGCGCGTCCGCGGTCAGGCCGGCGTTGCGGACGATCGCCAGCGCCCGCTCGTACAGCCGCCGGGCCTCGGGCAGGGTGCGGATGTGCATCGCACGCCCTCCGGCCTTGCGCAGCGCCTCCACCGCCTGCCGGGCCAGATCTTCCGCCCGGTCGCCGGTGTCAAAGGCGTTCCGCCAGGCCTGCTCATAGTGGAAGGCCAGGATGTCGAGCCACTCTTCGATCGGATTGCGCGTCGTGTCCTGGAGCCACCGGGCGAAGCGCAGGTGCCGCGGGCTGCGGGCCAGCTTCGGCATCATCGCATAGGCCACTTCACGGATCAGCGCGTGTTTGAACGAGAACTCGCGCTCCCCGGCCAGCGAGGCGGCGGAGCGCTCCTCGATGAGGTCGCGGTCGGCGAGCCGCTCCAGCGCCGCTTCGGCTTCGGCGGGATCCAGGTCACTCATCACGGCCACCGCGTTCAGCCAGAAGACTCGTCCGGCCACGGATGCGTCGAGGATGACGCGCTTCTCCAATGGCGTGAGCAGGTCCAACCGTGAGGCCAGGATGCCGTGGATGGTGTCCGGGATTCTTATCTCGACCGCAGGCGAGGCCAGCCGCCAGCCTTTCTCGCTGTGCACCAGCTCGCCGCCGTCGATGAGCCGGCGCAGGATCTCCTCGATGTAGAATGGGTTTCCTTCGGCGCGGCTGAGGATCGCCTCGCGCGCGTCGGCGGGCAGCGACTCTCCGTTGAGCAGCTCGGTGATCAGCGAGCGGCTGAGGTCCTCCCGTAGTGGTTCCAGCAGCAGGCCGGTGTGGCTGGGCAGCCGCGCCCCCCAGTCCGGCCGGCGCTCGAACAGCTCCTGGCGGGCCAGGCACAGGGTGAGGATGGGGACGTCGGGCCCGCGCACCGCCACCCGCTCCAGCAGGTCGAGCAGGCTTTCCTGTGCCCAGTGCAGGTCCTCAAAGACGAGCACGAGCGGCGCCTGCTCCGCCAGTGCGACGAAGAACGCGCGGATGGACGGGATGAGCACGTCGGGTCCTCGGCGGGACTCGCCCGGCGGCGCCTCGGCGCTCGGGGGACTCTCGACGACCTGCTTGAGCGCGGTGAGCCGCTCGCGCCACATCGCCTCGTAGGGGCGGGTCACGGAGAGCCCGAGCAGCGCGGCGAGGTCCGCCGTCACCGCGGCCGCCTCCTCGGCGCCCATGGCCGGCGCGTAGATGCGCTGCGCCGCCGCGGCCAGCTTCTCCAGCATCTCCGCCGGCGGATCGTTGTCCTTGATCCCGCACTCCTGCTTCACCATCTGCGCGAGGGGCCAGTAGGTGAGGCCTTCACCGTACGACGGGCAGCGGCCGCGGAGCACCCGGGGCGGCACGGGTTCGGCCTTGACCAGGTGCACGAACTCCTCGATGAGCCGGCTCTTGCCCACGCCCGCCGGACCCATCACGGTGACGAGATGCTGCCGGCGGCTATCCACGACCCGCCGATGCAGCGCCAGGAGGAACTGCAGCTCATCGTCCCGGCCGACGAGCGGCGCACGCAGGCGCTTGGCCGGCTGTCCCTCGGCGATCATCAAGACCTGCCACCGCGGCAGCGAGGCGAAGTCGCCGTCCGGGGAGGGCGGCAGCGGTTTGAACTCGCCCTGCAGCCGTAGGGCGCGAAAGGTCCGTTCGTCCACGACGATGCCGTCCGTCGGCGCCTGAGCCTGCAGCCGGAAGGCGAGGTTGATGGCCTCGCCCGTGACCATGAACTGGCCGACCGCGACGGCCGCCGGATCCGCGATGACCTCGCCGGTGGCGATGCCCACCCGCATGTGGAGGTCGCCCCCGCCGCGCGCGTTCAGGTCCGCCATCCGCCGCTGCATCGCGACCGCCGCCCGCACGGCGCGGTCCGTGTCGTCCTCATGGGCCGAGGGGAGGCCGAAGACGGCCATGACCGCATCGCCGATGTATTTCTCCACGACCCCGCCGTAGCGCTCGATCTCCTCCCGCATCGCGGTGAAATACTGCGCGATGAGCGCGCGCATCGGCTCGGGATCCAGGCGCAGGACCAGCTGCGTGGAGCCGACGAGATCGGCGAACAGCACGCTCAGCACGCGCCGCTCCGTGGCCGAGGTCCCGACCAGCGGCGCCCCGCAGCGGAGGCAGAACTGAGCGGCGAGCGTGTTGGCGGTGCCGCAGTTGGGGCAACGGCGGGAAAGCGCCGTCCCGCAGCGCATGCAGAAACGCGCTTCGGGCGGGTTCTCCTGGCCGCACTGGACGCAGCGGAGCAAGGCGGGGACGCTCATGATGGTCTTAGTCTACAACGCGTTCGGTGATCCTGTCCTTCCCCGGCAGAGAAGGGGAAGCAACTCGGTCCGGACCGAGTTCGCGAGGCCATGTCCCGAATGCTTACGCGGGTCTGTGCCGAGGGCGCAGGACGCGGAGCAACGCCGGGGCGAGGATCGAGAGCACCGACAGCGCGATCAGCACAGCCGTGAACGGCCGGGTGAAGAAGATCATCGCGCCCGTACGGCTCATGATGAGCGAGCGCCGCAGGTTCTGCTCCATGAGGTCTCCCAGCACCAGCCCCAGGATCGCCGGCCCGAGCGGGTAGTCGTTCCTCCGCATGTAGTAGGCGACCAGACCGAGCAGCGCCATCACCTGCAGGTCGAACACGCTGAAGTTCACGGCGTACGTGCCGATGACGCAGATCGCCACGATGAGCGGGAGCAGCAGCCGCTCCGGGACGTAGAGGATGCGCACGAACAGGCCGACGAGCGGCAGGTTGAGGATGAGCAGGATCAGGTTGCTGACGTACATGCTTGCCACGAGCCCCCACACCACGTCGGGATGGTCCTGGAACAGCAGGGGGCCGGGGATGACGTTGAGGACGAGCAGCGCCCCGAGCATGAGCGCAGTGGTGGAGGAGCCGGGGATGCCGAGCGTCAGCATGGGGATCATGTTGCCGACCGCGGCCGCGTTGTTGGCCGATTCCGGTGAGGCGACCCCGCGGATGTCCCCCTTCCCGAAGGTGCTGGGGTCGCGGGCGAGTTGTTTCTCCACGCTGTACGAGAGGAAGGACGCGATCGTCGCCCCCGCCGCCGGCAGGATTCCGATGTAGAAGCCGATGACGCTGCCCCGGACGATCGCCCAGAACGACTCCAGGAAATCCTTCACGCTCAACCAGATGCGTCCAAGCTTGATGGGGACGCGCACCTCGCCGCGTGCCTCCTCGATCGAGACCAGCACCTCGGAGATCGCGAAGAGCCCGATCACCACGACCACGAAGTCGATCCCATCCAGCAGGTAGGGGATGCCGAAGGTGAAGCGCGGCACCCCCGTGACGAGGTCGGTGCCGACCGTGGCCAGCATTAGCCCGAGGCCCATGGACAGCAGGGCCTTCACGAGCGAGTCGCCCGCGAGGCTGCTCACCGCGGAGAGGCCGAACAGCATCAGCCCGAAGTACTCGGGCGGCCCGAAGGTCAGACCCCAGGAGGCCAACAGCGGCGAGAAGAAGGTCAGCGCGATGATGGAGAGGGTTCCCGCGATGAACGAGCCAACCGCTGCGATCGCCAGCGCCGGGCCGGCCCGGCCCTGCTGCGCCATCGCGTAGCCATCGAACGAGGTTACGACCGAGGACGCCTCGCCGGGGACGTTCATCAGGATCGAGGTCGTCGAGCCCCCGTACATCGTGCCGTAGTACACCGCGGTGAGCATGATCATCGCGGAGGCGGGCGGCAGCTTGAACGTCAGCGGCAGGAGGATCGCGATGCCCCCCACCGGCCCGATCCCGGGCAGCACGCCCACGATCGTGCCAAGCAGCGCCCCGGCCAGGGCCAGCCCGAGATTCTCCGGGCGCAGCGCCACCCCGAACCCGAAGAGGAGATGCTGCCAGACCTCGATCATCTCCGGAACCACTCCCCCGGAGGCAGGCGGACATCCAGTGCGGTGAACGCGTAGAACAGCGCCGCCGTGAACAGGGCGGTGTAGAGCAGGATCTTCCACCACGGCCGGACCCCGAGCAGGCGCAGTGCGGCCAGGAGGAACAGCGCGGTGCTGAGCGGGAAGCCGAGCCGGTCGAAGACGAGGATGTAGGCCAGCAGTGCCGCCCAGAGCAGCAGGGCGGGCAGGTACACCGCCCACGGAGCGCCCGGTTTGTCCTCGGCGCGGAACGACTCGATGAACAGGAGGGTGCTGCAGACCAGCATCAGCCCCCCGACCATCAGGGGGAACGTGGCCGGGCCGAGGACTTCACTCCGGAAGCGCGGGGGCTGGAAGGTCAGCGAGTAGCGGACGTACAGCGCGGAAACGAGGAAGATGAAGACGGCCGCGAACCGGTCGCTGCGCCCGCCCCGCTGGACGGGGGGAGCGACCGGCTCGCGTTCAGCCGTCATCGCCTACTTGACGAACCCGAGCTCGCGCAGCAGGGTCTCGAAGTTCTTCGTGTCCTCGTCCAGGAAGCGCCGGAATCGGTCGCCGCCGATGACGAAGGGGAACCACTGTGTGTCGCTGAGGACCTTGTCCCAGCCCTTCGTCTTCGTCATCTTCGTCAGCGTCTCTTCCCAGAACTTGACGGCCGCGGCCGGCATCTCCGGCGGCCCGTAGAAGCCGCGCCAGATCGGGAAGGTCAGGTTGTAACCCTGCTCGACCGCGGTGGGGACGTTCCGGAAGATGCCCCCCAGCCGCTGCTCGGAGAAGATGGCCAGGACGCGCACCGTGCCGCCCTGCAGCTGTCCGAGCACTTCCGAGGCGCCCGTAGAGAGGACCGTGGCGCTCCCACCGAGCAGTGCCGCCAGCGCCTCGCCGCCGCCCTGGAAGGGGACGTAGCGGACCTTGAGCGGGTCCACGCCGCCCGCCTTCGCCGCCTTGGCGAAGATGACGTGGTCCAGGCTGCCCGGGGCGCTGCCGCCCGCGACCACGCCCGCATTTGGGTCACGCTTCAGCACTTCCATCAGGGTCCGCAGGTTGTTGATCGCGGAGTCCTTGCGCACGACGAGGACGCCGTAGTCCGCGCTGAGGGCCGTGATCGGCACGACGTCCTTGTACGCGTAGGGCGTGTTCTTGTTGACGATGGTGAGGGTGAGCGCGGGCGAGAAGGCGATCAGGGTGTAGGCATCGCCCTTGCGCCGGGTCACGACGTGCGCGATGGCCACCGCGCCGGATCCTCCGGACATGTTCGCGACGGTGATGGGCTGGGTGACGAGTTTCTCCTCGGCGAGCGTCCGGGCGGTCAGGCGGGACAGGGTGTCCCAGCCGCCGCCGACGCCGGCGGGAGCGATGATCTCGATCGGCCGGTCCGGAAACGCCGGCCCCGCGCCCCCCACGCCCGCGAAAGCCGTGAGCAGCGCCACGATCAACAGCGCTCGCAGTGCGGTTCGCATGAACTCCCCCCTCTGGATCCGGGAATGGTATGAGATTTCTCGCGCGGGTGGAGCTTCCCTTTACCGCATGGCGCGGAGGTCAAAGGTGAGGGTCCCCAGGACGCGCCCGCTCTGGCGGACCGTCACGCGGATCGTGTCGGAGGGTGTGATCCCGTCGCTCAGCGCGAACTGCACGTGGAAGCGCGTCGTATACCCCACGTCCTTCCCACCGCGCAGCAGCTCCCGCGGCCGGCGCTCCACCGTCATCGACCGGGGCTCGAGCGTTTTGCCGGCCGGGGTGACCAGCTCGACGTACGGACGCGCGGGGATGGGCTCGACCGAGGGGTGGGGCAGCTCGACATACAGCAGCAGCGTGTCCGCGAAGAACAGGTTGAGCCGTTCGACGATGATCGGATTGAGATGCTCCGCCTCGGTGTGGTTGTAGTGGGCGATGTACTCGTCGGCGGCGATCCCCATGCACAGACGGATGAAGGGCGTGACGACCATCACGAACCCCGCGTTCCCCGGCAGGGCCTGGGACCACTCGGAAGGGTAGGGCAGAAAATCCGAGGCGATCCACTTGTAATGGGTCTGCGCCTCGCGCACGAGGGCCGGCGTGAGCGCTGGGGCGTAGGCGTGTCCCGGCGTGGCAGGCACCAGGACGGCCGGGGTCGCCATGAGGGCGGCCATAAACAGCAAAGCAGGGCGCATCCGGTGTCGCATGGCCCTGCTTTACTTGGATGCTGGGACAGCTAACTCATTCCCGGGATCGGCGAGCCGCTTAGGGCAGCGCCGCGAGCGCCTGCTTCAGCTGGTTCGAGACAACGATCGCGTACGGCTGCACCAGGTCGACGTCGTTGCTCTGCAGCGCCGTCGTGATGAGGGTGTGGGCCGCGCCGACGAAGCGCAGGGCTTTGCCGGCCCCGCCCACGCCCGCGGCTTCCGCGGCCCGCAGGTCGGGGATGAGTCCGTTGCCCTGGCCCTGGCATGGGTAGCCTGGGGCGGCGTTGAAGTTCTGTCCGCGCGGCCCCTCCAGGCAGTTCAGCGTGTGCTGGAGGTGCGTCTTGGACGCGGCCACAGCCGACCCCCGCTGGGCCAGTTCCCCTGAATGGAAAATGGTGGTTTCAAGCTGTTTCTTTGCGTTCGCCAGCGGGCTCTGGGCCGGCGCGGATGGTGCGGCGACGAGCGTCGCGAGCACCATGACAGCCCCGAGTGTCACGATCATTCTCACAGTGGTCCCCTCCTAAACCGGGATGGCGACTATCATCACCGTAGAATGTAACGAACGTTCAACGGGCGCGAGGCGGTGCGGTAAAGGCGAAGACCCCGGTCGCCCGGGGTCTTCGCCAGGTCGCGGATCACGGTGTCCTTACTGTGTGGGGAACCAACCCTCTCCCGAGGGCGTCCAGGGCTGCGTCGGAGACTGGCCCGGCGTCTCGGGCATCGCGGGCGCCTTCTTCGGAGCCCTCTTCCGCGCGGTGGTCCGCTTGCGCGCCACGGGCTTCTTCCGGGCGGTCTTGGCCCGGGTGGCCTTTCGCCGCGTCGCTTTCTTCCTGGCCGGTGCCTTGCGCTTCTTCGCCGCCTTTCTCGCCACGCTCAGTCCCCCCTTGATCGAATGGATGACTCCTCCGCTCAGGCCCCATTTTCAAGGTGGCGGACCCTGGGTCCTGCTCAGCCCGTCGTTTTGGCGCCTACTTCTTCAGGCCGAAGGCGGCGTAGTTGAGGCCGATGTACGACTGCCATTGGTCCGGGACGCTGCCATCCGGGAAGATGGCCGTGACGGGGCAGACCGACTCGCACGCTCCGCAGTCGATGCACTCCTCGGGGTGGATGAAGAGCATGGCCCTCAATTGCTCCTTGGTGATGCCGGTCTCGGGGGGGACATGGGTAGCCTCGCCCCGCGGGATCACCTGCTTGTCGATGCCGGCTCCCGTGGAGGGGTCCGGGACCACATAGGCGCCGACGTCATCCACGTACTCATAGATGCAGTCCACGGGACAGACCTCGACGCAGGCCCGGTCCTTGACTCCGATGCAGGGCTCCGCGATGATGTACGTCACCTGTTCACCTCCCTAGTCCAGCTGATTTCAGCGTAGCATCGGCTCTGCGAGAGTCACAAGGGGAGGGAGGCCTCAGCCATGCGATTCCGAACTAATTCTAAGTGTAGGACAAAAACAGAGTATCCAGTACGATATCCATAAATGCAATCCGCGCGAGAAAGGAACGAGGTGTGGGCATGAACGCAGAAGGGCACGAGGCGGAGGTGCGTGAGGTCCTGCTGGGTCCGCCGCCCCAGCGTGAGACGATCGCTGATGCGGTCCACCGCCGGCTACGGGAAGCCGTCCTCACGGGTCGGATCCCCATGGGTGCGCGGATCAACGAGCTCGAGCTGGCGTCGGCGTGGCAGATCAGCCGCACCCCCATCCGTGATGCGCTGCGGCGCCTGGGGGCCGAAGGGCTGCTGCAGGCGGCCCCCGGCCGGGGGATGGTCGTTCCCATGCTGCGGCGGCCCGACCTGGAAGAGCTGTACGGGCTGCGCGAGGCACTGGAAGGCATGGCCGCACGCCGGGCGGCAGAGCGCGCCACGCCGGCCTTCCAGGTGCAGTTGAACACCTTGATCAAGACCTACGGTGGCGCACTCAAGCAGGAGGACCTCGGCCGCGTTGTCGCGGCGGACGACGCCCTGCACGAGGCCGTGGCTCAGATGGCGCAGAATCGCCGGCTGGAAGAGGCGATCAACGTCGCCCGGCAGCGCGTGCGTCAGTTCCACGGGAAGAGCTTCCGGCTCCGCGGCCGCGCCAGGAAGACCTTCCGGGAGATGGCCAAGCTCGTCGCCGCGATCCGCACCCGCGATGCGCCGCGCGCGGAGACCAGCATGCGCGAACACCTCGCCAGCCTGGGTGGTGAGATCGCCTCGGCCTACGACGAGCTGCTGGGGATGCCGCCGCTGTGAGGGACCCCGATGCTATACTGTGGTCGACGCGTGCGCGGAGGGATCCACGATGGTTGATGCGCCGGCGGGCGTCACGCCCCGCGGGCTGGCCGTCCAGGGCTACGAGGCGATCGACGCCTCGGTGCTCGAAACGTTCCCGTATGAATACCCCGGCAAGGCGACGGCGGTGGACATCGATACCGACGAGTTCACCGCGGTCTGCCCCTGGTCGGGGCTGCCGGATTTCGGGACGGTCGCGATCCACTATCTGCCGCGGACGAAGATCCTGGAGCTGCGCTCCCTGAAGTTCTACCTGCTCTCCTACCGCAGCGTCGGTATCTACCAGGAGCACGCCGTCAACCGGATGCTGGAAGACCTGGTGCGGGTCGTGGAGCCGGCGTGGATGGAGATCACGCTGGACTACAAGATCCGCGGGGGCATCCACACGGTTTGCAGGGTGTCATGGGGCGACTCAGGCCGGGCCCGACCATAGCCGAGGTCGGCGTCGTCGCCGCCCTGTACGCGGCACTGACCGTCGTCCTGCAGCCGGCGAGCTACGGCCCGCTGCAATTCCGGGTGGCGGAGGTGCTGAAGTCGCTCGTCATCTGGGAGCCGCACCTCATCGCCGCCTTCGTCCTCGGCAATTTCCTCGCCAACCTGGCCAGTCCGTACGCCGGTCCGTGGGAGCTCGTCTTCATGCCCTTCGCCAACCTCATCGGGGCGTGGGGCTGTTATGCGCTGGGACGGCGCTGGCCATACGCCGGCGCCGCCCTGTACGCGCTCGTGATCGGCATCGCGGTCAGCCTCATGCTGTCGGTCCTACTCAAGCTGACCTTCTGGGGGCTCCTCCCGCCGCTGCTGGCGAGTGAAGCGATCCTCATCGTCGGCGGGGTGCCGGTGATGCGGGCAATGCTGCGCACGGTGGAGCGCACCCGCCGGCGATGGCGGCCGCATCCCGAGAGCTAGGCGCGTGGGGCGCTCGTGCCGCGAGGGTTCACTCCAGCCGGTCGTAGGCGACGAGGGTCAGGAACTCGGTGAAGGGCTCGTGCAGCGCCACGCGCTCGAACACCGCCTGGGCGTCGGCGAACTTCATCTTCGGGAAGTGCTCCCCGTAGGCGTCGCGCAGCTTTCCGAGCTCCTGGTCCTCGATGGCCCGGACCTGCTGCGCGCTGAACTTCTTGTGGTGCACCCACTGCCAGACCTGGGAGCGGGCGATCTCCGCCGTCGCGACGTCCTCCATCAGGTTGAAGATCGCCGCCGCGCCCGTCCCGCGCAGCCATGACTCGAGGTACTGCATCCCCACGCTGGTGTTGTTGCGCAGACCCCCTTCCGTGATCTCCCCGCCGGGCACGCGCACGTCGATCAGGTCGCCTGCCTGCACGCGGACGTCGTCGCGGAGCCGCTCGAGCTGGTGCGGCCGGTTGCCGAGCGCGTCCGCGAAGACCTCCATCGCCACCGGCACCAGGTCGGGGTGCGCCACCCACGTGCCGTCGAAGCCGTCCGTGGACTCGCGGACCTTGTCCTCGCGCACCTTCGCCAGCGCGATCTCGTTGATCTTCGGATCGCGCCGGCTGGGGATGAAGGCCGCCATGCCTCCCAGCGCATGCGCTCCCCGCCGGTGGCAGGTGTGGACGAGCAGCAGCGCGTAGGCGCGCATGAACGGTACCGTCATCGTCACCTGCGCGCGGTCGGGGAAGATGAAATCGCTGCTGCCCCCGAAGCACTTGATGATGCTGAAGATGTAGTCCCAGCGCCCCGCGTTCAGGCCCGCGGCATGGTCCCGCAGCTCGTAGAGGATCTCGTCCATCTCGAAGGCGGCCAGGATGTGCTCGATCAGCACCGTGGCCTTGATCGTCCCGTGGCCGAGGTCCAGGCGGTCTTCGGCGTAGCTGAACACGTCGTTCCACAGGCGCGCTTCGAGGTGGTTTTCGAGCTTCGGCAGATAGATGTACGGGCCACTGCCCCGGTCCAGCAACCGGGGGCCGCAGTGGTACAGGAACAACCCGAAGTCGAACAGGCTCCCGGAGACCGGCGCCCCGTCCACCAGCACGTGTTTCTCCAGCAGGTGCCAGCCGCGCGGGCGCACGATGAGGACGGCGGTCTCGTCGTTGAGCCGATACACTTTCTCCGGGGTCTGGAGCGTGATCGTGCGCTCCACGGCGTCGATGAGGTTTGCCTGTCCCGTGACCATGTTGCCCCACGCCGGTGCGTTGGCGTCCTCGAAGTCGGCCATGTAGGTCGACGCGCCGGAGTTGAGGGCGTTGATCAGCATCTTCCGGTCGGTGGGGCCCGTGATCTCCACCCACCGCTTCTGGAGATCCTTCGGCGTCGGCGCGATCTTCCAATCGCCCTCCCGGATGTGTCTCGTGGCGCTGAGGAAGTCGGGGCGGGCTCCCTGGT
>Ga0154869_1171_pt4 | contig 14838 bp, 19 predicted proteins | sample Rifle2008BG19ft_FD_105841 | JGI IMG/M metagenome (GOLD analysis project Ga0154869, IMG submission 105841) | Armatimonadetes bacterium RBG_19FT_COMBO_69_19 | reverse complement strand
TCGGGTTCGGCGGCTCCTACCCCGTGGCCGAGGCGCTGACCGCGCAGGTCCTCTCGCTGCCCGTGCATCCCGCGCTGTCCGAGGACGACGTGGACTGGATCGTCGAGTCGGTCCGCGCGTTCCCCCGCGGGCCGCGGGCGTAGGGGCGGTTCCCGTGGCGCGCCGCGTCCGCGTGGGCGTCGTGGGCCTCGGCCAGTGGGGCCGGCACCACGCCCGCATCTACGCCGGTCTCCCCGAGGCGGAGCTGGTCGGCGTCGCCGACCTGAACAAAGCGGAGCTCCGCGGCTTCGTCAACCGCTACCGCACCGCGGGGTTCACCGACTACCGCGATCTGCTCGGCAAGGTGGACGCCGTGAGCATCGCGGCGCCCACCGCGCTGCACCACGAGATCGCGCGCGCGTTCCTCACCGCCGGGGTCCACGTCCTGGTCGAGAAGCCGATGACGACCACGGTCGGCGAGGCGGAGGAGCTCGTCGCCCTGGCCGAGCGGCGGGATCTCGTCCTCGTCGTCGGCCACGTCGAGCGCTTCAAGCCGGCGGTGCGCCGGCTCATGGAGATGACCCGGGATCCGCTGTTCATTCAGTCCCGGCGGGTGCGCCCCTATGACCGGACGCGCGTGATGGATGTCGGCGTCGTGATGGACCTCATGATCCACGACATCGACATCGTGCTCTCGCTCGCCGGCGGCCGGGTGGTGGATATCGGGGGCCTCGGCGTGAACATCCACAATTCGCACGAAGACCTCGCTGTGGCGCACCTGAAGTTCTCGTCGGGCTGCGTGGCCTGGTTGCTGGCCAGCCGCGTGTCCGCGGACAAGGTCGCCGAGATCGAGGTCACCACCGGCGACCGCGTCATCCGCCTCGACTACCAGAAGCAGCAGATCGCCCTACATCCCTTCGGCGGCGAGATCGAGCAGATGGTGATCAAAGGCGATGAGCCGCTGCGGGCGGAGCTCCGGCACTTCGTGAACTGCGTCCAGGGGCTGGAGCTGCCGCTGGTGCGCGGGGAGGACGGGCTGCGGGCCCTCGAGGTGGCCCTGCGCCTGGTTGAGGTGATGTCCGTCGTGACCCCCGGCGTGCGCGTGTAGCTGCTAGGGGTGGACGACGACGCAGGTGGCGACTCTGGTGACGCCTTCGATGCGCCGGAGCTCGGCGGCGACGGAGGGAAAGCCCTTCGTCGTTTCGTGCTCCACGACCGCAACGACGTCGAAGTCGCCCATCGTGACATGCGCCTCGATGACCCAGGTGATCTGCTTCGCCTCGCGCGCGACGGCAGCGGGGGTGCTGTGATCGAGCGCGATGAGCATGTAGGCGAGGTGCGCCACGTCCGCTAGAGTTCTCCGCGACATGCAGCGTCCTCCTGTGCCGGGTCTGCACTGAGCCTCCGCGGGGCAGGGGACATGATGAAGGCCCGGGCGAGCACCCGCACAGGGTGCTCGAACCATTCACGGGAGCGCTGGTTCACATGCCCCTCGGCACGAGGCGATGGGCCGGTGCGTGTCTCCTGAGTCTCGCCCTGCTCATCCCGGTCCCCGCCGCCGCAGCAGGTTCCTCCTCCACTGCCAACATCCCCGCGCTGGTGGACACGTATGCCCGCAAGTACGGGATCCCGCTCCAGATCGCGCGCAACCTGGTCCGTGTTGAATCGGGGGGCCGGCAGGATGCGGTAAGCTCCAGCGGCGCCCGCGGCGTCATGCAGCTCATGCCGGCGACAGCCCGGGCCCTCGGTGTCGACATCGACGACACGACGCAGAACATCGAAGGCGGGATGCGCTACCTGCGCATGCAGTTCGACCGGTTCGGGCGCTGGGACCTCGCCGTCGCGGCCTATCACGCCGGCCCGGTGGCGGTACAGAAGGCCAACGGGATCCCGGCGAAGTCGGCGGCGTTCGTGCGCCGCGTCATGGGCGGCACGGCGGTCGCCTCCGTCCCGCCCGCGCGTGCCGCCGAGGCCACCCACCGTCTGACCGGGGGGTTTGCCTGGCCGGTCGAGGGACTCCTCACCGCGCGCTTCGGCACCCGCCACCGCGGGATCGATCTCGCGGCCCCGGCCGGGACGCCGATCCGCGCGAGCCGGGCCGGGACCGTCTCGCACACAGGCCGGTACTACGAATACGGGCAGACCGTGATCCTCGAGCACGGGGGCGAGGTGTCGACCCTCTACGGGCACACCTCGGCCATCCTCGTTCAAAAGGGCCAGGCTATCAAGGCAGGGCAAGTCATCGCCCGCGTCGGCTGCACGGGGCGATGCACCGGACCGCACGTGCACTTCGAGATCCGGGTCAACGGCCGCGCCGTGGATCCGCTGACGGCGCAGGCGGGCACCAAGACGCCGAAGGCAGCGGCCTCGTCGTCGAGCGCCGCCTCCGCGCGTGTGACCCAGGCGACGCCGATCCAGACGCCCGCGGCGCCCACTGAGGATAGATCGCCGAGGACGCCGGCAGCGTCGGGCGATACGATCGTCTCGGTCAGGGAGGTCATGCGCGGCGGCGAAGTCGTGTATCGCGTCGAGACGACGACGCTCATCCTCGAAGGCGACATGCGTGTGCGCATCATCCGGGAGTACCGGCGTGTGAACGGGGAACTCGTGCTGGTCAGCGAGCAGAGCCAGGTGTACCGGGTGGGAGAAGAAGGCGAAGAGGATTGACAGCGCCGGGTCCCTCTCCCTAGGATAGGAGGAGCACGAAGACCCGCAGTCTTCTGGGGCAGGGTGAGGTCCGGCGAACGTCGGGCCGATTCCCGATCGGCGGTGACAGCCCGTGAGGGCCTGGAGCGCCAGGCCCGTGGCCCGGTGGAATTCCGGGGTCGACGGTACAGTCCGTATGAGATGAAGACGGCGGGGACAGGCGCCTGAGCGCCCCCGAGGACGCCCGAGTTCGGGCGTCATTTTCTTTTGTCCCCGTCCTCCATCACGAAGGAGGGAGCTTCGATGAGGGCACGTGAGCTGGCAGCGGCGGCGATCTTCATCGCCCTGACGTTCGTCGTGACGAGGTACACCGTGATCCCGATCCCGGCGACCAGGGGATACTTCAATCTGGGCGAGGTGGTCATCTACATCGCCGCCATCGTTTTCGGCCCGGTGGTCGGGGCGCTGGCGGGGGGGCTCGGCGCGGGGCTGGCGGACCTGGTCGCCGCGCCGCAGTTCGCGCCGTTCACCATTGTCATCAAGGGCGTCGAAGGGCTCCTCGTCGGGTGGCTCGCGGGGCGAAGTTCGGCCAGCCGCATCGGGGCCGCGGCGCTGGGTGGGGCATGGATGGTCGCCGGTTACTTTGCGGCGGAGGTCCTGTTCGCGCAGCGGCTGGGTATTGCCCCGACCCCGGCCGCTGCGGTGGGGGCGGCTCTGACGGAGGTGCCGTTCAACCTCGTGCAGGTCGCCGCGGGCGTGACCGTCGCCGTCCTGGTCGCCGCCCGCTTGCGCGGCCTCGCTCCGGAGCGCCTCGCCCAGTGAGGCGCTCCGGCAAGGTGAGCAGTGACGTGCTCGAGCGCGTCGTCTACCCGCACCTCGGCCGCCGCCCGGACGTCCTCGTGCACGCGCACCTGGGCGAGGATTGCGCCGTGGTGGATTTCGGGGAGTGGGTGGTCGTGCTCACGACGGACCCGGTGACCGGGGCGGCCTCGCACCTGGGCCGGTACGCCGTGCACGTCTCGTGCAACGATCTCGCCACGACCGGCGCTGAACCGGTGGGACTCCTCCTGACGTTGCTGCTGCACGAGGCCACCACAGAAGCCGACCTGGAGCGCATCATGCGCGAGGCAGGGGAGGCCGCCCGGGCGCTGCGCGTGGAGATCATCGGCGGCCACACCGAGGTGACCCCGGGGATCGATCGGACGATCGCGGTGGTCACGGCGGTGGGACGGGCGCGGAAGGGGACGGTGATCTCCTCCGGCGGCGCCCGCCCGGGTGACCGCGTCCTGCTGACGAAGAGCGCGGGCGTCGAGGGCACGGCCATCCTCGCGACGGATCTTGCGGACCGGTTGCGCGGCGCCGTGGACGAGGCGGTGCTCCGCCGGGCGCGCGTGTTCCTCGACAGGATTAGCGTCGTGCCGGAAGGGCTCGCGGGTGCCCGAGCCGGCGCCAGCGCAATGCATGACGTCACGGAAGGGGGCGTCCTCGGCGGGGCGTGGGAGCTGGCCGAAGCGTCGGGGATCGGCATCGAGGTGCGCGCGGAGGCCATCCCTGTCGCTCCGGAGACAGAGGCGATCTGCCGCGCGCTCGCCGTGGATCCGCTGCGCCTGATCAGTAGCGGCGCGATGCTGATCGCCACGCGCGCACCGGAGCGTACGCTGCGGGCCCTCCGGGACGAGGGGATCCCGGCGGCGGAGATCGGGATGATGACGCCGGCGAAGCGCGTGCTGATCCGCGGCGGTCGGGCCATCACGCTGCAGGCGCCTGAGCCGGACGAGCTGTGGCGGGTCCTGGCGGAGTCGTAGACAGGCGCGGGCGAACCGGAGTACAATCGGGGCAGAATCGCATAGCAGGTGTTCTTGGGGAGCTCGGGGAGCCGGGCTGAGAGTGCGACCGATCCGTCGCAGACCCTTTGCACCCGATCCAGGTAATACTGGCGTGGGGAGCAAGGACGCTCGTATCGCCGCCAGCCTGGAAGGGCTGGCGTTTTGCATTCCAGAGGGGGGTGTCCGATGAACAGACAGGATCTGCGGCGGCTCGTGGAGATCGGCTTCGCGGTCGCGCTGGTCGCCGTGCTCAGTAACATCCGCGTGTACAAGCTCCCCCAGGGCGGGTCGATCACCGCGGGCAGCCTCGTGCCCATCTTCTACATCGCCCTGCGGTGGGGCGGGAAGGCGGGGCTGCTCGCGGGTGTTCTGGCCGGCGCCGTCAACTACATCCTCGAGCCGTTCTTCGTTCACCCCGTGCAGGTGCTCCTGGACTACCCAGTAGCGTTCGGGCTCCTCGGCGTGGCGGGATTCTTTCAGCGCAGCCCCGTGATCGGTATCATCGTCGGCGGGCTGGCTCGCTTCCTCGCGCACTTCGTCTCGGGAGTGGTCTTCTTCGCCGCGTATGCGCCTGAGGGCACGTCGCCGGCGATCTACTCCGCGGTCTACAACGGGAGCTACATGCTTCCCGAGGTGCTGATCAGCATCGTCCTGACCCTGCTCGTGGTGCGGGCGATGGAGCGCATCCGTCCCGTGCAGCCCGCGTGATCACCGCCTGATGCGCGCGGCCATCCTCGCCGGCGGCCGTCTGCGCGTGGAGGCGGGGCTCCGCGTGCGGCTGCTGGATGCCGACCTGCTGATCTGCGCCGACGGCGGCCTGCGCGCCGCGCGGCGTCTCCGCATCCGCCCGCACGCCGCGGTGGGCGACTTCGACTCCGCCTCGCCTGCGCTGGTCGCCTGGGCACGCTCCGCGGGGGCCACGATCGTCCGGCATGCCGTCGAGAAGGACCAGACCGACGCCGAGCTCGCCCTGGATTACGCCGTCTCGCATGGGGCGCGGGACGTCGAGTTCTTCGGCGCGCTCGGGGGTCGCCTCGACCATCTCCTGGCGAACGTCGCCCTGCTCCTGCGGGCGCGGGCGAAGGGCGCGCGCCTTCGCATCGTCGATGGGGCCGTGGAGGCGTTCCTGGCCGGGCCGCGGATGCCGCTGGATGCCCGCCCCGGCGATCTCGTCTCCCTCCTGTCGCTGTCGGCGAGGAGCTCGGGCGTCACGACGCGCGGCCTGAAGTATCCCCTCCGGAACGCGGTGCTGCGTGAGGGCAGCACCCTCGGGATCAGCAACGAAGCCGTCGCTTCCGGCCCGTCGGTTTCCGTGCGCTCCGGCGATCTCCTCATCGTGCGCAGGCGCCGCCGGCGCCGCCGGGCCGGCTTGCGGGCAAATGTATAATGGGAGCCATGCAGGATTACTGGATCAGGTCGGTGACAGAGGACGGCACGGTGCGTGCGATGGCCGCGGTGACGACGCGGACCGTCGAACAGGCCCGCCGCCGGCACGCCACGGCCCCGACGGCGACCGCGGCGCTCGGCCGGACGCTCACGGCCGCGGGATTGCTCGGCACGATCCTGAAGCTCGGGCAGACGGTGATGGTCCGCGTCCTGGGCGACGGGCCGCTCGGCGGCGCGCTGGCGATGAGCGACGCGACCGGAGCGGTGCGCGGCTATGTGGTCAACCCGGACGTGCACCTGCCGCTCACGCCGATGGGGAAGCTCGACGTGGGCGGGGCGGTGGGGCGCGGAACGCTCCACGTCACGCTCGACCTCGGGATGCGCTATCCCTATCACGGCAGCGTGCCGCTCGTCTCCGGCGAGATCGGCGAGGATCTCGCCGCCTATCTGGTCACCTCGCATCAGATCCCGTCTCTGGTCGCCCTCGGCGTGCTGGTTTCCCCGGATGAGCGCGTGCTCGCCGCCGGGGGCCTCATCGTCCAGGTCATGCCCGGCGGAGACGAGAGCGTGACGGACTACCTGGAGGCCCGCGCCCGGGTGCTGCCGACGGTGACCTCGATGGTCAGCAGCGGGCGCACGCCGGAGGAGATGGTCCAGGCGGCGCTCGGGGACGTCCGGAGCCAGGTCGTCGAACGCGCGCCGGTCCGCTTCCGGTGCGGGTGCACGGTGGGGAAAGTCCGCGGCGTGCTGGCCAGCCTCGGCGAGGACGAGATGGACGACATCATCCGCGAGCAGGGGCAGATCGAGGTGCGCTGCAACTTCTGCGGGAAGCGCTACACGTTCGAGGACGACGACATCCCGTCGATCGTCGGCGGGCGTTCCACAAACGGCGAACGGTCCCCCTCATAGGGCGACCGTCCACCGCACCGCGCCGCTTGTCGAGCCGGATCAGCTGGCCCGCTTGACCCGGCCGCTCCGAAGACAGGTTGTGCACACCGCCGTCCGCCGGGGGGTGCCGTCCACGAGGATCCGCACCCGCTGAAGGTTCGGCAGGAACCGCCGCTTCGTCTTGATCGCCGAGTGGCTGACCGAGTGCCCGACCACCGGCTTCTTCCCGCACACCGCACACTGACGCGCCATGGCCCTGCTCCTCTGCGCTTACGACACCCCGTGATTCTAGCACACGCGGGCGAGGCAAGGAAAGCCTGCGGGCCCGTAGAACAGGGACGCGGATGGCCACGACCCGCCGCCTCTCCGCATCCGCCCTCCGGCCGTCTCGCTCCCGCGGTTCCCCGCTGCTCGCTCCCGTCCAGTACGTGAAGGGGGTGGGCCCCACCCGGGCTGAGCAACTTGCGCGCCTCGGCATCGAGACCGTCGAAGATCTGCTGTACCACCGCCCGCACCGGTACGAGGACCGCCGCCGGCTCGCCACGATCGGCCAGCTGATCCCCGGCCAGAAGACCTCGACGCAGGGTACGGTCGTCGCCATGAGCGAGAAGCGCTACGGCACCTACCAGTTCCAGGCCGCGATCGCGGACGACAGCGGCGTGCTCCAGTGCACCTGGTTCGGGCAGCGGTACCTCCGGCGCCTCATCACGCGAGGCACCCGGTTGATCGTGTATGGGAAGGTTGAGCGGTTCGGGTCGCTCGTGATGACCGTCGAGGAGTTCGAGATCCTCACCGGCGGCGAGGAGGATACGCTGCACACGCAGCGGATCGTGCCCGTCCATCCTGCCACGGAGGGTCTCAGCCCGCGCGTGCTGCGCACGATCATCCACCAGGCGCTGGGATCGCACGCCGCGGAGGTACCCGAGATCCTGCCCGCCGACGTCGTCCGGCGCTACGGCCTTCCCGACCGCGGAGCGGCCCTGCGGTCGATGCATTTCCCTTCGACCCTCGAGGAAGCCGAGGCCGCGCGGGGCCGGCTTGCCTTCGACGAGCTGTTCGTCCTGCAGCTGGGTGTGCTCATCCGCCGCCAGCGCCTCGCCGGGATCGACAAAGGCTATCGCTACCGCGCAGGGGATGAGGTACTCCGGGAGTTCATCGTGCGCCTGCCGTTCCCCCTGACCGCGGCCCAGGAGCGCGTCATCGCGGAGATCGTGCGCGACCTGCGCGGTTCTGCGCCGATGAACCGGCTGCTGCAGGGAGACGTGGGCTCGGGGAAGACCGTGGTCGCCGCGGCGGCCCTGTACCTCGCCGTGCGCGGCGGGCACCAGGGCGCCTTGATGGCGCCGACCGAGATCCTCGCCGAGCAGCACCTCGCCACCTTCCGGCAGCTGCTCGAGCCGCTCGGGGTGCGGATCGCGCTGCTCAGCGGCGGCGGGCGCAAGCGCGAGCGTGAGGGCGTCCGCGCGCGGGTGGCCCGGGGGGAGATCGACATCGCCGTCGGCACGCACGCGCTGCTCGAGGCCGGCGTGACGTTCCCGCACCTGGGGTTGATCGTCGTCGACGAGCAACACAAGTTCGGCGTGATGCAGCGGGCCACGCTGCGCCGGAAAGGCTTCCACCCCGATGTGCTGGTGATGACCGCGACGCCGATCCCCCGCACCCTGACGATGACTGTCTACGGCGACCTGGACCTCTCGGTCCTCGACGAGTTGCCGCCGGGGCGGGGGGCGATCAGGACGTACGTGCGCGGCCCCGAGAAGCGGCCGGAGGTATACGCGTGGGTGCGCGACATGGTCGAGCAGGGGGCGCGGGCCTACGTCGTCTGCCCGCTGATCGAGGAGTCGGAAAAGCTGCAGGTCGAGGCCGCGGTGCGCCTCGCGGAGCGGTTGCAGGCCGAGGTGTTTCGCGGCCTCGCGGTCGGGCTGCTCCACGGTCGGCTGCGGCCTGACGAGAAAGACGACGTGATGCGCGCGTTCCGGGCCGGCGAGGTCACGGTGCTCGTGGCGACGTCGGTGATCGAGGTCGGCATCGACGTGCCCGAGGCGACGATCATGGTCGTCGAGGACGCCGACCGTTTCGGCCTCGCCCAGCTCCATCAACTGCGCGGGCGCATCGGGCGCGGCGCCGAGCGCTCGTACTGCGTGCTGCTCGCCGGCATGGGCACGGAGGAGTCGCGACGGCGGATGGAAGCGATGGCGGCCTCGCGGGATGGGTTCGTCATCGCGCAGAGGGATCTCGAACTGCGCGGGCCGGGCGAGCTGCTCGGCACCCGCCAGCACGGGCTGCCCGAACTGCGCGTGGCGAACCTGGTGGATGACCTCCCGCTGCTGGAGCGCTCGCGCGAGGAGGCCGCTCGCCTCCTGGCCCGCGACCCGGCGCTGCGGGATCCCGACCTGGCCGCGGTCCATGCGGAGGTGCTGGCGAGGTTCGGGGGGCGTCTGGACGCGCTCTCCATGAGCTGAGATGAGTCGGCGGACGCGGCCACGCGGCCGCCAGGGGGTTCGCCCCACCTCCGGCCGCGTACGTGACGCAATGATGAACAGTCTGGCGCCGCATCTCGCCGGCAGCCGCGTCCTCGATCTTTTCGCGGGGACGGGAGGGTTGGGGCTGGGGATGCTGGCGCGCGGCGCCCGCTCGGTGGTCTTCGTGGAGCGCGACCAGCGGCTGGTGGAGGTCATCCGCCAGGACCTGGCCAAGGAAGGATGGGCGGACCGCGCGGAGGTGTGGCGGAAGGATGCGCTCGCCGCGGTGAGGGAGCTGGGGCGCCGCGGTGAGCGGTTCGACCTCATCCTGATGGACCCGCCGTACGGAGAAGGCTGGATCCCAAAGGCCCTGCGCGCGATCCGGGACGCGAAGATCGTCGCCCCCGAGGGGCTGATCGTCGCCGAGGGGCACTGGCGCGACCAGGCGCCGTTGGAGGCGGGGTTCGTTCAGGTACGGGAAGCGCGGTACGGCGAAACGGTGCTGTGGTCTTACATCGAGGATGGAGGAGAGCCGGCATGACCGTGGGGGTCTACCCCGGGAGCTTCGACCCGGTGCATCTCGGTCATCTCGATCTGATCGCCCGCGCCGCGCGGGTCTTCGACCGGGTCATCGTGGCGGTGGCCCGCAACTCGGAAAAGGAGGGGCTGTTCACGCCGGCCGAGCGGATCGAGATGCTGCGCGCGGCGGTGGTGCACCTGCGCAACGTCGAGGTGGACGCGTTCGACGGTCTGACGGTGGACTACGCCCGGGCGCGGGGCGCCGGGGTGCTGGTGAAGGGGCTGCGCGCCGTGGTCGACTTCGAGTATGAGCTGAAGCAGGCCTCGATGAACGCGCGGCTCGCGCCCGAGCTGGACACCGTGTTCTTTATGACCGCTCCCCCGTTCTACTTCCTGAGCTCCACCCTGATCCGCGAGGTGGGGCGCCTGGGTGGAGCGGTGACCGGGCTCGTGCCCGAGGGCGTCGAAGAGCGGCTGCGCGCCAAGTTCCGCCGCGTCTGAGCCAATGTCCGAGTCGATCCTGGAATTGCTCACCCGGCTGGAGATCCTTGTCCAGCGCGCCGCGACGGTGCCCCGCACCGAGAAGAGAATGGTCGATGAGCGGGAGGTCGTCGGCCTCCTGCAGAGGATCCGCAGCGCGCTGCCCGTGGACCTTCGCGACGCCCAGCACCTGCGCGGGGAGGCGGAGCGCACGATGCGGGCCGCGCAGGATGAGGCCCGGCGACTCGTCCTCGAGGCGGAGGCGACCGCCCGCCGTCTGGTCGAGGAGCACGCCATCGCGAAGCAGGCGGCCCGGCAGGGCGAGGATCTCCTGGCCCGGGCGGAGCGCGATGCCCGCACGGTGCGGGACGGCGCGGACGCCTACGCGGCCCGTGTGCTGGGTGATCTCGAGCAGAGCGTCGCGCGCATCCTCGAGGCCATCCGCCGCGGGCGCGAGTTGTTGAAAGACATTCCCGCCTCGGCCTATAATGAGCAGTCTGGCTCCGGCAGGTGACAGGCCGTGCGGGTGGACGTCCGTGATCTGGCCCCGGGGGAGACCCTGCGGGCGGCGTTTGAGGAGCACCTGACGCTACACGGTGACGGGCAGCCTACGGAGGCCCAGGCGCACGGTGAGGTTCGGATCGATCGGACGGGGCAGGGGGTCCGTCTGCGGGGACGCATCGAAGCCCAGGCGGATCTGGTGTGCAGCCGCTGCCTGCTAGATTTTACCGGTACCCTCTCCGTGGATCTGGATGAGGGGTTTGCCCTGGGGTCCGGGCCGCAACCTGATGGCGGCGAGCTGGGACCCCAGGACTTCGTCCAATGGGTCGGTCCGGACCACCAGCTCGATGTGAGTGAAGTCGTCCGTCAGCATTTGCAGATCGCGGTTCCGATGGCGCCGCTCCACCGCCCGGACTGTCGCGGATTGTGTCCGGTCTGCGGGGCGAACTGGAACGAACAACGCTGCGAGCATGTGTCATCGCGAGGCCCGCAGGGCCGCAGCGATCTCTAGGGGGATGAACCATGGGCATTCAAAAACATCGACGGTCGCGCATGTCCGGCCGCACACGGCGAACCCATTGGAAGGCGCATCCGGTGACGCTGGTGGAGTGCTCCCAGTGCCACCAGCCGATGCGGCCGCACCGCGTGTGCGCGAACTGCGGGTATTACGGCGGGCGCGAAGTGGTCAAGAAGGAAGAGCCGGAAGGCTAGCGGCACTCAGGATGCGGATCGCGGTCGACGCGATGGGTGGGGACTACGCCCCCGAGGTCGTCGTCACGGGAGCGGTGGCCGCCGCGCGCGACTTCGGGGCCGAGATCGTTCTGGTCGGGCCGGAGGCCCGCGTCCGTCAGGAGCTGGCACGGCACCGCGACGCCCCCCCGCTCGAGATCGTCGACGCGCCCGAGGTCATCGAGATGCATGAGCCGCCGGCCATGGCACTCCGCCGGAAGAAACGGGCGAGCATCGTCGTGGCCGTGGAACTGCTCCACGAGCACCGCGTCGACGCGGTGATGAGCGCGGGGCATACCGGCGCCGCGATGGGCGCCGCCCTGCTCGGGCTGGGCCGCATCCCCGGCGTGGACCGGCCCGCGCTCGCCGTTCTGCTCCCCACAAAGACCGATCGGCCGGCGATCCTCCTCGACGTCGGCGCCAACGTCGACTGCAAGCCCCACCACCTGCTGCAGTTCGCCCTGATGGGGTCGGTATACGGTAGTGCCGTCCTGGGCATGCCCTCTCCACGGGTCGGCGTCCTCAACATCGGCGTGGAAGAAGGCAAAGGCACCGACCTGACCAACGCCGCCACCGAGCTCCTGCGCGAGTCCAGCCTGAACTTCGTGGGCAACGTGGAGGCGCGCGACGTCTTCAGCGGCGTGGCCGACGTCATCGTCTGCGACGGGTTCGTCGGCAACGTCGCCATCAAGTTTGGTCAGGGTCTGGCCCTCGCCATCCGCGACATCGTGAAGGACGAACTGCGAGGACTGCGCGGGAAGCTCCTCATGCTGTATCTCACCCCGCTGGCCGGGCGGGTGCGGCGGATGTATCGCCGCATCGACTACCGGGAGTACGGCGGCGCGCCGCTGCTGGGCATCGACGGCGTCGTCGTGGTCGGGCACGGGAGCAGCAACGCGCGCGCCATCCGCAACGCCATCCGCGTCGCGGTCGAGGCCGCTTCCCATGGATTCGTCGAGGAGCTGCGCACGCGGATGCCGCAGCTCGGCGTGACCGCGGAGCCCTGAACAGCGGAGGAGCCCATCCAGTGAGAGGATCGACCATCGCCGGCATCGGCCACTACGTCCCCGAGCGGGTGCTGACCAACGCGGAGCTCGAACGGCTCATCGATACGACGGACGAGTGGATCGTCACGCGCACGGGCATCCGGGAGCGCCGCGTCGCCGCCGACGACCAGGCCAGTTCCGACCTCGGCCTCGAGGCGGCCCGCGAGGCGATGGCGGACGCGGGCGTGCGAGCTGAGGATTTGGATCTCATCATCGTCGGCACCGCGACACCGGACATGCTCTTCCCCGCGACCGCCTGCGTCCTGCAGGACCGCCTCGGGGCGAAACGGGCCGGCGCCTTCGACCTCTCCGCGGCGTGCAGCAGCTGGGTGTACGGTGTGGCCGTGGCCCATGGCTACGTGAGCAGCGGGCTGGCCGAGACCGTGCTCGTGGTCGGCGCGGAGACGCTGTCCAAGATCACGAACTGGAAGGATCGCTCCACCTGCGTCCTCTTCGGCGATTCGGCCGGGGCGGTCGTGGTCCGCCCGAGCGAGCCGGGGCAGGGGTTTCTCTCCTTCTACCTCGGCGCAGACGGTGGGGGCGCCGCCCTGATCAGCCAGCCGGCCGGCGGCTCGCGCCTGCCCGCCTCCTACGAGACGGTCGAGCGCGCGCAGCACACCCTGCACATGAACGGCCGCGAGGTGTACAAGTTCGCGGTGCGCATCATCCCGCGCGCGATCGAGGAGGCCGTGAGCCGCGCCGGGCTCACCTTGGCGGACGTGGACTTGTTCATCCCGCACCAGGCGAACATCCGTATCATCGACGCCGCGGCGAAGCGCCTGGGGCAGCCCCGCGAGAAATTCTTCGTCAACGTGGAGCGCTACGGCAACACCTCGTCCGCCTCCGTGCCGGTCGCGCTGTACGAGGCCGTGCGCGCCGGGCTCATCCACCGCGGCGATCTGGCCGTGCTCGTCGCCTTCGGTGGCGGCCTTACCTGGGGATCCACCGCGCTGCGCTGGACGAAATGATTGCGTTCGTCTTCCCGGGACAGGGGGCGCAGTACGCCGGTATGGGGGCGGAGCTCGCCCGCGCCTACCCGGAGGCCCGGACGGTCTTCGAGCGCGCCGACGCGATCCTCGGCATGTCCCTGTCGGCGCTGTGTTGGGAGGGGCCGGACGAGCGGCTCAAAGAGACGGAGGTCACTCAGCCTGCAATCCTTACTACGAGCATCGCAGCCTTGGCGATTCTCCAGACCCGTGGGCTGCGCTGCAGCATGACCGCAGGGCTCAGTCTGGGGGAATACACGGCTCTAGTCGCCGCGGCTGCGATGCGACTTGAAGACGCCCTGCCGCTCGTCCGCCAGCGCGGACGGTTCATGCAGGAGGCGTCATCCGGGCGCCGGACGGCGATGGCGGCCATCCTGGGCCTGGACTCCGGGACCGTGGCGGATATCTGCGCCCGGGCCGGGGCGAAGGGTGTGCTCGAGCCGGCGAACTACAACAGCCCCGGCCAGATCGTCATCGCGGGCGACCACGCCGCCGTCCAGGAAGGCATCGTGCTGGCGAAGGCCGCGGGCGCGAAGCGGGCCGTCCTGCTGCCGGTGAGCGCGCCGTTCCACACCAGCCTGATGGAGCCAGCCGCGGAGCGGTTGGCTGCATTGCTGGCGCGGCTGCCCCTTCGGGAACCCGAGGTACCAGTGGTGAGCAACGTAACGGCGCAGCCCACCCAGTCACCGGAGGAGATCAGGCGGCTGCTCATCGCGCAGGTGTTGAGTCCCGTCCGATGGGAGGAGTCGGTCCGCGCGATGAGCGACATGGGCGCCCAGACCTTCGTGGAGATCGGTCCGGGCTCCACGCTGTCCGGCCTTATCCGCAAGACCGTGCCGCACGCGCGCGTGCTGCGCGTCGAGGACCCGACGACACTCGGCGAGACCCTGGGCCAGCTGGGGGTTCAGGCGGAGGCCCATGGGCCGGCTTGACGGCCGGGTCGCCGCCGTCACAGGCGCCTCGGGGACCCTGGGGGGCGCTATCGCCAGGGCCTGTGCGGCCGAGGGGGCGTCCGTCGTCGTGCACTACAGCCGCAGTGCTGACGCCGCGGCGACACTGGTCGAGGCCATCCGGAGCGCGGGCGGCCGCGCGGAGGCCGTCCAGGCGGATCTCAGCGAGCCCGACCAGGCGGTCCGGCTCGTCGAAGGGGCGCAACGGGCCTTCGGCGGCATCCACATCCTCGTGAACAACGCCGGCACCACCCGCGACACGCTGGTGCTCCGGATGAAGGAGGAGGACTGGCAGGCCGTCATCAATACCAATCTGAGCGGCGCGTTTTTCTGCACGAAGGCGGTGCTGCGCGAGTTCCTGCGGCAGCGCGCGGGACGGATCATCAACATCACCTCCGTCGTCGGGCAGATCGGCACGGTGGGCCAGGCCAACTACGCGG
>Ga0154869_1160_pt3 | contig 15010 bp, 14 predicted proteins | sample Rifle2008BG19ft_FD_105841 | JGI IMG/M metagenome (GOLD analysis project Ga0154869, IMG submission 105841) | Armatimonadetes bacterium RBG_19FT_COMBO_69_19 | reverse complement strand
ACGCGGTCAGGATTCGCCTGCGGGAGGTCCACCTTGTTGATGGCCGCGATGATCGGGACTTTCGCCGCCCGGGCGTGGTTCATCGCCTCGACGGTTTGGGGCATGACCCCATCGTCCGCGGCCACGACGAGCACGGCGATGTCGGTCACCTGCGCGCCGCGGGCCCGCAGCGTGGTGAACGCCTCGTGCCCGGGCGTGTCGACGAAAACGATGCGCTTCCCCTCGACCTCCACGGTCGAGGCACCGATGTGCTGCGTGATGCCGCCGAACTCCTTGGCGGCCACGTCGGTTTGCCGGATGGCGTCGAGCAGGGACGTCTTGCCGTGATCGACGTGCCCCATGATGGTCACCACCGGCGCGCGCGGTACGGCCTCGGCGTCAGGCACGACCTCGATCCGCCTGCGCGCCGTCTCGGCGGCGGCCACCGCGGCCGCCCCGGGCTTGTGGGCGGTGGAGCCGAAGGCCTCGGTGACCTTGGTGGCCGCTTGGAGCGGGATCTGCTGGTTGATGCCGGCCAGCATGCCCTGCTCGAGCAGCTTCTTCACGATTTCTCCGGCCGGCAACTCGAGCTTCGCGGCCAGCTCGCCCACCGTGAGGGGCCCGGTAAGCTCGATCTCCGCGGGGACCTTGGGCGGCGTCGCCACCGGCTGCGGCGGAGGCGGCGGTGGGATGAAACGTTCCTTCTTCTTCGGGAATTCGCGCTGGACCGTCGGGGCTGCCACGGGCGCGGCGCCGGGGACCGGCGCCTGGGCCGCGGGCGGCGGAACCGTCGGGACCGGACGAGGAGCGCTGGGACCGCGCGGGGCTTCCCGCTTCTGCGGCGACGGGCGTAGGCCCGGCCGGCCGGGGCCACCCGGCATCCAGGGACCGCCCGGACGCTGGCCGGGGCGTTGGTCGCGCGGCATCACCGGCGGCTGCGAGGGTCGCGCGGCCGGTCGAACCGATGGACCAGCGGCAGGCGGCGCGGCGACTTTCCTCGGTTCTTCGACGACCGGGGGTTTCGGCTTGACGGCCACCGGCGGCTCGGCCTTCGGGGACTCCGTGGCCGGCGCAGAGGCCGCGGGCCCCGGCGGTGCGGCCGCCGCAGGCTCGACGGGCATCTCGGCGGGCGGGGGCGGTGGCGGCGGGATGACGATCTTCCACATGCCCAGGATGCGTTCGCCGGTCGGCGTCTTCGCGACGCGCACCGGTCCGGCGGGAGGCGCCGCGGGCTGCGGTGCGCTCTTCGCCTTCACCTGGCGGCGGACGCGCTCGACGGTTCCGTCGTCGAGCGTGCTGCTGTGGCTCTTGACCTGGATCTTCATGCCGGCCAGGATGTCCATCACGGTTTTGCTCGACAGCCCCAGCTCCCTGGCCAGCTCATGAACTCGCATCAGTGTGACGATCCTCCCCGTCTGTCTACCTTCGTCCCGCGGCCACGAGATCCACGGCGCGCTGCAGCTCGCCGGCGATCTCCGCGGGCACCGCGACCCCCAGGGCGTGCTGCAGGCGCCCCTCCCGGACGCCGCGTTCGATACACGGCGCCTCGGGACAGACGTACGCACCCCGCCCGGAGACCTTGCCGGTCAGATCCACCTTGATCTCGCCGGCGGGCGTGCGCACGACCCGGATGAGTTCCCGCTTGGGCCGCATCCGACCGCACGCGACGCACGACCGCTGCGGCACCTTCCGAACCTTAACCATCGCGCTCCGTTTCAACCAGCTCCCCGGCCGGGGCTTCTTCCTCTACCTGTTCATCGTCCGGCGCCGGCGCGCCGTTCGGCGTGGCGGAGACCAGTGCCTCAGCCGCCGGCTGGCCGGCTTCTTCCGCAACGGGCTCAGATGGTTCTGTGATGTCGGAGTCCGGAGCCTCCGCCACAGCTGCCTGGGCGGGCTCAGCAGTGGCATCCGCGGCAACCGGTTCTGCCGCCGGTGGCTCCGCGGGAGCCCCGCCCTGATCCTCCGGCAGGTCCACGAAGAGCTTCTTGGCCTCGATCTCCTTGATCTGCGTCTCGCTCTTGATGTCGATGCGCCAGCCCGTCAGCTTCGCGGCGAGCCGTGCGTTCTGCCCCTCGCGGCCGATCGCCAGTGAGAGCTGGTTGTCCGGGACGATGACGAGGGCCGTCTTCGTCTCCTCGTCGATCTCGACCCGCGTCACCTTGGCCGGGCTCAGCGCCCCGGAGACGAACAGCGGCTGCGCGGCGTTCCAGGGTACGATGTCGATCTTCTCGCCCTTCAGCTCGTCCACGATCGCCTGCACGCGGGTCCCCTTCGGGCCCACGCAGGCGCCGACGGCGTCGACGTTCTTGTCGCGCGAGGCGACGGCGAACTTGCTGCGCGCGCCGGCCTCGCGGGCGATCGCCTTGATCTCCACGATGCCCTCGTAGATCTCCGGCACCTCGAGCTCGAAGAGCCGCTTGAGCAGCCCCGGGTGGGTGCGGGAGACGACGATCTGCGGCCCGCGCGTCCCCTGGCGCACCTCGACGACGTAAGCCTTGATCCGCTCGCTCTGCCGGTAGCTCTCCCGCGGGATCTGCTCCGTGGGCGGCAGGACGGCCTCGATGCGGCCCAGGTCGAGGTAGACGTTCTTGCGCTCGATACGCTGCACCTGACCGGTGACGATGTCGCCCTCGCGGTCGCGGAACTCCTTGTAGACGAGGTCCCGCTCCGCCTCGCGCAGCCGCTGCACGACGACCTGCTTGGCCGTCTGCGCGGCGATGCGGCCGAAGTCGCGCGGCGTGACCTCGATCTCGACCATCTCGCCGATCTGCGCGGTCGGGTCCCACTCCCGGACCTCGTCCAGCGCGATCTGCGTGGCCTCGTCCTCGACCGACTCGACGACCGTGCGGATCTGGTACGCCCGCATCTCGCCGGTGTCCCGGTCCACCTCGATGCGCATGTTCTGCGCCGAGGCGCCGTAGTTCTTCTTGTAGGCGGAGAGCAGCGCGGCCTCGATGGCCTCGATGATGACCTCCTTGCCGATGCCCTTCTCTTCCTCGAGCTGCTCGAGCGCCTTCATGAGCTCAACGTTCATCGGTCCACCTCACTCCTGCGACTGGCGGTTCAGGTCGGCGCGGAGGTCCTCCAGCTCAACCACGAGGTGCGCGCGCAGGATCGCCGTCTTCGTGATCTGCACCTGCCGCTCGTCCACCTGCAAGACGACCGAATCCCCGACCACGCCCAGGATGATGCCGCGGAACCGGCGTTGGCCGTTGATCGCTTCGTGGGTCTGCAGCTCAGCCCGGCGACCGGCGAACCGGCGGTACTCCGCATCGGTGCGCAGCGGGCGGTCCAGCCCCGGCGAGGATACCTCGAGCGTATACGTATGCGCGAAGAGGTCGTACAGGTCGAGCTGGCGGCTCAACGCCTCGCTCACCCGGGCGCACTCCTCCACCGTGATGCCGCCCTCGGGACGGTCCATCAGCACGCGCAGCACCGTGCGCTCAATGGTGCCGTGGAGCTCCACGTCCACGGTCTCCAGGCCCATCCGGGTCGCGATAGGCTGCAACAGCTCTTCCACCTGTGTCGTGATGTCCTGTCGCTTCATCCCTACATAAAAAAGAGTGGGCCCCAATGCCTCCCACTCACTCCGCTTCCGACCGGAAGCGCCGTCGATAAAAAACCATCGCGCGTTGCACGCGACATTGGAGAGTATAACACGCTCGCTCCGGGATGGCAACCGAGGGTGTCCGGGACCCCGTGGAGAACACCCCACCCCTGGAGGGACAGCAATGCACTTCCGCATCGAGCAGGCCGCCGCGCACGCCGGGCAAGAGGTCGAGATCCGCGGCTGGCTGTACAACAAGCGCAGCAGCGGGAAGATCCACTTCCTCCTGATCCGCGACGGCTCGGGGATCCTCCAGGCGGTGGTGGCGAAGCAGGACGTCTCCGCGGAGGTGTTCGCATCCGCGGAGACGCTCACGCAGGAATCGTCCCTCATCGTGCGCGGGATGCTGCGCGAAGACCGCCGAGCGCCGGGCGGCTACGAGCTCAGCGTGGCGGACCTCACCGTGGTCCAGCAGGCCGCACCCTATCCCATCACGCCGAAGGAGCACGGCGTGGAGTTCCTGATGGATCACCGACACCTCTGGCTGCGCAGCCGCCGGCAGCATGCGCTGATGCGCATTCGGGCGGAGGTGATGCGTGGCTGCACGGACTTTCTCGACGCGCAGGGATTCCTGCGGGTGGACACGCCGATCCTCACCCCGGCGTCGGTCGAGGGGACCACGACGTTGTTCGAGACGACATACTTCGATCTCGGCCGGGCCTATCTCGCGCAGTCCGGCCAGCTCTACAACGAAGCGGCGGCAGCCGCATTCGGACGCGTCTACTGCTTCGGGCCCACCTTCCGGGCGGAGAAATCCAAGACGCGCCGGCATCTCATCGAGTTCTGGATGCTGGAGCCTGAGGCCGCGTTCATGACGCTGGATGAGTACATGAGCCTGGCTGAGGAGATGGTCAGCGCCGTCATCGCGCGGGTCCTGGAGCGGCGGCGGACAGAGCTGGAGGTCCTCGAACGCGACCTGAGCCGCCTCGAAGCTGTGCGACCTCCTTTCCCGAGGATTTCCTACGACGAGGCGATCCAGCGCCTCAACGCCGCGGGGCATCCCACGCGCTGGGGCGATGACTTCGGCGGGGACGAGGAGACCGTCGTTTCGAGCGCCTTCGACCGGCCGGTGTTCGTGCACCGATATCCGGCGCCGATCAAGGCCTTCTACATGCAGCCCGATCCCGACCGCCCTGAGGTGGTCCTCGGCGCGGATCTGCTCGCGCCCGAAGGCTACGGCGAGATCATTGGCGGCGGCCAGCGCATCCACGATGCGGAGCTGCTCGAGCGCCGTCTCGAGGAGCACGGGCTGCCCAAGGATGTGTACCGTTGGTACGTCGACCTCCGCCGGTACGGCAGCGTTCCCCACTCCGGCTTCGGGATCGGCATCGAGCGCACCGTGGCCTGGATCGCCGGGATCGAGCACGTGCGCGAGGCGATCCCCTTCCCCCGGCTGCTCAACCGTCTCTATCCGTGACCTCTCGTCAACTCGGTTGGATCGAGTTGACGTGAGATCTTTGGCGTGTCCGAACCTCGTGATTCCGCCGCAAGGAGGGGTTCCGTCGGCGGTCGAATCCTCAGGGTGAATCTCCTCTCCAGGGAGGCCTTCATATGTCCACCGGTACGTCGCACGTCCTGCGGGCGGTCGTCGCCGCCTTGCTGCTCGTGGCCGCGCTCGTGGGGCCCACTACCGCGGGCGGTCCGATCACCATCACCTTCTGGCATGGCATGAGCGGGGTGTTGCAGCCCGCCGTGAACGAGCTCACGGAGGACTTCAACCGGCTCAACCCCGGTATCGTCGTGCAGGCCCTCTATCAGGGCAACTACGGCGCCCTGAACCAGAAGCTCATCGCCGCGGTCGCTGCGGGAAACCCGCCGACGATCTCGCAGGTCTTCCCGACCTGGACCGACCAGCTCATCCGCGCCAACGCCGTCGTCCCGATGGAGCGGTTCTTCAAGGGCGCCGACGGGCTCACCGACGAGCAGCTGAACGACATCATCCCGATCCTCCGTCAGGCCAACACCTTCAACGGCGTGATGTGGACGATGCCGTTCAACAAGAGCCTCTACCTGGTCTTCTACAACGTTGACCTCTTCAAGGAGCTGAACCTCAAGGTCCCTAAGACCTGGGACGAATTCGTGGCCGCGGCCAAGGCCCTGACCAAAGAGGAGGGCGGACGCGTCGTCCGCTACGGATTCGTCGTGCGGCCGACGACCGACTACTTCACGACGATGCTGCTCAGCAACGGCGGCGCGTTCGTCAAGAGCGGCGGCAAGGAGGTCGCGTTCAATAGTCCCGCCGGGGTGGAAGCCCTGCAGTGGCTCGTGGACCTCGTGAACAAGCACAAGGTGGCGTACGTGAAGCCGGGCTTCGCCGACGACGACTTCGGCGCGGGCAAGGTGGCGATGTACTTTGCCACGAACCCGGGGCTCTCGTTCGCCAAGGCGGCGGTCGGCGGAAAGTTCGCGGTTGGGCTCGCTCCCCTGCCCACGAAGACGACGAAGTCCACGCTGCTCTCCGGCACGGACGTCGCGATCATGGCGCGTGCCACGCCCGAGCAGCAGGCCGCGGCGTGGAAGTACATCAAGTTCATCACGGGGACGAACGGCACCACGCGCTGGTCGCTGAAGACGTTCTACATGCCGGTGCGCCGGTCGGCCCGGGACTCCACGTTGATGAAGGTGTACCTGCGCGACAACCCGGAGCACAAAGCGGGATTGGATTCGCTCGAATTCGCCAAGACCGAGCCCAGCATGGCCGAGTGGCAGGAGATCCGCGACATCATCTCCGAGGCCGTGGAACTCGCGATCCTGGGCAAGGCGACGCCGCAGCAGGCGCTCGACCAGGCGGCGGTCAAGGCGAACCGGCTGCTGGCTCAGCGCAAATAGCGTGAGCCCGGAGCGATCCGGTGGTCGTTGAGGCGCGAGCGGGGGCGAGCGCGCACCCCCGCTCGCGGTCCCGCACGACCCGGCGGCTGCTCGAGAATCTGGAGGCTTACGCCTTCCTCCTGCCCGCCGTCATCATCCTCGCCGTCTTCCACCTGTTCCCGATCGGGTACGCCTTCGTGGTCAGCCTCCTGCGCTGGAACCTGATCGACCCGGTCCGTCCTTTCGTCGGCCTGGCGAACTACCGCCAGCTGCTGACCGACGAGAAGTTCGTCCTGGCGCTGGTCAACACGTCCTACTACGCCGTGGTCTCCGTGGCCCTGGCCGTCCCGCTCGCGCTCGGCTTCGCCGTACTGCTGAACCGGAAGCTCACTGGGATGTCATGGTACCGCACGGCGTTCTTCATCCCCTATGTCACGCCGCTCGCCGCGGGGGCGATGGCGTGGCACTGGCTGTACAATCCGGACCAGTTCGGCCTGCTGAACTACCTGATCGGGAAGCTCGGCATCCCGCCCCAGCAGTGGCTGCTCTCACCGGAACAGGCCATGCCGGCGCTCATCGCCGTGGCGATCTGGAGCAGCCTCGGTCGGGACATCGTCATCCTGCTGGCGGGGCTGCAGAACATCTCGACGGAGTACTATGAAGCCGCGCAGATCGATGGGGCCAGCCCCTGGCAGCTGTTCCGGCACATCACGCTGCCCCTGCTGTCGCCGACGACCTATTTCATCCTCGTGATCAGCATGATCGGCGCGCTCCAGGTGTTCGCCCTGCCGCTGTTCATGACCGGCGGCGGGCCGCTGAACCGGACGCTCACGATCGTCTACTCGATCTATCAGCAGGGGTTCCAGTACTTCCGCATGGGCTACGCCGCGGCTCAGGCCTACGTGCTCTTCCTCATCATCTTCCTGATTACGATGCTGCAGCGACAAGTAGCCGCGAGGCGGGTGCACTATGATATCTAGTCCGACCACCCAACGACCGCCTCGCGTGCGGAATCCATTCATCCACCTGGCGCTCATCGCCAGCATCCTGATCGTGCTTCTTCCGTATTACTTGATGATCGTCACCTCCCTCAAGCCGCTGCCGGAGGTCTTCACCTATCCCTTCAAGTGGCTGCCCTCGCGCCCGGCCTGGGAGAATTACATCGAGGCTTGGACCCACGCGCCGTTCGGACGCTACTTCCTAAACAGCGCGATCATCTCGGTGGCCGAGACCAGCGGCGTACTCCTCACCTCGGCGCTGGCCGGCTACGCGTTCGCCCGGATGCGTTTCGCCGGGCGGGAAGCGCTGTTCGTGCTCTTCCTGGGTACGCTCATGGTGCCCGGGCAGGTCCAGCTGGTGCCGAACTACATCACGATCACGCGCCTGGGATGGCTCAATACCTACTACGCGCTGATCGTGCCGTGGCTGGCCAGTGTCTTCGGCATCTTCTTCATGCGGCAGTTCTTCGCCACCATCCCGCAGGAGCTGCAGGACGCCGCCACCATCGACGGGGCCTCACATCTCACCTTCCTCCGCCGGGTGGTGGTGCCGCTCAGCCGGCCGGCGTTCATCACGGTCGCGCTGCTGACCTTCCTCGGCTCGTGGAATGCGCTGACCTGGCCGCTGATCGTCACGAACACGCCGGAAATGCGGCCGATCATGGTGGGTTTGCTGTCCTTCAGCAACGAGTGGGGGACGCAGCCGCGATTGCTGATGGCGGCGGCGACGTTTTCCGTGCTCCCGGTGCTCCTGCTCTTCTTCGTGCTGCAGCGCTACTTCATCCAGGGCATCGCCCGCGCCGGGATGAAGTTCTAGTGGTGGACGCTAGCTCATCTCGCGCAGCGCTCCCAGCACTTCGGCACTGTGGCCCTGGACCTTCACGTTGGGAAAGACCTTCGCGATCTTGCCCTGCTCATCGATAATGAACGTCGTCCGGGCCACGCCCATGTACTGGCGGCCCATCATCGATTTCTCAACCCACACCCCATACGCCTCAGCCGCCGCGTGCTCTGTGTCGGCGAGCAGGGGGTGCGGGATGTGGAGCTTCTGCTTCCACTTCGCGTGGGACTCCACGCTGCCCGGGCTAACCCCGAGCACCACGACGTTCATCTTCTGGTAGGCCGCGTAGTCGTCACGGAACGCGGTCGCTTCGATCGTTCAGCCGGGGGTGTCGTCCCTGACGTAGAACCACAGGACGACCCTGCGACCCTTGAGGTCCGCGAGACGCACGGTCGTTCCGGTCTCGTCGGGGAGGGCGAACGCGGGGGCTTTCAGGCCTTCGGCAATCACGCTAGATGAGTTTGGCGAGCGTCAGACGAATCCCCTCTTGGCATGCCGCAGTCCTCCGAGATCGCGCTCATCTTCGACCTCGACAACACACTCATCCACTCCACGATCGACTTCATGGGCACGCGCCACCGCCTGATCGATGTCCTCATGTCCGCGGGCGCGGTCTCCGCGCCCCGCGAGGTCCTGATTCGCGAGCCGATTCCTCACCTTGTGGCGATGGGCGAGGCTGCCGGTGAGGCGCTGGGCCGGGCGATGTGGGAGGTGGTGTCTGCGGCCGAGACCGAGGGACTGCGTGAAGCGGTTGCCGTCGAGCACGCCGCCGAGGTCTTGGCCGCACTCCGGGCACGCGGGTACAGACTTGCCCTGCTCACAAACAACACCCGATCCGGTGTCCTGCCGAAGGTGGGGGAGCTGGGCCTCGACGGCTATTTCGATGTCATCGCCACCCGGACGGAGGTGCCCGCGCTGAAGCCTTCGCCTGAAGGCGTTCGCTACATCCTGCACCGCCTGCCGGCGGTGCGACTTGCCTACGTGATCGGGGACGCCTGGATCGACGGCCGCGCCGCGGAGGAAGCCGGGGCGCGGTTCATCGGGTTCGGCGAACGACGGGCGGCATCTCTCGAGCGCGGCGTGCGGCCCTGGGCGTGGATCGCCGACCTGCGCGAACTGCTGGACCTCGACCTTACCAGAGGTGCTTGAACTTCCCGGCGAAGCGGCGCTCCATCTCTTCCCGGTGCAGGTCGTACACAGGGCATTCCCGCAGGCGGCACACCTGCAGGGCGTGGTTGCAGTAGGCGTCGGGCAGCTCCCAGCAGCGCTTGTTCGCGAAGTATGCGGCGCAGACGCCCTTCTTGGGAAGGTGCAGCGTCAGCTCCTCCAGCGACGGCTGGGGCGGAGATTCGGGCTGCGGAACGTCCCGGACGAGCTTCAGGATGGGCCGGATCGGCTCGTCCAGCCTGGTCGGCCCAGCCGGCCGAGGGATGGCCATATGAGGCGCGGCCGGATGAGACGCGGGGGGGACCTCGGCCTCCGGGGGCGCCGACGGCGGCTCCACCGGCGGGGACGCCTTGGGCGGGACGGCCGGCTTGACCTGGGCCGAGGAGCCATTCATGAAGTCGGCCAGCTCCGCGCCGGCATCCTGGATGAACGACCTAAGTCCGCGCCGCAGCTCCTCGCGTTCTCTCTTCAAGCTTCATGACCTCCCGGGCGAGCTCCATGTACTCCTGCGCGCCACGACTGGCGGGGTTGTGGATGAACAACGGCACGCCCACCATCGACGATTCGACGAGTTTGATGTTGAAGTGGACCGTGGTTTGGAAGACTTTGTCTCCGAAGAAGTCTTTGATGCCCTGGACGATCTCCTTGCTGATGTTTGTCCGGGAGTCGTACATCGTCGGGAGCACACCGAGGATCTCGACGGTGTGGCCGACCTCTTCCCGCACCATCTTCAGCGTGCGCAGCAACTGCCGCATCCCCAGCAGCGCATAGTAGTGCGTCTGGATGGGGATGATGATCCCCTCCGCGGCGACCAGCGAATTCAGAGTGAGTAGGCCGAGGCTGGGCGGCGTATCGATGATGATATACGCGTACTGATCGAGGACCGGCCCCATGCGCTTCCGCAGCGCGCGCTCCCGCCCCAGCCGCGGCGCGAGCTCGAGCTCCGCGGCGGCCAGGTCGATGGAGGCCGGGGCGACCACGAGATTTGGAACCGTGGTGGGGACGATGACGTCGAGGAGGCCCGTGCCGTCGCCGTCGTCGCGGTCCCCGTCGACCAGCACATGGTAGACGGTCCGGTGCAGTCCGGCGGGATCCACCCCCAGACTCACCGTGGCGTTGGCCTGGGGGTCCATATCGATGACGAGGGTCCTCCGCCCGCTGCTGGCCAGACAGGCGGCGAGGTTCACGGCGGTGGTCGTCTTCGCGCAGCCGCCCTTCTGGTTGACCAGGGCAACGATGCGCGCGGCGTCTGGTGGTGTCACGATGTCTGCTCCGTTGATGGTGCGGCGAATCACTCAGTTCTTGACGAACCAGCCCAGCCGGCGCTCCACCGCGTTCACGACGGCCTCCGCCGCCGCATCCTCCAGCGGTCCGGACCGGCTGAGCGCACTGCCGATCAGGTGCTCCGGCGATCCCTCCGTTTCCAGCAGGACGTGGGCGACAACGGCCTGTCCCGCGAGCAGGGCCTGCACCGCGATCTGCTCCAGCACCCAGCGCGTCTGCCCGGGCGCCACCTGCCGGATCGCATCGAGCGCCGCCTCGCCTGCGACCTGGGCGATCTGTGTCTCGGCGGCAGGCCGGTCGGCGCGGCCGATCACCACCCCGCCATCGTACCCGAGGCTGATCGCCGCGGCCACGCGTCCGGGTGCACGCTCCACGCGAACCCCCACCACCCGCAGCCGTCCCACGACTTCATCGCCATCCCTCATCGAGTGAACGGCGTACGCCTGGGGGGGTCAGGCGCCCGTTCCGGCGTCTCGTTCGGTTGCGTGTTCGACTCATTCTGGAAGTTTTCCTCTTTCGGTTGAGGAGGACTCGCCTGCAGGGGCGGCAGCCGCTGCAGGCCGCGCCAGATGACGGGAGCCCGGTCCGACCCGCTGTCATCGTCTGCCTGAGAGTGCAGGGTGGAGAGGCGGAATCGCCGTGCCAGGAGGAGTTGAGAAGTGTTCGTTACCTTTTGGTTGTCCCCCCTTCCGGGGCTGCTCCTGCCGGCCTCAACGATCCGCTCGTTTCTCTGCCGGCGGCAACCACGTGGCAACAGAATTGCTTGAAGGACGAAACCCGCATCCAGCGCGGGGCCAGGAGGGTTTCGCCACTCTGTTGAGAAGTGCTAGAATTACATTACCCGGCGCGGCATGAAGCGGAAGCAGCCCAAGGGAGGCGCAAAGATGCGGGTCACGGTCAGTGTGATCAAGGCCGACATCGGCGGGGTCGGCGGCCACACCCAGCCCAGCGCCGAGACGCTCGCGGTGGTGCGCGAGCGCGTCACACACGAGCGCGGCCGGCTGTTGATCGACGCGTTCGTCTGCAACACCGGCGACGACATCGCCATCATCATGTCGCACGTGAAGGGGACGGACAATCCCGACATCCACCAGCTCGCGTGGGAGGCCTTCCTCTCCGCGACCGACAAGGCCAAGGCGCAGGGGCTGTACGGCGCCGGACAGGACCTGCTGAAGGAAGCATTCTCGGGCAACGTGCGCGGCCTCGGCCCGGGCAGCGCGGAGATCGAGCTCGACGAGCGGCCGAGCGAGGCCCTGATGGTGCTGCTCGGCGACAAGTGCGGGCCGGGCGCGTTCAACCTCCCCCTCTACCTCGCCTTCGCCGACCCGATGTACTCCCCGGGGCTGATGCTCTCCGAAGGGCTGCACGACGGCTTCACCTTCCACATCATGGACATGGACCACATCGAGGGCGACCGGGTGATCGTCCTCGACGCGCCGGAGCGCCTCTACGACATCGCCGCGCTGCTGCGGGATACCAATCGCTATGCGGTCGAAGCCATCTGGTCGCGCCAGTACGCGAGCGAGCAGGCGGTCGCGGTCGGCACCACCCGGCTGCGCAACATCGCCGGCCGTTACGTCGGCAAGGATGACCCGCCGGCGGTCGTCCGTGTCCAGAAGATCTTCCCGGCGACCGAGGAGTTCGGGCCCGCATTCGCCGTGGGCCCGTTCGTCGGCGGCGATACGCGCGGCAGCCACAACCTCCCGCTCATGCCGGTGCCGATGAACACCACCGCCTCGACGTTCTTCTGCGTCCCGATGGTCTCCGCGCTGGGCTTCTCCATGCACGAGGGCAAATTCACCGGTCCGGTGGACCTGTTCGCCGATCCCTTCTGGAGCCGGGTGCGCGAGCGCACCGTCGAGAAGGCGATAGAGATGCGCCGCCAGGGCTTCTTCGAGCCCGCGATGCTCCCCATGTCGGAGCTGGAGTACGGCGGCATCGTCTCCCGGCTGAGCCGGCTGGACGCGCAGTGGACGATCCGCAGCAACGGCGCCCGCGCCCACGACGTCTCTCCCTCCGAGGTCGAGGCCGTCGTGCACGGGGACGATCCCGACTAGCCGGCCGCGGCGCCTCGGAAAACACGAAGGGAACAGGCCTCGCCTGTTCCCTTCTTCATTGTGGTCCGGCCCGCGATGGCGGTCCCGCGTGCCCCGGATCCGGGTCAGTGCGGTCCGCTTGGCCCGCTCTTGGTCTCTTTCAGCACGGTGGAGTCCAGCTTGCGGACAAGCCCGGGCAGGTACTTCGGAAGGAGCGCGCCGATGATCACGAAGAGCCCCAGCAGGCCGAGGAAGAGATAGACGACACTGAGTTCATTCACGCCGATCACCCCGCCGATGGGGTTTCCCGCTCTCCGCTGCTGAACCCTCTGCGCCTCCATACGTCCGAGCCACGAAGGCGCGCGCGTCGTCGGGGGTACGGAGCTGCCCCTCGAGCTGCGCGTCCAGGACGGCGTCGAGGATCTCCGCGAAGCGCGGGCCCGGCGGGTAGCCCATCGCGATGAGGTCGTCTCCGGTGAGCAGCCTCGCGGGGGCGGGCGTCTCCGCGAGGAGCGCCTCGCGCGCCGCGACCGCCCACTGGTGGACGCTCAGGTCGCCGTGGCTGGCCAGGCAGTCGGCGCGGTGCAGTTCGAGGTGGTCGAGCGCGTCCTCCTGCAGTAGGAACCGCGCGGCCTTCGCCGGGCGCATCTTCGGGAGATCCTTCACACGTAGGTGATCGCGGACGAGAGCAGTGATGCGCGCGGTCTCCTGCCCCGAAAAGCGGAGCCGCCGGCAGATCGCCTCGGCCAACGCCGCGCCTACCTCGTCGTGACCGTTGAAGCGGATGCGATCGGTTCGTGTCATCGTCGGGGGCTTGCCGGCATCGTGCAGCAGCGTGGCCACCGCCAGGATGGGGTGAAGCACCTGCAGGCGTTCGAGGGCGAGCAGGGTATGCGTGAAGACATCGCCCTCGGGATGAAACTCGGGCGGCTGCGGCACGCCGGCCATCGCGTCGACTTCGGGCAGCACGACTGCGAGCAGCCCGCTTTCCCGCAGCAGCCGTAGGCCGCGGCCCCGTCCCGGGCTGACCAGCAGCCGGACGAGTTCCTCGCGGATGCGTTCCGCGCTGACCTGCGTGATCCCCCCGGCCTGCGCGCGGATCGCCGCGAATGTCGCCGGCTCGACCTCGAACTCGAGCTCGGCGGCGAGACGGATCGCACGCAGCATCCGCAGGCGGTCTTCCGCGAAGCGCTGCTCCGGATCGCCGATCGTGCGGACCCTGCGCGCCGCGATGTCGTCGCGCCCGCCGACGTGATCGAGCGTCTCCCCGCTCAGCGGATTGTGCAGCAGTCCGTTGATCGTGAAGTCGCGCCGCAGCACGTCCGAGCGGGCGTCGGTGAACTCGACGTGGCTGGGGCGCCGGCCGTCGAGGTAGGGGCCCTCGCTGCGGAACGTGGAGACCTCGTAGCGGTGGCCTTCGTGGGAAACGATCACGACGCCGAACTGCGCACCCACCAAGAGGGCCCCGGGGAACCGCGCGGCGACCTCCTCGGGGCGGGCGTCGGTCACGATGTCATAGTCGTGCGGCTCGCGGCCCATTTCGAGATCGCGCACGCAGCCGCCCACCCAGTACGCGCTCCTGCCCCGCGCGCGGAGGATGCGAACGAGCTCGATCGCGCCCTCGCGCAACGACCCCACGGGGTCCCCGTCCTCTCAGCGCCGGCCGGCGCGGGCGGTGAGGCGCAGCCGCACCTGGGTCAGCGCCTCCTGTAGCTGCTGATCGCGGGACGACTGGATCAGCTCGATGCGCATCGGCATGGCGACAGTGGGCAGCAGTCCCGTCCCCTCGATCATCCGGCCGCTCCGCGTGTAGTAGCGGGCCGTGGTGACCCGGATGCCCCAGCCCCCGGGCAGCGGAGGCACGGAGACGCTCTGCACGGTGGCCTTGCCGAAGGTCTTCGTGCCGACCAGCGACGCCCCAGCGTCCTGGAGGGCGCCGGCGACGATCTCGCCCGCGCTCGCCGTGAAGAAGTCGACCAGGACGACGACCGGTCCCGGGAACCGCTCCGCGGGGCGTACGTTGAGGGGGATCAGGCCGTCGCGGCTCTCCTCCATCGCCACGACGCCGTCGCTCAAGAAGAAGCTGGCCACGTCGACCGACTCTTCCACCAGGCCGCCGGTGTTCTGCCGCAGGTCGAACACGATCGCCTGGGCCCCCTGCCGCCGCAGGGCGGCGAGGGCCCGGCCCACGTCCTGCCCGCACTTTTCCGTGAACTCGAGCAGCCGCACGTACCCGATGCGCGGCTCCAGCATCGACGCGCGCGTGGGATTCTCGCGCACGGCTTCCCGC
>Ga0154869_1061_pt4 | contig 15013 bp, 17 predicted proteins | sample Rifle2008BG19ft_FD_105841 | JGI IMG/M metagenome (GOLD analysis project Ga0154869, IMG submission 105841) | Armatimonadetes bacterium RBG_19FT_COMBO_69_19 | reverse complement strand
CGCAGGGTCCAGGTTTCCGCTATCCCGTGTGCCCCCCTGGCAGGCATCATGCTGCACGGCCTGTCAGCCTAACATCCCAAAGATCAGCCCCGCTCACCCCTGCAGCCCGTCCATCGGGCTCCTCACCCCCTTTCCTCCGCAGTTGAGTACATGGGTGTAAACCATCGTCGTCATCCCTCCACGGTAGCCCGCACATACCGCTGACCCGCCAGCACCCGCACCAGCCCCCGCAGCTCCAGCCCTATCAGCACCCGCCCGATCTCGGACACCGGCAGCCCGCAGCGCAGGGCCAGGACATCGATGTGCTGGGGGTCTAGAGTCAACTGAGCATACACCGCCGCCTCGGCGCCTTGAAGCGCCACGGAGGAAGTGGTCGCATGCTGCACGGCCAGGTGCAGTTCTTCCAAGATGTGCTCCACCATGGTGACCAGCTTCGCCCCCTGCTGCAGGAGCCGATGCGGGAGCACGCTGGTCTGGGCAAAGACCGGCCCTGGGACCGCAAACACCTCTCGTCCTTGGTCCAGCGCGCAGTCGGCGGTGATCAGGGCCCCACTATCCTCCCGTCCCTCCACCACCACGACCCCCAGGGCCAGCCCGCTGATCAGGCGATTGCGTCTGGGAAACTGATGCTTCAATGGTGGCGTCCCCGGCGGGTACTCGGACAGCACCGCGCCCGCCCCGGTAATCTGCGCTACGAGCCGGCCATGCTCGGGCGGGTAGATGATGTCCACCCCGCATCCCAGCACGGCGATCGTGCGCCCGCCGCCTTGTAGCGCGCCACGGTGGGCGGCCGCGTCGATCCCCCGCGCCAGGCCGCTGACTACCGTCACCCCGTTCCGCGTGAGTTCCCGGCCCAACCACTCTGCCACCGCCACCCCATAGGGGCTCGCCCGCCGCGCCCCCACCACCGCCACCGCCGTGCGGTCGGCCTCCGCGAGCCTCCCCCGCACGTATAGTGCCTGCGGCGGGTCCGCAATCGCCCGCAGCGCCGTGGGGTACCCAGGATCCTGGAGTGTCAGCACCTCAAACTGCACCTGCGGCCGTCGCCCAATCACCGTACGATCCCTCACCCCGAAAGCCGCAGCGACCGGTCGAAAACCCTGTACTGCATGGCCTCTGCCAGGTGCGCCTCCCCGAACTCCGCGGCGCCCTCCAGATCCGCGATCGTCCGCGCGACGCGAAGCAGCCGGTCGTACCCGCGGGCGCTGAGGCCGAGGCGCTCAATGGCCGTGCGCAGGAAGGCCCGCGGGCCCTCCGCGAGCCGGCAGGAGCGGCGCATCTGTTTCGCCGTCATCAGCGCGTTGCAGGCGCACGTTCCCGCAAAGCGGCGGCGCTGGTGCTCGCGCGCCGCGCACACCCGCGCCCTGATCCTCTCCGACGGCTCTCCCACCGGCGGCGCCGTCAGGTCGGCGGGCGAGACGCGCGGGACGTCCACGTGCAGGTCGAAACGGTCGAGCAGCGGTCCGGAGATCCGGCCGAGGTAGCGCGCCACCTGCGGCGGCGAGCACAGGCAGTCCGCCCCATCGTCCCCGTGGTGACCGCACGGACACGGATTCATCGCCCCAACCAACATGAACGCCGCGGGGAACGTTACGGTCAGCTGCGCTCGCGCCACGGTCACCTCGCGGTCCTCGAGGGGCTGACGGAGCGCTTCGAGCACGTCGCGGTGGAACTCGGGCAACTCATCGAGGAACAGCACCCCGCGGTGCGCGAGCGTGATCTCCCCCGGCCGGGCCCCTGCCCCGCCCCCGATCATCGCCGCCGCGCTCGTGGTGTGATGCGGGCTGCGGAACGGGCGGAGCCGAACCGGACCGCTCCCGCCGGGCAGCAGACCCGCGACGCTGTAGATCCGCGTCACGTCGATGGCCTCCTCCCACGACAGCGGCGGCAGGATGGTCGGCAGGCGCCGGGCCAGCATGGTCTTGCCCGATCCGGGAGGACCAACGAGCAACACGTTGTGGCCCCCCGCGGCCGCGATCTCCATAGCCCGCCTGGCGTGCGCCTGGCCCCGCACTTCGCCGAAGTCGACGTCCCCGGCAGGAGCCTCCGCCGCGGGCGGGGGCGGCCGGCGGAGCGGCGCGATCGGGGCACTGCCCTCGAGGTGGCCGATGACCTGCGCGAGGGTGGACGCCGGATAGACGTCGATCCCCTCGACCAGGGCGGCTTCCGCGGCGTTGCGCTCGGGCACGATCAACGCCGGCTGGCCACGCTCCCGCGCGGCCAGCGCGATGGCGAGCAGCCCGGGCACGGGACGAATGCGGCCGTCGAGGGAGAGCTCGCCCAGCAGCAGCGTGCCGTCGAGGTGCCCGCCGTTGAGCTGCGCCGTGGCGGCGAGGATCCCCACCGCCATCGGCAGGTCGAAGGCCGGCCCTTCCTTTCGGACGTCCGCGGGGGCCAAGTTGATCGTGATCTTTCGCGGGGGGACCTCGTATCCCGCGTTGCGGATCGCCGCGCGGACCCGCTCCTTGGATTCCTGCACGGCCGCATCGGGCAGCCCGACGATCGCAAACGCCGGCAGTCCCCCGCCGACGTCCACCTCGACGTCCACCCCGTACGCCTGCAGCCCCAGCACCGCCGCGCTGTGCACTCGTGCCAGCATCGCCACTCCCGCAGGGATTCTAGTCCGGGACGGCCCGGAGTGCACTGGCCCGAATGGGTTATCCGGCGGGGAAGGCGTCCACTAGGAGCTCCACCCGCTCCACACGGCCATCAGGGGTCACGGCCACAGAGACCGCGTCGAAGCGCGCCGGGTGGTTCAACAGGTTCTTTCCTTTCAAATAGTAGGTCGCCAGACGCGTGAGGCGGTGCTGCTTGAGGAGGGTGATCGCGTCGAAGGGCTTCCCGAAGTCGGCAGTGCTGCGGGACTTGACCTCCACAAAGACCGTGACCCTTCCGTCCACCGCGATCAGGTCGATCTCGCCCAGCGGGCAGCGGAAGTTGCGGGCGACGATCCGGTAGCCGCGGGCTTCCAGATGGGCCACGGCCGCCTCCTCCCCGATCCGGCCGAGCTGCACGTGGTCCACGCCTTCCTGTGTAGCACGCGCCCCAGGTACCGGCCATGCCCTCGCCGGGCTGAGGGCCTCTCGTCACGCGGTCTGGCCCCGAGGGGCCAGGGGCATGGACCGTGTAAGATGCGAACGATGAGACTGTGGCTCCTGGTCGGCCTTGTGCTGCTCCTCGGGAGCCCGCCCGCGCAGGCGCGGGTCGGCGACCCGCTGCAGGTCTTCACCGAGGGCCCGGTCATGAACCAGCTCGCGCTGAATCCGCAGGGACAGATGGCCCTCAGCGGGGAGCTCTCCGGCCGCACCCTCTACCGGTTCGTCTCCGAGGACGGGGTGATCACGGTGGACGTCGTGGTGCGGGGCGGCCTCATCGAGCAACTCGTGATGTACCTGCCCCGGGACGAACGGCGCGGATTCCAGGTCAGCATGTTCCTGCAGGACGCGGTGGGATCGGTGATCGGGGCCCAGAAGGGGATGCTGGCCTTCCGGGCCGCCGTGGTCAACGGCGGCGAGACGTACCTTACGTTCGCCGGCTACACGATGCGCTTCACCCCGCTGGACCGCGCGATGCTGCGCGTGCTGATCACCCGATAGCCAGCGTCTGCTGCTGTCCCCGCACCGTGAGGAACGACCGCCGGTGCACCGGCGCGATGCCCTGGCGGGCGATCGCCGCCCTGTGGGCCCGCGTCGAATACCCCTTGTGCACCTCGAAGCCGAATCCCGGATACTGCTGTGCCAAGACGGCCATGAGCCGGTCGCGGGTGACCTTCGCCACGATGGAGGCGGCCGCGATCGAGGCGCAGGTCGCATCGCCGTCCACGATGACCAGCTGAGGGACCGGCACGTCGGCGGAATAGCGGCCGTCGATCAGGACGAGGTGCGGCCGCAGCGGCAATGCCATGATCGCCCGCCGGTGCGCGAGGCGTGTGGCCTGCAGGATGTTGAGGTGATCGATCTCCTCCACCTCGGCCCGGCCGACCGCGACCGCCACGGCGCCGCGTGTGATCTCAACGTACAGCACCTCTCGCTGCTCGGCCGTGAGTTGCTTGCTGTCGTTCAGGTGAGGCAACCGGAGATCGGCGGGGAGGATGACGGCCGCCGCGACGACGGGACCGGCCAGCGGGGCGACCCCTGCCTCGTCCACGCCGGCGATGACCAGGAACCCGTGCGCGCGGTGCTCCGCCTCGATAGCATGCAACCCGTCCAGACGCGCATCCTCCTGTGCTGCTCGGGCTCGCCGCCGGCGGTACCGCACGGCCAGCGTCCGCACCCCGGCCCGCTCATCCCGGGCGAGGGCGCGCAGGAGCGGCGCGTCGATACTCGCGAGCGCACTGACACGGAGGGCGACGCCGGCGACCGGCAGCGAGCGGATGTCTCGGGGGCGGAGGACCTCATCCATGACGCGAACCCACCAGAGAGGTTCGCGCCCGCGCGCGGATTCGCCTTCGTGGATGCAGCGGCTACCGGACGATGCCCAGGCGCTGCGGGGGCCAGTAGATGAAGAGGGCTTTGCCGACCACGTTCGGCGTCGGGACGAATCCGAAGAAGCGGCTGTCTTCGCTGTTGCAGCGGTTGTCGCCGAGGACGAAGAGCTGGCCCTCAGGAATCTTCTGGGGGCCGTAGTTACTGGTACAGGCGCGATCGCCGCCGGCCAGCGCCGTGGGGTAGAGCTCCTTGATCGGCGTGCCGTCGATCAACACCACGCCGTCGCGCAGCTCGACCGTCTCGCCGGTGAGGGCCACTACCCGCTTGACGAAGTCCTTGCCCGGGTTCAGGGGATAGTGGAAGACGATGACGTCCCCTCGCTCGATCGTGCCGATGCGGTAGCTGAACTTGCTGACCAGGATGCGGTCATCCACCTGGAGGGTCGGCTCCATCGAGCCGGACGGGATGTAGAAGGCCTGCACGACGAAGGTGATGATGAGCAGGGACAGCAGCGCGGCGAAGATGCTGGCATCGAGCGTCTCGACGACGCTGGTCCGCCAGGCCGGCGGGATGGCGTAGGCGCGCTTTACGACCAGACGGGCCGCGATGAGCACGCCCGCCAGGATGAGGATCAGGCTCGGGATGCTGAGTGGAAGCCGGTCGAGGATCTCCACGAGGGCGGGACCGGGCGGGGCTAGCGCATCTCCTTGATGCGCGCCTCGCGGCCGATTTTCCCCCGCAGGTAGTACAGCTTCGCCTGCCGGACCTTGCCCTTGCGGATGACGTCGATGCGCTCGATGCGCGGCGAGTGCAGGGGGAACGTCCGCTCCACGCCGACCCCGTGGCTGATGCGCCGGACGGTGAACGTCTCGCGCACTCCCCCGCTCTTGCGCCCGATGACGACGCCCTCGAAGGCCTGGACGCGCTCGCGGCCGCCCTCGACCACCTTCAGATGCACCCGCACGGTGTCACCGGGGGCGAAGACGGGGATCTTCCCCTTCAGCTGCTCGCGCTCGACGACCGCTACCTTGTCCATGCCGACATCCTCCGAAGTCCTGCCGGGGTGGCGCCCACGGCGAGAAATTATAGCACGCGGCCTCCGCCCGAGTCGATGCTTGCCCTAGTCGACGTCGAGGTCGGGGACGTCCAGCAGGCGCCGGTCCTCGTCGCTCAACGCCTCGTGCTTGAGCAGATCCGGCCGCCGCCGCAGCGTGCGGCGCAGGCGCTGGGCGCGGCGCCAGCGCCGGATCGCTTCGTGGTTCCCCGAGAGCAGCACCTCGGGCACGGTCATCCCGCGGAATTCCGGCGGCCGCGTATAGTGCGGATAGTCCAGCAGCCCCTCCGCGAACGAGTCCGCCTCCACGGACGCGGCGTCACCCACCACGCCGGGCACGAACCGCGCCACGGCATCGACGATGACCATCGCCGGCAGCTCACCGCCCGTCAGCACGTAGTCTCCGATCGAGATCTCATCGGTGGCCAGCCCCTCGCGCACGCGTTCGTCGATCCCCTCGTAATGCCCGCAAAGCAGGACCAGATGGTTCTTGCCGGCCATCTCCTCGGCAAGGGCGTGGGTGAGCCGCGCGCCCTGGGGCGAGGTGAGGATGATGTGTGCGGGCTCACCCGCCTCCGCGCGGATGGCGTCGACCGCGGCGAAGAACGGCTCCGGCTTCATCACCATGCCGGCCCCACCGCCGTAAGGCGCATCGTCCACCTGGCGGTGGCGGTCGGTAGTGAAGTCGCGTAGGTCCCAGATGTGCACGTCGAGCAGCCCACGCTCGCGGGCGCGCCCGATCATGCTGACCTGAAGCGGCGTGAACGCCTCCGGGAAGATGGTGACGATGTCCACCCGCATCAGGATTCCTCCAGCATTCCCGGCATGGGCCGGATCACGATGCGGCGGTGCGTGGGGTCGATCCGGAGGACGACCGACGAGATCGCCGGCACGAGCAGCTCCCGCGCGCCCCGGACGACGTACACGTCGTTGCCCGGCGTTCGGATGACCTCGTCCACCGTGCCCAGGACCTGGCCCTGGTCGGTCTCTACGGTCATCCCCAGGATGTCGAAGATGTAGTGGCGGCCTTCCGGCAGCGGCGCGGCCATCTCGCGGGGCACGGCCAGCGCGGCGCCCCGCCAGGGATCCACCGCCTCCGGCGTATCGATCCCGGCGACCTTCACGAGTACGGCGTCGCCGGCCCGCCGCACGGCCTCGATCCGCACGGCTTCCGAGCGCTCGTCGGTGACGAGGACCGCCTGGCCCAGCATCTCCAGACGCTCCGGGAAGTCGGTCTCGGGCTGGACGCGCATCTCGCCCCGCAGGCCGTGCGGCCGGATCACCCGGCCCACTACCACGAGCGCGGGCGGCACGGTCATCTAGCGTTCCTCGCGGATCTCCAGGACGATGCCGTCCTTCACGACCAGCTCGGTGCGGCCGATCTTGTCGAAGAGGTTGTCGCCCACCGAGACCTCGACCAGGCTCTCCATCGTCCCCTGGGGGAACTCCGAGTTGAGCGCCAGCTCCTGCGCCTCGCGCAGCCGCATCGACAGCTCCGCCTTGGTCGCCTCCTGCCGGGCGCGCTCCAGCTCGAGCTGCTGGCGCACGGCGCGGCTCTGCGGCGAGAGGGCGCGCTCCAGCTCGAGCTGCTGGCGCACGGCGCGGCTCTGCGGCGAGACCTGGCGCTCCAGCTCGGCGCGGCGGATCTGCGTGTCGATCTGCAGCACGATCGCGTCCACGCGCTTCATCGCCTCCTCGAGATCCTGGATGTACAACCGCTTGAAGCTCTCCGTGACCACGGCCTTAATCACCACCGGCCGGCTGACAGTGATCCCCATCGTGCTCCTCCCGTCACGCGCTCTTGATGTCCAGGACGACCCGCACGCCGTGCCGGACCGCGGCGGCCCGCACCACCGACCGCAGCGCCCGCGCGATCCGCCCCTGGCGGCCGATCACCTTGCCCATGTCGGCGGGCGCCACGTGCAGCTCGATCAACACCCCCTGCCCTTCCGCCGGCACACCCGTCCGCACCCGCACCGCCGCCGCATCGTCCACGAGCGCGCGGGCCACGAACTCGACGAGGTCGCGCAGGGCCTGCTCCGACGCCACGGTCCGAATCCTCAGGACTTCGCCGTGGCCCGCTCGAGCACGCCGGTACGCTGCAGTAGCACGCGCGCCGTGTCCGACGGGCGCGCACCCTTGCGCAGCCAGGCGATCGCCTTGGCTTCGTCGACCTTGAGCGTCGATGGGTCCGTCGTCGGATTGTAGTACCCGATCGCTTCGATGTAGCGGCCGCTACGCGGCGCGCGCGAATCTGCGACGACTAGGCGGTAGAAGGGCTTGTGCTTGCCGCCCAACCGCATCAACCGGATCTTCACCATGCCGGACCTCCCCGTTCGTTTACTGGAGCGGAAACGGGAGCTTCCCCCGCTTCCCCTTCTTCTCGAGCTCGCTGACCTGCTTGATCATCCGCTTGGCCTCGTCGAACTGGCGCAGCAGGCGGTTCACGTCCTGGATCGACGTGCCGCTGCCGCGCGCGATGCGCCGTCGCCGGCTGCCGTCGATGAGCTGCGGCTGGCGCCGCTCCTGCGCCGTCATCGAGTCGATGATCGCCTCCACCCGTCCGAGTTGACGCTCGTCCACCCCGCCCGCGCTCTTCATGCGGACCCCCAGACCCGGGATCATCTCCATGAGCGAGTCCAGCGGCCCCATCTTGCGCACCTGGCGCAGCTGTTGGCGGAAATCATCGAGCGTGAACTCGGCCTTTCGCAGCTTGCGTTCGAGCTCCGCGGCAGCCTGATCGTCCACGCCCTCCTGGGCGCGCTCGATCAGCGTGAGGACGTCGCCCATGCCGAGGATGCGCGAGGCCATGCGGTCGGGATGAAAGGGCTCGAGCCCGTCGAGCTTCTCGCTCGTGCCGGCGAACAGCACCGGCACGCCGGTCACCTCGACGACGGAGAGGACCCCGCCGCCGCGCGCGTCCCCGTCGAGCTTCGTGACGATGAGCCCGTCGAGAGCAAGCATCTGATGGAAGCGCTCCGCCATGCTGACGGCGTCCTGCCCGGCCATCGCGTCCATCACCAGCAAGACCTCGTGCGGCTGCACCGCCTCGCGCATCGCGCGCAGCTCGGCCATCAACTCCTCGTCGATGTGCTGCCGGCCGGCGGAGTCGATGATCACTGTGTCTTGACCGCCGCGCCTGGCCTCGTCGATGGCTCCGCGGGCGACGGCGATCGGATCGGTGGCGCCCTCCTGGACGTAGACGGGGGTGCCTGCCTGCGCGCCGACCACCTGGAGCTGCGTCACCGCGGCGGGCCGCTTGAGGTCGGTCGCGACGAGCAGGGGCTGACGCCCGCGCTTGCGCAGGCGCAGGGCCAGCTTGCCAGCGGTGGTGGTCTTGCCGGCGCCATGTAGACCCGCGAGCAGGATAATGGTGGGAGGCCGATCCGCAATCCGAAGCTCGCGGGTCGGTCCTCCGAGCAAGCGAATCAGCTCCTCGTGGACAATCTTGACGACCTCGTGCCCGGGCGCGAGGCTCTTCGTGATCAGCGCTCCGACGGCGGCCGCACGCACGCGGTCCACGAACGCTTTGGCGACCTTGAAGTTGACGTCGGCCTCGAGCAGCGCCAGGCGCACCTCGCGCAGCGCGGCGTCGACGTCGGCCTCGGAGAGGACGCCCCGCCCCGTGAGGTTGCGGATGATCGTGGCGAATCTCGACTGCAGCGACTCAAACATGGCTACCGCTCTGGGTCCTCCCGCACGGCTTCATACACGCGATATCCGGCCGCCTGCGCGACCTCCCGCACCGGCCCCACCGCAGCGCCGATGTCCTTCGCCAGCGTCTTCGCGCCCTGGGCCGTTCGCGCCACCAGGTAGAGGCGCCCTCCCGGACGCAGGGCGTCGCGGATCTCGCGCAGCAGGCGGCGCAGCGTGGTCTTTCCGGCCCGGATCGGCGGATTCGTCACGACGACGTCGAAGATCAGCCCGCGCACCGGTTGGGTTCCATCCCCGCCGTAGACCTCGACGTTCTCGAGATGTTGGCGGCGGACGTTGTCCGCCGCCAGCTGGACGGCCCTCTCATTTACGTCGACGAGGACGACGCGGCCTCGCGTCGCCAGGTGCGCCGCCACCAGACCGATCGGCCCGTACCCGCAGCCGACGTCCAGTACGTGGTCCGTTGGCTCGATGCGCATCGCCTCGATCAAGGCGCGCGTGCCGGGATCGATGCCGGCGCCAGCAAAGACGCCGCGGTCGGTAACGAACGTCCAGACCTTGCCGCGCAGGCGGGCCTGGATCTCCCGCCGTCGGGACGGCGCGCTCGGCTCACGAGTGGAGTAGTGCTCCACGGGTCACCCCGCCGTCCGCCGGAGGGCGTCCAGCTCTTGCTCGACCTCGGCAACCACGTCCGCGCCGACCCTCTCCCGGAGGCGCCGCAGCGCCGTCGCCAGCGCGTTGAGCCGCCCGATCAGCTGGCGGCGGGACTCCATCACTTGCAGCGAGGCCTCGAGCCGCTCCAATTCCTCCGTCGACCGGTGCAGCGCATCAAACACGGCCTGCCGCGTCACCTCGTCCTGCTCGGCGATCTCGCTCAGGGAGAGATCGTCGTGATAGTACAGCCGCAGCAGGCGCTGCTGGCGGATCGACAGCAAGCGGCCATAGGTGTCGAAGAGGCGAATCACGCGCAGGCGTTCGGTGAGTTCGCGGTCCATGGCCTCGATGGGAGTGCCTGTAAAGTGTACTGGCTTTACAACCCGGTCCAGTATAGGCCGCTGCTGCAGGCCCGTCAACCGCTGGGAATCTCGGCCGGATGTTCAGCGAACAAATGACCCAGCTGCGGCATACAACTCGGTCCGGACCGAGTTGAACGATGACCCACCTAGGTCATGGTGAACGACATCACTGGTCACCGACGACCCCTGGAATCTCGGGAAGCAGGACGTCTACGTAGGACCGAGGCTCGAAGGGCTGCAGGTCATCGGGCTCCTCCCCCGTCCCCACGAGCTTGACCGGCAGGCCCAGCTCGCGGCCGATGGCCAGCACCGCGCCACCCTTCGCCGACCCGTCGAGCTTGGCGAGGATGAGCCCGGTGACATCCACGGCCTCGTGGAAGCGGCGCGCCTGCTGGATCGCGTTCTGGCCGGTGGAGGCGTCGAGCACGAGCAGCCGCTCGACCGGCGCGGACGGTAGCTCACGGGCGATGACGCGGGAGATCTTCTTGAGCTCCTCCATGAGGTTCACCTTCGTGTGCAGCCGCCCCGCCGTGTCGACGATGAGGACGTCGATGCCGCGCGCCTTCATCGCCTGCACCGCATCGTACACGACGGCCGCAGGGTCGGCCCCCGGGGCGTGCTTCACGACCTCGACCCCGACGCGGTTTCCCCAGATGACGAGTTGGTCGATCGCGGCGGCGCGGAAGGTGTCCGCCGCAGCCAGGAGCACGGACCGGCCTTCAGCGCGCAGACGGTAGGCCAGCTTCCCGATCGAGGTGGTCTTGCCGGCACCGTTCACGCCCAGGACGAGCACCACGGCCGGAGCCGGATCCAGATGCAGCGGTACAGCTTCCCCGAACAGCCCCTGGAGGATCTCCCGGAGCGCCGTGCGGATGGCGGCCGGGTCTCGAGCGTCCCGGCGGGCCCGCAGCTGCTCGATGATGTGCTCGGTCGTGGGAATGCCGACGTCGCCCTGTACGAGAACGGCTTCAAGCTCCTCGTAGAACTCGGGCCCGGGGGGCTGGCGCAGGGCCTGCTCGATGCGGGCGGTGAAGGTCTCGCGCGTGCGCGCGAGGCTCGCCCGGAGGCGGTCGAAGACACTCACACTACGAGGATACCCGCCCGGTCAAGCGACCGGTACGGGCTCGGGGATCCCCTTCTTCGTCAGACGCATCGAGATGATCTTGGAGACGCCGGGAATCTCCATCGTCACGCCGTAGAGCACGTCCGCGGCCTCCATCGTGCCCTTGTTGTGGGTGATGATGAGCACCTGCGTGCGCTCGGCGAGCTCGCGCAGCAGCGTGGTGAACTTCGTCGTGTTCGCGTCGTCGAGCGCGGCCTCCACCTCGTCGAAGATGCAGAACGGGCTGGGATGAACGCGCAGCATGGCGAAGATCAGCGACAGCGCGACGAGCACGCGCTCACCGCCGGAGAGCGCGGACAGGCTGCGCATCTTCTTCCCCGGCAGCTGGGCCTCGATCTCGATGCCCGGCTCGCTGCCCGGCTCACCGTCCACCAGCAGCAGCCGGGCGCGCCCGCCCGCGAAGAGCCGGACGAACAGGCGGTTGAATTCCTCGTTCACGGCCTCGAAGGTCTCCGCAAAGCGCACGCGCAGCACGTCGTCGAGGTGCCGGATCAGCGCCCCCAACGCTGCGCGCGCCCGGTCGAGATCCTCCGCGTGGGTGCGCAGCGCCCCCACGCGGGCGGCGACCGCGGCGTGCTCATCCACCGCGCGGAGGTTCACCGGCCCCAGCGCGGCGAGGAGCCCGCGCAGGGCCTCGATGCGTCCCTGGGCTTCGTCCCGGCCGACCGGGAGGCGCAGCTCACGCACGTCCTCCCACGCCACGCCGAACTCAGCGCTGATGCGGCGCGTCGCCCCGCTGAATTCGGTGTCCACCTGGGCGTGGCGCACCTCCAGGCGGTGAGCCTGCTCCTCCACGTCGCGCAGCGACTCCTGCACCTGACGCCACGCCGCCTCGAGGTCCACCAGGCGCTGCTGCAGGAGGCCGCGCTCCTCCTCGAGGGCACCGAGCAGCGTGCGCGTCGCCTCCTGCTGCTCCGCGAGCAGGGTCCGCGCCTGCGTCGCCTCCTCCAGCGAATGGGTGAGCAGATGATGCTCACCGTCCAGCACTGTCATCTCACCCTGCAGCTGATCGCATCGCGCGCTAAGCTCCGCCTCGCGTCGCTCATACTCGTCAACCCGCTCGCGCAGGCCCTCCAGCGTCCCGGCAACCTCCGCGAGCTCCACCCGTGCGTCGGTCAGGCGCGCCCGGGCGGCCTGGGTCTGCGCCACCACCGAATGCACCTCGGTCTCCAGCGCCTCGGCCGCGGCCTCGCGCTCGGCAAGGACCTGGGCGAGCTCGGCGTCGTCGGCACGCAGCCGGTCTACCTCGCTCCGCACACGCTCGTGCTCCCCGGCGATCCGGGCCAGCGCGGCGTCCACGTCTCCCTGGTCGAGCGGCAGCCGGGCGAGCTCGACCTGCACCGGGGCGAGCGCCGCCTGCTGCTGCGCGATCGTCTCGTCCAGCCGGCTGCACTCGGCCTCCATGGCGGCGCACTGCTCGATGAGGGCCGCAAGCTGGTCCGCCAGGGCCGTGCGCTGGGAAGCAACGCGTTCCGCGGAGGCATCCAGTCCCGCCGCGCGCTCGCGCAGCGACGCGATCTGCTCGCGCCGGCCGAGCAGGAGCGCCTCACCGTCGGGTTTGCCGCGGAAGCTGATCACGCCGTCGGGGGTGAGGAGTTCGCCGTCGAGCGTGGCGATGCGGCCGGTAAAGCCCTGCGCGCGCAGCGCTACCGCGTCGTCGAGCGAGCTCACCACGACGACATCGGCCAGCAGGACCTGCACCACGTCGCGGGCGCCGTTCGTCAACTCCACGAGGTCGGTCGCGCGGCCGACGATCCCCGTCCCCGACGGCAGCTCCACCGACGGGCGCGAGGACACCAGCTCCACCGGGATGAAGGACGCGCTCCCCTGCCCGTTGCCGCGGAGGTAGCTGAGCCCGCCCTTCACGTCGTCCACGCTGCCTGCCACGAGGGAGAAGAGCCGGCGACCCAGCGCCGCCTCGATCGCCGCCCGGTGCGGCGCGGCCACGCGGAGCAGCTCGAGGATCGGATAGCGGATCCCCGCGAATCGCTCGGGATGCTCCTGCTTGGCGATGAGGATCTCACGCACCCCCTGCTCGTAGCCTTCCAGCCGTCGGTGCATGTCCTCAAGGAACCCGAGCGTCCGGGCCACGACCTGACGGTCGGCCTGGATCTGGCGGACGTCCTCGTCACAGCTCGCCAGGCGCTGTCCGAGTTCGCTCTGCTCCCCCTGCAACCGGCTGAGGCGCTCCGCGCCGGCGTCGCGCTCCGCAAGCAGCGCCCCGATCGCGGCCTCCATCTGCCCCGCCGCCGCGGTCAGCTCGGCCGCCCGGGCCGCGAGGGCCGACCGCCGGGCCTCGTGCGCGGACGCCTGTGCCCTCAGCGCCCCCTCGCGCTCATCGAGCCGCGCCAGGTCGTGCGTCGCCCGCGTGCGCGCGGCGCTCAGATCCGCGATCTCCGCCCGCAGGCCGGCCAGGCGCTCCTCGGCCTCGCGCTGCACGCCCCCCGCGGCGTCCTGGACCTCCTCCGCGGCCCGGAGCTTATCCAGGAGGTCGTCGCGTTTTCCATTGAGCGTCGCGGCCTGGGCCTGCAGTGCGCTCAGTTGCTCCTCGGCCTGGGCACGCTCTGTCTCCAGGCGGTGGGCGTCGGCGGCCAGCCGCTCGCGCTGGGCGGCGGTGGCGCGCACGCGTTCAGTGAGCACCTGCATCGCTGATTCTCGCTGGCTGAGATCCTCCACGAGCTGCAGCAGGGCGCGCTGCGCGTCCTCCCAATGGCGCGCGACCTCGGCGGCCCGGGCGCGGTCGTGATCCATTTGCCGGCCGGTCTCGGCGCCCGACGCGGCGAGTGCGTGCAGCTGCTGTTGGATCGATTCCGTCTGGGTCACGATGCGCCGCAGCGCAGAGAGGACGCGGCGCGCGTCGTCCACCTGCAGGGCGAGCTCGAGCTCGCGGATCTCCCTCGTGTACGCCTGATACTGCTCGGCCGCCTCCGCCTGCACGCGCAGCGCCTCCAGCTGCGTGGTGAGCTCGGCCAGCACGTCCTGCACGCGCAGCAGGTTCGCTCCGGCATGCGCCAGACGGCGCTCCGCTTCCCGGCGGCGCCGCTTGTACCGCGCAAGGCCGGCCGCCTCCTCGAGCAGCACCCGGCGCTCGTCCGGCCCCGCATTCAGCACGCTGTCCACCTGGCCCTGGCCGATGAGGGAGTACGATCGCCCCCCGAGCCCGGTCCCCAGGAACAGCATCTGGATGTCGCGCAGCCGGCAGGGCAGCATGTTCATGAGGTACTCGCCTTCGCCGCCGCGGTTCCCGCGGCGCGTCACCGTGACTTCCGCGTACTCGACCGGCAGCGCGCCGGAGTCATTGTTGATGGTGAGCGAGACCTCGCCCATGCCCATGGCACGGCGCACCTCGCTGCCGCCGAAGATGACATCGTCCATCTTGCCGCTGCGCAGGCTCTTGTAGCCCATCTCGCCGAGCGCCCAGCGGATGGCGTCGAAGACGTTGCTCTTCCCGCTGCCGTTCGGCCCGACGATCGCCGTGATGCCGGGGGTGAACTCCAGCTCGGTCCGATCGGCGAACGTCTTGAACCCGTGCAGCTCCAGGCGCTTCAGATACACGACTCGTACACCTCGACGATGCGATCCGTCATCACGTCCAGCCCAAAGGGACGCGCGGCCTCACGGGCGGCACGGCCCATCGCCCGCCGGAGAGTCGGATCGTCCAGCAAGGCCATACCCCGCGCGGCGAGTGCTTCGACGTCGGGGGCGACGAGGAACCCGCTCGTCCCATCCTGCACGGCCT
>Ga0154869_1130_pt2 | contig 15455 bp, 17 predicted proteins | sample Rifle2008BG19ft_FD_105841 | JGI IMG/M metagenome (GOLD analysis project Ga0154869, IMG submission 105841) | Armatimonadetes bacterium RBG_19FT_COMBO_69_19 | reverse complement strand
GGGAGGCGCAGGGGCAGATCCGGGGCGGGCGGTTCGTCGCCGGGCTCACGGGGGAGCAGTTCGCGATGCCCGAGGCGGTGGAGACGCTCCGCGCGGTCCGGCGGACACCCGAAGATCCGGCCGCCGTGGTGATCGCCTCGGCCGATCCGCTGAACCTGGTCGGGGTCATCCTGCCCGGAGCCAGGGTCCCCGTGGCGTCGGGGCAGGCGATCGCCTTCAAGAACGGCGTGCCAACCGACGTCGCGCCCCTTGGAGCCCTGCTGAGCCGGCTGCGGAACGAGCGGGAACGAGGGGGCCGGCGGCCCTAGCGGCCCCAGACGATCGTGCAGGCCGCGTAGGTGAAGCCGCCCCCGAAGGCGGCGAGGACGATGCGGTCGCCGTCCTTGATGCGGCCGGCCTGCACGGCTTCCCACAGGGCGAGCGGCACGCTGGCCGCCGACGTATTGCCGTACTCCTCGATGTTCACCACGAACTTCTCGAGCGGGACCTTGAGCTGATCCCGCATCGACTCAATGATGCGCAGGTTGGCCTGGTGGGGGACGAACAGATCCACGTCCTCGAGCCGCCACCCGGCCCTCTCCACCGTTTTGCGGATGAGGTCGGGCACGGCCCTCACAGCCAGCTTGAACACGGCCTGGCCGTCCATGTATGCGCGGTGCAGCTTGCGTTCGATCGCCTCGTTGGTGATGGGCATCCGCGACCCGCCCGCCGTGACCTTGAGGACGTCCCCCGCCGACCCGTCCGCCCCGACCATGCCGCTCTGGATGCCCCGGCCATCCGTGGCGGGTCCCAGGACCGCGGCACCGGCGCCGTCGCCGATGAGGACGCAGGTCCGCCGGTCTTCCCAGTCGATCAGCCGGCTGAGCGTCTCCGCGCCGATCACGAGCACCCGGCGGACTACGCCGGCCTGTATCATCTGTCCCGCGGTGATCAGCCCGTAGACGAAGCTCGAGCAGGCCGCGAGGAGGTCGAAGGCGCCGGAGCGCTTCGCCCCGATCCGCTCCTGCACCAGGCAGGCCGTGGCTGGGAAGAACATGTCGGGCGTGGCCGTGCCGACGATGATGAGGTCGAGATCTTCCGCGGATACCTTCGCGTCGGCGAGGGCCCGCTCGGCGGCCACGATGGCCAGGTCTGACGTGCTCTCGTCGGGGCCGGCCAGGTGCCGCCGCTTGATGCCCGTGCGGGCGGTGATCCACTCGTCGGTGGTGTCGACCATGCGGGCGAGGTCGTCGTTGGTGAGGATGCGCGTGGGGATGCAGACGCCGAGGCCCTGGATCGCCGCGCGCACGGGGGCGAAAGTCATCGCCATCAGGTTCTCCGGATGCCGGAGGGTTCCTGGCGGGTGTCTTGCTTCAGATGTTGCGGTCGATCCAGGCGAGGATCCGGCGTCCGACCAGCGCTACGAGCGCCCCGGCGAGCAGCCAGGTCAGGGCGAGACGCCGGGCGCCGGTGTTCTTCGCCTTCCCGGCCGGCCGGAACAGCTCGCTGGCGGACGGATAGAGATCCTGCGCGGAGACCTTTTCGGTCACCATCATGAGCTCCCACCTTAATTGGGAAGCAAGAAATGGGCCAGAGCGGTGAGTTTCTTTTCCCGGATCTCTGGGCTACTTAGCGCGGAACACTACGGCGGAGCCCCGGCCGGCGGCCGAAACCCGCTTTTCCTCGGCCAGGAGGTCGAGGTGGCCGATGACCTCCGAGAGGGCGAGCATCATGTTGATCTCGTCGAGGTCCTGGTACAGTTCCTGGGCCAGCGCCACCAGCGTCTTGGGCTCGCGGCCCAGGTGGCGGTAGATCTCCTCCTTGCGGTGCTCGTGGTGGCCGATCAGCTCCCGGATCCGGGCCCCCGGGTTCCCCATGGTCCCGCCGTGGCCCGGGTGGGCCACCTCGCAGTTCAGCAGCAGAACCCGCCGCAGCGAGTGCAGGTACTGGGGCAGGGTGGCGATCCGCCGGCCCTCCTGGGTGAATTCCACGACCGGATTCGGGCTGACCTCGGCCAGCAGGAGGTCCCCGGCGATGAGGACGCCGTCCAGGTGGAACAGGCAGATGTGACCCAGGGAATGGCCCGGGCAGTGCAGGACGCGCAGCCGATCGTCGTCCATGGCCACGGTGTCGCCGTCCTGGAGGGGATGGAACTCCGTGATCGGGTCGAACAGATGCCGCATCGCCCGCATCCGCTCCCTGAAGCTGACCAGGAATGTCTCGGGCAATCCCGCCAGGATGAAGTGGCGGTGCAGATGCTCGATCACCCAGCGGTCCCCCGCAAACTTCGGCCCGTCCGCCGAATGGGCGAAGATCTGCGCCCCCGAGTGTTCGCGCACCCACATCGCGTTCCCGAAGTGGTCGGAGTGGCCGTGGGTGAGGATGATCCGCCGGATGTCGGCGAGGCTTGCGCCGGCTCGGGCCAGGCCATCTTCCAGGGCCGTCTGGGCGTCAGGGGTCTTCGGCCCCGTGTCGACGAGAGTGAGCGGTTCGCCCTCGAGCAGGTATGCGTTGACCGGTCCGACCGCGAACGGGGTGGGTAGTTCGATCCGGTGGGCCCGCATGCTGCTCAGAGCCGTTCGATCACCGTCGCCGTGGCCATGCCCCAGCCGATGCAGACGACCTGGAGGCCGAAGCGGCCGCCCTGCCGTTCCAGCTCGTGGAGCAGCGTCGTGGCCAGGCGGGCGCCGGAGGCGCCCACTGGATGGCCCAGCGCGATGGCGCCGCCGTTGGGGTTCACCCGGGCCATGTCCGGCTCGAGCTCGGAGGCCCAGGCCAGCACCACCGGAGCGAAGGCTTCGCTGATCTCGATCACGTCGATGGCGTCCAGAGCCAGCCCGGCGCGGTCCAGGGCCTTGTGCGTGGCGGGAGCCACGCCGGTAAACATGATCACCGGATCGCTCCCCACCACGACGCGGGCGACGATGCGGGCGCGGGGGGTGAGCCCCAGGCTATATGCGCGGTCGGCGCTCATCAGCAGGAGCGCCGCGGCTCCGTCGCTGATCTGCGAGGAGTTGCCGGCGGTGATCACGCCGTCGGGGGCGAAAGCGGGCTGCAGCGCAGCGAGCTTTTCCACCGACGTGTCACGGCGGATGCCCTCGTCCTCCCCGACCGATGCCCCGGCCTTCCCCTCGAGGGGGAGGATCTCGCGGCGGAAGCGGCCTTCATCCGTCGCCCGTGCCGCCCGCCGGTGGGAGTCGACGCTGTACCGGTCGCACTCCTCGCGCGTCAGCCCGTAGCGCTTCACCAGCATCTCGGCGGCCACCCCCTGATGGACCAGGTGGTAGCGCTCCATCAGGCGTGGGTTCCATTCACCATAGTCGCTGCCGAGCGGCACCCGGCTCATGCTCTCCACGCCGCAGGCGACAACCACGTCGGCATCGCCGCTGCGGATGGCCTGCGAGGCGAAGTGGATCGCCTGGTGGCTGCTGCCGCACTGACGGTTGACGGAGGTGGCGGCGACCTCAACGGGAAAGCCGGCGAGCAGCGTCGCGGTGCGGGCCACGTTCGCGCCCTGGTCGCCGACCTGCGTAACGCAGCCTGCGATGACGTCCTCCACGAACCCGGGCTCGATCCCGGCCCGCCGGACGACCTCCTGCAGGACGGTAGCCAGGAGGTCATCCGCGCGGATCTCGCAGAGCGCCCCGTTGCGCCGGCCGATCGGCGTCCGCACGGCCTCGATGATGACGACCTCTCTCACAGCGCCAGCAGCCCTCCGTCGATCGCAAAGACCTGCCCCGTGATGTAGCTCGCCGCTTCCGAAGCCAGGAACACGGCGGCGCCCTTGACCTCACCTGCTCGTCCGATGCGGCCCATGGGGATCATGGCCGTGAGGTGTTGGCCGGCCCGTTCAATGACCTTCTCCGACATCCGCGTGGGGAACCAGCCCGGCGCGATCGCGTTCACCGTGATGCCGTGGCGCCCCCACTTCACGGCGAGGTCCTTGGTCAGCGCGATGATCGCCCCCTTGCTCGCGCTGTAGCCGACCGCGTCGAGCACCTCGGGCGGCTGGCCGGAGAGCCCGGCGAGGGAGGCCACGTTGATGATGCGCCCGAACCGGCGGCTGATCATCCCGCGTCCCACGGCCTGGCACATCAGGAACGTGCCCGTGGCGTTGGCCTCCATGACCTCGTGCCACTTCTGAAGCGGCATCTCCTCCGCGGGCGCGCCCCACGACCTGCCGGCCGCATTGACCAGGATGTCAATGCGGCCAAAGGCCCCGGTGACCTCCTCCACTACGCGGAAGACGTCGCGGCTGTCCGAGACATCGCCGGTGGCGGCCAGGCAGTCGATGTCGCTCCCCCGCAGGCTGCGCGCTGCCTCGTCGAGCCATTCGCGCCGCCGCGCCGTGATGGCCACGCGCGCGCCGGCCTGACCCAAGCCTTCAGCGATCTCGAGGCCGAGACCCCGCGAGCCGCCGGTGATGAGCGCAGTGCGACCCTTGAGGGAGAAGAGGTCCGCCGGGGACGACATGCGGGGATGCCGTTCTACAGGGGAGAGGGGTTACCTTCCCCTCGGCGTACTGGTACTCCACCATGGCCATCCTCCAGGAGCCGCGCATCGCCGCCGCGGACACGCTGCCCGCGGTGTTCTTCGCTCAAGCGGCGCGCCTGGGGAACCGCGTGGCCCTCCGGCGCAAGGAGTTCGGCATCTGGCGGCGGATCACGTGGGCGGATTACGCGCGGAGCGTCCGCTGGGTGGCGCATGCTTTGATGGCGATAGGACTGCAGCCGGGGGAGCGCGTCGGGATCCTAGGCGAGAACCGCCCCGAGTGGCTGTACAGCGATCTCGGCATCCAGTGCGCCGGTGCCGTCTCGGTCGGGATCTACGCGACGAGCAGCCCCGAACAGGTCCGCTACATCCTCGAGCACTCGGAGGCGCGGCTCGTCGTCGTCGAAGGCGAGGAGCAGCTCGACAAGTTGCTGGAGGTGCGGGGAAGTCTCCCGCACCTCCAGTGGATTATTGTCATGGACCCCGAAGGACTGCGGATGTTCTCGGACCCTACGGTCACGATGTTCGGCGAGTTCCTGGCCCTGGGCGAGCGGCACGAGCGGTCCCACCCGAACGCCGTGCAGGAGGCCCTGGCCGGGCTGCGTCCGGACGATCTCGCGTTGCTCATCTACACTTCCGGCACCACGGGGCCGCCGAAGGGCGCGATGCTCACCCACCACAACATCATGTGGGAGGTGCGCACCGCCTGCGAAGGCTGCATCCCCGCCCGCGAAGGCGACGAGCTCCTCTCCTACCTCCCGCTCGCCCATATCGCCGAGCGCTCGTTCTCCATCACGATCCCGGTGTACCGCGGGTGTACGGTGAACTTCGCCGAGAACCTCGACACCGTCCCGCAGAACCTGCGCGAGGTGCGGCCGACGGTGGTCTTCGGCGTCCCCCGGATCTGGGAGAAGCTGTACTCCGGCATCGTGCTGGGGATGAAGGAGGCCGACCGGGCCAAGCAGCTGGCCTTCGGGCTGGCGCTGCGCGTAGGGCGGGCGTATGCGTCGGTCAAACTGCGGAAGGGCCGGCCAGGGCCGGCCCTTCGACTGGTTTACGCGCTCGCGCATCGCGCCGTGCTCGCTCCGCTGCGGAACCGGATCGGTCTGGACCGCTCGCGCGTCGCGCTGTCGGCGGCGGCCCCGATCTCTCCGGATGTCCTGCGCTTCTTCTGGAGCCTGGGGGTGGAGATCCGCGAGATCTACGGGCAAACGGAAGGATCGGGTCTGACCACCTCGCATCCGCCCGGGGATGTGACACTCGGCACGGTCGGCAAGCCCATCGGGGGGATCGAGGTCCGGATCGCGGACGACGGCGAGATCTGTGTGGCCGGCCCCGGCGTCTTCCAGGGCTACTTCAAGGATCCCGAGCTCACCGCGCAGACCATCGTCGAGGGGTGGCTGCACACCGGCGACGTGGGGGAGTTCGACGCCGACGGCAACCTGAAGATCACCGACCGCAAGAAGGACATCTTCATCAACGCCTACGGGAAGAACATCGCCCCGCAGTTCATCGAGAACAAACTGAAGTCCAGCCCCTTCGTCAACGACGCCGTGGTGTTCGGCGACGGGCGGAAATACCTCGTGGCCCTCATCGTCATCGACGAGGATACCGTGGGCAAGTGGGCCCAGGAGCGCCGCGTGCCGTTCACGACCTACACCGACCTCACGCAGAGCCCCGAGGTGCGCAAGCTCCTGGCGGCCGAGGTCGACGCGGTGAACAAGACGCTGTCCTCGCCGGAGCACGTGAAGAAGTTCGCCCTCCTGCCCAAGCGGCTGTACCACGAGGACGGCGAGGTCACCCCGACCATGAAGGTCAAGCGGAAGGCAATCATGGAGAAGTTTGGCGACCTCATCGCTGCCCTGTACCGGGACTGATGCCCTACCGCCATACCCAGATCGGTTACGTTACCCTCGGAGCGTTCGCGTTCTGCGTCGCCGCCATCGCCTGGGCCGCCGCGCCCGACGGGTACACGGCGGGCGAGCTCCTCGTCCTGGCGCTGGTCGCCGGCGTGGGCCTGTTCTTCTCGAGCCTGACCGTCGAGATCGCTCTCGACCGCATGCGCGTGTGGTTCGGTCCCGGCTGGATCCGCCGGACGGTTCCGCTTCGGGAGATCGAATCCGCCGCGGCGGTCCGGGTCCCCTGGTACGTGGGCTGGGGCATGCGCTGGTGGGGCTACTGGCTGTACAACGTGTCGGGACACCGGGCGGTGGTCCTGCGGCTCCGCGGTGGGCGGCGATTCGGGATCGGCACCGACGAGCCCGAGGTCCTGCTGGTCGCGCTTCGCGGCGCCGGCGTCACAGGTGAGGGGAGGAGGTAAACGATGCCGACGTTCAAGGCGCAGACGATCGCCGATGGGCGTATCGTGGAGCGCACCGGGAAATCCATGGCCGCGTGGATGCGGCTGCTCGACCGCTGGGGCGCGAAGAAGAAGGGCCACACGGCCACGGCGCGGTACCTCGAGCGAGACGTCGGGCTCGAGGGATGGTGGGCGCAGGCCGTGACGATTCAGTACGAGTACGGGCGAGGACTGCGCAGGCCGCTCGTGGTGCCGGCGGCGCTGCGCCGGGCGCTCGGGACCTCGTCGAAGGCCAAGGCGGCGTTCGAGCGGCTGTCACTCTCGCACCGGCGGGAGTACATCCAGTGGATCACCGAGGCGAAGCGTCCCGAAACGAAGGCGAAGCGGGTCGACGAGACCGTCAGGCGGCTGGCCGGCGGCGCCGCACGTTGAGATGTGAGCGCTACGCCCAGCGCCGGCGGACCTTGTAGCGCTTCCAGCCTTTGATCGAGGGCTCCCGGGTCACCCCCAGGTAGAGCTCCTGGACGTTGGGGTTCTCCGCCAGATCCGCGGCGGAGCCTTCCAACACCAGCCGGCCGCTTTCCAACACATACCCGTAGTGCGCGATCGACAATGCCATGCGCGCGTTCTGCTCGACGAGCAGGATAGCGGTGCCGTCGCGGTTCACGCCGGCAATGGTGCGGAAGATCTCCCGCACCAGCAGGGGTGCCAGCCCGAGCGACGGCTCATCCAGCATGAGCAGCCTCGGGCGCAGCAGCAGGGCCCGCCCGATGGCCAGCATCTGTTGTTCGCCGCCCGAGAGCGTCCCGGCCAGTTGCCGGCTGCGCTCCCGTAGTACCGGGAAGAGGGTGTGGACGTGCCCGACGTCCGCCCGTATCTCAGGACCCCGCCGCCGGTAGGCGCCGAGCGCCAGGTTCTCCTCGACCGTGAGCTCGGGGAAGATACCGCGGCCCTCGATGACGTAGCCGATCCCGAGCGCGGCGATGTCCTCCGGGTCCATCCCGCTGAGGCGCCGTCCGGCGAACTCGACGGTGCCTTTCTCGGGCTGGTCGGGGATGAGGCCCATGATGGTCCGCAGCAGCGTCGTCTTTCCCGCGCCGTTGCTTCCCAGGAGCGTCACGATCTGGCCCGGGGGGACCTCGAGCGACACGCCGCGGAGCACCGTCAGCCGCCCGTAGTAAGCGGTCTCGACATTGTGCACCCGCAGCAGGGCGTCAGCCATTGGTCCCGTCCGGCTCGCCCAAGTAGGCGCGGATGACCTCGGGGTTCGCCTGGACCTCGGCGGCGTTCCCCTGCGCGATCTTCACGCCGTGATCCAGCACCGCGATCCAATCCGAGATGCCCATCACGAGCTTGAGGTCGTGCTCCACGAGGATCACCGTGATCTCCATCTCCTCGCGGATGTCCTTGATGCGGAACACGAGATCCGCCTTCTCCTCAGCGGTCATCCCCGATGACGGCTCGTCAAGGAGCAGGAGCTTCGGGCCGGTGGCCAGCGCCCGCCCCAACTCGACCAGCCGCTGCCGGCCGAGGGGCAGATCTCCCACCCGCCGGTCCCGGGCCTCCTGGAGGTCGAGGAAGTCGAGGATCTGCTCCGCCCGCGCACGGTGTGTGACCTCTTCACGCCGCCATCGGGGGAGCCCGAGCGCGGCCGCGAGGAGGCCGGAGCGGAAGTGCAAGTGGCGGCCGAGGAGCAGATTCTCCAGCGTCGTCATCCGCAGGAACAACTCGACGTTCTGAAACGTCCGCGCGATCCCGAGGCGCGCGATACGATCGGGCTTCGCCGCCGCGAGGCTGCGCCCGGCGAAGACGATGCGGCCACGGTCGGGACGGTACAGGCCGGTGATGCAGTTGAACAGCGTGGTCTTCCCCGCGCCGTTCGGGCCAATCACCGAGATGAGCGCCCCGGTAGGGACCTGCAGGGAGACGTCGTCCAGGGCGACGATGCCGCCGAAGGCGATGGAGACGTCTTGAACTGAGAGGAGGGGTGCGGAGGGGAGCGCCGCCACGTCGTCGGGGAGTGGAGCGGGATCGAGCACGTCAGTCCGGAGGGGTGAGGACCATGCTCACCCCTCCGGGATCCCTACTCAGAACCCGACCGGGTACTCGATCCAGTCGGTGAGCTTCTTGTACTGCCGGTTCTCAGACTTGATGATGTAGATCCGGTTCAGCCCCTGATGGCGGTCGGGGCCAAAGGTGATCCCGCGGATCACCTCACCGTTCCAGTTCCGCATCGACTCGAGGGCGCGGACGACACTGTCACGCGTCACGTTCGGACCCGCGCGGCGGATGGCCTCGACGAAGGGCTCGAGGAACGACACCCCGGCCAGGGCGTTGAACGGGCTCTGGCGCAGCTGCGGGTTGATCTTCAGCAGCGTGTCCAGCATCGCGTCCACCTTCGGGTCCGTGCCGGGCACGGGGAAGTAGGCCGTCAGGATGACCCCGTTCCAGGCGTCGCCGGCCAACTGGAACATCACCGGGTCGGCCAGGGTGAAGCTCGCGAACAGCTTCGGCGAGAATCCGATCTTCGCCATCTCGCGCACGATCAGCGCGCCTTGTGTCGGGGTGGCGTAGAGCATGACGGCGTCGGCCCCCGACTGGCGGAGCTTCACCGCCTGTCCGCTGAGATCGCGGTCGGTGACCTCGTACGGCACGGCGGTGGCGAGCTTGATCTTCGTGTCGGCGATGCCGCGCTTGATGCCCAGCAGCCCCTTCTGCCCGTACAGGTCGTTCTGGTAGAAGACGGCCACGGATTTCACGCCTTCGTTCTTGGCCGCGTAGGTCGTCAGGATGCGGCCTTCATCCACGTAGCCCGGGTAGCCCACGAAGAGGTACTTCTTGTTCTTGAACCCGGCCCACATGTTCGCGTCCGCGGTGGGCGTCATCCAGAGGACCTGATTCTCGATGATGTAGTCGCGGACGGCGAAGGCGTTCGCCGAGCCGATCAAGCTGACGATGGCGAAGACGCGCTCGCGCTCGACCAGTTCGCGGACGTTGGCCACGGCGCGGGTGGGCAGATAGCCGTCGTCGCGCAGCACGAGCCGGATCTTCCGGCCGTTGATGCCGCCGGCGTCGTTGATCCACTTCAGGTAGGCGTCCATGCCGCCCCCGACGCCCTGGCCCCAGAAGGCGGCCGGACCGGACAGCGGCTGAGAGCTCCCGATGACGATCTCGGTGTCGGTGATCCCGCGCTCCTGGCTCACGCCGACGCTCACCGTGGCGACGAGCACGAGCACGGCCACGAGCACCCCCATCCGGGTTGCCGTTCTCATTCCCTCACCCCTCTGCGGATTTCGGAATGTACCGTCTAGTTACACACGGCGCTTGTACTCCCTGCCCAGCAGTCCTTCCGGGCGGATGACCAGGACCGCGATGATGATCAGGAAGGCCAGGGTGGTTTTGAACTTCACGGACACGTACGCGCCGAACAGGGCTTCCACCACTCCCAGCAGCAGCCCCCCCACCGCCGCGCCCGGCATGCTGTCGATCCCTCCGAGCACGGCCGCGGCGAAGCCCTTCAGGAACGGGTCGAGCATCATGTAGGGGTCGAGCAACGTGACCGGGGCGAGGAGGATCCCGGCGGCCGCGCCCAGGGCCGATGCCAGCCCCCAGGTCAGGGCGAAGATCCGGCGGACGGGGATGCCGAGGACCTGGGCGGCCACCATGTCCTGCGAGACCGCCCGCATCGCCAGCCCCACCCGCGTGCGCTGGACCAGCACGTAGAGGCCGGCCATCAGGACCAGCCCGACGGCGAAACTCCCCAGACTGATCTGGCTGATGACGACCTCTCCGAGGCGGTAGACCTTCGTGTCGGAAAGGGGGAAGGGCATCGTCTTCGTGTCGGTCCCCCAGAACACGGCGGTCGCCCCCTGCAGGATGAGGGCCAGGCCGAGGGTGATGACGATCTTGCCGAGCAGCGTCGCCTCCTTCGCCGGCCGGATGACCAGGAAGAAGAAGGCCGCCCCCACCAGCGCGGTGGCGAGGAGGCTGCCGGCCGAGGCCGCGGCGAACGGCCAGTGCGCTGTGCTGATCAGGGCGAAGGCGATGAACGTGCCGAACGTGGCGAGATCCCCGTGGGCGAAGTTCAGGATGCGGGAGGTACGGTACAGCAGCACGATGCCCAGCGCCACGAGCGCGTAGAGGCTGCCGACGGCGAGCCCCCCGACGACGTACTGGGCTAGAAGGGCCATGTCTTGAACCAGAGCTTGATCCGCAGCCACCGCCCGTATAGCCCCCACGGCTCCACGGCCATAACGAAGACGATCGTCGCCCCGTAGACCAGCGGGAGGAATTGCTTCAGGCCGGCCAGCTGCTGCGGGAGGATCGTGAGCAGGGCGGCGCCGAGGACCGAGCCGGGGATCGTGCCCAGCCCGCCGACCACGATCATGCTGAGGTAGTAGACAGACTCGAACAGCGTGAACATCTGCGGCTCGAGGAAGCCCAGCAGATAGGCGAGCATCGCCCCGCCCAGGCCGGCGTAAAACGCGCTCACCGCGAAGGCGAGGGTCTTGTAGATGGTGAGGTTGACACCCGTCACCTCCGCGGCGATGTCGCTGTCCCGGATGGCGACGAACGCGCGGCCGATGTGCGAGCGTACCAGGTTGAAGGCGACCCAGACCCCCGCCGCGGCGATGGCCGCGAACAGGTAGTAGATGTGGTGATCGCGCAGGCGTGTCCCGGCGATGGCCAGCTTGGGCAGAAACAGCCCGCTCCGCCCGCCGGACAGCGCCTCCCAGTTGGTGAGTACTTGGTTCACGGCGATGCCGAATCCGAGGGTGGCGATCGTGAGGTAAGGCCCGGTCAGGCGCAGCGCGGGGATCCCCACCAGAAAGCCGAAGAGCGCTGCGACCAGCCCGCCCCCGGCCATCGCCGCGGGCCACGGGAGGTGCAGTCGGGCGGCCAGGATCCCGGCCGCGTAGGCGCCGACCGCGACGAAGCCGGCATGGCCGAGCGAGATCTGCCCCGTATATCCCACGAGGAGGTTGAGCCCGACGGCGATGACGATGTGGGCGGCGATGAGCGACGCGGTATAGAGGAAGTATCCCGGCGCCAGGACCGGCAGCAGCGCGAGCAGGGCGATGAGAGCCAGGAGGGCCGTCCAGCCGAGCGCCCCGCGGACGAGGTAGAGGTCTTCCTCGTAGCGCTGGCGGAGTTCCACGCCTCGCCGAGTTCTCTCCCTCGAGAAGGCTTCCCTGCGTTCGCTGCGGCCGTTTTCCACGGCATGGTCGGTATGGTATGATGAACGCGCGTTTTTCTGCGCTGGTTCAGGCCTCTGGGGGCCTTCCACCAGGGGCTTGATCTTCGTCGGAAGGGACGGGGACGATTGTGATCGTCAATAACCTCAAAGTCCTGGTCGGCGGCGTGCAGCTGCGCGACGGCGTGGTGACGATGACCGACGTGCTCGGACGCATCCTCACCCGCGCCGGGCTGCACGTGCTCGCGATGGAACGCGGCTACGCCTCGACGATCTACGGCGCCCATCAGTACGACCCCATGCTGATCACGGCCGCCGCGCCGACCTCCTGGGGCGACCGCGAGGTCGACATCCTGATCGCGCTCGACTACGACAGCAACCCCGATGCGAACCTGCAGCCGAACCGCGACACCGTCCTGCGCCACGGCACGGAGCTCAAGCCCGGCGGGGTCCTCATCTACGACAGCAGCACCGGCGAGATCGACACCGCCGAGCTGGAACACCGCGGCGTCAAGGTCTTCCCGATCGCCGCTCGGGACATCGCCCGCGACGAGCTGAAGAAGGACGTCGTCAAGAACATCGTCATGGTCGGCGCGCTGTTCCGGCTGCTGGACTTCGACCCGAAGGGCACCTACTTCCGAGGGCTGATCGAGGAGCGGTTCCTGAGCAAGGGGCAGGAGATCGTCGACATGAACATCCAGGCGGCGCAGCGGGGCTCGCAGGCCGTCGAGGCCATCCTCAAGGACAAGGGCTGGGCCGACGCCGGGTACCGCCTCGAGCCCCGCCCGATCACAGAGCCGTTCCTCCTCATCAGCGGCAACGAGGCGCTGTCCGTCGGCGCGATCAAGGCCGGCTGCCGCTTCTACGCCGGCTATCCGATCACACCGGCCTCGGCCATCCTCGAGTTCATGGAAGAGCACCTCCCGGCCTACGGCGGGCGCGCCCTGCAGGGACAGAACGAGCGCGAGTCCATCCGCGCCGCGATCGGCGCCGCGCTGACCGGCGTGCGCAGCATGGTGGGGACCTCGGGCCCGGGGCTCTCCCTGAAGGTCGAGGAGTTCGGCGTGTCGGGGATGACCGAGACGCCGGTGGTCATCATCGACACGCAGCGCGCCGGGCCGAGCACGGGGATGCCCACGAAGAGCGAGCAGGGCGATCTGTGGCTGTCGGTCTTCGGCGGCCACGGAGAGATCCCGCGCATCGTCCTCGCCCCCGCCACGCAGGAAGAGTGCTACACGATGATGATGGAAGCGCACGAGCTGGCGGACAAGTACCAGTGCCCCGTGTTCTTCCTGACGGACCTGAACCTCTCCGAGGGCCGCAAGGCCATCCCGGAATCGTTCTTCCTGAAGCAACCGGCCGCGATCGACCGCTCGACGCTGGTCCGCGAGGACGACCTGCGGCGGGACGGCGCCTACCGGCGCTACGTGGTGACCGACAGCGGCATCTCCCCCCGGCTCGTGCCGGGCACGCCCGGGGCCATCTTCAAGATCACGGGCTCAGAGCACGATGAGCGCGGCTTCGTGAGCACCGATCCCCTCATCCGCAAGGCCCAGGTGGAGAAGCGCATCCGCAAGATGCAGACGTACCTCAAGGCGGACGGCCGCTCACCCTACGTCGCCGGGAAGCCCGACGGCAAGCCCGTGCTCGTCGGGTGGGGCAGCAGCCGGCCCGTCATCCTCGATGCACAGCACCGCCTCCGGGAGCGCGGCATCGAGGTGGCGGTGGCCCACTTCACGCACCTGTGGCCCTTCCACACCGAGGCCGCGAAGCCGCTGCTGGAGAAGGCGTCCACCGTCATCGCCGTGGAGCAGAACTTCAGCGGCCAGTTCGCGGATGTCATTCAGTCCCGCTGTCTGGTCCCGGTCCGGCGCATCGTCAAGTACAACGGTCTGCCACTGTACCCGGCGGAAATCGTCGAGGGGGTCGAGGCGATCCTCCACGGCGGCGTGCCGATAGTGCGGATCACGGACGGACCCGTGCCGGTGAAAGTCTCAGAAGGCGACTAGCGAGGCATCGAGCGCGATGGCAGACACGAAGGCACAGAAGCTCTCGGCGAAAGTCTGGGACGAGAACGCCACGCCCCGGCACCGCATCCAGTGGTGCCCCGGGTGCGGAGACTTCGGCGTCCTGGCCGCGGTGAAGATGGCCCTGACCAAGATGGAGATCACGCCGTACCAGGTACTGCTGGTCGGCGGGATCGGCTGCTCGGGGCAGATCCGCAACTACCTCAACGGGAACGCGTTCCACGGCAGCCACGGCGGCCCGCTGGCCTACGCCTTGGGCGCCAAGATGGCGAATCCCGACCTGAAGGTCATCTCGATGGCCGGCGACGGCGACACGTTCGCGATCGGCGTCGAGAACTTCGTGCACGTCTGCCGGCGCGACCCGGCGATCATGCACGTCATCATGGACAACGGGGTCTACGGTCTGACCAAGGGGCAGAACTCGCCGACCCACGGCCGCGGGATGGATCTCAAGGACTTTTCCGAGGAGTCCCCGCCGCCGTTCTCGCCGCTGCGCCTGGCCCTCACCGCCGGCGCCACCTTCGTGGCGCAGTCGTTCTCCGGCGACCCGAAGCACGCGGCGGAGATCTACGTCCAGGGGCTGCAGCACAAGGGCTTCGCCATGGTGAATGACTTCTCGCCCTGCGTGACGTACAACAAGTTCAACACCTACGACTGGTACCGTGAGCACGTCGAGGAGATCCCGGGCGACCACAACCCCGAGGACATCAACGGCGCGTGGGACCTGCTGAACGATTTCGACCGCCGGGGGCGGCTGCCGCTCGGCATCATCTACCGCCACCCGCGAAACAAGAAGACGTTCAAGCGCGCGCCGATGTGGCCACAGGAGCTGCAGGACGCCGACATCAAGCCACTGCTGCGCGAGTTCGTGTAGGCCCCGCGCGCGCTCTTGCGTCACAGGCCCTTCCGACCCAGACGGTGAATGCCTCTCCCTCGAGGGAGGTGATGGCTGTGGATATCGGCACGATCCTGCTGGCGATCTGGCTCATACTCACCGGACTGACCGCGTTCGTGCGGCTGAGCTTCCCCAATCGGGACCGCGTGATGGCGGTCATCGCGCTGCTCGCCGGGATCTTCCTGCTCATCAGGCGCTGAGCGCATGCTGCGCACACCGCAGGCGTACCGGCAGGGACTGCGGGACGGCCGCGAGGTCTATTACCGGGGGCAGCGCGTCGAGGACGTCACGACCCACGCGGCGCTGGGTCGGGGCGCGAACCACTCCGCACTGGACTTCCACCTCGCGGAGGATCCCACCCACCGGGCGTTGATGGTCGCCGATGAGGGTGAGGGGGCGCCGTTCAGCCGCTACTTCCACATCCCCCGGACGAACGAGGACCTCCGCAGGCGCAACGAGCTCATCGAAACGGTGACGCGGCTCGGCAACACCTTCGTCCCGCTCGTGAAGGAGATCGGCACCGACGCCCTCTTCGCGCTGCTGATCGTCGCCGGGCAGGTCGACCGAGCC
>Ga0154869_1032_pt1 | contig 15538 bp, 14 predicted proteins | sample Rifle2008BG19ft_FD_105841 | JGI IMG/M metagenome (GOLD analysis project Ga0154869, IMG submission 105841) | Armatimonadetes bacterium RBG_19FT_COMBO_69_19 | reverse complement strand
GAGGCGTCACGGCCTCAATCACAGATACTATCTTGTTACCCAGATACTAGCACGTCACGGCGGGTTGTCAACTCGGTCCGGACCGAGTGAGGCCTTGCGCGTCGTCGCCCGGTCGATGCGTCCGAGGCGGACGGTGAAACCGAGGCCGGGTGCGGTGGGGACGGAGATGGTCCCGTCGGCATTGAGCGTCACCGGTGGATCGATCAGGTCCTCGTGGAAGTAGCGGTCGCTCGCGGAGAGGTCGGCCGGCAGGGTGAAGTTGGACAGCGAGGCCAGCGCCAGGTTCGCGGCGCGGCCGATGCCGGTCTCGAGCAGCCCGCCGCACCAGACCGGGACGCCGGAGCGCTGGCACAGGTCGTGGGTGGCGATCCCGGCAGTCAGGCCGCTGAGGCGCGCGGCCTTGATGTTGATGATCCGGCAGGACCCGAGTTCGAGCGCCTTGCGCGCATCGTCGGGCGTGACGATCGATTCGTCGAGACAGATCGGCGTCCGCAGCTGCGCCTGGAGGCGGGCATGGTCCACGATGTCGTCTTCGCCCAGCGGCTGCTCGATCAGGAGCAGGGCATAATCGTCGAGGTCGCGGAGCACCGGTGCCTGGTCGAGGGTGTAGGCGGAGTTGGCATCTACTTGTAGCCGGACCTTGCCAAAGGTCCGGCGGATGGCCTGGACGACCGCGACATCCCACCCCGGCTTGATCTTCACCTTGATCCGCCGATAGCCGCGGTTCAGAAACTCCTCGATCCGCCGTAATAGGGTGCCAATCTCCATCTCGATTCCCAGGCTCACACCCACGTCGACCCGGTCGCGGGTCCCCCCGAGCGCGCGGGCCAGGCTGATCCGGTTCGCCTGAGCGTAAAGATCCCACAGGGCAGCCTCCACGCCGGCCTTGGCCATATGGTGGCGGCGGATCCGGCGGACCAGCGGGGGGAAGTCACGAGGGTGGGGGAGATCCCGGCCCAGGACCGCGGGGAGGATAAAGTCCTCCAGGACGTGCCAGGCGGTCCCGACCGTTTCCTCATTATATAGGGGGGCCGCGGCGGCCGGGGCCTCCCCCCAGCCCTCCAGGCCGTCCGCGAACAGCCGGACCAGGACGCACGTCTTCGTCTCTTCCCGCCCGAAGCTCGTCTCGAAGGGGAAGACGAGGGGAAGCTCGATGACCCGGAGTTCCGCGTGTTCGATCTTCATTCGCGTGCTCCGCTCACGTTCTTCCGAAGGACATAGGCTCCCTGCACGAAGTCGATGGCTTCGTACCCTTCCGCAAACGCGCGCTGGAACGCCTCACGGGTGCGCAGGCGCCACGCCTGCGCACGACTCGGCTCCGCGCGACGGATCGCATCGAAGTCAGCCGGAATGTCCAGGCGTAGCGCGTCGACGCCATCGTCGCGGGGTGGGGGCATCTCGCCGCACATCAGCGCGTCGACGCGCTGACTCCGCAGCGACCAGTCCACCTCGAGGCGATCGCTGTCCACGCCGCGGTTCAGCTCGTCCGGCATCTCCCCGTAGTAGTGGACGTAGTAGCGGGACGCGCGCGCGCCGAGCTTGTGCAGGTTGAAGCGGGCGTTCGCCGCGAGCAGCGGATCGTACGTCCACACCATCCAGTCGAGCCCGCGGGCGAGGGCCGCCTCGCGCTGCGCGCGCTTCAGCTTGAAGCCCACGTCGCGGCCGCGCCAGCGCTCGGCGACGCCGGTCATGTGAGAGTAGAAGAGCGTGCGGCCGTCGCGCAGCCCGACGAAGCCGTAACAGAATCCCACGAGCGTCCCCGCATCGTCGACCGCGCCGAGGACGACCCCGCCCGCGGAGCCCGCCGCGAGGAGATGATGGGTGGGCACCACGTCGAGGTCGGGCATCCCCCACACCTCACGCTGCAGCGTTTCGACCGCGCGGAGGTCCGCGAGCGCGGTGAGCGGACGGATCACGACGTCATCCATCGATCGGCCTCGAAAATTTTTTTCCAGCGCAGCAGGAAATGTCCGCGTCGATGTCGCATGCAATTGCACAACGCACGTCTAACGTCCTTCGACGTGTGGTACGGTGCACCCGAAAGGCGCACCGGCGCGCTGAGTTCCGGGGTGGAACTCCCCGGTGCGCGATTACGAGCGCGGAAGCGCGAAGGGGGGACTTCGAAGTGGCGAAGAAGAAGGCGGCCAAGAAGAAGAAGAAGTAAGAACCCGCAGGTTACGCGGCGATGGCCATCACGGCCGTCGCCGCGTTTCGTTTTTCTGGAACATCGCGCTCCGCAGCGCCTCGAGCCTGCCGCTGAGCGCCACCGGCGAGGGCGGCACGGCGTGCAGGTCGGTGAACGACGCGGGCAACGCGCCGAGCGCGGCCCGGCACCGTGCGCGCATCTGCTCCAGCGACTCGGCCGCGATGGAGCGCCCATGCTCCATCACCTTGACAAGCAGCGGGGCGTGCCCGGGCGGCGCCGTCTCGTCGGCGAGCGCGATGACGTCGCGCGGCCCGAGCTCCGTCGGCCGCCGCCAGACCTGCTTGCGCCCGGGCAGCGTCGCCTTACCGGTGGACAGCTTGATCTTCGGCCCCTGCCGATCTTCCACGATCTTGTAGACGCCGCCCATCGTCGGCGCGTCTTCGGACGTGCCGAGCGCGGTGCCGACCCCGAAGGCGTCCGCTTCCGCCCCCGCGCCGAGGGCCTCCTCGATGCGGTACTCGTCCAGGTCGCCGCTCAGCAGGATCTGCACGTCAACCAGGCCGGCCTCGCGGAAGATGGCCCGCACCTCGCGGCTGAGCGCGGCCAGGTCGCCGCTGTCGATGCGCCGGGTGCGCAGGCGCCACGCCTGCGCACGACTCGGCTCCGCGCGACGGATCGCATCGAAGTCAGCCGGAATGTCCAGGCGTAGCGCGTCGACGCCATCGTCGCGGGGTGGGGGCATCTCGCCGCACATCAGCGCGTCGACGCGCTGACTCCGCAGCGACCAGTCCACCTCGAGGCGATCGCTGTCCACGCCGCGGTTCAGCTCGTCCGGCATCTCCCCGTAGTAGTGGACGTAGTAGCGGGACGCGCGCGCGCCGAGCTTGTGCAGGTTGAAGCGGGCGTTCGCCGCGAGCAGCGGATCGTACGTCCACACCATCCAGTCGAGCCCGCGGGCGAGGGCCGCCTCGCGCTGCGCGCGTTTCAGCTTGAAGCCCACCTCACGGCCGCGCCAGTGCTCGGCGACGCCGGCCATGTGAGAGTAGAAGAGCGTGCGGCCGTCGCGCAGCCCAACGAAGCCGTAACAGAATCCCACGAGCGTTCCCGCATCGTCGACCGCGCCGAGGACGACCCCGCCCGCGGAGCCCGCCGCGAGGAGATGATGGGTGGGTACCACGTCGAGGTCGGGCATCCCCCACACCTCACGCTGCAGCGTTTCGACCGCGCGGAGGTCCGCGAGCGCGGTGAGCGGACGGATCACGACGTCATCCATCGATCGGCCTCGAAAATTTTTTTCCAGCGCAGCAGGAAATGTCCGCGTCGATGTCGCATGCAATTGCACAACGCACGTCTAACGTCCTTCGACGTGTGGTACGGTGCACCCGAAAGGCGCACCGGCGCGCTGAGTTCCGGGGTGGAACTCCCCGGTGCGCGATTACGAGCGCGGAAGCGCGAAGGGGGGACTTCGAAGTGGCGAAGAAGAAGGCGGCCAAGAAGAAGAAGAAGTAAGAACCCGCAGGTTACGCGGCGATGGCCATCACGGCCGTCGCCGCGTTTCGTTTTTCTGGAACATCGCGCTCCGCAGCGCCTCGAGCCTGCCGCTGAGCGCCACCGGCGAGGGCGGCACGGCGTGCAGGTCGGTGAACGACGCGGGCAACGCGCCGAGCGCGGCCCGGCACCGTGCGCGCATCTGCTCCAGCGACTCGGCCGCGATGGAGCGCCCATGCTCCATCACCTTGACAAGCAGCGGGGCGTGCCCGGGCGGCGCCGTCTCGTCGGCGAGCGCGATGACGTCGCGCGGCCCGAGATCCGTCGGCCGCCGCCAGACCTGCTTGCGCCCGGGCAGCGTCGCCTTACCGGTGGACAGCTTGATCTTCGGCCCCTGCCGATCTTCCACGATCTTGTAGACGCCGCCCATCGTCGGCGCGTCTTCGGACGTGCCGAGCGCGGTGCCGACCCCGAAGGCGTCCGCTTCCGCCCCCGCGCCGAGGGCCTCCTCGATGCGGTACTCGTCCAGGTCGCCGCTCAGCAGGATCTGCACGTCAACCAGGCCGGCCTCGCGGAAGATGGCCCGCACCTCGCGGCTGAGCGCGGCCAGGTCGCCGCTGTCGATGCGCACCCCGCGCAGCCGCTCCCCGCGCGCGGCCATCTCGCGGCCGACGGTGACCGCGTTCCGGGCGCCCTGGAGCGTGTCGTACGTGTCGATGAGCAGGATGGCGTTGTGCGGGAAGTCCCGGGCGAAGGCCCGAAACGCGCTCAGTTCGTCCGGGAACGACATCACGTAGGAGTGCGCCATGGTCCCGTAGACCGGGAGCCCGTACTCCATGCCCGCCAGGACGTTGCTGGTCCCTGCGCAGCCCGCGATGTAGGCGGCGCGGGCGGCCTTCAGCGCGGCGTCTGCGGCGTGGTCCCGCCGGGGGGAGAAGTCGACGACGCTGCGCTCCCGGGCGGCCAGGACGACCCGCGCGGCCTTGCTGGCCACCATGACCTGGTAATTCACGGCGTTGAGCAGGAACGTCTCGACGAGCTGAGCCTCGATGCGCGGCGCGATGATCTCCAAGACGGGTTCGGGCGGGAAGAAGACCTCGCCCTCCGGGATCGCCCACACCTCGCCGCTGAACCGGAAGTGGCGCAGATAGGCGAGGAAGTCGTCGCTGAAGAGGCGCAGCCCGCGCAGGTAGGCGATCTGCTCGTCGTCCACCCGGAGCTGCTCCAGGTAGTACAGTGCCGCTTCCAGACCGGCGCTGACCAGGAACGACCGGCGCGGCGGCAGGGACCGCACGAACAGGTCGAAGGTCGCCCTCTGGTTCATTCCCTCGCGCAGGTAGCTGTCCGCCATGACCAGCTCGTACAGGTCCACGAGCAGCCCCATGTTGCCGGGCGTGACGAAACCGAACGAGGGATAGGTCATCTCACAGCCACCGCAGCCGCCGGAACGCGGCGAGCATCGCCGCCGCAATCACGATCATCAACGCCAGCACGGTGGGGACGCCATACCGCCACTCGAAGGGCGGGAACGTCCGCGTGAAGTTCATCCCGTAGAAACCCGTGATCACGGCTAGCGCTCCCACCGTCGCGGTGATCACGGTGAGGACTTTCATCACCTCGTTGAGGCGGTTACTGATCACAGACAGGTAGACCTCCACCGCGCCGGTGAGCAGATCGCGGTGGGTGTCGATCATGTCCGTGATCCGCAGCAGGTGGTCATAGACGTCGCGGAAGTAGACGAGGGTCTCCGGGCGGACCAGGGCCACGTCGCGGCGCATCAGGACGTTGAAGATGTCGCGCAGCGGCGCGGCCACGTGGCGCATGTGGAGCAGCGACCGCCTCAGGGTGATGAGGTGGTCGAGGGCCTGCGGCGTGGGCCGGCGGAAGAGCTGATCCTCCGTGCGGTCGAGGGCCTGGTCGATCCGGTCGATGACCGGGAAGTAGGTGTCGACCGCGGTGTCCACGACCGTGTAGAGGATGAAGTCGGTGTGCGGGCGCAGGGCCGGGGCGGCCTTCTCCAGCCGGGAGCGCGCCTCCTCGATCGCGGCCACGGGGTGCGGATGCACGGTGACGACGTACCGGGGGCCGAAGAAGAGGTCGATCTCCTGCAGGGCCACGGTCTGGCGCTGGGGCCCGGGCGGGCGCAGCGCGTGCAGCGTCATGAAGAAGTACCCCGCGTACTCCTCGAGCTTCGGCCGCTGGGCCTGTTTCTGCGTGTCCTCGATGGCGAGGTGGTGGAAGGCGAACACCTCCCGCATCACCCGGACGTCCTCGTCCGCAGGGCCGGTGATATCCACCCAGAGCACGCCGTCGGGGCGGGCCAGCAGCTCGGCGAGCGGCTGTGCCGGGTCCTCCGTCACACGGTCCTGGGTGTAGAGGGAGACTTTCATGCCCGCCCTCCCGCGCCGGCGGCCGCGAGAGCGGCGACCTCCTGCTCGACCTCAGCCGGGAGCACGTGGATGCCCGGGGGGAATTCCTCGTGGCGGCGGACCATGAAGGCGATCCCCGACAGCATGAGTGCGGTGGTCAGGTCGAAGGCGTCATACGGATCCCCGAAGCCGGCCGCGAGGTTCAGCATTGCCCCGCCCGCAAGCAGGTAGAGCCGCCGGCCGCGCACCGTGAACTCCTCGAGCGCGCGCCGGAGCGAGGTGTGGGGGAAGGCGCGCAGCGCGGCGACGTCGATCTCGCCGTTCGAGTGGCCGGCGTTGGCGAGGATGCAGCCGTCCGGCAGCAGATCGAGCTCGCCGGGACCGATCACGCCGTCCCGTCCGGTCGCGGTGACGACCACCTCGGCCTGGCGCAGTGCCTCGGGCAGCGCCACGACGTCCACGCCGAGGTGCCGCGCGTGCAGCTGGCGGACCGGGTTCAGGTCGCTGACTATCACCCGGGCGCCCAGGGTCCGCGCGTGTTCGGCGATGCCCTGGCCGACGAGCCCATAGCCTACGACGGCGACGCGGCGGTTGAACAGCGTCAACTGCGTCACGCTCATGAAGGTGTGCCAGACCATGAGGCCGACCAGGTACCGGTTGTGCAGACCCTGTTTGATCGTCACCGCATCCCAGTTGAATACCGGGATGGGGAGGCTCAGCCGCGCCAGGCGGGCGATGCCGGTGCCGGTGGCCTCCATGGACGCGCACAGCGGCGGGATGCGGTGCGGGTGCTGCTCGACGACCACGCTCGTGAAGTCCCCCCCAATCTCGCTGATGAACTCGCATCCGGCTCCTGCCGCCCAGGCCATCGCTGTGCCGCGTTCGGCCTCCGTCATCCCCGCCCAGGCGTAGACCTCCGCCCCGGCCTCACTCATGAAGGCGGCCACCTCGTCCCGGGTCGTGTGCGGGTTGCAGCCGAGCACGAGCGTACGCGCGCCCGACCGGAGCAGGGCCTCCACCACGGGGACCATCTTCAGATCCAGGTGGATGCAGAGCGCGATGACCCGGCCGCGGAGGTCGGCGCCCAGCCGGGTTGCGGCCACCGCCGTCAGCGGGATGTGCCGGCGCAGCCACGGCAGGTCCGCCGCGGCGACCGCCGCACGCGAGGGGTCCTTGATGCGCGACATGGGAATGGACGATGGGTGTCCGCAAGGTTGTTCGCGTGGAGAAGTCGCACTCCTGCCGTATCATTGAGGCAGGAGCGCATCCGTGGCGGTCCACAACGATCATCATCTGGAGGTGATTCATGTCAATTGACGTTGGTCAGCGTGTCCCGGACGTCGCTCTGGTGAGCTCGGAACGGAAGCCGGCGAAGCTCTCCGAGTACCTCGGCAAGCCCACCGTGCTCCTGTTCTTCCCCGGCGCCTTCACCGGCGTCTGTACCAAGGAGGCCTGTGCCGTCCGCGACTCGATGGCCCGCTTCACCGGGCTGCAGGGGCAGGTGCTCGGCATCAGCGTGGACAGCCCGTTCGCCCAAAAGGCCTTCGCCGACGCGAACCGGCTCAACTTCACCTTCCTCAGCGACTTCAACCGCCACGCGGTCAAGGCGTTCGGCATCGAAGATCCCAACTTCGCCGGCGGCACCCTCCCCGGGGTGGCCAAGCGGTCGGTCTTCGTGCTCGACCGCACCGGCACGGTCCGCTACCGCTGGGTCTCGGACAATCCCGGCGTCGAGCCCAACTACGACGAGGTCGCCGAGGCGGTCAAGAAGGTCTCATGAAGTCACCGCGTCGGCCTCGATCTCGACCAGCATCTCCGGCATGATCAGCGCACGCACTTCGACCATCGAGGTGGCCGGGCGGATGCGCGCGAAGACCTCGCCGTGCGCCCGGCCGATCGCCTCCCACCGGGCGATGTCGGTCACGTAGATCCGGGTGCGCACGACGTCGTCGAGCATGGCCCCGGCCTGCTGCAGGGCACGGGCGATGTTCGCGAGGGCCTGTTTCGTCTGCGCGTAAGCGTCGCCCACGCCGACGATCTCCCCCCGCTCGTTGGTCGCGGTGGTCCCCGAGACGAAGACCTGATGCCCCACGCGCACGGCCCGGGAGTACCCGACGATGGGCTCCCACTTCGTGCCGGTCGAGATGTTCAACCGTTCCATAGGCCACCGTTCCCCCGTTCTTCGCCCGCGGTTTTGGTCAGCCCGGACACCCGCACTCCGACGAGCCTCACCGCTCGGTCCAGCGCAAAACGGTCAAGGAGGCCGACCGCGGTCTCGCGGATGCGCGCGCCCTCATCGATCGCCTCGGGCAGGGTCAGCGCCCGGGTGTGCGTCTTGAAGTCGTGGTAGCGAATTTTCACCGTCACGGTCCGGCCCCGGTAACCGTCCCGCTGCAGGTCCCCGCCGACCTCCGCGGCAAGCGCGGTGATCGTGTCGATGAGGACCTCCCGCTTCCGGGTGTCGTACTGGTACGTCGTCTCGCGGCTCATCGATTTCGGTTCCCACTCCGTGACGATCGGGCTGTCATCCTGACCCCGGCAGATCCGGTACAGATACGCGCCGTGGTGGTCCCCGAGCAGCGCCCGCAGCGCTGCGAGGGGGACGGTGCACAGCTCTCCGACCGTGTGCACGCGGACCACATCCTGGAGTCTGGCTGCGGTCTTCGGCCCGATCCCCCACAGCACCGTGACCGGCAGCTCCCGCAGCATCTCGGCGGCGCGCTCTTCGGGGATGTGGGTGACCGCGTTGGGCTTGCGCAGCCCCGAGGCGATCTTCGCCAGCAGCTTGTTGGGGCCAATGCCGATCGAGGCCGTGAGCCCGGTGTCTGTGTGGATACGGCCGCGTATCTCTTCCGCCAGGGCGAGGGGATCCGCGGCGGCGTCCGTGACCTCGAGGAAGGCCTCATCCACCGACACCGGCTCGACCAGCGGCGTGTACTCGCGCAGGATGGCCATGATGCGGTGCGAGTACTCCCCGTAGGTGGGGAAATCCACCGGCAGGAAGACCGCCTGCGGGCACTTCTTGTACGCGGTCCGCAGCGGCATCGCGGAATGGATGCCGTAAGCGCGGGCCTCGTAGGATGCGGTGCTCACGACGCCGCGGCGGTGCGGGTTGCCGTCGCCGCCGACCACGACCGGCTTTCCGCGCAGCTCCGGCCGCCGCAACTGCTCAACCGCGGCGAAGAAGGCGTCGACGTCGACGTGCAGGATCGTGCGCCCCATCACCGGGCGCGCCTTCGCCCCGCGACCGCGAATACCTGCGCATGGGCGAGCGCAGGGCTCCCCTCGATGTTCGTATCCAGCACCCGCGCATCCGCCGAACGCCGCGCCGCTTCGAACATGGCGGGGGGCCACGCGAAGAGATCGCGGGCGGTGCGGGCGGGAGCCGCACCCACCGTGCGCAGGTAGCGCTGCAGGAGAGCCGCCGCGGCGTCCGTACTGCTGATCCGCTCCGCCGCCCGCACGACTTCGGGGAGCCAGCGGTCGAACGTGTCCCAGATGTAGGCGAAGCTGCCGCTCTCCTGCTCGGCGACCTTGGCGATCAGGCAGCGTTCCTGCAGCGCCCGCAGCGCCCGGTGGAACGGGGCGGCGCGGTCGGCGTGCAGCACGAACTGCCGGCGCAACGTCCACGTCGAGCAGCGCCCGTGTTCCCGCACGTATTCGTACAGCTCCTTGGCGAGCCGGCCCAGCCGCCCTTCGTGATAAGCCTGGAGGTAGTCGTCCGCCTCCCCGACGTTGCCGGTTAGGGCAAAGAAGTGGGGCAGGTAGGCGAGCGACACGAAGGTCGGCTTGCGCCGGAGGAGCCGGCCGTAGAAGAGCCTGCGTTCGGTGGCCAGCTCGTCTTTCCACTGCCAGGTCCAGCTCCACATCCGGTTGACGCTGCGCGTGTCGAGGACGTCGAAGAGCGCCGGGAGATCGCCGGGGCCGGGGGTGAAGGCGTAGCAGAAACCCAGCGCGTTAACGAAGCGCAGCGCCTGCGCCTTCGTGCGCACACGGTGTGCTCCGACGAGCGCACGCCGGTAGCGCGTCACGCCGGCCCAGGTGAGGGTGCCCACACTCCTCAGTCTTCTTCAACGAGGAAGAATGCTTCCTTCGGCGTCGTCCTTTGGAATGATGTGGCTGCTACAAGGGGAAGGTTTCCGTAAAGGAGAATGCACGGGAGAATGCAGACACTGCGGAATGCGACGCTGGAGAACGGCCTGCAGGTCCTGCTCCTCGAATCCCGCCCCGCCCCCGTGGCCACCTTCTGGGTCTGGTATCGCGTGGGCAGCCGCAACGAGCGCCCGGGGATCACCGGCATCTCGCACTGGGTCGAGCACCTGCTCTTCAAGGGGACGCCCACGCACCCGAAAGGGACGCTCACCCGCTACATCGACCGGCTGGGCGGGCGGTGGAACGCCTTCACCTGGAAGGACTACACCGCGTACCACGAGGTCATGCCGGCCGAGCACCTCGCCGTGGCCGTCGAGCTGGAAGCCGACCGGATGGCCAACACGATCTTCGACTCGGGGGAGATCGAGAGCGAGCGCACGGTGATCATCTCAGAGCGGGAAGGCAGCGAGAACTTCCCCTCCTACCTGTTGCGCGAAGAGGTGGACGCGGCCGCGCACAAGATCCACCCCTACCGGATCCCGGTCATCGGCTGGAAGGACGATCTGCGCGCGATCACGCGGGACGATCTATACCACCACTACCGGACGTACTACCATCCGAACAACGCTATCGCGGTGGCGGTGGGCGCCTTCGACGCGGACCGCACGCTCGAACTCATCCGCACGGCCTTCTCGCCGATCCCGCCGGGGCCGGCCGTTCCTGCGGTCCGGGGTCGGGAGCCGGCCCAGGAAGGGGAGCGCCGGCTGACGTTGCAGCGTCCGGGCGGCGCCACCGCCTATCTTCACCTCGCCTATCACGTTCCCGAGGCATCGCATCCGGATCTCGCCGCCCTGCTGGTCATCGACGGTCTGCTCTCCGGGTTCAAGAGCATCGTGCCGTTCGATGCGGCCGGTGGCGGCCGTAGCTCCCGTCTGTACCGAGCGCTCGTCGAGACCCAGCTGGCCAGCGACGTGACGACGTCCCTCATCCCCGCCGTGGATCCGACCCTCTTTCGTGTCGTGGCCACCGCTCGAGCGGGAGGCGATGTCCGGGCGATCGAGGAGCGCACGCTGGCCGAGCTGGAGCGTCTGGCGCGAGAGCCTGTGGGCGCGGCCGAGTTGGCGAAGGTGAAGAAGCAGGCCAAAGCCCAGTTCATCTTCGCCCAGGACGGCGTGTACCGCACGGCGCTGGCCCTCGGCGCCTTCGCCGCGGTTGACGGTGTCGAGGCGTTTCCCATGCTCCTGGAGCGCATCGATCGGGTCACCGCCGCCGACGTCTCGGCCGCCGCGGCGCGCTACTTTGCCGCGCGCAACCGCACGGTGGGCTGGTACCTGCCCGAGCCCGGGGGTTCCGCGTCCCCCGCGATCCATGCCGCCCATCATCCCGGGACGTTCCACTACACGCCGGATGCGCAGAAGGAAGGCGCCCGGCCGGGGGCGCCCGAGGTCGCCGTGACGCCCGAGACGGTGACGAGGAGCGAGCTGCACAACGGCCTGCTTGTGCTGGCGCACGAGCAGCCGACCACGGGCATGGTCGCCGTGCACGGCTACGTGAAAGCCGGAGCGATGTTCGACGGGGCGCGCCCCGGCCTCGCCCGCTTCACCGCCGCCCTGCTGCAGCGCGGCACGAAGACGCGGTCCTCCCAGGAGATCGCGGAAACGCTCGAGGGGATGGGGGCCAGCCTCGCCGTCTTCTCCAACATGGAGGTCGTCGCGCTCGCGCTTCGCGTCCTGCGGGAAGATGCCCGGGAGGCGATGGCCATCGTGGGAGATCTCCTGATGCAGCCCACATTCCCGGCGGAGGAGGTGGAGAAGGTTCGCGGCGAGCTGTTGACGGGGTTGCGCATCGGGGCGCAGGACACCCGGGTGGTCGCCGAGCGCGCCTGGCGTCGCCTGATGTACCCGACGGGGCATCCCTACGCGCAGATGGTGGATGGAGAGGAGGCGGTGGTTGAAGGTCTCGGCCGTGACGATCTGGTTCGATTTCACGCGGAGCACTACCGGCCCGAAGCGTCGATCCTCGCCGCGGTCGGCGACCTCCCTCCGGGTGAGGTGCTGGATGTGACCGCCCAGGTCTTCGCGAGCTGGAGGCGCCAGGGTGCGTGGGCGCTGCCGCATCTGCCTCCCGTCCTCCAACCGACCTCCCCCCGCCGCGGGGAGGCGCGCCTCGGCGGGAAGATCCAGTCCGACATCGTGCTCGGGGTGCCCGGGCTTTCGCGAACGGATCCGGCGTACTATGACGTGATGATCGCCAACCTCATCCTGGGCCAGATTGGGATGATGGGGCGCCTCGGGGACAGCGTCCGCGAGCGGCAGGGGATGGCGTACTACGCCTACAGCGACATCCGCGCAGGCCTCCTGGCCGGTCCCTGGTGGGTCCGCGCCGGGGTGAACCCGCAGAATGAGACGCGGGCCATCGAGAGCATCCTCGAGGAGGTTCGCACCTTCCAGGAGACCGGTCCGACCGATGAGGAACTGGGCGATGCGCGCAACTTCCTGATCGGCTCGCTCGCCCTGCGCCTGGAAACCAACGGCGGCATTGCCCAGACGCTGGCGGACATGGAGCTGTTCGGTCTCGGGCTCGATTACCTGGTGCGGTTCCCCGGCATCATCCGTGCGCTGACCCGCGACGGCATCATCGGTGGAGCGCGACGCTTTTCGCTGAATGCCTATTCGGTCGCGGTGGCCGGGCCGCCGCCCGCACCGTGACAGACCACGCTGCCGGCGCGATCGCGATCATCGGCGGGACGGGCCATCTCGGCCTGGGACTGGCCAGGCGGCTCGGCCGGTCGGGCGCGCGGGTGCTCATCGGGTCGCGAGACGCGTCGCGCGCCCATGTCGTCGCAGCGAGCGCAGGTCTCGATGCGGCCGCGGCGCGGGCCAACCCCGACGCGGCGCACGAAGCTGACGTCGTCTTCCTCACGGTGCCCTTCGAGGGACATGAAGCGATGCTCCGGGCGCTCGGCCCGCTCCTGGAAGGGAAGATCGTGGTAGATACGACCGTCTCGTACGATCGTCAGGCCCGAGCAGTCGTGCTCGTCGACGGCATGTCCGCCGCGGAGCGGGCTCATCGCCTCGCTCCCGGCGCACGGGTGGTCTCAGGATTCCATACCATCAGCTCGGAGATGTTGGCCGATTTGGAACGCCCGCTCCACGGCGACGTATTGCTCTGCGGCGATGATGCCGACGCCAAGAACCGCGTCGGCACCATCGTCCGCGACATCGGCCTGCGGCCCGTGGATGCGGGGGCGCTTGTGCAGTCCCGCCTCCTCGAGCAGCTGGCGGGGCTGCTGCTCGGACTGAACCGCCGCTATAAGAAGAAGGATCTCGGCATCGCGATCGTGGGGCTCGATTGAGGGGCATCTGAACATGCGGAGCCTGACGGCGTGGGTGCCGGCCGGATGTCCGGACATCAGGCCCGGTGCGGACCTCGCCTCCACCGTCCTCGAGGTGTGCCGGTCCAATGCCCTGGAGCTCGCGCGCGGCGACGTCCTAGTCCTCGCCCAGAAAGTCGTGAGCAAGGCGGAGGGCGCGGTCGTCCATCTCGCGGAGATCATCGCCGGGCCCCGCGCGGAGCAACTCGCGGTTGAAGCCGAGAAGGACCCGCGGCTGTGCCAGGTCATCCTCGATGAGTCCGCGCGCATCCTGCGCGTTCGGCCGGGCTTGATCATCGCCGAGCACCGGCTCGGTTTCATCTGTGCGAACGCGGGCGTGGATTTCAGCAACGTCGGACTGGGCAGCGAGTGGGTCTGCGTGCTGCCCAAGGACCCGGATGGCAGCGCCGTCCGCATCCGGCGGGCGATCGCGCAGGCGGTCGGCGCCGACGTGGCCGTGATCATCAACGACACGCACGGGCGCCCCTGGCGCGAGGGGGCGGTAGGCGTGGCGATCGGCGTGGCCGGGCTCGAGCCCATCTACAGCTACATCGGGCGTGAGGACCTGTACGGGTATGTGCTGCATTCTTCCATCGAAAGCGTGGCGGACGAGCTCGCCGCGACGGCCAGTCTGCTGCAGGGGCAGGCCGCGGAGGGCACCCCGCTCGTCGTGATCCGGGGAGCGCGCTTTCTGCCCGGCGCCGGACGGACGAAGCTGCTGCGGGAGCCGGACAAGGACATGTTCAGGTGAGGACGCGATGAAGATCAGAAGCGTGCAGTGCCGCATGCTGGCCGGGACGCTCTCGAAGCCCATCCAGTTCGGGATCGGGGCCTTTCCGACGTTCTCCGCCACGCTCGTCTACGTCGCCACGGACGACGGGATCACCGGCGTGGGTGAATGCATCGTGCGTAAGGCGCCGCAGGTGACGAAGACGGTCGTCGAGCAGCTGCTCTCGCCGGTGCTGGTCGGGCGCGACCCCCACGACGTCGAGGGGCTGTGGGACGAGATGTTCCAGCAGCTGCGGGGGTGGGGGCACTACCGCGGCTTCGTGTTCGAGGCGATCAGCGGCATCGACACCGCGCTGTGGGACATCCTGGGCAAGGCCGCGGGACAGCCCGTCTCCAAGATGCTGGGCGGCGCGGGCCGCCCGCGCGTCCCCTGCTACAGCTCCTCCGTGTACTTCGACGAGATCCCGAAGATGGTCGCCGAGGCGCAGCAGCAGATCGCGCTGGGGCACACGGCGATCAAGGTGAAGATCGGCCGCGCCCGGGCGCTCGGCGGCCGGCGGACGGACGTGGCCTCGGTGAAGGCGATCCGCGAGGCGGTGGGCCCCGGCGTGGACATCATGCTCGACGTCAACAGCGCCTACGACGCCGCCACGGCGATCAAGGTCTGCCGGCAGCTCGAAGACGACGACATCACCTGGATCGAAGAACCGGTCCCCCCTGACGACCTGGACGGCTATCAGCGCGTGCGGGAGGGGCAGGGCATCCCGGTGGCGGCGGGGGAGAGCGAGTTTGGCGTCTTCGGGTTCCGCGAACTGATCCGCCGCCGCGCGATCGACATCGTGCAGCCGGATGTTGCGCGCGTCGGTGGGTTTTCCGGCGCGCGCCGCGTTGGAGCTCTCGTGCACGCCTTCAACCTCCGCTACGCCCCGCACACCGGGTTCTCCGCGGGGATCGCCCATCTCGCTTCGCTGCACGTTGCCGCGAGCGTCCCCAACCTCATGACGTACGAGTACTTCTTCGCGCCCAACCCGCTGCGCGATCTCTTCACCGAGCCCTTCCCGGCGCCGGTGGAGGGGTTCATCGACGTCCCGCACCGGCCGGGGCTGGGGCTGGAGCTGGATGAGCGGATCGTGCGGAAGTTTGAGGTAACATAAAGACAGGATCGCTCGCCGCTGGCGCGGCTCGCGATGACATATGCCTGCGAACCTCACGCCCGATTTCATGGCCGCCGACAAGAAGTTCAAGGCGGCCACCACGCCTCAGGAGCGTCTCTCAGCGCTGGAAGAGATGCTCGCCACCATCCCCAAGCACAAGGGGACGGAGAAGATGCAGGCCGACATC
>Ga0154869_1064_pt9 | contig 15569 bp, 16 predicted proteins | sample Rifle2008BG19ft_FD_105841 | JGI IMG/M metagenome (GOLD analysis project Ga0154869, IMG submission 105841) | Armatimonadetes bacterium RBG_19FT_COMBO_69_19 | reverse complement strand
CGCATCGTCGTCCCGGAGTTCCCGGCATCAAGTACGCGGGCCGGCTCAGACAGCCGGCCTGCGGCTCCGTGGATCACGACACGCCCCTGATCGTCCTCGATGCGCACGCCGAGGTCCCGGAGGCAGTCCAGCGTCCGCAGGCAGTCATCCGCCCGGAGGAAGTTGCGGACCGTGGTGACGCCCGAGGCCAGCGCACCGATGATCGCCGCACGGTGCGAGATGGATTTATCTCCGGGGAGGCGACAGCGCCCCCTCAGCTGCGCGGCGGGGGTGATGGTGATGTCCATCGCTTGGCTAAGGCCGGCGCTCCCTGAGGTCGGGGCGGAGCGAGGTCGCCCCGCGAAGGTAGACGTGGACGATCTCTTCCTGCGAGCGCGGCGTGTTCCACAGCATGAGGATGCGCACGCACCGCGGCACCGCCCGCGGCGCGGGCACGGCCATCTCCGTCGCGGAGAGCAGCGGCACCAGGGTCCAGTTGAGGCGGCGCGCCGCTTCGGCCGGAAAGGCGGCGGTCAGATCGGCGGTGGCGGTGAAGATGATCGAGGCGATCTCGTCCGACTCGACGCCGTTCGCGTCGGCCATCTGCTGCAGCAGCTCCGCCGTGGCCTTGAGGATGGCCTCCTCCTGATCGGCGTCGCAGGTCGTCGCCCCGCGGATCCCCCGGATGTGCATGGCGCTATCGCGCCTCGCTGCGGATCAGGTCGATCGCCGCGCGCAGGCCGAGCACGAAGCTATTCGCACCGAAGCCGAAGATCATCCCCCGGCAGGCCGGGGCGAGCGCCAGCGTGGCGCGGAACTCTCCGCGGGCGAGGACGTTGGTCATGTGCACTTCGATCACGGGGATCCGGATCGCCGCTACGGCGTCGCGCAGGGCGTAGCTGTAGTGGGACAGCGCACCGGCGTTGAGCACGACGGCCTGGACGGTCTTGCGCGCGGCCTGCAGGCGATCGATGATCGCCCCTTCGCTGTTGGACTGGAAGACCTCGAGCTCGACGCCCTCCCGCGCGGCGACCTCGCGCAGGCGGGCGTTGATGTCCTCCATGGTGTCGCGGCCGTAGACCTGCGGCTCGCGCTCACCGAGCAGGTTGAGGTTGGGCCCGTAAACGACGAGCACCCTGGCCACCGAGCACCTCCGCGAGCAGTCCGTCCGGCACTTCCTGTTCGCGCCGCACGGTACCGATGCCTACCAGCATCGGCCAGCGCAGCACGCCGTCTCTCCCTTTCTTGTCGAGGGCCAGGGCGCGCCAGACCGCGGCGCGGCTGACCGCGCCGAGCTTCACAGGGAGCCCCGCCCGGGCGAGGAGCGCGTTCTGCCGCTCGACCGTGGCCGCCCCGGTGAGCCCCAGGCGCTGGGCCAGGCGGGCCTCGAGCGCCATGCCGATGGCCACGGCCTCGCCGTGGGTGAGGCGGTGGAAGCCGGCCGCCGCCTCCACCGCATGCCCGATGGTGTGGCCGTAGTTCAGGATCTGGCGTTCCGCGCGCTCGGCCTCGTCCACTTCCACCACGCGCGCCTTGAACGCGGCGCATCGCGTGATGACCTGCACGAGCGCGGCGGTGTCGCGGCGCAGGACGGCGGCGAGGTTCTCCTCGATGAACTCGAAGAGGTCGGCATCGCCGATCACGCCGGTCTTGATCGCCTCGGCCAGGCCGCTGCGCAGCTCGCGATCCGGGAGCGTCTGCAGCATGCGCACATCGGCGAACACCGCGGCGGGCTGGAAGAAGGCGCCGACGAGGTTCTTCACGGCGGCGTGGTTCACGCCGGTCTTCCCGCCGATGCTACTGTCCACCATCGCCAGCAGTGTGGTCGGCACGTGGACGAGGCGGATGCCGCGCATGTACGTGGCGGCGACGAAGCCGCCCAGGTCGCCGATGACGCCCCCGCCCAACGCGATGAGCGTGCTGTGGCGATCCAGCTTGGCCCGCGCCAGGCGGCTGAAGAGCGCGCCGGCAACGGGGAGGCTCTTCGACTGCTCGCCCGCCGGAACTTCGAGCACGGTCACGTCGAAGCCGTGGCCCTTGAGCACGGGCAGCAGCGCGCCGGCGGCGCGCAGGATAGCACGGTGCGTCAGCAGGGCCACGCGCCGGCCTGCCCGCATCGCCACCAGGTCGGGGCCCAGCAGGGGCAGGATACCCTCGCCCACGTACACCGGATACTCCCGGCCGTCGAGCCGCACCGGGAGGGTCTGCCTGGCGCGCCGCCCCAGGAATTCCATCACGGCGTCGGCCACCCGTTCCGGGGTTGCCACCGAGACGTCGATCATCAGGTCGGCGTCGCGGTAGAGCGGCCGGCGCTGATCGAGCAGCCGGACGATGTTGCCCCGCACGTCCCCGCGCAGCAGCGGCCGCCGCTCGCCGTCGGTGAGGCGCTTGAGCAGAAGGTCGGGAGGTGCGGTCAGGGACACTACCCAGCCGTGTTCGCGCAGAGCGCGCATGTTCTCCGGCCGCAGCACGGCGCCCCCGCCGGTGGCGATCACGGCATCGCGCCTCCCGGCGACGTCGGCGATGATCCGTGCCTCCACCTCACGGAAGTGCTCCTCGCCGCGGCGCGCAAAGATCTGCGGGATGGTCGCTCGCTCCTTGATCTCGACCCGACGGTCGGTATCGATGAAAGTCCAGCCTAGCCGCCGCGCGAGGATCTGCCCGGCCGCGCTCTTGCCCGTGCCCATGAACCCGATGAGGACGATGTTCTTCACATCTCCCGCACCCGAGCGCTGTAGGCGTCGTACGCGGCACGGATGTCCGCCATGGAGTCGCCGCCGAACTTCTCCAGGAACGCATCGGCGAGCACGACGGCGACCATCGCCTCGCCGACCACGCCCGCCGCCGGCACGGCACACACGTCGCTGCGCACCACGGCACCTTTCACCGGCTCCTTGGACTGGAGATCCACCGAGCGCAGGGGCGTCATGAGCGTGGAGAGCGGCTTCATCGCGCCGCGCACGACCAACGCCGCGCCGGTCGTTACGCCGCCCTCGGTGCCGCCCGAGCGATTCGTCTCGCGATAGAAGCCCCGGTCGCGGTCGTAGAGGATCTCGTCGTGGGCGCGGGAGCCGGGCGTGCGGGCGATCTCGAATCCGGGACCGACCTCAACGCCCTTCACGGCGTGGATGGACATCACCGCCTGGGCCAGCCGGCCGTCGAGCTTGCGGTCCCAGTGCACGTAGCTCCCCAGGCCCGGCGGCACGCCGAGCGCCACCACCTCGAAGACCCCGCCGAGGGTATCGCCATCCTTCTTCGCCTGCTCGATCGCCTCGCGCATGCGCGCTTCCGCCTCGGGGTCGACGCAGCGCAGTTCCGAGGCCTCGGCGAGCTCGGGGATCTCGTCCCAGCCCTCCGGCCGGCGAGCGATGGCGATCCCGCCGACCTCGATCACGTGGCTGAAGACGCGAACGCCGAACTCGGCCAGGAAGATGCGGCACACCGCGCCGACCGCCACGCGCGCCGCCGTCTCCCGGGCACTCGCGCGCTCGAGGGTCCGCCGCACGTCTTTAAAGCCGTACTTCATCGCGCCGGCGAGGTCGGCGTGCCCCGGCCGCGGGCGCGTCAGGGGAGGTTCCTCGGTCCGCACGTCGCGGTTCTCGATGCGCAGGGCGAGTGGGCCGCCGATCGTCTCCCCGTTCATGAGCCCCGAGACGATCTCGACGCGATCCGGCTCGAGCTTCATGCGCGCGCTGCGGCCGTACCCGAGTTGACCGCGCAGCATCTGGGGGGCGAGGTCGTCCTCGCTGAGGCGCAGCCCGGCCGGGACGCCCTCGACCACGGCCGTCAGGGCCTTCCCGTGCGACTCACCCGCGGTCAGGAATCGCAGCATCCACGGCCCTCTTCATCACCTCGACCGGGGCGCGACGGCCCGTCCACAGCTCGAAGGCGCCCGCGCCCTGGTACACGAGCATGGACAGCCCGCTCACCACAGTCGCGCCCGCCTCGCGCGCGGCGCCGAGAAGATCGGTCCACCTCGGAGTGTATACCATGTCCAGCACGGTCATCCCGCCACGCAGGCTGCCGCGGAGGGCGGCGAGCCACGGATCGCGCCCACCGGATCCGCCTGCGGCCTGGGACATCGTGGCGCTCGTGGCCTGGACGATCACGTCGGCATCCTCCGCTTCGCGACCGACCGTGACGGGGTCGAGTGGCCCGCTACCGACGTCGCAGGCTCGTGCGGCCGGCGACACTCCCTGAGCAAGCGTGCGCGCCCGGTCGGGCGCGCGATTGAGGATCACGACCTTTGCGGCGCCGGCCTCCGCCAGGGCGAAGGCGGCGGCGCGGCCTCCGCCGCCAGCCCCCAGGACGAGACACCGGCTGCCAGCGAGGTGGGCGCCTCCGTCCCGGACCAGCGCATCCACGAGACCGGAGGCATCGGTGTTGGATCCGCGGAGCCTGCCGTCGGCGATGCGCACCGTATTCACCGCGCCGATGCGCGCGGCTGGCGGATCGACCTCGTCGAGCAGCGGCAGCACCGCTTCCTTGTGCGGGATGGTCACATTCACGCCGGCGAGGTCGAGCGCGGCCAGACCGTGTAGCGCGCCGCGCAGCTCCCCGGCGCGCACCCGGAAGGCGAGATACACCCAGTTCAACCCGAGCGCGGTGAAGGCCGCGTTGTGCATCCGCGGGGAAAGGGAGTGGGCGACCGGGTCTCCAATGATGCCCACAACTCGCGTGCGCGCATCGGGGGCGTCCATTGTGGCGCAATTATAGCAGACAGATCCTCTACGGCATCGGCAGCTTCGGCGGGAGCCTGCTGCAGCAGACCGTGTTGCTGTGGATCTTCTACTATTACGCGCCGCCGGCGGGGCAGGGGCTTCCCGCGCGCGTCGCCGTCTTGCTGCTCGGCTTCGCCATGGGCGCGGGCCGCATCGTCGACGCCCTCGCGGATCCGCCGATCGCCTACCTCAGCGACCGGATCCGCTCGCGCTTCGGGCGCCGCCGCCCCTTCATCCTCGCCGGCGCGCCGCTGCTCGCCCTCTCGTTCGCGCTGCTCTGGACGCCGCCGCACGCCGGGCAGACGACGGGCAACTTCCTGTACCTGGGCACGATGCTCGGCGCCTTCTACTTCCTCTACACCGTGGTGCTGAACCCATACACCGCGCTGCTCCCGGAGATCACGGCGGGTGGGGCCGGACGGATCGAGACCGCGGCGTGGCAGGCCGCCTTCAGTCTGGCCGGGACCGCCGCCGCCTTCCTCGGCTCGTCAGCGCTCGTGGCCCGCTTCAGCTTCCCGGTGATGGGCCTCGTGCTGGCGCCGATCGGGATGATCGCGATGTGGATCGCCGCGCTGAGCGTGCGGGAACGCCACGTGCCGGAGCCGCCGGTGGCGTTCGGCCCCGCGGCGCGCGCGGTGATGGCCAGCCGCCCGTTCCGGATCTACCTGCTCGGCCTGGCCCTGCTGTGGTTCGGGCTCAGCATGGTCAACCTCTCGCTCGCGTTCGTCGTCACCGTGCTCATGGGGCTCCCCCGCGGAGCGGTCGGCACGGTGCTCGCCGTGACGATCGCCTTCACGCTGCTGTCGCTTCCGCTCATCGCCACCCTGGCGAAGCGTGGGGGGAAACGCCGGGCGCTCCTGCTGGCGATGCTCATGGCGGCCGTCATCGTCCCGCTGATCGGGCTCATCGGGCGTCTCCCGCTGCCGGTCGGTCGCGCCGCCCAGGGGTATCTGCTCGTCGGATTGGCCGGTCCGCCGCTCGCGGCGTTGTTCGTGCTGCCCAACGCCATCCTTGCGGACATCGCCGAGGAGCACGGCGCCCGGGCGGGCCACCGCAGCGAGGCCCTGTTCTTCGCGCTCCAGGGCTTGATCTTCAACGGGACGACGAGCCTGGCGGCGGTGACGCTCGGGGCCGTGCTGGAACGGTTCGGGTATGCGTCCGGCGGCGACCTGGGCCTGCGGATCGTCCCGCTGATCGCCTCCGGCTCGGTCGCGCTGGGCGCGCTCGTGTTCACGCGCTTCCCGCGAGACGTTAGAAGCGGACCGGCTGCGGCTCTCCGGCCGAGTGCGCCGTCAGGTGGGACGTCTCGTTCATGACGAGCATCACCGCACGATCGCCGGCGTAGTCGAGGACGTTGATGCAGGCATTGTGCTGCCGGATACGCCAGTAGCTGGACAGCGGCGCGCCGAGCACGGTGAGAAGGATGGTCTTGTTCACGCCGCCGTGGGCGACCACCGCCACCGCTTCACCCTCGTGGCGCCGGCGGATCTCCTCCACGGCGGCCGTCGCGCGGTCCCGCATCTCCCCGACCATCTCGCCTCCGGGGATGCGGGCGAGATGCGGCGTGTCGTACCACTGCCGCACCGCCTGCACGTAGCGCGCCTCGATCTCCGCTACAGTCAGCCCTTCCCACTCGCCGACGCGGATCTCGCTCAACCCATCATGCGTGTGCACCGGCAGGCTGTGCGGTTCGGCGATGGCGGCGGCTGTCTCGAGCGCGCGGATGAGCGGACTGCTGTACACCGCGCGCAGCGGTGCGGCGCGAAGCGCATCGCGCGTGCGGAGCGTCTGCTCCCGGCCGGCCTCGCTGAGCGGGGAGTCACGCGTGCCCTGGTAGCGCCGCGCGACGTTCCAGGTGGTCTCCCCGTGCCGGAGCAGGTAGATCCGAGTGGACCTCACCGGCCCTGCTTCATCGCCGCAAGGTACTGGCGGTAGTAGCGCTCCACGATACGGTGGTTGATGGTCAGCGAGCGCGACCGCTCGGGGCGGATGCCGCCGCTGAACGTGCGCGGGATGTGCAGCAGCTCATGGATGATGACGCGGTCCTGCTCCTCGCGGGGCAGCTCGTCGAACACGGGGACCATGAACTCGATGACGTAGTGCGGCCGGAGGCGCAGCGCGTCCTGGAACACGGGCGGGAGACCCCAGATGCGGGCCAGGGCGTTCGCCCGCGAGCCTTCCACGCGCACGCAGCGCACACGGTCGGGGTCCACGTAGGTGAGCCCGAGGGCCTGCGTGATGCCGCGTAACCGCGCGTGCACGTCTGTTGCAGGAGTCCACTGCATGGGGGTCCTCCGGAATGCCCAAAGAACATTCGCATCCGAAAGGGACGAGTCCTGCGGGTCACTCAGCCGCCGGTCTTTTCGCGGATGAAGCCCGAGAGGCGCGAGACCGGCTTCCAGCGGGGACGGTCTTCGGGATCGATGCGGCGGTAGCAGTCGCCGCAGAGGTAGGCGCCGTCTTCCACTGCAACATCATCGGGCTCGAGCGCGAGGTCGCGCGCCGCTCCTTCGTACCACGGCAGCGGCTCGTCGAGCGTGCCGCGGCGTCCGCAGGACACGCAGATGAGCTCAGCCATCGGTGCCACCCCCGGTCTCCATTATCCCACGGTCAGGGCGATCTCAAGCCGCCGGTTCGCCTTGCCCTTGTTCTCCGTCTTCGTCACGACGAGCCGGCCGATCTCGCTCGTGTTGCCGACGTGCGTGCCGCCGTCGGCCTGCGCGTCGAAGCCCTCGATCTCGACCACGCGCACCTCGCTGATGCCCTGCGGCACGAGGTTCTTCGCCAGGCGCACCAGGTCGGAACGATCGAACTCCTCGCGGGGCAGGAACCGCACGAGGACGCGGCGGTGCTCGCCGATGACGCGATTGGCTTCGGCCTCGATCGCCGCCACGCGGTCCTTGTTGAGATCCTCGAGGGAGAAGTCCATCCGCGCCCGGTCCGGGTAGATCGCGCCCCCGGTAACGAGCGCGTTGAACTGCCGGTACACGACGCCGACGAGAACGTGCAGCGCGGAGTGATGCCGCATGATGGCGTAGCGGCGGTTCCAGTCCAGCGCACCCGCCACCGCGGCCCCGACCGCCGGAAGCGCGCCCTCGACCATGTGCCACACCGCGTCGCCGTCCTTGCGCACGTCCATGACGCGGCACTCGCCGCCGCTCCAGCGCAGCGTCCCCACGTCGACCGGCTGGCCGCCCCCGCCGGCGTAGAATGCCGTGCGGTCGAGGGCCACGACCTGGCCCTGGACGCCCTCGACGGTGGCGTCGAACGCCTTGAGGTAGCTGTCATGCAGATAGAGCAGTTGGGCCATCGCTAGGACGCCAGGTTCTTCTGGACGATGACGAGGCCGTCCGGGCACCACGGGTGCGGGCGCCACTCGCGGACGTCGAGAGGAGCGAGCGCGTCAAGCTGATGTGCGAAGACGACGACCCGCCGGACCTCACCGTCCTGCGCCTGCTCGAGGACCTCGCCGAACACGGCCTGCATCCCGGGGGGCGTGCCATCGAGGAGCGACACGACGACGGCCTCCTCGGGACGCGCGAAGAGCACGCAGGCCTGCGGCTCCTCGGAGCGCTCAGGCCGAAGCGCCAGCGCGGCGCGGCGGTCCTTGATTAGACCGCGCACCAATTCGGGACTGATGCGGCGGAACCGCCACCCCAGCGGGACGAGCTTGTCCCAGGCGGCAAGCGCCGGCGTGTGCTCCAGGAACCGCAGCACCGCGGGCGTCTGCTCCGCTCGCGGGTGCTCGACCGGCGCGTCGTAGGGCACGTGGGCGGGCCCCGGGGCGACCTCCGTCTCCACGACGACGCAGCGCGCCGTCTGCCGGTAGCCGGCCCGCTCGGCGAGCGACAGGGCGCCGTAGTCATGCGCGGGGATCGACGTGCGCATCACCGCTGCGCCGTAGTGGCGGGCCAGCGCTTCGGCCTCCCGCACCAGCTGTCCGCCGATGCCGCGGCCCTGCACGTCCGGATGGACGCGGATCGCCTCCATCCAGGCCTCAGTCCGGCCCACGATGCTGACATGGATGCCACCCACGGCCCGCCCGTCGTCGAGGGCGACCAGGTCGTGGCCCGGCTCCTCGGCCCACTCCAGCCATTCCAAAGGCGCGGCCTCGCGACCGGCCACGATGCGGGGGAGTTGCTCAGAATCGATGCCGGCCAGCCGAATGGCGACGGGCATCGGCGATCAGACGGGGCGGCGGCGGCGCGATGCGGCCAGGCGGCGAAGATCGGCCATCATCGCGCTCTGCACGAGCAGCGCGAACGCGACCGCGGTGAGGCGCATGAACGTGCTGCGCGCGCGCGGCGAAGCGCCGCGGGCTTCCATCAGGCTGGCCACGATGTGGCCGCCATCGAGCGGGTAGATCGGCATGAGGTTCATCACGCCCAGCCCGACGTTGATCCCTCCCGCCAGCCGCCCGAGCGAGCCCGCGCCCTGATCGGCGGCCTGGAACAGCGCCGAGAACGTCCCGAGGAAGCCGGTGAGCCCCACGGCCTTGCCTTCGTCTCCGAGCATGACGGTGGGATGACGCCGCAGCGCGTACAGCAGCGGGGCGCCGAGCAGGATATTCGTGAGCGGGCCGGCGAGCAACATGCCGATGCGGCGGTGGGGCGGGATCTGCTCCACGTCGACCGCGGCGTAGCCGCCCAGCGGGAAGGCGCGCACGACGATGGGAAGCCGGCGGACCTTCGTCCGGAAGAGCGCGGGCCCCAACCCCACACCGATCTCCTTCACGGTCCCGCCGCCCCGCACCGCGGCCACGGCGTGCGCCGCCTCATGGACGGCCACTGTGGCCCCGACGATCCCGATCGCGGTGAGCACTCTGCGCCACATGACTACTTGTGACTTTCCCCGCGCGGGCGCTATTCCTTCGCCGGGATGCGCGCCATGGCCGCCAGGTGGTCGCCTTCGCCCAGGTGCTGGATGTGCACGCCCTGGGCGGAGCGGCCCATCACGGAGATCTGCGCGGCGGCGATCCGGTTGAAGACGCCGCTCGTCGTCCCGAGCAGGATCTCGTCGTCGTCCTCGACGGCGCGCACGCTGACGACCTGGCCGGTCTTCTTGGACACGTTCAGGTTGATCACGCCCATCCCGCCGCGGCTCTTCACCGGGTACTGCCCGATGGGCGTGCGCTTGCCGAAGCCCATCTCGGTGGCGGTCAGCAGCGTGGTCCCTTCCTTCGCGTCGGCCACGCCCACGACGGCGTCACCGCTGCGCAGGCGGATGCCCGTGACCCCGCGCGCGGAGCGGCCCATCTCGCGGACCTGGCCCGCGCGGAAGCGCAGGGCCTTGCCCAGTTGGGTGGCCAGGACCATCTCCGTGTCCTTCGCGATGAGCCGCACGCCCACCAGGCTGTCGTCCCGGTCCAGGGTGATGGCAAAGATGCCCGCGCGCTTGGCGTTGATGAACTCCATCAACCCCGTGCGCTTCACGACCCCCCGCCGGGTCGCCATGAAGACGCTGCCCTCATCCTCGAAGGAGCGCAGGGCGATGAGCGCGTTGATCCGCTCCCCCTGGGCGAGCGCGAGCAGGTTCACGAGCGCCGTCCCGCGCGCCGTGCGGCTGGACTCCGGCATCTCATGCGCCTTCATCCGGTACACCTTACCGCGGTCGCTGAAGATCAGCAGGAAGGCGTGATTCGTCGTGGCCAGGACCTGCTCCACGTAGTCCTCTTCCTTCGTACTCATGCCCTGGACGCCGCGCGTGCCCCGGCGCTGCAGGCGATAGGTCTCCAGCGGCTGGCGCTTGATGTAGTTGTTGTGGCTGAGGCTGATCACCACGTCGGCGTCGGGGATGAGGTCCTCGGCCTCGAACTCCTCCGCCTCCTTGCTGGCGATCTTGGTGCGCCGCGCGTCCCCATACTTCCCCTTCATCTCCAGCAGCTCGGCGCGGATCGCGGCCATGATCAGCCGCGGGCGCGGCGAGGTGGCGTCCTGCAGCATCTCCCGGTAGCGCGCGATGTCCTTGACCAGCGCTTTGTACTCGTCCTCGACCTTCTCGCGCTCGAGGGCGGCCAGGCGCCGCAGTTGCAGCTCGAGGATGGCCTCGGCCTGGCGTTCGCTGAGCTTGAACTCCTTCATCAGCCCGGCGCGCGCGGCGGGCACGTCCTTCGACTTGCGGATCAGGGCGATGACCTCGTCCAGGAACTTGAGCGCGATCTTGTAGCCTTCGAGGATGTGCGCGCGCTCCTCGGCCCGGGCCAGCTCGAACTTCGTGCGGCGGATGACAACGTTGCGCCGGTGGTTGAGGTAGTGCAGCAGCATGTCCCGCAGGCCGAGTGTGCGCGGCACCCCGTCCACCAGGGCCAGCATGTTGGCGCCGAACGTCGTCTGCATCTGGGTGTGCTTGAACAGCTGGTTGCGCACGATCTGCGGGTTCGCGTCCCGCCGCAGCTCGATCACGATGCGCATGCCGCGGCGGTCGGATTCGTCGCGCAGGTCGCTGATCCCGTGCAGCTTCTTGTTCCGCACGAGCTCGGCGGTGCGCGCGATGAGCGCCGACTTGTTCACCTGGAACGGAACCTCGGTGATGATCACCGCCACCCGGCCGCCCCGCAGCTCCTCGATCTCGGCCTTGGCCCGCACCGTGATGCTGCCGCGGCCGGTCGCATACGCGGCCTTGATGCCGTCGCGGCCCAGGATCTGGCCGCCGGTGGGGAAGTCGGGGCCCTTGATGATCTTCATCAGGGCCTCGGCGTCGGTGTCCTTGTCGTCGATCAGGGCGATCAGGCCATCGATCAACTCGCCCGCGTTGTGGGGCGGGATGTTGCTCGCCATGCCCACCGCGATGCCGGACGCGCCGTTCATCAGCAGGTTCGGCACCCGGGCGGGCAGGACCACGGGCTCGCGCTCGTACTCGTCGTAGTTGGGGACGAGGTCAACGGTGTCTTTGTCGATGTCGGCCAGCAGCTCCATGGCGATCGGCGTGAGGCGCGCTTCGCTGTACCTCATCGCGGCCGGTGGATCGCCGTCGATGCTGCCGAAGTTGCCTTGCCCGTCGACCAACGGGTAGCGGAGCGACCAGTCCTGGGCCATGCGCACCAGCGCTTCGTACACCGGCGCGTCGCCGTGCGGGTGGTATTTCTTCAGCACGTCGCCGACCACGGCCGCGGACTTGCGGTGCGCGCGGTCGGGGCGCAGGCCCGCTTCCAGCATCGCGTACAGGATGCGCCGCTGCACCGGCTTCAAGCCGTCGCGCACGTCGGGCAGGGCGCGGCTGACGATGACGGACATCGCGTAGTCGAGATAGGAAGTGCGCATCTCCTTCTCGATGGGCTGGGGCAGAATCCGGGAGTCATCGCCTAGCGCCATAGAAGTCTCCTGTGGTCAGATGTCCAGGTTGCGGACTTCGCGGGCGTACTTGATGATGAAGTCGCGTCGTGGCTCGACCTCTTCACCCATCAGCTTGATGAAGATCTCATCCGCAGCCTTGGCGTCTTCCACCTCGATGCGCAGCAGGGTGCGGGTCTGCGGATCCATCGTCGTCTCCCACAGCTGCTCGGGGTTCATCTCGCCCAGGCCCTTGTAGCGCTGCACCTCGGGCTTGCCGCCCTTGCGCTCGACGTCCTTGGTGATGACCTGGCGCTCCTCGTCGGAGTAGGCGTAGCGGCGCTCCTTGCCGTTCTTGACGAGGTACAGCGGCGGCTGGGCGATGTAGACCTTGCCGTGCTCGATGAGCGGCCGCATGTAGCGGTAGAAGAAGGTGAGCAGCAGCGTGCGGATGTGGTTGCCGTCCACGTCTGCGTCGCACATGATGATGACGCGGTCATACCGGCGCTCGTCGAAGTTGAACTTCTCCCCGAACCCGGTGCCCAGCGCGGTGATGATCGCCCGGATCTCCTCGTGCCCGACCATCTTGTCCTCGCGCGCCTTCTCCACGTTGAGGATCTTGCCTTGAATGGGCAGGATGGCCTGGAAGTGGCGGTCGCGGCCCTGCTTCGCGGACCCACCGGCGCTCGGCCCCTCGACGATGTAGATCTCGCATTTGTCAGGGTCGCGCTCGACGCAGTCCGCGAGCACCCCGGGCAGCGGGGAGACGTCGAGGGCGCTCTTGCGCCGTACCAGCTCCCGGGCCTGCTTCGCCGCCTCACGCGCCCGCGCCGCGGTGAGCGCCTTGCTCACGATGCGCTTCGCGTCACCCGGGTGCGTGTGCAGCCACTCCGTGAGCCAGTCGCCGAAGGTCGACTCGACCAGCCCCTTCACCTCCGTGTTGCCGAGCTTGGTCTTGGTCTGTCCCTCGAACTGCGGCTCGGGCAGCTTCAAGCTCACCACCGCGGTGAGCCCCTCGCGCACATCGTCTCCGGTCAGCGTGACCTCGCCGTTCTTCAGGATGCCGCTGCGCCGGGCGTAGTCGTTGATCGCGCGGGTCAGCGCCGAGCGGAAGCCGGCGAGGTGCGTGCCGCCCTCGGTCGTCGGGATGGTGTTGACGTACGTGAGCGTGTGCTCGAGGTAGCTGTCGTTGTACTGGAGGGCAATCTCGACCTCCGTGCCGTCCCGCTCCCTCGTCATGTGCATGACGTCGGAGAGCTTGGTCTTGGTGCGGTTCGTCCCCTGGACGAGCTCGACGATGCCGCCGGCGTGCTTGAACGTCTGCTCCTTGTCGGTCCGCTCGTCCGTGAGGCGGATGACGAGGCCCTTGTTCAGGTAGGCGATGTCGTCGAGGCGCGTGGTGATCGTCTCGACGTCGAAGTCGGCCGCCGTCATCACCTCTGGATCGGGCTTGAAGGTCACGCGGGTACCGGTCTTGCGCGTGGCGCCGACGGGCTGCAGCGGCGTGGTCTTCTTGCCGCGGGCGAAGCGCTGCTTCCAGGCCTTGCCGTCGCGCCAGACCTCGACCTCGAGCCATTCCGACAGCGCGTTCACGACCGACACCCCCACGCCGTGGAGCCCGCCGCTGATCTTGTAGCCGCCCCCACCGAACTTCCCGCCGGAGTGCAGGGTCGTCAGGACGACTTCGACCGCCGGCTTGCCGATCTTCGGGATCGGATCGACCGGGATCCCCGCGCCGTCGTCGCTCACCGAGGCGCTGCCGTCCTTGTGCAGGATGATGTCGATCTGCGAGCAGCGGCCCGCGAGCGCCTCATCCACGGAGTTGTCGACCACTTCGTAGAGGAGGTGGTGCAGACCGTCGGGGCCGGTGCTGCCGATGTACATCGCGGGGCGCCTGCGGACGCCCTCCAGCCCCTCGAGGACCTGGATCTGCTCCGCGCCGTAGGGGGTCGTCGTCTGATTGGGGCCCATGTTGGGTTCCTCAGCCATCGCTGTGTTGTTGACCCCTTATGAACATACTGAGAGGAGCGCTCTGGGGACGCCCCTCCCGGTCAAACGGTCTTGGTTGTGCGGTGCGAGCGAGACTGCGCGTGCTGATGAAGCCGCACGACTTAGTGTATCACACGCGAAAAAGGCCTGTCAACGCAGAAAACCCGCATCCAGCCTTATGTTTCCGCGTCCCAGGCCCTCGCACTCTGCCGCAGATGGGTCATCCGGCGGGCCAGGGTCTGGGCTGAGACGGCCGAGGTGTACACGGTCATGTCCCGCGTCACCACGAGCGCCTTGCAGTCGGGGGTGAGCCCATCGCCGCGCAGGCGCTTGCCGGCCACGGCCTTGTCGATGAACTCCCGGTTGAGGTCGGATCCCTGGAGCAGGCGGACGTCGAGGATGGCGACGACCTCGCGGACGGGCACGACGATCTCACCGCCCAGGTGGACGTACATGTCGCTTCCTCCATGCGATCTGGCTCCGCATCGCCTTCTTCGCGGCTTCCCTGACCTCGGGATCGGCGATCTCGGCCGCCGTGCGCTCCACCGATGCGCTCTCCTCGGCGGTCAACGCGGTGGACGCCTCCGCCGGCTGAGGCACGTCTCCTGCCGGCGGCGTCCGCCATCCCGCGACCTGCTTGAACCGGATCTCCGTCACCGCGGGCGCGCCCAGGCGCCGGTTGATCTCCGCGGCGAAGCCACCGCGCCGGGCCGACAGTTCCTGGGCCCACAGACCCCCCTCGGCCTCGGCCAGCAGCACGCTGCCCCGCAGCCCCATCGGGCGGCTGTGCCCCGACGCTTCCGGACCGACGATTTCGGGCCACATCTCCGCGATGAGCGCCGCGGACGCCGCCCGCTCCACGCCCAGCGACTTCGCCGCACCCCGGAGCAGACTCCTAAGCGAGGTGAGCATGCTCGGCCTCGACCGTTCCGCCCTGCACCCGGTACAGTGCCGCCCCGGCCGGGATGGCGGCCAGCGTCGCGGTGGTGGTGAGGGTCATCAGCACCTGGACGCCCCGCACGCCATCCAGCAGGTAGGACTGGCGGGCCTCGTCCAGGGTGAGTAAGACGTCGTCCAGCATGAGGACGGGCTCCTCGCCGGTCTCCTCGAGCAGGACCCGGCGCTCCGCCAGGCGGACCGCCAGCATCGCCGTCAGTTGCTGGCCGCGCGAGCCGAACGTCCGCAGCTCCCGCCCATCCACGCGGAGCGCTAGATCGTCCCGGTGCGGCCCGACCACCGTGGCGCCGCGCGCGATCTCTTCCCCCCGCCGCCGGAGCAGCGTCTCGCGCGCCCAGGCCGCCATCGGCGTCTCACCCTCGCCGTGCAATGACGGGACGTATTCCAGCGTCAGGTGCTCCTGCCTGTGACTCAGCGCGTCATAGATGGGTCCCGCGGCCGCGGCGAGCCTCCTGACGAGCTCCCCGCGCCGGACCGTCAGCGTGGCACCAAGGAGGGCGATCTGCTCGTCCCAGGCCTCGAGGCCGCCGCCGCGCGTGCGGAGGAGCCGGTTCCGCTGCAGCAGCGCGCGCGCGTACCGCTGCACCGTGAAGTAATAGGCGGGACTGGTCTGCGCGAGGAGGAGATCGAGCAGGCGGCGCCGGTATAGCGGGCT
>Ga0154869_1062_pt2 | contig 16935 bp, 17 predicted proteins | sample Rifle2008BG19ft_FD_105841 | JGI IMG/M metagenome (GOLD analysis project Ga0154869, IMG submission 105841) | Armatimonadetes bacterium RBG_19FT_COMBO_69_19 | reverse complement strand
CTGCAGATCAGCGAGGAGGCGAAAGGCCTGGCGGAGCGGGCCCGCTCCGGCCACCTGCGGCCCGAGGACTACGAAGGCGGGACGTTCACGATCAGCAACCTGGGGATGTTCGATTTCGTGGAGAGCTTCATCGCCATCGTCAACCCGCCCCACGCCGGCATCCTGGCCGTCGGCGCGGCGCAGCCGCGGGCCGTGGTGCGCAACGGTCAACTGGGGATGGCGACGACGATGAAAGTGACGATCTCCGCCGACCACCGGGTGACCGACGGCGCCGAGGCCGCGCAGTTCCTCGGGGAGATCAAGCGCGCGCTCGAAAACCCCTTCCTCTTGTTCGTGCAGAACGACCGCTAGGCTCCGTAATGGCCGCGGATCGTCTCCTCGACCTGGTCGGCGATCGTCTCCCAGGGGATGTCGGGATTCCGCGTCACCGTGATGAAGTCGTTCAGGAAGAAGACCTGCACGACACCCGGGATCTCCAGTAAAGCCCTCGCCAGCGGGGGCGCCGCCTGGTCGCCCGACCGGAACGTCTGGCTCTTCCCCTCCGTGAGGCGACGGTCGAGCACGAACTTCAAGGCATTGATGTTCGGGGTGGGCTGGACCTGGATGGAGACGCTCATACCAATAAGGTAGAAGGCTGCTCGGGCGGATGCAAGGGCAGCCCGGCTAAAAGGTGCGGACCACAGGCCGGCCGTCGAGCGGGATATCGAGGGACCGCTCCTCCCCCGCCACGGCCGTCACCGCATAGCTCCCCTCCCCCCGGACCTTGTACCCGAGGGGCACGCTGCGCAGATCGACCGTCACGGCGTACGTCCCGGGCGGCAGGTGGTCGAAGACGTAAACGCCATCGCCGTCTGCCGTCCGGAGGATCGCGGTACCGGACAACCGGAGCACCACACCCGGGATCGCCTTCTCGCCCTCATCGCGCACCCCGTTCCCGTTCTCGTCGTGGAACACGACGCCCAGCAGCGCGGCCGCGGGAGCGAGGGGGAAGGCGACCTCGCGGGTCTCCGTCGCAACCACGCGTACGGACTGGACTGGTGCGGTCGCCACCAGGTGCGCCGGCAGGGTTCCGTCGTCGATCGCCACGGTGACGTCTCCCGCCTGCACGCCGGCCACCGCCGCGGCGCCGCTCGCATCCGAGATGGCCGCGCTCTGGTCGTCCACGCGGAGCACGATCCCGCCCATGCCGGGCTCGCCGGCGTCGCGGATGCCGTTACCGTTCTGGTCAACGTACATCACGGCGGCGAGCCGTCCGGTCTGAGGCGGCCCGTAGGCATAGAGGGGATAGCCGTACTGGAACGCCAGGTACGGCGCCGCCGCACCGGCCGTGGTCACGTAGCGCAGGCCCCCGCCGAGCGTGAGGTGCGCCCCCGAGGCGAGCGGCTGCGAGACGGACAGCTCGAGTGACGTCTCCGCGTAGGAGGACGGCAGCGTGTAGATCTTGTGCCGCACCTGCGTGTTCAGATCCGTCCGATCGGAGAGCCGGAACGCGGAACCGACCGCGTATCCCCACGCCGCCGTATCACCGCTGCTGCGCGAGACTTCGGCCCACAGCGGGAGCCCGCTTGGAAGCGTATACCCCGCGCGGAAGGAGAGCGTGGCCGTCGACGCCGCCGTCCCGGTGAGCACGCCGGCATCCATCGTGTGACTCCCCGCCAGCACCAGTCCCCACGGCCCCGTCGTGAATGTGACCGCGACCTGCCCCGACGTGCTGCGCGTGCGCACGCCCGCGACGGTGTCCTCCACGGCGCGGGTCTCGGCCACGATGCCGATCGACGGCGTCGGGCGGTAGTGCGCCAGCAGGCTCGTCACGTAGCGGTCGCTGACCCCCGGAGCGCCGCGCAGGAGCGAGGCGCTGCCGGAGAACGTCCAGACCGGCGACGGGCGATAGGAGAGCTGAACCAGAGGCCCGCTCCGGCCGGCGAAGAGGGCGGCATTCCCCAGGGTCGGGAATCGCGGATCGAGCGAGAGGTAGCTCACGGACGTCGTGAACTGCTTCGAGCCGAAATCGAATCCCAGCCGCCAGGCGCCCCCTGAGCCGGCCGGCGATTCCCCCCACGCCGATTCCGCGAACGCGGTGACGCCCGGATGCAGTACGCGGTCGGTCCGGCCCTTCAGCACGAGCGTGCCCGTCGCAGGATCGTACACCGTCGCCCCCTGCAGCAGCCAGTGCCCGATCGGATCGAGCGCCACACTCGCCCCGTAGAGATACGAGGCGGTCCCCGCGATGTTGCCGCCGAAGAACCGCCAGGTGCTCCTCCCCCGCCGGACCTGGTACACCGCGCCGATCAGGCCCTGCTCGTACACGGTGAGGGGCGAGTCGTGCACCGAGATGCCGCCCACGGTGAGCGTGTCCTCGGGAGTGCGCCGCGTGATCGTGCCCGCGGTCGTGAGCAGGCCGGACCCGGCGGACAAGGCCACGCTGCCGTCCACACGCTCCGCCCCGGTATGGGTGCGGAACTGCAGCCGCGCCGTCGCCGCGGTCTCTGCGCCGAGGGACATCCCCGCGGTCACGTAGCCCGAGGCGACGATGGGCCGCTCCACGGCGGGATGGAACTCAGGCACGAACGCGACGGGGGCCGGCGACGGCCCCGTCCTGGTTACCGCGGCAGCCGGCCTGGGCGTGGTCGTGATCTGGGCGGGCCGCCGCGCGGTCGTGATCGTCAGGACGCTGACCTGGGGATTCCAGACCGTCAGCGTCTCGAAGAGGACGTCCACCGCCCCGCGCGGGATCATCGTGGTGCCCTGCATCAGTTGCACGGGCGCCTCAGTGACCGCGATGACGATGCCCCCGGACCACACTTCCAGGCGGCCGAGGCGCAGCAGGTACGCGCCGCCGTCGGCCCGCCGGACTTCGATCGCCTGCCGGTCCACGATGAGTGACGCCTGAAAGTGCTGGGCGAGGGGACGGAGCGGGAGGAACAGAAACGCATCCTGCACGACCGGATCCGGGGTCAGCGCCAGAGGAATGTCATCAACGAGGACGCGCACCGGATCTGCGGCCCGCGCGGTCGGCGCCGCCAGGAGCGTGAGCGCCGCGGCCACCGCGAGCGCGGTGCGCACGGGCCTCACTTCCGGACCGGGATGGTCAGCTCGCCGGCCACCAGCGCGTCCGCTCCGTAATCCATCACGGCCCGCACGGTGTAGGCGCCGGGCTCGAGCGCCGGGGCCTCCCACGCCAGCCTGAACTCACGGACGCTACTGGGCAGCACGAGTGCTTCGGGGATCGGGAGGCGGGCGAGCTGCCGGCCCTCGGCGTTCAGGATCGTGAGCTCGCCGGTCGTGCGGACATGCACGTTTCCGCTGTTGCGGAAAACGATCTTGACGTCGGCGCCGCGGTTGCCCGGTCGGGGCGCCGCCAGCATGCCGGTGATGGCCCCGCGGACGACCTCGGTCCCCTTCACGTGGACGAGCAGCCGCGCAGCCAGTTTAGGGATGACGATCGAGATGGTGCCGCGGGCGCCGCCGGCCTGCAGGATCGGGGACGGCGCAACGACCACGGCACCGTACCGGCCGCCGCGGGCGTCGGGCGGCACGGTGACGCTAACGCGGATCGGCATCGCCTGGTGCGCGTCCAGCTCGAATTCCGACGGAGTGAGCCGCGCCAGCTTCGCCACCGACCACTCCAGCGTCCCCGCCGGGAGCACGTCCAGCTGGCCCCCTGGCCGGAGGAAGATGTCCTGGACCTGCACGTGGAACCGCACGCGATGTGCGGAATCGTTCATGACCAGCAAAGTGGCGCTCGCCGTGCCGCCCGGCGCAGGCACGAGCTCGAGATCGCCGGGACTGATCCCGAACCGCAGGGGCTCGGCCCGCAGCGCCGGAGCCAGGAGAACGAAAAGGAGGAAGGCCGCTGCCGTCAGCGTGGTCAGGGGTCCACGGGTCCGCATCGGCCTTCCTCCCGGTGTGGTGTGTCAGTCGGTCACGCCCCCGGCGTCAGGGCTGCACGCCGAGGTACTCGACGACGATCGTGTAGGTCGCAGGGGCGTCCATGTAGTCCACGCACTGCTGGTAGTCCACCGCGATGTCGCGGTTGCCCGTGCGGGCCTGGTTGCCTGTGAACAGGTTCGCGTACGAGGACGTGATCGCGGTGTAGGCCGCGACATCCCCGCCCATGTACTGGAACGCGTTCGTCATCTCGGTCCCGCCGCCGTCCTTCGCCTTCCCGCTCGGGTAGGTGACGGGCTCGGACCGGATCTGGAGGTTCCACGGCCGGTTGCTCTTCATGTTGATCGTGGTCGAGGTCGTCCCGCAGTTCGGCGGGGCGGTCGATGCGATCGCCGCCGCGCCGGGCACCGTGATGTCGATGGATGCGCCGGCGGCCACGGTCACGGTCTGGCTTCCGCCGGGCGCGCTGATACCGATGCCGGCCGCCGCCACCACGAGCAGCAGCGCCAGCACCATCCCCTTGATGCACCGGATGAGTCCACTGGCCTTTTTCATTCCCGTTCCTCCCTGGTCGGCAGTCCGCCCGGCGCTGGGCCGCGCGTCGTCCCCGCCTGAGGCGGGTCTACATCCCATTTCAGCAACTTCGGTGCCAGGGGGTCAGGGCGACCGAAGTTGGTCCGAAAGTCCCATCGGAGTCACACAGCAAACGTGGTAGAGGATCAAGAGAAGTTCTGCTCAGGCCGGTTTGACGGAGGGGGTCGTCTTATGGCCATTGGGCGAGGGGGCGTCCGCCTTGAGCCCCCCGGCGGTCACCGGGGGCTGCAGCTCATCCTGCACCGCGCCCGCGAGCTCCGCCGCGGTCCGGCGGAGGTGCATCCGCAGCGCGCCGGCCGGCGTGCGGTCGGCGCCGACGAGCACGACGACGACGGGACCGAGCGGGCTGATCACCAGGGAGTGCCCGCGGTAGAAGACGACGACCGTCTCGGGGGCGCCGAACTCCGTCATCTCGCCCATGCGCTCGGACACCATCACACTGCTCGCCGCGTACGCAGCGAGGGACTCCATGTCCAGCCCGGTGTCGTCGACCGCCTCGAGCACGAGGCCGTCCGCGGAGGTGAGCAATGCCGCGCTCGCCGCGGCCCGCTCCTTGAGTCCCTTGATGATGGTCGCCAGCCGCTCCATCTCGCCCTCACCTCACGCTCGTTCTCAGCTCACCCGGCGCGTGCGGTTCCGCCTTCGAGCCAGTTCAGGAGCCGGAGGTGCGTACGCAGTGTCTCCAGCGCCTCAGCGCGCAGCTGACTCACCCGCGATTCGGTGACGCCGAGGACGCGCCCGATCTCGGCGAGCGTCAGCCCCTCGCAGTAATACAGGCCGATGACGACCTTGTGCCGGACCGGGAGGGCCGCGGTCACCTGCCAGAGCTCCGAGTCGAGCGCGTCCTGCTCGACCCGCGCAAACACGTCCGCCCCCGCGTCCCGCGCCAGCGCCGCCGGCAGCCGGTCGATCTCGCCCGGCTCATCCTCCAGCGATAGAAGCATACCCGCCTGCGCGTCGCGCAAGGCGCGGTCGAGCCGAGCCGGCGCGATCCCGGAGGCGCTCGCCAGCTCATCATCGGTGGGCTCACGCCCGAGGCGCCGGGTCAGCGTCGCCGCCTCCGCCTGCACGCGGTGCACGGTCTGACGCGCCACGCGCGGCAGCAGGTCCAACGTGCGCAGGTAGTCGTACATCGCCCCGCGGATCCGCAGGCGGGCGAACGCCTCGAAGGGGATGCCGCGGTCGGGATCGAAGCGGTCGATCGCCTCGAGCAGGCCGACCATCCCGTATCCTTCGAGATCCTCCGCCCGCACCGACGGCGGCACGCGGCCGGCCATGTGCCGGGCCTGCGCGCGCACGAGCGGGGCGTAGGAGAGCGCGAGACGCTCCCGGACCGCGCTGTCGCGGCCGGCCTTGAAGCGGTGCCAGAGCTCTCCGGTGTGTCCCCGATCAGCCATCGCCGGCGTTCCCATCCATCACGCGGGCGCGCTCAGCGCCGCGACGGCTCGGTCGAGCAGGGCCTGCGCGGAGGCGGGTGCGTCCGCGCTCGCGGCCAGCCCGACGCGCAGATGCACGCCCGCGGCCTGCCGCACGTCGGCCCTGATGCGGTCTACGACCGAGGCGGCCCGGTCCGGGCTCACGCCCGCCAGGAGGAGGCCCCAGCGACCCGAGCCGAAGGTGACGGCCAGATCGCAGGAGCGCATCGATCCCGACAGGCGTCGCGTGATCGTCTCGACCATCGGCCACTGGTCCCGGACCGGCGTGCCCTCCAGCTGGACGACCGCGACGGTGAACTCCACCGCGTGCTGCCGCGCCCGCTGCAGTTCCTCTTCCACGCGGGCGAGGAAGTGATGGTGGTTGCTCATCCCCGTGTCCGGATCCTGATAGACGAGCTCCCGCAGCCGCGCCGTGCGCCGCAGGCGTCCCAGGCATCCGGCGAGGGATTCCGAGACACGTCCGAGGCGGGCGAACTCGTCGGGCGTGAAGATCCGATCGCTCCGCGCCAGGGCCAGCACGCCGGCGACCATGCCGTTCTGCACGAGCGGGAACGCCAGGAAGGCGCGCAGCCCGCCGTCCTGGAACGGGGAGCGCTCGGCCCGCGTCTGCGGATCCGGGATGACCACGGGACGTCCCTCCTGGGCTACCCACGCCGACAGCCCCCGGCCCCTGGCGAAGCGCACCTGATCCGCAAGGTCGATGCTGTTGCCCCGCACCGCCACCGGGACCAGCCGGCCGCTGCCCCATTCCGTGACGTGCAGGGTGCCGTGCTCGAAGGCGATGGCGCGGTGGGCGAGATCGAGGAACCGCTTGTAGGCGACCCCCAGCGGGAGCTCCTCGTCGGCCAGCTTCACGAGTTCCAGTTGGACCGCCATTTCTTCGGCCGCTAGGGCGAGCTCGTGCCCGGTCTCGCCGCGCTCGTCGTGTTGGAGATTACCGTCCCTCTGCGACTGCATCTGGATCCTCCCCCAAGCGAGGATGCGTACCCACCTCATCTCAGTAGCAAGCAGGATGCCACCCTCCAGAAACGCCGGATCCTGCCGATTACCGTGGGTCCAGGGGGGTCGGCGCACAGGACGAGCGGGCAGGCGCCGGAGCGCCTGCCGACATGGGTCAGCTCAGGTCGCGGCGATCAGGGCGTGGCGGCGAGAGCGGGTCCGTCCCCGTTCGTGTGACGCGAGGTCGATGCCGGGATGGACATCTCCTCGCGGTACTTCGTGACGGTTCGCCGGGCGATCTTCGTGCCTTCCTGCGTGAGGGTGCGCGCGATCTCCTCATCCGTCAGCGGCCGCGTCTCGGCGGCGATGATCTCGCGGATGCGGTCCTTCACCGGGAGAGACTGGTCGAAGAAGATGTCAAAACTCACCACGCGGCCGGTGGGCATCTGCACGAACTTGCCGTCCAGGGCCCGGCTCACCGTGGACTCGCTGATCCCGAGCTCGGCGGCGACCATCGCCTTCGTCAGCGGCTTGAGGTGCGCGTCGCCGCGCTCCAGGTACTCCCACTGCGTGCGCACGATGGCCTGCACGATGTTCCCCATCGTCCAGTTGCGGCGCTGCACGGCCTCGATGAACAGCTTGGCGCGGCTCACGTAATCCCGGACGTGCTCTCGCGACTCATCGGAGTATCCCGAGGACGCCCGGCGCATCTGCCGCCGCAGGTCCTCGTAGAAGGTGTTGACGCGCAGCATGAAGGCATCCTGACGCATCGCCTCGATCGTGAAGCCTTCCTCCGTGCGCTTGATGACGAAATCGGGGCGGGCCAGCTCACTCGGCCGCACCGTCCCCTCCTCCTGGTCGAGCCGGTAGCGCTCGCCGGGGTAGGGGTAGCAGGTGACCTTCACGAACTCGTGGGCCTCCTTGACGTCGGCGACCTTCACACCGAGCAGCTGCGCCACCTTGTCGAACCGGCGCGCGGCGAGGTCGGCGAGGTGCGTCTCCACGATGCGCTGCGCCAGGCGGTTCGCCTCGGAGGGCTCCATCACCCGCAACTGCAGGAAGAGGCACTCCTCCACCGTCCGCGCTCCCACGCCGAGAGGCTCGAAGCGCTGGATGCGACCCAGCACCGCCTCGACCTCCTCCTCGGCCGCGTTCATCTCCTGCGCGACCTGGATGATCGTCGCCTCGAGGTAGCCATTCTCGTTGACGTAGCCGATGAGCCGCTCCCCGATGGCGTGGTCCCGTGGAGAGAGGCCCTGGGCCTGCAGGGTCATCATCAGGTGCTCCTGCAGCGAGACCGGAGCGGCCATGCGCTGGTACGGATCGACGTCGTCGTCGTCGGGGGTCCAGGTCGAAAGCGACGGGCCTTCATCGGCCGTCCATTCCGCGGTGTCGGGGGCGACCGGTTCATCGAGCTCGAGGGCGGGGTTCTCACCAAGTTCCTGCTCGATACGGGCCAGCATCTGGTTGAGCGGGAGGACCAGCAGGGAGTTCACCAGCATGAGCTTGGGGACCATCCGCTGCTGGAGTAGCGGTCTCGCTTCGGCGGCAGCCCGCAGTCGGTGTTCCATGATGCCTCCGGCCGTCAGCTCGCGTCGGCGACGACGGGGCTCGTCGCGCCGGGCAGGGGGGGGAGCTCGCCCGCCCGCAGGCACTCCAGCAGGGCGTCCACGACCCGCGGATCGAACTGCGCGCCTCGGCCCCGGACCAGCTCGCCCACGGCGTGCTCCACGGGCAGGGCAGCGCGGTAGCTGCGGGCGCTCGTCATGCTTTCCAGGGCATCGGCCGCGGTCAGGATGCGCGCCTCGATCGGGATCTGCTCCTCGCGCAGTCCGAGCGGATACCCCGTGGCGTCCCAGCGCTCGTGGTGGAACAGCACCGCTTCCACCACGCGCGGCGAGAAGTCGGCCATGGCCAGGATCTTGGCACCCATCAGGGTGTGCGTCTTCATCCAGTCGTACTCTTCCGCGGTGAGGTCGCCGGGCTTGAGCAGGATGCCGTCGCCGATGCCGATCTTGCCGATGTCATGCAGCAGCGCGGCGATCTTGAGGTCCTCGGTGCGCTCCGCGGGCAGGCCCAGCCGCCGTCCGATGCTCTCCGCGTACTGCGCCAGGCGGTCGGAGTGCCCGCGCGTCGGATGATCCCGGAGATCGACGGTGGCGGCCAGCGCGTACACGGTGTTCCAATAGGAGCGCCGCAGCCGCTTGAACAGACGGATGTTCTCGATGGCGATCGCGCCCTGCGCGCAGATCAACCGCAGGACGTCGCGGTCGGCGGGGGTGAACGCCTCCTCGTCCCGCCGCACGCTCAGCACGCCGAGCACGCTCCCGCCGGTCTGCAGCGGCAGCGACAGGGTCGTCCCGCCCGCGTCGCCGTCGGCGGCGGAGCCGGCCGCCCGGGCCAGTTCGTCCGCCCGCACCCGCCAGTACGCGGACGCGTCGCCGTTCCCGTTGCGGGGCGTGACGGTCGCGGCGGCGCCGTTGCTCGAGGCGGCTACGACGATGTCGCGGCCCTCCTCGTCCACACAGACCAGGGTCACCTCGCCGGCGTCAAGCTCGTGCAGCACCGTCTCCGTGATCACCTGGAACATCCGGCTCTGGTCGACGTCGGCCAGCCGGCTTCCGTGCATGTCCAGCAGCGGGGTGAGCGCGCGGAGGCGGGTGTTCTTCTTGTAGTAGAGGCCTTTGCGCAGGCCTTCCTCGACCGTCTTGCGGAGATCGTCCGGCGAGAAGGGTTTCATCAAGAAGCCGTTCACGCCGAAGCGCACCGTTTCGAGCAGGCTGTCGAACTCACTGAATCCGGTCATCACGACCACGGAGACCTCGGGGGCGGCGGCGACGATCTGCCGCGCCGCTTCCAGCCCCGTCATCCCCGGCATCTTGAGGTCGGTGAGCAGGAGGTCCGGAAGGAACTGGACGGCCAGGGCGATCGCGGATGGGCCGTCCGCGGCGGTAACGATCTCGTAGGCCGGTCCCAGGATGCGGGAGCACAGGTCGCGGATCGACGCCTCATCGTCGACGATCAGGATCTTCGGCTTCGAACCCACGCTGCGCACCTCACGATTGGCGGCTGGCCCGTCCTAGAGCAACTTTCATGCCGGACCGCTCAAACAAAAAAACGCGTACGCCCGTTCGCCCAATCTAGCCGGTCTCGCTGAGCCGGTGGGCCTGGATCTTCCCCTGAAGCTCGTCGGGGGAGATCCCCAGCACCCGGCTGCCCTCCTCGAGGTTCCACTCCGTCATCTTCAGCACGACGCTGATGTGCCGGCGCTCCGCCTCATCAAGCGAGAACGCCTTGGGGAACGTCGGCGCGACGGCCCCCTGCTCGTCCAGCCAGATCTCTTCCGCGCCGATGACCTCTTCCTGCGCCAGGATGACGACGCGCTGGATAGTGTACTCGAGCTCGCGCACGTTGCCGGGCCAGGCGTGGCCGCGCAGCTTCTTCATGGCCAGCGGCGAGAAGCCCTTGATGCGTTTGTTGAACGCGACCGCGTACTTGTTCACGAAGTGCATGCCGAGGACCTGGATGTCCTCGCGCCGCTCCCGCAGCGGGGGCAGCTCGATGGGCACGACGCTGAGCCGGTAGTAGAGATCCTCCCGGAAGGTCCCGTCATTGATCGCCTTGCGCAAATCCCGGTGCGTCGCGGCGATGACGCGCGCGTTGACGTCGATCGGCTTGTTGCCGCCCACCCGTTCGATGACCCGCTCCTGCAGCACGCGCAGCACCTTCACCTGCATCGCCGTGCTCATGTCGCCGATCTCATCGAGGAAGATCGTGCCGTCCTGCGCCCGCTCGAACTTCCCGATGCGGCTCGTCACGGCGCTGGTGAACGCGCCCTTCTCGTGGCCGAACAGTTCCGTCTCGAGGAGCGTCTCGGGGATCGCACCGCAGTTCACGACGACGAACGGGCCCTTGCTGCGCGGGCTCTGCAGGTGGATGGAGCGAGCGAGGAGCTCCTTGCCCGTGCCGGTCTCGCCGTAGATCAGGACCGTCGCGTCGGTCGGCGCCACCGCGGCGGCGAGCTGGAGGACCTGGCGCATCTTGGGCGAATCGCCGACGATCCCCTCGAACTTGAACGTCCGCATCAACTCGTCCTGCAGGGCGCGGTTCTCTTTGACCAGGCGCCCCCGCTCGAGGGCCTGGTTCACGACGATCATGAGCTCCTCGGGGCGGAAGGGCTTGGCGACGTAGTCGTAGGCGCCGAGCTTGATGGCCTGAATGGCCGTGTCGATCGTGGAGAAGGCCGTGATCAGGATGACCACGGCATCCGCATCGTGCTCCATGACGGCGCGGAGCACGCTGAGGCCGTCGAGCTTCGGGAGTTTGAGGTCGAGCAGGACGAGGTCGTAGCGCCCGGCCTTATACTTGGCCAGACCCTCCTCGCCGTCGCCGGCCTCGTCGACGCCGAAGCCCTCCTGACCGAGGAGCTTCGTCAGCAGCCGGCGGAGGTTTTCCTCGTCATCCACGACGAGAATGCGGGTCTCCGGCATCGCGGATGGGGTGCTCGCTGTGGGCACGATGTGTTCATGCCCCCCATCTCCACTAAACAGACCCGCCGCCCGGCTCCGAGGCCGCCGCGGTGCGTCCCCCCTGAGGTCAGCATACGCGGCGCCGCGCGGTGCGCGGGCGGCGGGAATCGTGTATCGTGAGCTAGGCCGTGGGCAGCCGCAGCCGGGCCGCGGTGGCGGCCACCAGCTGCGGGGGAAGCTCCCGGATCGTGCCCCCCGTATGGATGTCAAAGAACCGGACGATCACTTCGCGCGTGCGGTCGTCGACCCGCAGCTGCGCGGCGACGTGCGACGCCTCGCCGTGTCCGCCCTGATCGAGCGAACCCGGATCCAGAGCGACGGCCTCGGGGCCGATGTGCTCGGCCAGGGCGCGCCGTGCACGTTCGAACAGATCGGTGAAGTAGCTGGCGGGCATCTCGTGTTTCGGTGTCATCGGTGTCCCTCAGGCCGAGGCCGCCCAGATGGCGACGCCCTCGGAGAGATGGCGCGAACGGACGACGTGGCGGACGAGCAACGACCGGTTGGCGCGTTCCACGGCGCCCAGCCGGCGGATCGTCGCCGCGATGCGCGGGGCCGCATCCAGAGCCTCCCGGTCCTCCGTCACCAGGCGGGCCCGCGCCGCCTCGAGGCCCCGCAGTTCACAGACCCGGGACACCTCCGCGGTGCGGAGCGCGTACAGACCGGCGACGCGTCCTTGCCGCAGGACCATGTGACGCAAGCGGGCGATCGCCAGCAGCTCGCGGTGGAGCGCCAGCTCCCGGTCGAGGATCTGTTTGAGCAGGCCGCCTGCGTTCTCCATCACATCCGCTCCGCTCTCCGCCGCACGACCCCATCGGTGCGGCTTCCGGACTCCTCTATAGAGCAAGGTCGGTGCCGCGCTTGGGGTCTATCAGCTCGATCTCGGGGGCAGATTGCCGATAGGAATGGTGCGAGCCCACAGGCCCGAGCGACCGCCGCAAGAACAGTGGTACGAACACAGAGGACGCGGCCGGTTGTCGTGCGGCTGCTCGATTGACAGCCCATGGGGCCTGTGCTACGCTCGGCGATGCTGCGAAGACCGCATCATCCCTCAACTATTGGGATGAAGGGTCTATCTCATCGAAAGTGGGGCGAGGAGATGAAGAAGATCCTTGCGGCGATGCTCTTCGCGATGCTGGTCTTCGTCGCATCGTCCGTGTCCTGGGGTTCCGTGACCTGGGAGTCCGTCACCTGGGAGTCCGTGACCTGGGAGGCGCTCGACGCAGTAGTCTGGGAATAACAGCTTCGCGATCCAGCACCGAGCGACGAGGGAGGCCGAACAGCCTCCCTCGTTTGTTGTGTCCGGCTACCGATGCCGATGGGTCGGCCCGGCATCGAAGTTGCTCCGTGTTCCCTGTCGCAGGGCAGAGCACCTACGGGAGGGGAAACCGAATGAGGAAGCTGGTCGCAGGGATCCTCTTCATCCTGGCCATGGCAGTCGCGACGTCCGTGTCGTGGGGCCAGGAGAGCGTAACCTGGGAGTCCGTCACCTGGGAGTCCGTGACCTGGGAGGCGTTCGACTCAGTGACCTGGGAGTAGTTCGGCCCCGGGACGCTCAGCTCTGACGTAGCGCCGCCGGGCCGTCCCGCGAGGGACCGGCCCCGGCGGCGTGTCTATTTCAAGGCTGGGGCACGGAAATTGCTCCATTTTATCCGTGCAGGGCCATTCCTGAGGGCCTGGGAGGCAGCGCAGATGAAGAAGCTTATCGCCGGCATCCTCTTCGTCCTGGCCATGGCAGTCGCGACCTCGGTGTCGTGGGGCCAGGAGAGCGTGACCTGGGAGTCCGTCACCTGGGAGTCGGTCACCTGGGAGGCGTTCGACAGCGTCACCTGGGAGTAGCGGCCGGCACGCGAACGGACGCGCGCCCATGGTATACATGGGGGGAGGAGACGGGCATGAACCGCATGCCGCCCCCTCCCCTTGTTGTGCTGGGTGAGGCCGGGGAAAGCGAGCCGTAAGGGGATGCGCCAACTCCCGCCACGAGCACGAATCTTTGTTCTGGGGACCATCGTCCTCGGCGCCGCGGTCACCGCGGCGATTCCCTTCCTGCCGGGCGGTCTCCCCTCGATCACCCTGTCCCTTGTCATCTACCTCGCCGCGGCCCTGCTCGCCCAGCTGGTCGGTGTGCGGGTGGTCATGCCGGGGCTGGAGGGACAGGCCTGGTCGCTGATCTCGGCCGTCCTCATCCCGGCGATCATCCTCTTCCCTCCGGCGACAAACGTCCTCATCGTCCTCATCACGTTCACCGCGTACGCGGTGAAGCGCCGTGGCCTGCCCTGGTACCAGAACGCGTGGAACATCGCCCAGCATCAGCTCGCTGTGCTGGTCGCGGCCCTGGTCTGGGAGGGCGTGCATCCCACGGGGACCGGCGGGCTCCAGGCCGTGCATTGGTACGCCGCCGCCTTCGCGGCCGGCGGGACCTTCTACCTGCTCAACAACCTGCAGACCTCAGCAGTGCTCGCCTTCGCCACGCATCGGCCATTCCGCGAGGTCGGCGTCTTCTCGCGCGGGACCTTCTACCGCGAGCTGGTGCTGACCTGGATGGGCATCATCGTCGCGGATCTCTGGCTGGTCAACCCCTGGCGCACCGTCCTGCTGATCGTCCCGCTGATCGGTCTCTCCCAGATGCTCAGCGCCCAGGTGAAGGACGCCGAGCGGATCCGCCGGGCGCAGGTCGAAGCGGAGGGCCGCGCCCAGTCATTGGCCAGCCTGAACGAGCTCGCCCGCGACCTGACGAGCAGCCTGGACTTCGCCCAGGTCTTCGATGCGCTGTACGCGCAGTTGGCCAAGACCCTGAACCCGGACGTGCTCTCCATCGCCCTCTACGATCCCCACACCAACCAGCTCGAGTTCCATGTGAAGAAGACCAGCGAGGGCATGCTGCCGATGGTACAGCTCCGGGCCGAGGCGCCGGAGCTGCGCGGCCTGCTCGCCACCCGCACGCCCCTGGTCCTCGATCCCGCGCGCAACCGGGAAACGGTGCAGGCCGTGAGCCCCCACGGCCGGTTGCTCCAGGCCGCCGTGGTCACGGTCGTGCCGATGACGCTCGCGGAGCGGACGGTGGGCCTGATGATGCTCGGCACGAGCCAGCCCCCCTCGCCGGCCCAGCTCGACCTGATCTCCACGATGGCCAGCCAGGCCGCCGTCGCCGCGGACAAGGTGGAGCTGTTCCAGCGCGAGCGCCGCAAGACCGCGCAGCTGTCGGCGATCACGCAGGTCAGCAAGAAGATCGTCACGATCCACAACGTCGACGTCCTGCTGCACCAGACGTCCCGCCTGATCGAGGAATCGTTCGCCTTCGAGCGCGTGGAGGTCGTGCTGCACCAGGACGGCAAGAGCCTCGCCCCGGGTGAGGGTGCGTCCGCCGACATCCCCATCTTCTACCGGGAGCAAACGATCGGCGTGATGCGGGTCTGGCTGCACCCTGGGACGGTGCTCTCGGCGGATGACCTGGCCATGCTGCAGACCCTGGCCGACGAGATCGCCGTCGCGATCGATAATGCGCGGCTGTACGAGGACCTGCAGCAGCAGATGGGCATGCTCGAACAGACCCAGCTGCAGCTGTTGCAGTCGGCCAAACTGGCCACGATCGGCGAGCTGGCCGCGTTCATCGCACACGAGATCAACAACCCGCTGACCAGCGTGCTCGGCTACGCCTCCCTGCTCCTCACCGAGACGGGCACGGACGATCCGAAACGCGCGGACATCGAGGTCATCGAGAAGGAAGCCCTGCGCGCGCGGGCCATCGTGCGCGACCTCCTCGGCTATGCGCGTCAGACCGATTCGGCCATGTCCTACACGCAGGTGAACGAGGCCATCGAGAGCGTGCTGCCGCTCGTCCGCCAGCGCGCGGAGGGGGCCAACGTCAGCATCCAGGCCGATCTCGACCCGGCCCTGCCCTCGATCATGGCCGACGTGAACCAGATCAAGCAGGTGTTCATCAACATCCTCAACAACGCGATCGATGCCATGCCCGAAGGGGGCAGCGTGGAGGTGGCGACGCGCGCCGTGACCGTGAACGGCAGCGGGCCGCTCGTGGAGATCTCCTTCCAGGACACCGGCGTCGGGATCGATCCCCAGCACCTGGAGAAGATCTTCGACGCCTTCTTCACGACGAAGGGCGCCGGCCGGGGCACCGGGCTCGGGCTGCCCATCAGCCGGCGCATCGTCGAGCGGCACGGCGGAACGATCGAGGTGAACAGCGAGCACGGTCGGGGCAGCTGCTTCACCATCCACCTGCCGGTCGCGCCGGTCGCCTGAGCGGGGGCCGCCGATGAAAGAGATGCTGGTGGGCGCGAAGCGCATCCTGGTGGTGGATGACGAGGCCTCGATCCGGGATCTCTGCGCGCGCGTGCTGCAGCGGGCGGGGTTCGTGGTGGTCACCGCTGGCGGTGGGGAAGAAGCCGTCGGCCGGCTGCGGGCGGAAGGCTTCGACGCCGTCATCTCGGACATCCGGATGCCGGGCGTCTCCGGCCTGGAGGTCCTCGACGCCGCCAAGCAGGCGCACCCCGGGATCCGCGTCGTCCTGATCACCGGGTTCGGCACCCCGCAGACGCTGGAACGCGCCCGCCATTCGGGGGCCGACCGCATCCTCACGAAACCGTTCAATCCCGTGGAACTGCTGACCACAGTGCGGGAGATCCTGCCCTCCGAGGCGTGAATCGATCAGTGCAGGCGCTGGTCCGTCCGGCCCCCCGGCAACTCGCAGTACCAGGCGGCCAGGCGCGCGAACGACACGATCGGGGCGAGGGACGACCGGACGGTGCCGAGGATGCGCTCCGGGACGGCCAGTCCCGCCCCGGTGAGCATCTGCCACCGGGACTCAACGGCCGCCGCCATCTGCAGGGCGAGCTCCATCGTCATCAGGTCGGCCTCGGCCAGCGGCAGGAAGACCTCCCATCGCCGCGCCGGCCGCGGGATGTCGAAGATGTTCAGCATCGCCTTGGCGATCCCCGTCGCCGCGCCCGCGGCATTGCTGAACCAGCCCACGATCTGCCCCAGTCGTTCAGGGTCGCGTCCGATCGCCTCTGTCTCGCGCGTCGTGGGCTCCAGCACGGCGGCCGAGGACAGGATGCGTGAAAGGCGCCAGCCGATCCGGATCGGATCGAGGTACCTTGGCGGCTGCGGCAGGACCAGACCCGGCATACCCAGGATGACGAGCCCGAGGTTGCGCGCCTGCTGGATCGTCTCACGCGCCTCCTCGAGCAGCCCCATCCGCTCCTGCTCCAGCCGTCCCGCGGCGCCGTGGGTGAAGGCATCATGGGCGGCCGGATCGTTGTTCACCAGCAGCGTGCCTCCCGCCAGCACCTCGTAGATCACCGGCAGGATGTGCGTGTTGAGGGCGAAGGGCATCAAGATGCCGGGGACCTCCCCGAGGGGATTCGCGGCGGAGAGACGCTCCATGTACTCGCCGATCTCCTCTTCCGAAAACCCGTCCGAGAAGATCAGGGCGATCTCGAGGTCGCTGTCGGGCCAGGTGCGATCCGTGGCGTAGCGGCCGTACAGATAGGCCGCCGCCACCTCTTTCTCGCGGGAGAAGAACGACTTCAGCG
>Ga0154869_1146_pt1 | contig 17435 bp, 17 predicted proteins | sample Rifle2008BG19ft_FD_105841 | JGI IMG/M metagenome (GOLD analysis project Ga0154869, IMG submission 105841) | Armatimonadetes bacterium RBG_19FT_COMBO_69_19 | reverse complement strand
CGGGCTGGCGGCCGCGATGCTGACCCGCATCGCGCTGCTGGCGTCGCTGGCCTGGATAATCCGGCTGACACGTCCGCTGTTCGAGCTCTTCGGGCACGGGTTCTCGGGTCGCGACCTCCTCCTTATCACGGGCGGTCTCTTCCTGCTGGCCAAGAGCACGACCGAGATCCACGAGCGGCTGGAAGGGATGGAAGGACGCCTCACGGCGCGGGTCGTCCCGTCGTTCGCCGGCGTCATCGTTCAGATCATGCTGCTCGACATCATCTTCTCGCTCGATTCGGTGATCACCGCGGTGGGGATGGTGAACCAGCTGCCGGTGATGATCGCGGCGGTGGTCCTGGCCATCGCGGTGATGATGTGGGCGGCCGACCCCATCAGCGACTTCGTCCACCACCATCCGACCGTGAAGATGCTCGCGCTCAGCTTCCTCCTCTTGATCGGTCTGTCGCTCCTCGCCGACGGGCTGGGCCAGCACATCCCGAAAGGCTACATCTACTTCGCGATGGGGTTCTCCGTCTTTGTGGAGATGCTCAACCTCCGCGTCCGGCGGGTTTTCGGAGCCGGTCCCCCTCCGCCGTCCATACGGCGACCAGGCGTGAACTGACCCACCTGCGGGATTGTCCACCTCCCCGCCATCCCGTAGCGTGAACAGGGCGAGGGGGAAAGGGGGCGGCAGATGCCGCGACAGGTGCGCACGCAGGAAGATGAACGCCCGGAGGAGACGCCGTCCACGGAGCAGCCACGCGAGGAGCAGCCCCGGGGCGGTGGGGGGCGTGGGATCAATCACATCACGCTGGTGGGACGGTTGACCCGCGATCCTGACCTCCGGATGACCGGAGACGGCGTGGCCCGCGCCTGGTTCGTGCTCGCCGTCCCCCGTCCATTCGCCAACCGAGACGGCGAGCGGGATGCCGACTTCATCAGCGTGGTGGCCTGGCGCCAGCTGGCCACCGTCATCGGCGAGCACCTGACGAAGGGGCGGCTGGTCGGCATCACGGGCCGGCTGCAGGTGCACAACCAAGAGAACGGCGACGGGACCTGGCGGACATCGGCGGAGGTCGTGGCCGATCACGTCGTGTTCCTCGATCCCGCCCGTCGAGACAAGACGGGTGGAGAAGAGGTCTCTCCCCTGACGCCCGTGTAATCCGTTAGGGGCGATGCCAGGGTCAGGGCTGTCCTACATGGTCGGGCGGGGGGCGGGCGGCTGTCTGCTGCTCCACGGCTTCTCGGGCTCCCCGCTCGAGATGATTCCCATGGCCGATGCCCTGGCCCAACACGGGTGGACCGCCGGCGTCAGCGAACTGGCGGGCCATGGCTCTCCTCGCGACCTGGCCCGGACGACGTGGCGCGAATGGCTGGCATCCGCGGACGCAGCATTCCGCGAGCTGCGGAGAGGCTGCCCACGCGTGGCGGTAATCGGGCTCTCGATGGGCGGCGCCGTCGCCTTGTGCCTGACGACCGGCCGGCAGCCCGCGGCCGTCGTCACGATCTCCACCCCCATCCGGATGAAACGGCTCATCGCGCGGGCGTCACGGGTGGCGGCGCGCGTGGTCCCGTATGTCCCCGTCCTGATGAAGCTCGGCCCCCGGGAGCGGGCGATGCGCCGCTACCAGTCGCCGGCCCGGCAGATCCCGCTCCGGGCGACCCAGGAGGTCGAGCGTCTCCTGGATGAGATGCGGGAGGTGCTTCCGCGCGTGCGGGTCCCGGTGCTGATCGCACAGGGTCGCCGGGATTGGGTCATCCCGCGTGAGAGCGCGCGCGAGATCGCCGCCCGCGTGCCGGGAGAGGCGCGCGTGCTGTGGCTTCCGCACTCCGGCCACGTGGCCACACTGGATCGCGACCGCCGGGTGCTCTTCAACGAAGTGGCACAGTTCCTGCGCCCGTACCTCGACGGGGAGACGGGCGGGGAAGCGGGAGATGGGGGGGCCGGGGATGGAGCAGCAGATTGAGCGCAGCAAGGTCGTCGTGCGCTGGATCGTCGCCGCCGTGCTGCTGGCGGCGGTCGCCTATCTCAAAACGCGGGGGGAGGTCGCGGTCCCCTGGGCCATCGTGATCGCGCTCACCGCGGGGCTGGCGGTGTTGAACCTCGGGTACTGGGCGATCCTCCGCCGCGGAGCGCCGCTCTGGCTGAAGTACCTGACCACGGCGACCGATCTCGGGCTGATCTCCGTCCTCGTAGCCGTCACGGGGGGAAGCGGGAGCGTCTTCTACTTCGCCTACTTCATCGTCCTCGTCAGCAACAGCTTCCGCTACGGGATGGGCATGGCGCTGTACGTGGCCACGCTCTACAACGTCGCCTACGCCGTCCTCCTGCGGCTCCACCCGCCTCAGGGTGACCTGACGGTCGAGGCCGTGAAGATCTTCGCGTTCTGGGGGATCGCCCTCTATGCGGGTTACCTGGCCATGCGGTTCCAGCGGCAGACCCACATCCTGCAATCCTACGAAGAGACCATCGCGCGCCTGCGGCAGGAGGTGGGCGCCTCCAAACAGGAGAGCCGATGATGGGCCGGCGCCCGCCCGTCCTCACCGCGGGGCTGTCGGCGGCCGTGGGCATCGCCGGGGTGGTGCTGTTCGGCCTGCTCGTGGGCATCGCCTGGCGCGCGACCTCCGCGGTGTGGTTCCTGGTGTTTCCGCTTCTGGTGCTGGGGGTCCTCGCCTCGGCGGGGATCGCCGTGCTGTGGATCCTACGCCACTTCTGAGAGCCTCGGCGGCGTCCGATGGGCGAAGGCTTCGACCTCGGCCCGTGCGGTGAGGTCGTTCAGGCTCACCTCGAGCTGCTGCGAGAGCGCGGCCAGGGTCGCCTCATCGGCATCCTCGTGGACGTCCACCGGCTCGCCGATCACTAGAGCCGCGGCCGTAAAGGCGCGGGGGATCTCGAACCGGTCCCATGAGTCGAGGGCGATGGCGTCCCGCATCGCCGCTCCCACAGGGACGAGGGCCACGCCGGTCTTCTTGGCCACGTAGGCAGCCCCGGGTTTCGCCCGGAACACCGGCCCTCCCGGGCCGTCCGCCGCGATCACGCCCCCGCGACCGCGCTGCAAGTATTGAAGGAAGCGGATGACCCCCCGGGATTCGCTGGTGAACTGCGAGGCATCGAGCACCTGGTAGCCCAGGTGCTGCAGCGAGGCCAGGGTCAGCTGACGGACGTAACGCGAGAGGGCGGGGATCCGGCCGATCCGGGTCTGGCTCGAGTAGACGACGAGCGGCACGCCCTGCAGGAAGAAGACCGGCAGCAGCCCCTTGCCGTGCCATACTACGATGAGGACGGGCCGGCCGGAGCGCAGGACCGCGCTGAGGTGCTCGTAGCCGAAGACACGCAGATCGAGGGTGCTGTCCACGAGCCGGAAGACGGCGACGGCGGCGAGGGCGAACAGCCAGACGGCCCCGTCGATCAGCCGGTCGCGGATGACATCCGTCCACACCCGCCGGGGCGCGGATGAGGCGGCTGCCGCCTCAGTCGTCGAGCCCATAATCCTTGGTGCGGTGCGTCTTCAGGTACATCTCTTCGATCTGCCGGCGATAGCGCTCGGTCACGACCTTGCGCTTCACCTTGAGCGTCGGGGTCAGCTCTCCCGACTCGAGCGAGAACTCTGCGGGCAGGATCGTGAACCGCCGGATGCGTTCGTAGGCGGCGAGGTCCAGGTTCAATTCCTTCACCGCGCCGGCCACGAGCGCTTCGGTGGTCGGGTGTGCGGCGAGCTCCTCCTTGCTCTTCCCGTTGATCTTCTGCTCCTCGAAGTAGGCCTGCAGCTGCTCGTAGTTCGGCGTGATCAGCGCCGTGATGTAGGGCAGGTTGTCCCCGATCGCTACCGCCTGCGCGATGTACGGGCTGGTCGCCAGGCGCGCCTCGATGGGCTGCGGGGCGACGTTCTTCCCGCCCGCCGTGACGAGTAGATCCTTCTTCCGGTCGGTGATGTACAGGAAGCCTTCCTCGTCGAGGCGGCCGATGTCCCCGGTGTGCAGCCAGCCTTCCGCGTCGACCGTCTCGCGGGTCGCTTCGGGCTTGTTCCAATACCCCATCATGATGTTCGGGCCGCGCGCGAAGATCTCGCCGTCCGGCGCGATCCTCACCTCGACGCCGGGCGGGGGCTGGCCCACAGAACCGAGACGGTTGGACTCCAGGCGGTTCACGGCGATGACAGGCGAGCTCTCCGTGAGGCCGTACCCGTTGAGGACCGGCAGGCCGACGATGTCGAAGAACTCCGCGATCTCCCGCGCGAGCGGGGCTCCGCCGGACACCGTGAAACGCAGCCGCCCGCCGAACCGCTGCAGGACCTTGCGGAACACCAGCCGCCGGGCGACCGCGTACTGCAGGCGCGCATCCAGCGGGGGCCGCCGCCGCTGCCACTGCGCTTCCTTCACCCGCCGGCCCACCCGCATCGCCCAGGTGAAGAGCCGCTTGAGGCGAGGCTCCTTCTGCACGCGGGACATGATCTGCACATAGGCGCGCTCGTAGACGCGCGGGACGGAGGCCATGATCGTCGGGCGGACCAGGGGCAGCATCGGCCCCGCCTTCTCCACGGCTTCCACGTACGTGATCCGGCAGCCGCAGTACAGGAAGAGGTAGTCGAGGATCCGCTGCAAGACATGCGAGAGGGGAAGGAAGGACATCACCTCATCCGCCTCGGTGATCGGATACAGGGGGCGGATCGAGGTGATCTGCGAAACGAAATTGCCGTGGGAAAGCATCACGCCTTTGGGCTCGCCGGTCGTTCCGGAGGTGTAGATGAGACTGGCCAGGTCGGTGGGAGACGTGCGGTGGGGCGGAGGGGCCGTTGCTGCGGACAGGTCTCCGATGGATTCGAGCCCCAGTCCGGCGTCGAGCGCGAGCAGGCGCACCCCTGGCAGATCTTCTGACGCTCGAAGGGCCGCCTTGACCCGCTCTTGTCCCGAGACGAGCAGCACCTTCGCCCCGGCGTCCTTCACGATGTAGATGACCGCGGCGGCCGGTACCGACGGGTAGATCGGGACGAGCACGGCGCCCACGAGGTGACAGGCGAAGTCGACGATGTGCCACTCCGGCCGGTTCTCCGCGAAGAGGGCCACGCGGTCCCCCCGGCCCACCCCGACATGGGTGAGGCGCGCCCCCGTCTGCCGCACCGCCTCAGCGAACCCCTGTACCGTGTAACCGCGCCAGTCCTTGCCCTCGCGGATGCGGAGCAACTCGCGCCCCGGCGCGTTGCTGCTCACCACGTGGTCGAATAGGTCGACCAGGGTCTCCATGGGTGGCTCCTTCCTGGGGGGAAGTGCGGTGTTCTTCGCGGTTGTGAGGCACCCTCCTGTGCGTGCCCGCCTGCGTTTGCGCTTGACACCCCGCGGTGGCGTTCCGAAGATGGGGCTGTGACGGTGACGCTGCTGCTGCGGGAATCCGAGGTGGCCTCGCTGCTCCCCATGGACGCGGCGATCGGCATCATGGAACAGGCCCTGGCCGCGTTCTCCGCGGGAGCCGTCCTGCAGCCGGTCCGCCAGGCCCTGGTCGTTGAGCCGCATGGTGGATACCTCGGCCTCATGCCTGCGCACGTGCGCGGCGGCGCGGCCGAAGCCCTCGGCGCGAAAGCCGTCACCTTCTACACGCGCAACGCGGACCGCGACCTGCCCACGCACATGGCAATCATCCTCCTCTGGGACACAGAGACCGGGGTGCTGCTGGCCATCATGGACGGCCGCCTCATCACGGAGATGCGCACGGCGGCCACCTCGGCCGCCGCGGCGAAGGCCCTGGCCCGGACAGAGGCGGGCGCGCTCGCCCTGCTCGGATCCGGCGTGCAGGCCCGCAGCCATCTGGAGGCGCTGCGCCTGGTCAGACCACTCCGGGAGGTGCGGGTCTGGTCGCGCACCGCGGCGCACCGTGACGCGTTTGCGCGCGAGATGGGGGCTCGCGGCCTCCACGTCACCGCGTGCGGGACGGCGCAGGAGGCGGTGCGCGGCGCCGATCTCATCGTAACGGCGACGTCATCACCCGTCCCCGTGCTCGAGGGGCGGTGGCTCTCCGCGGGCGCGCACGTCACCGCGGTCGGCGCGCCCCGGCCGGACTGGCGCGAGCTCGACACGTACGCGGTGGCGCGCTCGCGCGTCTTCGTCGATTCGCGCGCGGGGGCGCTTGCGGAATCCGGGGACCTCCTCCATCCGTTGAAGGAAGGCGCGATCGACGAGTCGCACATCAAGGGGGAGATCGGTGAGGTATTGGCGGGCACGGTGCCGGGCCGGACCTCGCCGCAGGACATCACCCTGTTCAAGTCGCTCGGCATGGCGGTGGAAGACGTCGCGACCGCCGCGTATGTGTACCGGCGGGCCCGCGAGCGCGGGGTGGGACGGGAGATCGAGCTGTGAAGATCGTCATCCTGGGCGGCGGCTTCGGAGGGATCACCGCGGCGCTCGAGCTCAGCCGCGGGGTGGCGCACGAGCACACGGTCACGCTGATCGAGCGCGCGCCGGTGTTCATGATGGGCCTGCGCAAGCTGTGGATGATCACCGGCAGCGGTACGCGGCGCGACGGGGAGCGGCAGCTTGTCGCCCTGCAGGCGAGCGCGGTGGAAATCCGCCAGGCCACGGTGCAGGCCATCGACGTCCAGGGACGCACCGTGCGTACGGATGCGGGCGCCGTGCCGTTCGACTACCTCATCATCGCCCTGGGCGCGGAGCCCCGGCCGGATTTGGTGCCCGGGTTCTCGCCGGCGGTCTACAACCTCTACGGCGTGGCGGACGCGGAGCGTCTGGGCCAGCGTATCCGGGAGTTCCAGGGCGGGCGCATCGTCATCGCGATCCTCGGCGTCCCGTACAAGTGCCCGCCGGCCCCGTACGAGGCGGCGATGATGCTGGACGATCTCTTCCGGCGTCGCGGGACGCGGAGCGCGGTGCAGATCCAGACTTTCACTCCTCAGCCGATGTCGCTCCCAGTCGTCGGCCCGCAGAACTGCGCCCAGGTCGAAGGGCTGCTCGCGGCCAAGGGCATCGCCTTCACCCCGAACCGCAAGGTGGCCCGCCTCGAGGGATCGACGCTCGTCTTCGAGGACGGTGCTCGTGTGGAGGCCGACCTCGTGATCGGTGTACCGCCCCACCGCCCACCGGCGGTGGTGAAGGAAAGCGGTCTGCAGATGCGTGGGGAGTGGGTCGCCGTCGACCCGGCCACGCTGCGTACCTCGGCGAGCGGCGTCTTCGCCGTCGGTGACGTCAACGAGATCCCGCTCGCGAATGGCATGGCGCTGCCTAAGGCCGGCCTCTTCGCGGAATCGCAGGCGAAGGTCGTCGCAGCGCAGATCATTGCCGAGCTACGCAAGGCTCCGGCGCCGGCGGCCTTCGACGGCATCGGGCACTGCTTCATCGAGACCGGTGGCGGCCAGGCGACCATGGTCCAGGGGCACTTCCTGGCTTCTCCGGCGCCAGCACTCACCATCGCTGCGCCCTCCGCTCAGGCTCTGCAGCAGAAGATCGACTTCGAGCGCTCGCGGCTGCTGAGCTGGTTCGGCAGCTAGGAACCCGTCCTGCCGCAACATCTGGGCATCGACCGCGTCGTCTCCCCCTGCATCTAGCGTGCCGGCGATTTTGGGCGAAATTCGGGGATTTTCGTGTCTAGCAGGAGGAGTTCAGGGGCAGGGGTGGAATAGAAAGTGGCACAAAGTGGGGAACGGTGGGGAGCTTGTTCAGAGGAGAGCATCACTATTCCCTGGACGACAAAGGGCGGGTGGTCCTGCCCTCCAAATTCCGGCGCGCGCTCGGGGACACCGTGGTGGTGACCCGCGGCCTCGACGAGTGCGTGGCCGTGTATGCGCCCGCGGAGTGGGCGAAGAACGAGAAGAAGCTGCGCGCGCTGCCGGTGAGCCGGCGCGATTTCGCGCGGTTCATGCTGAGCAGCGCCGAGGACATCGAGCTCGATAAGCAGGGCCGGGTGTCGATCCCGCAGCACCTGCGGGAGTACGCGAAGATCGACCGCGAGGCCGTCGTGGTCGGGATGGGCAACCGGCTGGAGATCTGGGGCCTCGCGAACTGGAAGCGCTACATCGCCGAGGTCCAGGCCAAGGCACCGGCCCTGGCGAGTGAACTCGAAGACTTGAGCATCTAGGCATGGGCCGGTGGGGTGATGGAGCATACACCGGTCCTGCTGAATGAGGCACTGCACTGGTTGAACCCGCGGCGCGACGGCGTCTACGTGGACGCCACGGTCGGGGGCGGCGGACACGCCGAGGCGATCCTCGAGCGGATCATCCCCGGCGGGCGCCTGATCGGGATCGACCGGGATGAGGTCGCCGTGGAGGCGGCGGCAGCTCGGCTGGCACGGTTCGGCGAAGCGGTCGTGCTCGTACGCCAGAACTACGCGGCGATCAAGGAGGTCCTCAGGACGCTGGGCCTCGACCAGGTGGACGGCGTGCTGTTCGACCTGGGCGCCTCCTCGATGCAGTTCGCGGACCCGACGCGCGGGTTCTCGTTCCAGGAAGGCGGTCCGCTCGACATGCGGATGGATCGGCGCCAGCCGGTGACGGCGGCGGACCTGGTCAACCGCCTGGGCGAGCGGGAGCTGGCCGACCTGATCTGGCGGTACGGCGAGGAGCGGTGGTCGCGGCGGATCGCGCGCGCGATCGCCGGGAGCCGGCCGATCCATACGACGCAGGCGTTGGCCGAGGTCGTCGCGGGGAGCATCCCGCGGCGGCAGTGGCCCCGGGGGATCCACCCCGCGACACGGACCTTTCAAGCGCTACGGATCGCCACTAACGACGAACTACTGAACCTTGAAAAGGCTCTACCAGATGCGGCGGAGGTACTCCGGGAGGCGGGTCGACTCTGCGCCATGACCTTCCACTCCCTGGAGGATCGGACCATCAAACACACCTTCCTGCGCCTCTCCCGTGGGTGCACCTGCCCACCCGGGGCCTCCGCCTGCACGTGTGGGGGGAAGCAGTGGCTGCGGATTCTGACCAAGAAGCCGGTACTGCCGTCCCCCGAGGAAGTCCAGCGCAACCCGCGCGCGCGAAGCGCGAAGCTCCGCGCGGCGGAACGGATCGTGACAACTGCATAATGTGAACGATGTGGGGCGGGGCGGACCGGGGTCGGACTTCGCACTTCCACTCACACCCCGAAGATCCCCTCCGCAGCAACATCTGAGCACCTCCGGCAACCGGCCTCGGTTGCCCCGCCCTGCAAGGTCGATGAGGCGACGATGACGAGCGTCACCTGGGAGTAGCGATGCTGGCTGTTGTGGCACGAACACGAATCTTCCCGGTCTTGCTGCCGGAGCCGGGTGCGCGCGAGCGCGGCAGCCGCGCGGGGCGGCGGCGTGCCCGCTTCACCCCCCTGACGCGCGCCCTCGTCGCGGCGCTCCTGGTCGTCGTCCCGGCCATCGCCTACGTCAGCCAGAGCACGGCGACGACCCGTACGGGCTACGCGATCCTCACGCTTCGCGAAGAGATCACCTCCCTCCAGGCCGAGAACGCCAGGCTCGTCGTCGGGGTCAGCGCGCTGAAGTCGCCTGAGCGCATCGAGCGCGCGGCGCGAGGTAGGCTCGGGATGGTGCAGCCCACTCCCGCACAGATGGCCGCGCTGACGGTGCCGTCTCCCGCCGTAGCGGTTCCGGCCGTAAGCGGGCCCACGGTGTGGCAGCGCGTGAGCGCGCTGCTGCTCGGGCGTGAGGCGGCCGCAAGTGAACGCTGATGGCCGTGGATGAAGGAGGCACGCCATAACCGCGCAAGAAGCCCTGCGCTTGATCGTCGAGGCCGAGGAGTCGCGTCGCGAACGGCGCGCCCTCGCCGAGCAGGAGGGCGTCCCCCGCGAGCGAGCGTGGGTCCGCGACGCGCAGGACCGGATCGACGACCGCCGCTGGGAGTAGGCCCCCTCGACGCCGACCACCGCATCCTGATCCGCCGCCGCGTCGCCGTCCTCGCCGTCCTGGTGATGGGCGCGCTCGCGGCGTTGCTGTTTCGCCTGACCCAACTCCAGGTCGTGCGCGGCGGGCGTCTCGCCGGAATCGCCCAGCGCCAACAGCTCGCCACCATCGTTCTCGAGCCCCACCGCGGCCGGCTCCTCGACCGGCGCGGCAGGCCGCTGGCCATCAACGTCGAGGCCACCAGCATCTACGCCGTGCCGAGCGCGATCGAGGACCGCGCGAGGTTCTCCGCGCAGGTTGCGCCCATCCTGGGTCTCGAGGAAGACGACGTCCTGGCGCGCCTCGCGCGAGGCCGCTACTTCGCCTGGCTGGCGCGCAAGGTTCCCGCCGGCGTCGTCGCCCGGATCAAGGCGCTGCGCCTCGGCGACCAGATCGGCTTCCGCTCCGAGGACCAGCGGGCGTACCCCAACGGGGTCCTGGCCGCACACCTCCTCGGATTCGTCGGCATCGACAATCAGGGTTTGGCCGGCGTCGAGCTCACCTACGACTCCACCCTCCTGGGCAGGGCCGGAGAGGCGATCGCCGCGCATGACGGGATGGGACGCGTCCTCGTCGAAACTCAGCGCACCGCGGTGGATCCCGTCGACGGCTCGGACCTCCTCTTGACCATCGACCAGGTCATCCAGCACATCACGGAGCGGGAGCTCGATGCCGCCATGGTCCGCACGCACGCGCGCACGGGGATGGTGGCGGTGATGGACGTGCCGACCGGCGAGATCCTGGCCCTCGCCCTGCGCCCCGTCTTCGATCCGAACACCGGCACACGCGCGCGCCCGGACCTCTGGATGAACCGCGCCGTAAGTGAGGTCTACGAGCCGGGGTCCACCTTCAAGGTGTTCCTGGCCGCCGCGGCGCTGGATTCCCGCCTGGTCGACACTGAGCAGAAGTTCTTCGACCCCGGATTCCTGAAAGTCGGCGACCGCGTCATCCGGAATGCCAATGGGAAGAAGCACGGCTGGGTGGCGCTCGGAGGCATCCTCAGATACTCGTCCAACGTCGGTGCCGCACAGGTTGCCATGCGCCTGGGCCGCTCGGTCTTCTACCGCTACACCACGGCCTTCGGGTTCGGGACGCCCTCGCGCGTCGACCTTCCCGGGGAGGTAGCCGGCCTGGTCCGCTCCCCCGCAGAATGGGTCTCACCCCGGCTGCAGACCATCGCCTTCGGCCAGGGCATCTCGGTGACCCCGCTGCAGCTGCTCACCGCGGCCTCGGCGCTGGGCAACAACGGTCTGCTCGTTCGCCCGCACGCGGTGCGGGGCGTGCGCGACCGGCAGGGGCGTACGACCTCCGTCACGAGCGGGCAGACCGGCAGGCGCGCGGTCAGCGCCGAGAGCGCCCGCGCCGTTCTCCGCATGATGACGACGGCGGTCGAGGAGGGCACCGGGGCGCTGGCCCGGATCGAGGGATATCCGGTCGCGGGGAAGACCGGGACGTCGCAGAAGCCCGCGCCCGGCGGTGGCTACGATTCGCAGCGCTTCGTGGCCTCGTTCCTGGGGCTGGTCCCGGCCGACCGGCCGGCGCTCGCCATCCTCGTGATCCTGGACGAGCCGCTGGGCGCCTACTACGGCAGCGCGGTCGCGGCGCCCGTATTCCGTGAGGTCGCCGCGCAAACACTGTGGCACCTGCGGGTCCCTCCGCGCACCCAGCTGAGCGAACCGCCCCCGAGGTAGTCCGCCGGGGCCGCCGTGCAACTCCGGTATAATGGCACTGACATGCGACTCGATTGCCTGCTGCAGGATCTTCCGGCGGCATCGGTGAGGGGCCGAACCGATATTTCGGTGTCGGCGCTCGCCTCGCGACACGATGCGGTGTCGGCCGGCGGGCTCTTCGTCGCCGTGCGAGGGTTCACGCACGACGGGCACAGCTTCGTTCCGGAGGCCGTGAAGCGCGGCGCCGCGGCGGTCGTGGTGGAGCGCGAGGTGGAGGTGCCCTGGGGGGTCACGGTCGTCCGGGCTCCGGACACACGCCTGGCCCTCGCCCTCCTCAGCAGCGCCTACTACGGCCACCCCTCCCGCCGGCTGCGCGTCATCGGGGTGACGGGCACCAACGGCAAGGGGACGACCGCGTATCTCATCGAGGCCCTGCTCAATGCCGCCGGCCGGCGGTGCGGCATCATCGGCACGATGGGGGCGAAGATGGGCGACCGGACGCTGGGGCTCGATCGCACGACGCCCGAAGCACCCGACCTGCAGCATCTGATGCACGCGATGGTGGAAGAGGGACTGGGGCACGTCGTGATGGAGGTCGCCTCCCACGCCCTGACCCTCCACCGCGTCGCCGGAACGCGCTTCCTCGGAGCAGTGTTCACGAACCTCACCCAGGATCACCTCGACTTCCACAAGACGCTCGACGATTACCGCACGGCGAAGCGCCGCCTGTTCGAGATGGTCGAGCCCTCCGGCGTCTCCATCGTGAACGTGGATGATCCCAGTGGTGAGGTCATGGCCCGCGCGAGCCGCGCGCGGGTGGTACGCTACGGCATCGAGCAGCCGGCGGAGATCCGCGCGGCCGACATCCGGCTGCGGCTCGATGGGATGGATTACGTCGTGCACTCGCCCGCAGGAACGATGCGCATCGCCTCCCGGCTGCAGGGCCGGTTCAACGTGTACAACTCCCTGGCAGCGATCGCGGTCGCCCTGGCCGAGGGCGTCGATCCGGCGCTCATCCCGCAGGTGCTGGCGGCCTTCGCCGGGGTGCCCGGGCGCTTCGAGCCCGTGGACGAGGGGCAGGGGTTCGGCGTGGTCGTGGACTACGCGCACACGCCCGACGGCCTGGAGAACGTGCTGCGCACCGCGCGGGATTTCGTGCGCGGCCGCACCATCGTCGTGTTCGGCGCCGGCGGCGACCGGGACCGCACCAAGCGTCCGAAGATGGGCGCGATCGTCGAGGCGCTGTCGGATGTCGCCATCGTGACGTCAGACAACCCCCGGACCGAAGAGCCGATGGCGATCATCGAGGAGATCCTTGCCGGGATCCGCGAGCGCGCGAGCGTCGAGGTCGAGCCCGACCGGCGTCAGGCCATCTTCCGGGCAATCGCCCTGGCCCGGCCTGGCGACTTTGTCATCATCGCGGGGAAGGGCCACGAGCCGTATCAGGAGATCCGGGGGGTCAGGTACCCCTTCGACGACCGCCTCATCGCCCGCGAGGCGCTCACGCAGCGCCGGCAGGGATGAGTCGATGCGGCTGACCCTGGCCGAGGTCCAGCGCGCGACGGGCGGCCGGATCGCCGGTGCCCCCGGGAGTGCGGACACCGTCGTCACCGGCGTGACCACCGATACGCGCAGCCTCCGGAAAGGCGGCCTCTTCGTCGCGCTGCGGGGGCCGCGGGCAGACGGCCACGACTTCATCGCAGACGCGTTCCGCGGGGGCGCCGCCGCGGTGGTGGCTAGCCGCATCCCCGGTGGCATCACGGGTCCCGTCGTGCAGGTGGCCGACGCGTTGCGGGCCCTGGCCGATCTCGCCCGGCACTACCGCCGCACCCTCTCTGTCACCGTCGTGGGGGTCACGGGCAGCGTGGGCAAGACGACCACCGTGAAGATGTGTGAAGCGGCGCTCCGCACCCGGCTGAACGTCGTCCGCACCCGGGACGAATGGAATGCGGAGATCGGCGTCCCGCTCACGCTGCTGGGGCTCGAGCCCGCGCACCAGGTGGCCGTGATCGAGATGGCGATGCGGGGTCTGGGCCAGATCGCCGAGCTCGTGGACATCGCCTCCCCGCAGATCGGCGTCGTCACCACGATCGGGGAGTCGCACCTCGAGCTGCTCGGCACGATCGACAACGTCGCGCGGGCGAAGGGCGAGTTGATCGACGGCCTCCCGGATGACGGTGTGGGAGTCTTGAACCGGGATGATCCGCGTGTGTACGCGCTGGCCGCGCGCAGCCGCGCGCGGGTGGTGACATACGGCATGCATCCCGACGCCGACGTCCATGCCGTTGATGTCGAGAGCATGGAGCAAGGGATTCGCTTCACGATCGTGGCCCAGGCGCAGCGCGCTGACGCGGCGCTGCGGACATGGGGAACGCACAACGTCGGCAACGCGCTGGCCGCCGCGGCGGTGGCGCTGGCGTGCGGATTGGACGTCGAGGCTGCGGCGGAAGGCCTGGCCGCCTACCGTCCGCCGAAGATGCGCCTGCAGCCCGTGCCCCTCGGGGATGTGCTCGTCATCAACGACGCGTACAATGCGAGCCCGGCCTCGATGGAAGCCGCGTTCGATGTGCTGGAGGCCCTGGCCCACGGCCGCCGGACGGTGGCGGTCCTCGGCGAGATGAAGGAGCTCGGTCCCGAATCGCCCCGGCTGCACCGGGAAGTCGGTGTGAGCCTCGCCAGGCGGCGGGCGGCCTTGCTCGTCGCCGTGGAACAGGGTGGCCGCCAGATCGCGGAAGGCGCGGCGGCAGGGGGGATGCCGCCCGAGGCGATCATCCACCTGCCGTCGGTGGACGCCGCTTCCGAGCGCGTGCGCGGGCTGATCCGCCCGGGCGACGTCGTGCTGGTCAAGGGATCCAGGGCGCTCGGGATGGAGCGCATCGTCGACGCGATCGTCGAGGCACGCACCTGATGGAGTCCGCGGCGCTTGCGGCGGCGCTGGCCGCGGTGCTCACGCTGTTCCTCGGCCGCGCGGCGATCCCGCGGCTGCGGGCGCTGCGCGCGCAGCAGTCCATCCGCGAGGATGCCCCGGCGCGTCACCAGGCCAAGGCGGGGACACCGACGATGGGCGGCATCGTCATCCTCCTCGCGGTGGTCGTGGCCACCCTCATCGTCCTGCGGCGGCTGCCGCTCGGCGCGGCGTTCGCCCTGCTCGTCATGCTTGGCTACGGGTTCGTGGGCGGCCTCGACGACCTGCTGAAGATCCGCCGCCACCAGAACCTCGGCCTGCGTGCGCGCGAGCGCCTCACCGTACAGATCCTCCTCGCCACCCTGGTGGCGGTCTACGTGGCGCGGCGCCCGGAGTTGGGGACGGTCCTCACTCTGCCGCGGCTCGGCCAGTGGGACCTCGGGTGGGGCTACGTCATCTTCGCGGTGCTCTACATCGTCGGCTTTGCGAACGCGGTCAACCTGACCGATGGGCTCGACGGGCTGGCCGGAGGGACGGTGGCGATCGCGTCGGGCGCGTACGCGGCGATCGCCCTGCGCGTGGGACAGAGTGAGCTGGCGGTGCTCTCCGCGGCGCTGGCCGGGGCGTGCCTGGGGTTCCTCTGGTTCAACGCCCACCCCGCCGCGGTGATCATGGGCGACGTCGGCAGCAACGCGCTCGGGGCCGTCCTCGCCGCCATCGCCATCATCACGAAGACCGAGCTCACCCTGTTCGTCGTGGGGCTCGTCTTCGTGATGGAAGCCGCCTCGGACATCGTGCAGGTGGCCTACTTCAAGAGCACGGGCGGAAAACGCATCTTCCGCATGGCGCCCCTCCACCACCACTTCGAGCTCTCCGGGTGGACCGAGACCCAGACGGTGACCCGGTTCTGGTTGATCGCGGCCTTTGCGGCGCTGTTCGGATTGACGGTGGTCTTCTGATGGCCCCCTCCCGGCTGGACTGGTATAGAGGAAAGAACATCCACGTCCTGGGCCTTACCGGCACCGAAGGCTCTTCCGTGGTCGACTTCCTCGTCCGGCACGGGATCACCACCATCACCGGCCACGACATGCGCCGGTCCGAAGAGTTCGAGGCGGAGTTCGACCGCACGCATCAGTGGCTCCCCCCCGAGCCCAGGCGCGAGGCGGCCCGCCGCCTGACGGCGCATCCCATCACGGTGCGCTGGGGCGACCGCTACCTCGAGGGGATCGAGGGCGCGGAAGTCATCTTTGTGCCACAGTCGTGGTTCCGCCATGCGCGCAACGCCCCGGTGCGCGAGCGGCGGGACCGCGGGGTGCCGCTGAGCTCGATGACGCACCTGTTCTTCGAGGAAAGTCCCTGCCCCATCATCGGGGTCACCGGCACCAACGGGAAGTTCACGGTCGCGTACCTCATCCACCAGATGCTGGCGCGCTCGGGCGCCCGGGCCTTCTTCTCCGGGAACGACCGCTCGCACGTGCCGATGCTGTACTACCTCGAGCAGATCCGTCCCCAGGATTGGCTCGTGCTCGAGATCAGCAACCGGCAACTCGTCGGCCTGCCCTACAGCCCGCAGATCGGCGTGGTCACCAACGTGGCGCCGCACCACCTCGACGACCACGGCTCGATGGACGCCTACGTCGAGGTGAAGCGCACGCTCATCCGCCACCAGGGGCCGGACGGGGTCGCGGTGCTCAACGCCGATAACCCCTATACCGCCAAGATGGCCGCGGGCGCCCATCATCCGTTCCTGTTCAGTCGCCTCCACCGGGTCGTGCCGGGCGCATTCGTCCAGGAGGGGGTGATCGTCATCGCCCGCGGCGACATCCAGCAGTCGTTCCCGCTGGCGGTGCTGCATCAGCCGGGACGCCATGCGGTGGAGAACGCCCTCGCCGCGGCGCTGGCCGCCTCGCTGGCGGGCGCGTCGGCCCCCGCCATGGCGGAGGTCCTCTCCGAGTTTCGGGGATTGCCGTACCGCTTCCGCCTCGTGGACGAGGTCGGCGGCGTGCGCTACTACGAGGACTCGCTCGCGACCAATCCCGATGCCGCGGCGGCGGCGATCGCCAGCATGGACCGTCCCTTCATCCTCATCGCGGGCGGAGCGCGCCCCGCGGCAACGCCGGAGCAGTTCGCGCCGATGCGCGCGGCGCTCGATGCCGCCCCCGTGCGCGCGGTCCTGCTCATCGGGGCGACGACCCCCCATCTGGCCGCGGCGCTGTCCGGGCTGCACGCGCCGGTGCGGGAGGCGGGGACCCTGGAGCGCGCCGTGGATGACGCGGCCGCGGCGGCGAGGGGAGGTGAGGCGGTCCTGCTCTCACCCGGGTGCGAGAGTTTCGACCAGTTCCGCGACTACCGGGAACGCGGCGACCGCTTCGTCGAGCTCGTCCGGAAGGAACTGCACCGTGCCTGACGCAACATCTTGAGAGGACGCGGAATACGCACCTTTCCATGGACCTCATCCACCGACGCGCGCCCGACTACTGGCTGATCCTCCCCGTCATCGCCCTGGCCGGACTCGGCATCGTGATGGTGTACAGCGCAAGCTCGATCGTAGCCGCCGATCGCTTCGGCGACCCCGCGTTCTTTCTGAAGCGCCAGATGCTGTGGGTCCTGCTCGGTAGTGTGGCCCTGGCCGTCACCCACCGCATCCACTACGGGGTCCTGCGCCGCTATACCCCGCTGCTGCTCGCCCTCGCCGTCGTCTCGCTCGTCCTCGTCCTCGTGCCCGGCATCGGCCGGGTCGCGGGGGGTGCTCGGCGCTGGATCGCCTTCGGGGGGCCCTTCGCCTTCCAGCCTTCCGAGAGCGCGAAGCTGATCCTCGCCCTGTACCTGGCGAACTTCCTGACGAACCGGGGGACGCTGCTCCGGGACCTCCGCCGGGGCGTGCTGCCCCCGCTCCTCGTCACCGGGGTGATGTTCGGGCTGGTCCTGATGCAGCCCGATCTCGGCACCGCGATGCTCATGGCGCTGCTCACGCTGACGATGCTGTTCGCCTCCGGCGCCAGGCTCG
>Ga0154869_1118_pt5 | contig 19858 bp, 20 predicted proteins | sample Rifle2008BG19ft_FD_105841 | JGI IMG/M metagenome (GOLD analysis project Ga0154869, IMG submission 105841) | Armatimonadetes bacterium RBG_19FT_COMBO_69_19 | reverse complement strand
GTTACGATGAGGGTCGCGTGTGTGCGTCCCGCCCGTTCACTAGGGCGGTGGGGAGGTGGGAGATGGACACGATCGGACACCACTACATCGCCGAGGCGTCGGGCTGCAATGCCGAGATCATCGGGAAGGTCGAGGCCGTGGAGCAGATCCTGGTCCGCGCCGCGGAGATCGCCGGCGTCCAGGTCTGGTCCATCTCGTTTCACCGCTTCAACCCCAACGGCGTCTCCGGCGTGGTGGTGATCTCGGAGTCGCACCTGTCGGTGCACACCTGGCCGGAGGTCGGCTACGCGGCGCTGGACATCTTCACCTGCGGCGACACCACGAAACCTGAAAAAGCCGTGCAGTGGGCGTTGCGGCAGTTCGGCGCGACCAACGTGCACATCACGGAAGTGACGCGCGGTCTGGAAGAGGGCGACAAGGTCTTCTTCCACAGCATCGTGACCTGGGAGGAAGAGCTCCTCAAGCGCGCGGTGAACGGCCAGCCCCAGGCCCGACCCCGGCGCCGCCGCAGCCCTGCCAAGCCAAAGGCCTGACGCGCCTCCCCATCCCGAAGCAGGGGAAGAGTCGGACCGGGAGAGAAGATTCCTCCCGCGCCTTTCCCGCTCATGGAGACGTCGAGACTCGTCAGCGCCCTGAAGGAAGCCGTCGCCGGCGAAGTCCGCTTCGATCACATCTCCCGCACGCTGTACAGCACCGACGCCAGCATCTACCAGATCATGCCGGTCGGCGTGGTGATCCCCCGCGGACCGGAGGACATCGCCGCGACCCTGCGCATCGCGCGCGAGGAGGGCGTCCCCGTCCTGCCCCGCGGCGGCGGGACGAGCCTGGCCGGCCAGGCCATCGGCCGTGCGATCATCATTGATTGCTCGAAGTACATGGACCGCATCCTGGAGCTCGATGCCGGGGGACGCTGGGTCCGCCTACAGCCCGGCGTCGTGCAGGACGAGCTGAACCTCGCCGCCTCGCGCTCCGGGTTGCGCCTCGGCCCCGATACAGCGACGAGCAACCGGGCGACGCTTGGCGGGATGATGGGCAACAACTCCTCGGGGGCGCGCTCGATCGTCTACGGAAAGACCTCCGACCACGTCCAGGAGCTGCGCGTGCTGCTCATCGACGGGACCGAGCTGCACCTGCGCCGGCCGACGCCCCGTGCCGTCGGACAGCACCCCCCAACCACGGGCCGCGAGGGAGAGCTGTACGGCACCGCGGCGCGTCTGGCGCGCCAGCATCGCGACGAGATCGACCGCCGCTTCCCGAAGATCCTGCGGCGTGTCAGCGGCTACAACCTCGATCTCCTCGCGTCGGACCCGACCGATCTCCTGGGGTTGCTCATCGGCTCGGAGGGGACGCTGGGCGTCGTGACCGAGGCCCGCGTCGGTCTGGTCCCCCGCCCGAAGCACGCCGTGGTCACGGTGATTCACTATGCGGATCTGTTCGACTCGTTCGAGGCTGTCCCGCTCATCCTCCGGCACCAGCCATCCGCGGTGGAGGTCATCGATCGTCTCGTCCTTGAGATGACGCGGGCGCAGCTCGAGTACGCGCGGCGGATGACCTTCGTGCAGGGCGATCCGGACGCCCTGCACATCGTGGAGTTCTCGGGCGACGATCCGGACGCACTGCGCGCCCGCGCTGCTGCGCTTGAAGCGGAGCTGCGCGGCGCCGGCGCGGGTCAGGCGTACGTCCACGCGGTGACGCCGGCCGAACAGGACAATATCTGGCGGGTCCGCAAGGCGGGGCAGGGGCTGCTGCAGGGGATCAAGGGCGACAGCAAGCCGATCACGTTCGTCGAGGATACCGCGGTCCCGCCGGCGCGTCTCGCCGCTTACATGCGGCGCTTCCGCGCGGTCCTCGACCGCCACGGCATCCGCGGCGCCTTTTACGCCCACGCCAGCGTCGGCTGCATCCACGTCCGGCCGCTCGTGAACCTCAAGGACCGCCAGGACATCGAGAAGATGAAGGCGATCGCGCTCGAGGTGGGCGAGCTCGTCATCGAGTTCGGCGGCACGATGAGCGGCGAGCACGGCGACGGCCTCGTCCGCTCCTGGTTCGTGGAGCGCTTCTTCGGGCCCGATATCTACGGCGCGTTCCGCGAGATCAAACGGGTCTTCGACCCCCCGGGGTTGATGAATCCCGGCAAGATCGTGGACGGGCCGCCGATCGATGCCTCGCTGCGCTTCGGCGCGGAGTACCGGACGATCGCCGTGAAGACCTTCTTCGATTGGTCGAAGGAGGGGGGTTTCGCCCAGGCCGCGGAGCTCTGCAGCGGCGTGGGGGCCTGCCGCAAGAAGATCGACGGGACGATGTGCCCGTCCTTCATGGTCACGCGCGAGGAGGAGCACAGCACTCGCGGCCGCGCCAATCTCCTGCGCGCGGTGCTCTCCGGCGTGCTGCCCCCCACCGAGCTGACCGGCCGCCGCCTCTACGACGCGCTCGACCTCTGTCTGGAGTGCAAAGGTTGTAAGGCGGAGTGCCCGGCGAATGTGGACATGGCGAAGCTCAAGTACGAGTTCCTCGCCCATTACCACGAAGCCAACGGGCTCCCCCTGCGCTCCCGGGCCTTCGGCCACTTCCGGACGCTGGCGCACCTGGGCAGCGCCACCGCCCCCGTCTCGTCCTGGCTGGCCGGACTCGCTCCGGTGCGCTGGGCGATGGACGTGGCCGTGGGCGTGGATCGCCGCCGTCCGCTGCCGCCGTTTCAGCGGCGGACGTTCCTGCATTGGTGGAAGCGCCGCCCGGCCGGGAGCGGCGCCCGCGGCGCGCGCGGGACCGTCGCCCTCTTCGCGGACACCTTCATGATGTACAGCTATCCGCTCGTCGGACGGGCGGCGGTGGAGCTGCTCGAGGGCCTGGGGTATGATGTCATCCTGGCCGAGGCGGGGTGCTGCGGCCGGACGATGATCAGCAAAGGCCTGCTCACGCAGGCGAAGCGCGCGGCGGCGCGGAACGTCGAAGCCCTGCTGCCGCTGGCCGCGGACGGCATCCCGATCGTCGGCGTGGAGCCGAGCTGCATCCTCACCTTCCGAGACGAGGTGCCCGATCTCGTGCCCGGCGACGACGCCCGGATGCTGGCGCGCCACACCATGCTGATCGACGAGTTCCTCGCCCGGGAGCACCGCCGCGAGAGCCTGCCCCTGCACGGACTCGGGGATGGGCGGAAGGTGCTCCTGCACGGGCACTGCCACCAGAAGTCGCTCGCCGGGACCGGGACGGCGCGTGACGTGCTGCAGGCGGCGGGGTTCGCGGTCGAGGAAGTCGACTCCGGATGCTGCGGGATGGCGGGGTCGTTTGGGTTCGAGCGGGAGCACTACGACATCTCGATGGCCGTCGGCGAGCGGCGGCTCCTTCCGGCCGTGCGGCGATGGCCCGCGGACGCCGCCGTGGTCGCGATGGGCGTCTCCTGCCGGCAGCAGATCCAGCACGGCGCGGGACGGCGGGCCGTGCACATCGTCGAGCTGCTGAACGACGCGATGCAGACGCATGCGAACGGCGGTTGAGCATCCACCCCGCGCGCCCCAGCGCCCGGGGGGATTCGACTCCCGCACGTTGTGGGCGGCCACCTTCGCCCACTTCCTGAACGATTTCTACGTCGCGTTCCTCGCGCCGCTGCTCCCACTCGTCGTCGCCAGGTTCGACCTGTCGCTGGCTCTGGCCGGGTTTCTGGCCACGGTGCTCACGACGTCGGCCGCGATGTCCCAGCCGTTGTTCGGCGCGATCGCGGATCGCCTGCGGCGGCGGATCTTCGTCGTCACCGGTCCGGCGGTCACCGTGGCCGCGATGGCACTGATGGGGCTGGCGCCGACCTATGTCGTACTCGTCCTGTTGCTCCTCCTCGCGGGAACGGGGACATCCTCGTTCCATCCCCAGGGCGCCTCCACCGCCGGCGAGGCGAGCGGACGCCGGAAAGGGGCAGGGCTCTCCCTATTCGTCGCCGGCGGTGAACTTGGTTACGCGCTCGGCCCGCTCGTCATCGCGCTCGTCGTCGCGTCCCGCGGCTTCGAGGCGACCTGGATCGTGGGGATGCCCGGTCTCGTCGCCGCCATCCTGCTCTGGCGCTGGATCCCACCCCGCCGGGATCCGCCCGCGCGTCCGGCCGGGCGCAGCCTGCGTACCGACCTGAGCAGCGCGCTGCGTCCGCTGGCGGTGCTGTGGTTCATCGTCGTCCTGCGGAGCATCGTGATCTCGGCGTACCAGACGTTCCTGCCGCTGCTGCTGAGCGAGCGCGGTGGCTCGATCGTCGCGGGGGGCGCTGCGGTGTTCCTCTTCGGCGGGATCGGCGCGGTGGGCGGCGTCTCGGGCGGTACCCTCTCCGACCGGATCGGGCGCCGGCGGATGATGGCGCTGTCCCTGCTGCTCAGCACGCCGCTGCTGTTCGCCTTCGTCCGGACGCACGGCCCGTGGGCGTACGTCTTCCTGGGCGCCGGCGGGATCGCCGTCTACCTCTCGGCCGCGGTGACGATCGTCATGGCCCAGGAGCTGATGCCCCACCGCGCCAGCGTGGCCAGCAGCATCGTGATGGGATTGGCCTGGGGCACCGCCGGACTCTCACTGACGGGGGTGGGTGCGCTGGCCGACGTGATCGGCCTCGAGCAGACCCTGACGTGGGTCCTGCTGCTCTCCGTCGTGGCCCTGGGGGCGGTGTTCTTCCTCCCGGCTACGCCGCGCTCGCGATCCACGCCGCCGTCACAGGGTAGTAGATCGCCAGGTGGCGTGACCGCCCCTCCTTGACGATTTCCTCCAGGTACTGGTGGCCGGCCGGCTGGTACTCCGCGCTGCCGGTGACCCACGCCTGCAGCCGCCTCCACCCTTCCGGGATCACGGTGAAGGGGTCGTCGAAGGGGTCATAGATGGTCATCACGGCGTAGAGCCCGCCGGGGAAATCCCGCGTCGGCGCGCCCCCGGAGGGCGGTGCGTCCGCGGGAAGGACCGCCCAGACCTCATAGCCCCGCAGGCCGTGCCGCCGCTGTTCGGGCGAGACCGGCACGTCGAACCCGAAGAGGCGACCCGCCGCCAGTCCACGCAGAGACACCCACTGGCGCACGTGCTGCGCGGCGTCGTCCTCGGGAGTGGCGCTGACCGCCTGGAAGCAGGCCACGCGTATGCCCGCCTCACCTCCGTGAGTCGTGCACGCGCAGTCTAGGCCAACGGGCGGCACACCGGCATCAGGCGCGGGCTCGATTTTGGCGTGGGTGGATTGGTTCAGGCTTCGGGCTCGAACAGCTCGATGATGTTGCCGTCCGGATCCGCCAGCCGCGCCATCCGGCCGCCGTCGACCGTCCGGGGAGGCGCGATGACCCTGGCGCCGCGCCGCTTCGCGTCGTTGAAGGTCACTTCCACGTCGGCCACCTGGAAGGTGATCTGGGTCGTCCCGGCGCCGCCGGGCTGCTCGCGCGGCTTCACCGCCAGCACCGGTCCGTCGGTGCGGAACTCCACGCTGCGCTCCGTTTTGGTGGTCACGGTCAGGCCGAGGACGTAGGAGTAGAAGTTCACCGACGTCTTCAAATCCGATGCGAGGATGGCGACCTGCATGACCTGGTCCAGCATCGCGTCTACGGACTCACCTCCGGGCCTGTTGGAGTCATCGCGGAATGGGAGTAACCACACACGTGGTTGTGCGGGTGACGCCGGGCGCCTGCTGGATCCGTGAGACGATCAGGCGGCCGAGCGCGTCCATGTTGTCGGCTTCCACGAAGGCGATGATGTCGGTCGGACCCGTCACGGCGTGCGCCAAGCTGACGCCGGGAATGGACTGGATCCGTGCGAGCGCGTCGCCGGCCTGTCCGGGCATCGTCCGCACCAGCACGTAGGCCTGTACCGTCACTGTTTCCACCCCCTGTGCACGGCTCCTCCGCCGGACGCTAGTAGTACAGCATGCGCACGAGCAGGTCCACCACGATTCGCTGGGTCAGGATGAGCAGGAGGATGGCGACCATGGGGGAGAGGTCGAGCCCGCCGGCGGGCGGCAGCACGCGGCGGATCGGCGCGAGCACCGGGGCCGTCACCCGCTGCACGAACTGCACCGCGGGATGGCGATCATCGATGCCGGGTACCCAGCCCAGGATGACGCGAAGCAGCAGGAGGATGTAGAAGGCCTGGAAGAGCAGGTTCACCAGCGCGACGAGGCTCACAGCGGCGCGTCCCCCTCACAACATTCCGTGCGGGCGCGCCGGTTTTCCTTGTCCGGGGCGCAAGGGAAAAGGCCCGGCGGGGAATCCCCGGCCGGGCCTCGGTGCGACGTCGTGATCGAGCTTTAAAGCGGAACGACGTTCGCGGCCTGCGGTCCCTTCTTACCGTCGACGATGTCGAACTGCACCTGCTGGCCTTCCTGCAGCGCGCGGAACCCATCGGCCTGGATGGCGCTGTAATGGACGAAGACGTCCTTGCCACCCTCGACGGAGATGAAGCCGTAGCCCTTCTCCGCGTTGAACCACTTCACGGTCCCTGTAACCATCTGGCGTATTGCTCCTTTCCTTGCATCGTGCAGATAAGGGCGGTACTGGCCTGTTACCTGTCCGCAACAACGTAGCATGCGCAGAAAGCGCGTGTCAATCAGTCAGGGCGCGATGGTGAGCGTGATGTCGATCGAGGCGGGCTGGCCAGCTTTGATGATGACTGTCCGCGTGACGCTCTTGTAGCCCGACCGGCTGATGGTCACCCGGTAGGTGCCCGGAGCGACTTTGACGGCCAGCGGCGTCTTCCCCATCCGGCGCTGATTCAGTAGGACCGTTGCCCCCTGCGGGCTGGATCTCACCGTCAGCGACAGCGCAACGGCGGCGGGCTTGCTTGCTGCGGGTTTCGGTGCTGCGGATTTGGGCGCGGAAGGTTTCGGCGCGGTCGCCGCCGGACGGGACGCTTCCAGCGGCGCTTCTGTCTCCTGCCGCAGCGTCCGGAGTAGCCGCCCGCCCAGATCCGCCCCCCGCCGGAGCAGATTGACGGTCATCCGGGGGAGCTCCTTCGCGACAGGCACTTTGGCCTGGACCGCGGGGACATAGCTCAACCCAATCACGAGCGCTCCGAGCACCACCAGCACGAGGACCGCCCGGACCGTGAGGACGATGATCCCGATGATGAGGGAGAGCAACGCCTGGAGCGCCGCGACCGCTCCGCGCACCAGGCGAACCGGGACCGCGACGATCGCCCGCAGCGAGACCGCGACGGCCTCCCCCGCTCGCCGCGAGGCCGGAAGCGGTGAGGAGGGCGTGAGGTTTTCGCGGCGTGAAAGATCCGCGCCGCATTGCTCGCACACCGTGGAACCGGGGCTCTCCTGCAGCGTCCCGCACGTCGGACAGGTGAGGCGGGAGGCCGGCCGTGCCGCGTACATCGACAGTCCCCCCTTTCTGTAGACGTGCCCCCGGCCCGGCGGGCTAGACGCGGCGGAGCCTGCTCTTGACGGCCGGGGACCCCCATGCTATATAGAGAGCCAACTGCATACGGCGCTCCTTATCGAGAGTGGGTGAGGGACGGGCCCGATGACCCCCGGCAACCGGCGCGACCTCGCGCGAGGTGCCAACTCCCGCGGACCAATTCCGAGAGATAAGAGGGACGCGCACCCCTCCAGGAATTGGAGGGGTGTTTTGTTTCCTGGAGGGCTGGGCGGTGAGGGTTCGCGTACGGGTGCCGGCGACGATCGCCAACTTCGGACCGGCCTTCGACGTGCTGGGTCTGGCGCTCTCGCTGCACAACGAGGTCGAGCTGGAGCCGTCCGACCGGCCTGAGGTCACGGTGTCGGGGGAGGGTGAGCACGTCCTGCCGGCCACGGCCGCCAACCTCGTGGCGCGTGCCGCAGAACGCGTGGCGCAGGCCGCAGGCCGAGCGGGCGTCTTTCGGATCCGATGCCGCAACCGCATCCCGATGGGGCGAGGGCTCGGCAGCAGCGCGGCGGCGATCGTCGGAGGCGCGGCCGCGGCGAATGCGGCGCTGGGACGTCCGCTCGGGACCGACGCGCTGCTCGATCTGGTCTGGAAGATGGAAGGCCATCCGGACAACGTGGCGGCCGCGCTCCTGGGCGGCGCCGTTCTCGTGGACGTCTCCACGGGACGCGTGGCCTGGACGCGCTTCGTCCCGCGCTGGGACGCCGTGATCGTGGCGGCAATCCCCGACTTCACCGTCTCGACTGTGGAGGCGCGGGGCGCGCTGCCCGAGTGCGTCCCCCTGGCTGACGCGGTGGCGAATCTCGGACGCACCGCCCGCCTGGTCGCGGCGATGACGACGGGCGAGGTCGAGTTGCTCGCGGGCGCGCTGGACGACGCGCTGCACCAGCCGTACCGGCGGCGCCTGGTGCCGGGCATGGACGACGTCATTACGGCCGCACGTGAGGCCGGCGCCTACGGCGCGGTCCTGTCGGGCTCAGGCCCGACGATCGCGGCGGTCGCCCCAGCGGATCGGGCGGACGGGGTGGGCCGGGCGATGGTGGCTGCGTTTGGACGCCACGGGCACCGGGCGGTCTCGACGGTGTTGGGGATCGATGAATCGGGCGCGGCGGTCACGACGCCCTAAGCCCAGCGGACGGTGGACGAGATGGCTGCGACGACACTGCGATGCCGGGAATGCGGGATGCTCTATCCCTTGGATCCGATCTACGTCTGCGAGCGGTGCTTCGGACCGCTGGAGGTCGTCTACGACTACGAGGCCCTGGCCGCACAGCCGCTGCGCAGCGTCTTCGCCTCCGGCCCGCGGTCCATCTGGCGCTACGAGCCGCTCCTGCCGGTGGACCGCATCGCCGAGATCGACCTGCAACCGGGTTGGTCGCCGCTCGTCCACTCGCAGCGCCTGGGGCGGGCGCTCGGCCTCCGCCAGTTGTACATCAAGAACGACAGCGTCAACCCGACGTGGTCCTTCAAGGACCGCGTCGTCGGCGTCGCCATCGCCGCCGCGCGGCGCTTTGGCTTTGAGGTCGTGGCCTGCGCCTCCACCGGGAACCTGGCGCACGCCGTGGCCGCGCACGCAGCGCGCGCGGGCCTGCGGGCCTGCGTCTTCATCCCCAAGGGGCTGGAGCGCGGCAAGGTCGTGGCCACGGCCGCCTACGGCCCCACCATCGTCGAGGTGGAGGGGAATTACGACGAGGTGAACCGGCTCTGCGCCGAGATCGCCGAGGAGCACCGCTGGGCATTCGTCAACGTGAACCTTCGCCCGTACTACTCCGAAGGCGGCAAGACGTTGGGCTTCGAGGTGGCGGAGCAGTTGGGCTGGCGCGCCCCCGATCACGTCGTCGTGCCGGTCGCCAGCGGCAGCCTGCTCGTGAAGATCCACAAAGGCCTGCAGGAGCTGCAGCGGACCGGCGTGATCCCGGACCTCCGCACGCGCGTGCACGGCGCACAGGCCGCGGGCTGCGCCCCGGTGGCTGCAGCGTTCGCGGAGGGGCGCGAGGAGATCCATCCGGTCAAGCCCAACACGATCGCCCGCTCGCTGGCCATCGGCGCCCCCGCCGACGGCCGCTACGTCCTGCGCCTCGCCCGAGATACGGGCGGCCGCGTGCTCGCCGTCACCGATGAGGAGATCGTGGAGGGCATCCGGTTGCTGGCGGAGACGGAGGGCATCTTCACGGAGACCGCGGGCGGGGTGACGATCGGCGTCCTGCGCGCCCTTGCCGGGCAGGACGCGTTCGCGCCGGACGACGTCGTGGTCGCTTACGTCACGGGCATCGGGCTCAAGACGCTCGAGGCGGTCGAGACCCGGCTCACGCCACCGATCACCATCAGGCCGGCGCTGCGGGAGTTCGAGCGCGCCGTCCTGGAACTCGTCGGGTAGAGGAGGAGAGCGATGGCAACGATCCGCATCCCAACGCCCCTGCGCAAGCTCACGGCCGACCAGCGCACGGTGCGGGCCGACGGTGGCACGCTGGTGGAGCTCGTCGAGGATCTGGAGCGGCAGTTCCCGGGCATCAAATCGCGCATCGTGGACGGGGACGGGAACGTCCACGCGTTCGTGAACATCTTCGTGGACGATGAGGACGTGCGCTTCCTCCAGGGGCTCCGCACGCCGGTCGGGCCCGAGGCGGAGGTCGCGATCATCCCCGCGATGGCGGGGGGCTGACCCGGGGGAACGCGCTATAGTAAAGAGGAGATGGCTCGGGCGCGTTCCGCGAAGCAGCCCCCCGATCGAGGTGTCCTGAGTAAGGCCGCCGCCCGGCGCCGCATCAGCGAGCTCCGCCAGGTCATCGAGCACCACAACTACCGGTACTACGCCCTCGACGATCCCGAAGTCTCGGACGCGGCATACGATCGACTCGTCAGGGAGCTCCGGGAACTTGAGGAGCAGTTCCCGGAGTACATCACCCCCGATTCGCCCACCCAGCGCGTGGGTGCTCCGCCCGCGCAGGCCTTCGCCGCGGTGCGGCACGGCCAGCCGATGCTCAGCCTCGCCAACGCCTTCGACGAGGACGAGCTGCGGGCATGGGCCAGGCGCGTGCAGGGGGCGCTGGAGGCCCAGACGATCGCGTACGTCTGCGAGCTCAAGATCGACGGGGCGGCGGTGAACCTGACGTACGAGGACGGGCGGTTCACGCGCGGCGCGACCCGCGGGGACGGCGTCCAGGGCGAGGATGTCACCCCCAACCTGCGCACGATCAAGAGCATCCCCCTGCGACTGACCGGTTCGCGTCTTCCGTCGCTCCTCGAGGTGCGGGGGGAGGTGCACCTCTCGGTCGCGGCGTTCCGGGCGATCAACACGGAGCGGGAAGCCCAGGCGCAGCCGCTCTTCGCCAACCCCCGCAACGCCGCGAGCGGCTCGCTGCGCCAGCTCGATCCCCGCGTCACCGCTTCGCGGCCGCTCGATCTCTTCGTCTACGGGGTGGGGGCGGTCGAAGGGCTCGAGCTGCGCACGCATGAGGCCGCGCTGCGCTGGCTGGGCGAGCGGGGGTTCAAGACCAACCCGCACACGAGACTCTGCACGTCGCTCGATGAGGTTCTCACCTACGTGAGGGAATGGGTCGAGCGACGTGCAGGACTTCCCTACGAGACCGACGGTGTGGTCGTGAAGGTAAACGACGTCCGCCAGCAGGCGGAGCTGGGCAGCACCAGCCAGGCCCCGCGGTGGGCGATCGCGTACAAGTTCCCGGCCGAGCAGGCCGTCACGCAGGTGAAGGACATCAAGGTCTACGTCGGTCGCACAGGCGCGCTCACCCCGGTCGCCGAGCTGGAGCCGGTGCGGGTCTCGGGCGTGACGGTCACGAGCGCCACGCTCCACAATGCGGATGAGGTGCGCCGCAAGGACGTGCGCATCGGCGACACCGTCGTCGTGCAGCGCGCGGGCGAAGTGATCCCCGAGGTCGTCCGCGTCCTCACGGAGCATCGCACGGGCGGGGAGCGCGCCTTCACGATGCCGGCGACCTGTCCGGCCTGCGGCACGAAGGTCGTGCGGCCCCAGGGCGAGGCCGTTACGCGCTGTATCAACGCGTCCTGTCCCGCGCAGGTCCTCGGCCGTCTCATCCACTTCTGCTCGCGCGGCGCGATGAATATCGATCGGGTGGGTCCCAAGCTCCTCATGCAGCTGCTGGACCGCTCGCTGATCAAGAATCCCGCCGACCTGTACCGGCTGCGGAGGGAGCAACTGATCGATCTGGAGCGGATGGCGGAGAAGTCCGCCCAGAACGTCCTCGACTCCATCGCCCAGAGCAAGCGCACCACCCTCGCGCGCCTGGTCTACGCCCTCGGGATCCGCCACGTCGGGGCGCACGTGGCCGAGCTCCTCGCCGCCCACTTCGGCAGGGTCGAGGCGCTGATGGCGGCGGACTTCGAAGAGATCCGGGACGTTCAGGGCATCGGGACGACCATCGCCGAGAGTGTGGCGCTGTTCTTCCGCCAGAGCCAGAACGCCCGTCTGGTGCGCGAGCTCCTCGCCCTGGGGGTGCGGCCTGCCGCTCCCGCGAGGACCCAGGCGGGGCCGCTGGCCGGCAAGCAGGTCGTCATCACCGGCACGCTGTCCCGCTTCACGCGCTCGCAGGCCGAGCAGCTCGTCCGCGACCGGGGGGGGAGTGTGGGGAGCGGCGTCTCGCGGAAGACCCACTTCGTGGTGGCGGGCCAGGACCCGGGCTCCAAGCTGGAGAAGGCCAAGAAGCTCAAGGTCAGGACCCTGAGCGAGGCGGAATTCATCTCGCTCCTCGGACCGTGATGCTGCGACGCACCGTCCTGCTTCTCGTGCTCGTCCTGGCCGCCGGCTGCCGGCCCCGGCCGGAGGCGGTGGAGGTCTCCGTGTTCTTCACGCGCACCGACGGGAACGCGATCGTCCTGGCGGAAACGGCGCGGACGGTGGCGGGGGGTGATGTCTCCGCCCTGGTCAGATCCGCGCTGGCCGTGCTCCTCGAGGGGCCCACGGAGGCGGAACAGGCGCAGGGGCTGGTGAGCCAGATCCCCGAGGGGACCCAGCTGCGCGGCGTGCGCATCATCGGCGGCGTCGTTCGAGCGGACTTCTCGAGAGAGGTGGAATCCGGCGGCGGCAGTGCCAGCATGCTCGGGCGGATGTGGCAAATCGTCTACACCGCCACGCAGTTCCCGCAGGCGCCGCGGGTGCAGATCCTGATCGAGGGCCAGCAGCGTGAGGCGATGGGAGGCGAAGGCGTCATCATCGCCGAGCCGCTCGCCCGGCCGCGAACCCCCCCGCGGTTCTGACCGCTCCGGACCGCAGGAAAGACCCCGCGCGCGGGGGAATCCCCCAACCAACACGAGTGGGATCGGTTGGTGTGCCGAGCGAAGTCTTCGCCGAGGATCTCGAGGCGCTGCTGGAAGGATTGGAGGGCGTGGCCGCGGCGCGCGTCGTCGCCACGGATGCGGGGGAGATCGATCGGATCTACGTGACCGCATCCGCGGAGGGCGACGAGGGAAAGATCCGGCAGGTGGTCGCCGCCGCGTTGATGTCCCAGTATTCCCTGGCGGTGGACGGATGGCGGATCCGTGTGGCGCGGATGCGCCAGGAGCGCCCGGGGCGGCCCCGCTGGTACATGCAGCGGGTCGAGGAGATCATCACGGTCTCCGAGACGCGCGTCACCGTCGAGCTGCGGTCGGACGAAGGCACCGTGGCCGCGCTCGTCGGCCGCGCACGGGGTCTCAGCGACCCCGTCAGCCGGCTGCGCACCGCGGCGCAGGCCACGCTTGACGCGCTGAAGTCCATGTTCGAGGCGGAAGATCGCCGGGTGACGGTCGAGTCGATCGCCGCCGTGGCCCTGGCGGCCGGCAAGGCGATGGTCGTCGCGCTCTCCGTCGCGGGCACCTCGGCCTCCGACCGGTACGTCGGATCGGCCCTGGTGGAGGGGAGCGAGGCCGAGGCGGTCATCGCCGGCACGCTGGACGCCGTGAGCAAGCGCGGATCGCCGCTGCAGCGTCGGGGGTGGATGATGCGAGACCGGCGGGAAGAGCTCGAGGCGATGGAAGCGCACTACCGCAGACTGCGCGAGCCGCAGCGCCAGATGCCGCGCCCGGCGCGACCGCCGGGCGAGGAGGCCGCGCCGGAGCGCGGGACGGCGGCCGACGCCGTCGAGGAGCCATGGCCCGCGCCGGCGCCGTCTGTCGAGGCCCGGCCCGCGGAGACGCGGACGGTCGAGCCGGAGGTGGAAGCGCCACCCTCCGACAACGGATGGGCGGATGACGGCGGGGCGCTGCAGCAGATCAGGCCGGAGCGACAGGGAGGTGCTGAGGTGGCTCAGCCGATGAACCGCTTTACGCCGAAGAGCTCGATGGAGGACGACTTCTTCCGCCATCTTGTCACCACCGGGATTCCGGTGCACATCCGCTGCCGCGACGGGTACGAGATCCTCGGCGGCGTCCTGAAGGACTTCGGCACGTACAGCCTGCTGGTCGAGACGGACGGGGGCCGCGAGTTGGTCTTCAAGCACGGGATCATCACCATCCGTCCCATGAGTGCGAGGTCCGTTCAGGGCTAGCCCGCCCTCATGAGTGACGACCGCATCGCCGACCTCCGGGCTCGCAAGGACCGCATCCGCGCGCTCGGAGGTCGAGAGCGCATCCAGCGCCAGCACGACGCCGGGAAGCTCACCGCCCGCGAGCGCCTCGACCTCCTGCTCGATCCCGGCTCGTTCGTCGAGTTGGACATGTTCGCCACGCACCAGGCGCACCACTTCGGGATGGAGCGGGTGGAGGCCCCCGCAGACGGCGTGGTCACCGGCTACGGGACGATCCACGGCCGCACCGTGTACCTCTTCTCGCAGGACTTCACCGTGCTCGGCGGATCGCTCGGCGAGGCGCACGCGGCGAAGATCTGCAAGGTGATGGACCTGGCGATGCGGACGGGCGCGCCGGTGATCGGGCTGAACGACTCCGGAGGGGCGCGCATCCAGGAGGGCGTGGCGAGCCTGGGCGGCTACGCCGAGATCTTCTACCGGAACACGATGGCCAGCGGCGTCATCCCCCAGATCTCCGCGATCATGGGACCGTGCGCCGGCGGCGCCGTGTACTCCCCGGCGATCACCGACTTCACCGTCATGGTGCGCGGCACGAGCTACATGTTCGTGACCGGCCCGCAGGTCGTGCGGACCGTGACGCGCGAGGAGGTCGGGTTCGAGGACCTGGGCGGCGCCGAGGTCCACGCCAGCAAGAGCGGGGTGGCGCATTTCGTCGCCGAGGATGACGCCGACTGCCTGCAGCTGATCCGCCGCCTGCTCGGTTACCTCCCGCAGAACAACCTCGAGGACCCGCCGCAGTCGTCGGCGGAGGATGACCCCGCCCGCATGGACGACGGCCTGAACACGCTCGTCCCCGATGATCCGGCGAAGCCGTACGACATGGCCGAGGTCATCCGCCGCATCGTCGATGCCGGCTCCTTCCTCGACGTGCACGGGCACTTCGCACAGAACATCATCACGGGATTCGCCCGCCTGGACGGGCGGCCCGTGGGGATCGTGGCGCAGCAGCCGCAGGTCCTGGCAGGCGTGCTGGACATCGCGTCGTCGACGAAGGGCGCGCGCTTCGTCCGCTTCTGCGACGCGTTCAACATCCCGCTGGTGACCTTCGTGGACGTGCCGGGCTTCCTGCCCGGCGTGGGCCAGGAGCACAGCGGCATCATCCGCGCCGGGGCGAAGCTGCTGTACGCTTACTGCGAGGCGACCGTGCCGAAGCTCACCGTCGTCACACGCAAGGCGTACGGGGGCGCCTACGACGTCATGTCGAGCCGGCACATCCGCGGGGACCTCAACCTCGCCTGGCCCACCGCGGAGATCGCGGTGATGGGGCCGGAGGGGGCGATCGAGATCATCTTCCGCAAGGAACTGGCCGAGGCGAGCGATCCCGGCGCGTTGCGGGCGCAGCTGGTCGCCGAGTACCGGGCGCAGTTCGCGACCCCATACATCGCCGCCGCGCGCGGGTACATCGACGATGTCATCGAGCCGCGCGAGACGCGGCCGCGGCTCATCTCCGCTCTGGCCATGCTCGCGTCGAAGCGCCAGAGCCTCCCGAAGAAGAAACACGGCAACATCCCGCTCTAGCCGGCAAGAGGAGTCGGCGGGGCGGGGAGAGTAGAACAGTCTTACCCAGATCTCCCACGGTGGTCCCGATGCAGGAGCCTGTGACCGCGGTCAAGCTGGAGTACGTTTCTCCCGACGACCGGAAGTTCCGCGACTGGCTGCGGCGCTACCGGGAGGAGATCGCCGGCGAGCCGCCGCCGGAGGAGTGGCTGGACGCGTACATCCGCCACATCTTCAGCGAGCAGGGCAAGAGCCGCCACATCTGGTGGGCCCTGGATGAGCAGCGCCCGATCGGGTTCGCGGTGGCGATCATCACGCCGCAGGCGGCCGGCAGCGCGCGCATGCAGGGCACCATCGCTGAGTTCTTCGTCTATCCGGAGTACCGCCGTGAAGGCTTCGGCCGCCGGATGGCCGAGGCCGTGCTCGACTTCCTGCAGCGCCAAGGGGCCCATGACATCCACGCCTCCGTGACCACGGGTAATGTCCGCGGTCTGCGCTTCTGGGAAGCCTGCAGTTTCCAGATCTCCCGCTACGTCCTCGTGCACCGGCCCGGGTTGAAGCGCGAGGAGGAAGAGGACGAGGACGAGCTCTAGCCCACCCCCCTGGTCCGTGTTGGTCGCGAACCGGGGTGAAATCGCGGTGCGCGTCATCCGCGCCTGCCGCGACCTCGGCCTACGCGCCGTCGCCGTCTTCTCTCCCGCCGACCGCGGCGCCGCCCACGTCACCATGGCCGATGAGGCCCACGCGCTGCCCGGGGACGTCCCCGCCGAGAGCTACCTCAACATCGCCGCGCTGATCCAGATCGCCCGCGCCGCGAGAGCCGCGGCCGTCCATCCCGGCTACGGCTTCCTCGCCGAGAACGCGGTCTTCGCGCGCGCCTGCGAGCGCGCGGGGCTGGCGTTCGTGGGGCCGCCGGCAGACGTACTGGCGATCTGCGGCGACAAGGCCCGCACGCGGGAGCGCGTCGCCGCCGCCGGGGTGCCCGTGCTCCCCGGGACCGGCACGGTCCGCGATGACGCACTGGTCGCGGAGGCGGCGCGGATCGGCGTTCCGCTCCTCATCAAGGCCGCGGGTGGGGGCGGGGGGAAGGGGATCCATCTTGTCCGCACGGAGGCGGATCTGCTCGAGGCGGCCCGCATCGCGCGCGGCGAGGCCCAGGCGGCCTTCGGTGATGACCGCATCTACCTGGAACGGTGGCTGCCGGGGGCCCGGCACGTCGAGGTGCAGGTGCTGGCCGACCGCACCGGTCGCGTCCTGGCTCTCGGCGAGCGTGACTGCTCCGTGCAGCGGCGGCACCAGAAGCTCATCGAAGAGACCCCGGCGCCGGGGCTCGACGCGGATCTCCGCCGCCGGATGCTCGAGGCCGCGGTGGCGGGAGCGAAGGCGATCGGCTACGTGGGCGTCGGCACCGTCGAGTTCCTGGTCGACGCGCGGACGTTTTTCTTCCTCGAAGTGAACGCGCGGCTCCAGGTGGAGCACCCGGTCACTGAACTCGTCACGGGGATCGACCTGGTCGCCGAGCAACTGCGGATCGCCGGCGGCGGCGAGATGAGCGTCGCCGACGCGCCCGTCCCGCGCGGCCACGCGATCGAGTGCCGGATCAGCGCGGAAGATCCCCATGAGGGATTCCTGCCGTCGGTGGGGCGGATCGAGGACGTCGTCGAGCCCGGCGGCCCGGGGGTCCGCGTGGACAGCGCGATCGTGCCGGGGCTCGAGGTGACCCGCCACTACGATCCGCTGCTCGCCAAGGTCATCACGTGGGGCCCGTCGCGCGAGGTGGCCATCGCGCGGATGCGCCGGGCCCTCGAGGAGATGGCGGTGGCAGGAGTCGCCACGACGATCCCGTTCCATCTGTGGGCGCTCGGCGATGCCGAGTTCGCCGCGGCAGCTCATACGACCGCATTCGTCACCCGTTGGGAAGCCTCACACCCGCAGGGACGGCACGAGGGGGAAGCGATCATCGCCGCCGCGGCTTTCGCCCACCTGCAAGCGCAGCGCACAGGCCGCCCGACGGTGCAGCCCCCCACAGCGACCCGATTGTGGGTCCGGGCGGCCCGGGAGGAAGGGATGCGATGATGATCGAGTACCTCGTGACCGTGAGCGGCTCGAGCCGCGTGGTCGCGGTGCGGCAAGATGGCGACCGGCTGCATGTCGCGATGGGCGGCGTCGAGTACTCCGTGTTGCTCGAGCCGCGACTTGGCTCGACCCACTTCACGCTGCGTCTCGGACACCACGTCATGCCGGTGGTCATCCGAGCCGTCGGCGATGAGCGCCTCGTCGGCATCGGGGCCGAGCAGTACCGCCTCCACGTGGAACGGCGCCTGCCCATCGCGCGCCGGGATGTCGCCGCCGGGGTCGGGGCTCCGCGCGAGGTCCTCGCCCCGATGCCCGGACTGGTGGTCGCGGTCGAAGCCGCCGGGGGCGACGTGGTGGAGCCGGGGCGGGTGCTCGTGATCCTCGAGGCGATGAAGATGCAGAGCGAGATCCGCGCACCGTGCCCGGGCCGCATCACGGCGGTACGCGTGCGCGCGGGGCAAGAAGTGATGGGGGGAGCGGTGCTGGCCGTGATCGAACCTACGGGATAGCGTCATGGATCCGCTCGAGCGCAAGCCGACGTTCGAGACCGCGGACGGCATCGAGATCAAGCCCGTCTACACACCCGCCGATGCCGCCCCCGACCGCGCCCGCGACCTCGGGGCGCCCGGCGAGTTCCCTTATACGCGCGGGATCTATCCCACGATGTACCGCGGGCGCCTGTGGACGATGCGGCAGTACGCGGGCTACGGGACCGCGGACGAGACGAACCGCCGCTTTCACCTGCTGCTGAGCGAGGGGCAGACCGGCCTCTCCGTCGCCTTCGACCTGCCCACACAGATGGGCTACGACTCCGACCACCCGCGCGCCGAGGCCGAGGTCGGCAAGGCCGGGGTGGCCATCGACTCGCTCGCCGACATGGAGACGCTGCTCGAGGGCATCCCCCTCGATCGCGTCACGACGTCGATGACGATCAACGCCACGGCCGCGATCCTCCTGGCGATGTACGTGACGGTGGCCGAACGCCAGGGTGTGCCTCCCGCCGCCATCGGGGGCACGACGCAGAACGACATCCTCAAGGAGTACATCGCCCGCGGGACCTACATCTTCCCCCCGGGGCCGTCGCTACGTTTGATCACCGACGTCTTCCGCTACTGCACCGAGCACCTGAGCCGCTGGAATCCGATCAGCATCAGCGGCTATCACATCCGCGAAGCCGGGGCGACCGCGGTCCAGGAGGTGGCCTTCACCCTGGCCGACGGGCTCACCTACCTGCGCGCGGCGGCCGATGCCGGGCTGGAGGTGGACCGCATCGCGCCGCGGCTCAGCTTCTTCTTCGCCGCGCAGATGAACCTGCTCGAGGAGGTGGCGAAGTTCCGCGCCGCCCGCCGGTTGTGGGCGCATCTGGTGCGCGAGCGCATCGGGGCCAAGGACCCGCGCTCCTGGATGCTGCGCTTCCACACGCAGACTGCCGGCGTGGCGCTGACCGCGCAGCAGCCGGACAACAATGTGGTGCGCGTCGCGCTCCAGGCGCTCGCCGCGGTGCTCGGCGGCACGCAGTCCCTGCACACCAACGCGATGGACGAGGCCCTGGCGCTGCCCACTGACGCTTCTGCGCTGCTCGCGCTGCGCACCCAGCAGATCCTCGCTCACGAGAGCAGGGTCGCGGACACGGTCGATCCGCTGGGCGGCGCCTACGCGGTCGAAGCCCTGACGGGCGAGATCGAGCGCCGGGCCCTCTTGTTGATCGATCAGATCGAAAGCGCCGGCGGCGTCCTGCGCGGGATCGAGACCGGTTTCATCCAGCGCCAGATCGCGGAGGCCGCCTACCGTGAGTCGCAGCGCGTCGAGCGCGGGGAACAGATCGTCGTCGGCGTGAACCGTTTCCAGTCGGGCGAGGCCGCGCGACCGGCCATCCTCCGCGTGTCGGAGGAGGTGGTGCAGCGCCAGCGCGCGCGCCTGGCCGCGGTGCGGGCCGAGCGTGACGCCACCTCCGTGGAGCGGGCGCTGGGACGGCTGCGCGGGGCGGCCGCGGGCAGGGACAACCTCATGCCCGCCATCCTCGACGCGGTGCGCGCGTACGCCACGGTGGGCGAGATCTGCGACACGCTGCGCGCCGTCTTCGGCGTGCACCGCCCCGCGGTGACCGTCTAAGGCCGTGGCGCTGCTTGACGAGGCCCTCGCCGGCTCGCACCAGGCGCTCGCCCGCGCCATCTCCCTCGTCGAGGATGGGGATCCCGAGGGACAGGCGCTCCTCCGCCGGCTGCATCCCCGGACAGGGTCGGCGTACATCGTCGGGATCACCGGCGCGCCGGGCGCGGGCAAGAGCACGCTCGTGGACGCGCTGACGCGCGTGCTGCGCGCGCAGGGCCGCACCGTGGCCATCGTGGCGGTGGATCCGACGAGCCCGTTCACCGG
>Ga0154869_1101_pt1 | contig 20545 bp, 21 predicted proteins | sample Rifle2008BG19ft_FD_105841 | JGI IMG/M metagenome (GOLD analysis project Ga0154869, IMG submission 105841) | Armatimonadetes bacterium RBG_19FT_COMBO_69_19 | reverse complement strand
CCGAGACCCGTTGGTGGCGGCGCAGCGCCTCGGCCACCGTCGCAGGCTCGACCCCTGATCCCCACGGCGCCTCGACCGGGATCACCTCGGCCCCGTAGGTTCGGGCGATCTCCGCGAAGCGGTCACCGAACGCGCCGCAGGTCAGGGCGAGGACGCGATCCCCGGGTGAGAGGACGTTGACGACGGCTGCCTCCAGCCCGCCCGTGCCGGACGCAGCAAACGGCAGCACGGGTGATGAGGTCTGGAAGATCTGCGCGAGGCCCTTCAGGACTTCCGCCAGGGTGCGCCCGAACGTCTCCCCCCGGTGATTCACCATTTGAGCGCTCATCGCGGCGCGGACTTCCGGCGGCAGCATGGTGGGGCCGGGAATGAGGAGGATCTCGTCGTGTTCGGGCGTCTGCATGTTCGGGTTTTCGGCTGTTGGCCCGGCGTATCGCCCCGACAGGGTGGGTGTATAGTGGCTATCTTAGAAGATGCAGCAGGTCGCTGGCAACAACGTTCGTATCTAGCGGATGGCCGCGTGGATGATCCGGAGGAACTTCTGCGGGTCGAGGCTGGCGCCTCCAACCAGGGCGCCGTCGATCTCGCTCTGTCGGGCGAACTCAGCAGCATTGTCGGGGGTCACGCTGCCGCCATAGAGGATGCGGATGGCTGCGGCGGCGGATCGGAACCGCTCCGAGAGCACGCCCCGGATGAGCCCGCAGACGCGGTTGGCCTCCTCACCGCTCGCCGACCGCCCGGTCCCGATCGCCCACACCGGCTCGTAGGCGATGACGAGGCGCTCGGCCTGGGACGGTTCCATGCCGGCGATCCCCGCCTCGGTCTGAGCCGAAACCACCTGGTCCGTCCGTCCCGAGTCGCGCTCGTCCAGGCGCTCCCCCACGCACATGATCGGCACCAGGTCGTGCGCGAAGACCGCGCGCACCTTTCGCGCCACGATCGCATCCGTCTCCCCGAAGTGCTGCCGCCGTTCCGAGTGGCCGACGATGACGTAGTGGCAGCCGAGGTCGGCCAGCATGAGCGGGGAGATCTCGCCGGTGAACGCCCCCTGGGCCTCCCAGTGCATGTTCTGCGCCCCGAGCCGGATCGACGAGCCTTCGAGGGCGCGTGACACCTCGGGGAGGGCGGTGAACGGCGGGCAGACCGCGACCTCGACGCCGTCGGGCAGGGCCTCACGCCGGAGCGCGTGCACGAGGGCGAGGGCGTCCCCGACCGTCTTGTGCATCTTCCAGTTGCCGGCGATGAGCGGCGTGCGCGCCATCACTTGTCCAGCAGCACCGCGACGCCGGGCAATTCGCGGCCCTCCATGAACTCCAGCGACGCCCCGCCACCGGTGGAGATGTGAGTCATCCGATCGGCGAGACCGAGCTGCTCCACGGCCGCCGCGGAGTCGCCTCCGCCGACGATCGTCACCGCGCTCGACTCGGCCATCGCCTTCGCCACCTCCCGCGTCCCGCCGGCGAAGACCGGGAACTCGAAGACACCCATCGGCCCATTCCAGAGCACGGTCCCCGCCTCTCGGATGATGCGGCCGTACGCCTCGGCGGCCCTGGGCCCGATGTCCATCCCCATCCAGCCCGGGGGGATGGCTTGGGCCGGTACGATCTTATGGGCGGCGTCCTCCGCGAAGCGGTCCGCGACGACAACGTCCTCGGGCAGATGGAACACCACCTTGCGCTGCGCCGCCTCCTCCATGAGGGACCGGGCGAGATCGATCTTGTCCTCCTCGACGAGGGAGGCGCCCGCCTGATGGCCCCTGGCGCGCAGGAACGTGTAGGTCATCGCGCCGCCGATGAGCAGCGCGTCGGCTTTCGTGAGCAGGTTACGGATCACCCCGATCTTATCCGAGACCTTCTTGCCGCCGAGGATGGCCACGAAGGGCCGCGTGGGAGATTCCAACGCCCGTGAGAGGTACACGAGCTCCTTCTCCATCAGAAAGCCGGCCACCGCGGGGAGGTACCGGGCCACCCCCACCGTCGACGCGTGCGCCCGGTGGGCCGTGCCGAACGCGTCATTGACGTACAGGTCGGCAAGGGCCGCGAGCGACCGAGCGAAGCGGTCGTCGTTGGCTTCTTCCTCCGGATGGAAGCGCAGGTTCTCGAGCAGTACGACGTCGCCATCCTTCATCGCGGCGACCGCGGCCTCCACCTCGGGCCCGGCGCAGTCGGACAGCTTGCGCACCGGAGCCCTGAGCAGCTCACTGAGGCGCGCGGCCACGGGATCCAGCCGCAGCTCCTCTTTCACCTTGCCGCCCGGGCGGCCGAAGTGTGAGGCCAGGATGACGCGCGCGCCCTGGGCCCGGAGATGGCTGATCGTGCGCAGCGATTCCGTGATGCGCCGGTCGTCGGTGATCCGCCCCTCGTCGTCGAGGGGGACGTTGAAGTCTACCCGGACGAGGACGCGCTTGCCCCGGACCCTGACGTCGCTGACGGTCTTCTTGTTCACAGGCCTTTCTGGGCCATGAAGTGGGCCAGGTCGGCCACGCGGCACGCGTAGCCCCACTCGTTGTCGTACCAGGACATGACCTTCACGAAGGTGTCCGAGAGCACGGTCGTCAGCGGCGCGTCCACGATGCCCGAGTAGGGGCTCTGCTTGTAGTCCATCGAGACGAGCTCCTCCTCGCTGTAGCCGAGGAAGCCCTTCATCGCCTCCTCGCTGTAGCGCTTGAACGCGGCGTTGATGTCCTTGGCCGAGGTCGGTTTCTCCAGCTCGCAGACCAGGTCGACGATGGAGACGGTGGCCGTGGGCACGCGCAGCGCGATGCCGTGCATCTTCCCCGCGAGCTCCGGTAGGACGAGGAAGATCGCCTTCGCCGCACCCGTCGCGGCGGGGATGATGTTGATCGCCGCGGCGCGGGCCTCCCGCAGGTTCTCGCCCACGACGTCCAGGATGCGTTGCGTGTTGGTGTACGAGTGGACGGTCGTCATGAAGCCGCGCTTGATCCCGTATTCGCGGCTGAGCACCTTGGCCGTGACGGACAGGGCGTTCGTCGTGCAGGAGCCGTTGCTGACGATGGTGTGCTTCTTCGGATCGTACAGCTCGTGGTTCACGCCCATGTTGACGGTGATGTCCTCACCCTTGCCGGGCGCGCTGATGATCACCTTCTTCGCGCCGCCCTGCAGGTGACCGCGGGCCTTCTCCGCCTGGGTGAAGCGCCCGGTGGACTCGATGACGAGATCCACCCCGGCCTCCTTCCAGGGGATGACCGCGGGGTCGCGCTCGGCGAAGACCTTGACCGTCCAATCGTTGATCACCAGCTCCCCGTCGCGCGCGCTCACCCGGCCGGGGAAGTGGCCGTAGTTGCTGTCGTGCTTGAACAGGTGCGCGTTCGTCTGGATGTCCGCGATGTCGTTGATCGCGGTCACCTGAAGCGTATCCGGGTGGCGTTCCAGGATCGTGCGCAGCGACTGCCGCCCGATCCGGCCGAACCCGTTGATCCCGATGCGAACCGGCATGGCTCACCCTCCTCCTACTCTCGTTCTTCCCCCGGCGCCTACCGGGATGCCTGCCCCGCCGCTTCGCGCCGGCGCGCCCCCCGCCAGTACCGCTCGAGGAGGTCGCGCCGGATGAAGCCGACGTTGCCGAAGATCCGGATGCTGAACGCGATCACGGCGCCGAGGTAGATGTCGACGCCGAGCAGGTCGCCGATCGCCGTGAGCAGCGCGGCGAGCACGGTATTCGCAAAGAAGCCCGTGACGAAGATGGAGAGGTCGAAGCGCTCCTCCAGCTGGGCGCGCCCGCCGCCGAGGATCGTGTCGATCGCCGCAAGGATGGCGATCGCGGTGTACTTCACGACCCCGAGCGGGATCTCGACGGAGACGAGGAAACCGAGGACGATGCCGACCAGCAAACCTGCGATGGGCAGCCACATCGACGAGATGCCTCCCCTATTGGAACGGCCCCGAGGGCCGGGCGTACGTGAAGCGGAACGAGCCCCGGTAGGCCGGGACCCCGACGCGCACCGCCTTCGTGATCTTCACCGGGAACGCGAACGCCCGCAGCGCCTGCACGACGCCGTCCGGGCGGTCGACATAGGCCATCATGTCGTCGGGCGGGCCGACGGCGATGACGCGGTACGGCGGGGCGAGCCGCTTGGCGTTGCAGATGATCGTCGTCCCCACGCAGTTCAGCCCCGTCGTGGAGATGACGCGCTCGCCGTTGATCGCCACCGCCTCGGCGCCGCTGGCGAAGAGGTCGTTGAGCACTCCCTGCAGGTCGGTGTAGTGCAGGATCACGGTGTTGGGATCATCCCCCGGCCGCAGCGGCAGCGGGCTGTCGTCGAGCTCGACGATCACGCCCGGCCCGGCGACGTGGGTATGGCCGGCCAGCCCGCGCAACCGGTCGAGCTGCCGGCCGAGCGCCTCGAGTTGATCGCGGCCCTGAGAGGCGCCCTGCTCGTAGGCGTGCAGCTGGGTCCGGAGCTGGAAGATCTGCTGCTCGAGGACGCCGCGGTTACGCTCCATCTCGCGCAGCATGAAGCCCAGCTCCTCGAGGCGCTGGGACGGCACCCGCAGCTGCTGGCGGATGAGCAGCTCGTTGCGGATCTGGGTAACGGCCAAGAACCCCGCGGCGGCGAGGATGAGGGCGAGCGTGGCCTGAAGCCGCGTCACTCGCCAGGGGCGGGAAGGCTGGAAGCGGACCATGGGTGGAACCGCCGGCGCGCGCCGTGCGGAACTACATTCAAGTATATGCGTGGTCTGGAAAGCGGGTCAACTCGACTCGCGTGCGCGGGCTTCCAGCTTCTGCTTGATGCGCTTCAGGCGGAAGACGTCCTCGCGGGCGCGCTGCTCGAGCACGGCCGTGATGAAGCGGATCTCCCCGCGCAGGCGCGGGATGACGACCTGCTCGAGGGCGTTGACCCGGCGTGTGGTCTTCTTGATCTCCTCCCCGATCTTCCGTAAGCGGATCTCGGTGGCCGCGACCTCGAGGATGGCCGCCACGACCTCCTCGAAGTTCGCCGCGCTCTCCACGGTGCGGGCGCTGGTCGTGGCCGGGTTGTGCCCGCGTCCCATCAGAGTGCGGCGCACTTCTTTCATCGCGACCTCGGGGATCTTGGTCCCCCAGACGTTGCGCACCTCGATGTCCACGAGCACCTCACGCCGGTCGGCCATCGCTGCCGCCTCGAGCGACTCGCGCCCTTCCCAGGCCTTGGCCAGGGCGAGCAGGATGTAGGCCTCCCCGGCGGCCTTCGTCAGCCGCTCGCGGGCGGCCAGCGACTGGCGGACGATGTTGAAGAAATCCGCGACCAGGGCGTCGCGCTTCCGCTTCAGGAGGTCGACACCCTGGCCCGCGATCCGCGCCTGCTGCTTCCGCTGCAGCAGGTTCATCCTGGTCGGGCTGACGGTCTCCGGCATGGCGAGGTTAAACCCGCGTCTTCTCCTTCCACGTCTCTTCCATCAGCTCACCAAAGTAGTACCGATCGATGTGGTCCTGCTTTACGCGCTTCAGCTCGCCCTTCGGGAAGACCGACAGCAGCTTCCAGGCGAGGCTCAGCGTCTCCTCGATCGTGCGGTCGGTCTGTCCCTGGTTGAGGAATTGCTTCTCGAAGTCCTCCGAGAACTTCAGGTAGAGACGGTCCCGGTCGGTGAGCGCCTCCTCGCCGATGATCGCCACCAGCCGGCGCAGGTCCACACCGTTCGCGTAGCAGGAATACAGCTGGTCGCGCAGCCCGCCGTGGTCCTCCCGCGTCCGGCCCTTGCCGATGCCGTCGTTCATGAGGCGGCTGAGGCTGCGCAGCGGGGTGATCGGGGGGTAGATGCCGACGCGGTGCAGCTCGCGGCTGAGGATGATCTGGCCCTCCGTGATGTAGCCGGTGAGGTCGGCGATCGGGTGCGTGATGTCGTCGTCCGGCATGGTCAGGATGGGCAGCTGCGTGATGGAGCCCTTCCGGCCGTGGATGCGGCCCGCCCGCTCGTAGATCGTGGCCAGGTCGGTGTACATGTAGCCCGGGTAGCCGCGGCGGCCGGGGATCTCCTCACGCGCCGCGCCGATCTCACGGAGCGCGTCGCTATAGTTGGTCATATCGGTGAGGATGACGAGGACCTGCATGTCGAGCTCGAACGCCAGGTACTCGGCCGCGGTGAGCGCCACGCGCGGCGTGATGAGGCGCTCGATGGCGGGGTCGTCGGCCAGGTTGAGGAAGACCACGCTGCGCGCGAGCGCGCCGGTGGACTCGAACTGGTCGATGAAGAACGCCGCCTCGCGCTGCGTGATGCCCATCGCGGCGAAGACGACCGAGAACTCCTCCGTCCCGCCGGGCACCTTGGCCTGGCGGGCGATCTGGGCGGCGATCTCGTTGTGCGGGAGGCCCGCGCCGCTGAAGATCGGCAGCTTCTGCCCGCGCACCAGCGTGTTCAGGCCGTCGATCGCGGAGATGCCGGTCTGGATGAACTCCTGGGGCCGCTGGCGGGCGACGGGGTTGATCGGCGCGCCGATGATCGGCAGCCGCTTCTCGGGGATGATCGGGGGCAGCCCGTCGATCGGGGCGCCCAGCCCGTCGAACCGCCGGCCGATGATCTCCCGGGAGAGACCCAGCCGCGCCACGTCCTCGCGCAGGCTGATGCTGGTCCGGGCGAGGTCGAGCCCCGTCGTCTCCTCGAAGACCTGGATGACCGCCTTCTTCTCGGAGACCTCGATGACCTGACCGCCGCGCACGGTGTCGTCGGGCAGGTGGATGTTCACGATCGCGCCGTAGGAGAGGTCCTGCGCGCCCTCGACGAACAGCAGCGGCCCCGAGATGTAGGAGATCGATTGGTAGCGCTTCGTCGTGAGCTCCATCGTTACTCCTCCCCTCCGGCCACGGCGGGCTCGGCCGCCTTGCCGCCGAACGCCTCCGGCAGCCGGCGCAGCCAGGTCTCCAGGTACGCGGCGAAGTCGTCCTTCGGTACGTCCTTCATCCGCGCGATCTCCTCGATCTGCTTGAGGTTGAGGATCTCATCGAGGAGCATGCCGCGCTTCAAGGCCACCAGCGACTCATCGTAGAAACGGATGATCGCCTTCAGAAACCCGTAGGACCGCAGCAGCGGGCTGTGCGCGTCGTCGGTGAAGGCGTTCTGCTGCAGGAAGTCCTCCCGCAGCATCTTGCCCGCCTCGATGACCATGCGCTGGTCGTCCTGCAGGGCGTCGGGGCCGACCAGCTGCACGATCTCCTGCAGCTCCGCCTCGCGCTGCAGCAGCGCCCCGGCGCGATCCCGCAGCTCCTCGAAGTCGGCCGGCATGTTATCCCGATACCAGGGCTTGAACAGGTCCGTGTAGAGGCTGTAGCTGCGCAGCCAGTTGATCGCCGGGAAATGCCGGCGGCTGGCCAGCTTGTCGTCGAGCGCCCAGAATGTTCCGGTGATGCGCAGCGTGGCCTGCGTGACCGGCTCGCTGAAGTCCCCGCCGGGCGGCGAGACCGCGCCGATGACGGTGATCGAGCCGCGGCGTTCCGGATTCCCAAGGCAGATGACGCGGGCGGCCCGCTCGTAGAAAGCGGCCAGGCGGCTGCTGAGGTACGACGGGTAGCCTTCCTCGGCCGGCATCTCCTCCAGCCGGGAGGAGATCTCGCGCATCGCCTCCGCCCAGCGGCTCGTGGAGTCGGCCATGACCGCGACCTTCAGGCCCTGATCGCGCCAGTACTCGGCCAGGGTGATGCCGGTATAGACCGAGGCCTCGCGTGCGGCGACCGGCATGTTCGAAGTGTTGGCAATGATGATCGTCCGCTCCATCAGCGGCCGGCCGGTACGCGGGTCCTCCAGTTCCGGAAACTCGTCGAGGACGTGCGTCATCTCGTTGCCGCGCTCCCCGCAGCCGACGTAGACGATGACGTCCGCGTCACCCCACTTCGCCAGCGTCTGCTGGGTGATCGTCTTGCCCGAGCCGAACGGTCCCGGGATGGCCGCGGTGCCGCCCATGGCGACGGGGAACAGGACGTCGAGCACGCGCTGCCCGGTGATGAAGGGCTCGCGGGGGTCGAGGCGCTGCCGCACCGGCCGCGCCTGACGCACCGGCCACCGGTGCATCATCTGCACCTCGGTCCCGTCGCGCAGGCGGCACACCGCCTCCGTCACGGTGAACTCCCCGCGCTTGATCTCCGCCACCTCCCCGCCCTGGACGGATGGCGGGATGAGGACCTGGTGCTTGAAGTTGAACTCCTGCACCCAGCCGATGGCGTCGCCGGGCCCGACCTTGTCTCCGGCTTTTGCGGTCGGCTCGAAGGCCCACTTCTTCTCCCGGTCGAGGGCCGGTACCACGGCGCCCCGCGCGATGAAGTCGCCCTTCAGGGACTTCACCGCTTCGAGCGGCCGCAGGATGCCGTCGAAGACGCCGAAGAGCAGCCCCGGCCCCAACTCCACGGTGAGCGGGTTGCCGGTGCTCTCCACGGGTTCCCCGACATACAGGCCCGAGGTATCCTCGTAGACCTGCACGAAGGCGGTGACGCCGTCCAGGCGGATGATCTCGCCGAGCAGGCCTTCCTTGCCGACTCGGACGATGTCGTACATCCGCGCCCCGGTCATCCCCTTGGCGATGACCGCGGGACCGGCGATCTTGATGATCGAACCCTTGATGGCCATGTCCGGTCCTCCTACCTCAACTTCACGTAGAATCCGATGTGCTCTTTGACCAGACGCGCGATGTACGCTTCCCCGGTCTCCATCTCCGCCTTCGCGGCGGGAAACGGTACGACGATGGGCAGGTCGCGGTCGCGCAGCAGGCGCGCGCGCTCCTCCTCGGTCCCTTTCAGGAGATCCTCGTTCACGGCGACCAGGCCGTAGTCGAGGGGGAGCAGCGCCCGCAGGTGCTCGAACGCCGCCTGCGGGGAATCGGCCTCGCGCACCTCGACCCCCGCGAGGCGGAAGCCCGTCGCGGTCTCGGGGTCGGTGATCACCACCATGCGGTAGGCCATCCCTACACCACCACCATCTCACGGCGCACCCGGTCGCGCGAAATACCGAGCTGCTTGCTGCGGGCGATCAGCCGCAGGTTCTTCACCTCATTGTACTTGAGCGCCAGATAGGCGACGACGATGTCGATGCCGAGCGGATCCCCCAGGTAGAGTCCGGTCTGGGCGCGCGTCATCGCCAGGTCGAGGTCGCGCTCGAAGGCCGTGAGGTCGTCGCTCACCGACTTCACGGGAAAGCCCTGCACACGGAGCCCCTTCATCCCCTGCTCCGCCGTCTCGCGGTCGGCGAGCAGCAGGAACAGGTCTTCGCTGACGATCCGCCCGCCCGGGATGAAGAACCGCGCCTTGGCCTCGGGTGAGAGGTCCGCCGCGCGCTGCACCTTGAACGCGGTCTTGACGTTCGTGGCGTCGAGCTCGGCCTGCAGCAGCGAGCGCACGACCTGCTGGCTGTGGCCGCCCCCGCGGGCGACGCGCAGGCCGTGCTCAGCGTAGAACCGCTCCAGGCGCAGCTCGAGGGCGAAGAGGTCCTTCGTCTCGAGGTACCCGCGCAACCCTTCGGACAGCGGCACGGCGAAGGGATGCTCCAGACCGCTGAACGCCCCGACCACGGCCGGGATGTCGGGCTGGGAGGCGAGCTCGCGCAGCGCCGCCTCGTTCAGGCTGCCGGCGGGGATGAGGTTCGCCGCGATGTCCTCCTGCGCGGTCCCGCCGTGCTTCCCCCGCAGGATGAGGCGCAGGTTCGAGAGGTCCCAGCGTATCAATACGACCTCGATGAGCGCCCGGGGGGTGCCGTCGGCGAAGGAGAGGATCTTCGTCGTCGTGTGGTAGAAGTTGCGCGCCAGCGCGACGTCCACCGCCTGCAGGGCCGGGAAGCGGGCCAGGGCCTCCTGCAGGTCGTGGCCATACGGCGTGTTGTTCAGCGCCTGGACGAATCCCTCCAGCGTCGGCAGCACCAGCAGCTCCTCCATCCGGCCTGGATCCAGCAGGCGGCTGCGCATCGCGCGCACCCTCGCGTTGATGTAGGGAAAGTCAGGCACCTAGTGCCCCCACAGCAACGCCGCTACCTCGGAGGTCAGCACCGGCTTGACGCGCTCGATGCGCGAGGCCAGCGTGTTCTCCACGACGAAGCGCCGGTCGGCGGTGACCACCCGAGCCCCGCCGCGCACGTCGTCCGCCGTCGCCGCCTCGGCGTCCAGGCCCAGCTCGCGCACGGCCTGCCGGGCGAGGTCCCGGTCGTCGGGATGCACCTCCACCACGATCCGCCCGCTGAGGCCGGCCGAGGCCTCCCGGATGAGGGCGCGCAACACACCGGCGTAGCGGGTCTTGTCCTGCTGGAGGCGGGCCAGCTCCGCCTCGGCGCGGCTGAAGACCTCGGAGATCGCCCGGTCCTTCGCCTGCAGCACGAGCGCGGAGGCGCGCACCTGCGCGGCGCTGCTGGCCCGGGCGAGGGCCGCCTTGCGCTCGCTGTCGACCCGCGCCCGGGCGGCCTCCAGCTGTTCCTGCGCTGCCCGGCGGGCCTCCGCGGCGATCTGCTCCGCTTTGGCGCGCGCCTCGGCCAGGACGCGCTCGGCCTCCGCCGCGGATTCCTTCTCGAGGATGGCGACCAGCTCTGAGCTCATCCGGCTAGATCTTGCCGATCACGAAGAATGCGACCAGAAAGCCCAGGATGATCATCGTCTCCGGCAGCGCCAGGAAGACCAGCATGAGGCCGCCGATCTCGGGCCGCTCCGCGATCGCACCGGCCGCCGCCGCGCCGATGCGCGACTGCGCCCACGCCGTGCCGATCGCGCCGAGCCCGACGCTGATCGCCGCGGCCAGACCCAGCAACCCCGCGCCCGTCCCGCTCGGCGCCGCCGCCGGCTCCTCCGGCGCCGCGAAGGCCGCGCCCGCCAGGAGCACGGTGACGGCCGACACCACCATCAACACCAGCACGACTTTCTTCACCCGACTCACCTCCCGAGTAATCCGTCCCCACCGGCCCTTCCACCTCGATCGTAGCAAGAACCAGGTGAAGCCTGCGTCAAGACAGGTCAAGCGTCTCCGGATTTGTGGAACGGCTGGTAGCGCCGCCCCGTCTCCTCATGGAACTTGAACTTGCTGAAGAACTCCACCCAGTGCAGACGCGCCGGCTGGATGATGTGCCCCATGATCGTGAAGACGAAGAACATGGTCTGAAACCCGGCGGCCAGCAGCCAGCCCGCGATGGTGCCGATGACTCCGGGGATCCTGAACTGCGTGGCCATGGCCGGACCGACTTCATTGGCCGCGAGAGCGAGGGCCGCCGCAGCCAGCCCGAACGCCATCAATCGCGCGTGCGACAGGATGTGGCCAAATGCCGCGGTGCTCTCGAGGAGCCAGAGGATACGCTTGATGACATCGCGATCGACAATGAGGGAGATGCCCGCCATGACGACGGCTCCCATGAACAGATACAGCCCAACCGGGCCGAGGGCGGCGGGCAACGTGTCCCCCTCCGCTCCCAGGAACAGGAGCAGGCCCCCGGTCCCAAGCATGATCACGACCGACTCGAAGACCCCGACGAAATGGCGCTGCCGGAGGGCCCCGATCAGATGCACGAGCAGCCCCAGGAAGATCATCAGGATCCCTGCGGCGAGGATCATCAGGAAGTATGGGGTCCAGTTCTGCTCGGCCAGCCGGTTGAAGAGCGGGGCGATGGGCCAGTGGTACTTGTGCGCAAGCAGCTCCACGAGATTCCCAAAGAACTCCAGGTAGACGATGCCGAACAGGATGATCCAGAAGGCGCAGACCCGGAGCAGGAACGAGAGGTCCGCCACGAGCGGCGGCTGGAAACGCACGTTCAGCAGGTTGATCGTCAATGGCTGGCCGGCTCTGGCCCGGTTCCGGAGCATCCATCCGAGCGCAAAGAGCAGCAGGCCATACGCGACGTCGCCGATGACCAGACCGACAAAGATCGGGAAAGTGATCGCGACGACCGGGCTCGGGTCCCAGGCGCCGTAGCGCGGAGGCTGGAACAGCGCGAGCAGCCGCTGGAAGGGCCGGATGAAGCCGGGGTTGTCGAGCATGACCGGCACGCGTTCGGGGTCATGGTGCGGGTCGGCGGGCGTGTCGTAGACAACGATCTCCGCACCGAAGCGCTCTCGTAGGCGGCCGCGGATCTCGGGCACCGCCCGCGTCGGGGACCAGCCGTGCAGGATGAAGGTGTAGCGCGACTGGGCGAGCTCCGGGACGACCTTCATCTGGGCGAGGCTGTCGGCGAGAACGGCCCGCGCCGCGGCGATCCGGGGGCGCTCCGCGGCGGCGATCTGCGTGAGCTCGCGGTCGAGGCGCTCGATCTCCTTCGGGACCTCCGCCTTGCGGCGCTCCATCATCGCGATCGTGTCGGCGGTCTGCGCACCCGCGAAGCGCGCCGGGAGCCTGAGCTCGCTGACGCCCGCGCGCGAGAGGACGGGACGAACGAGATCCGCCTCGGCGCGGCGGAAGGCCACGACGACGCCGATCCGATTTTCGTCCACGATGCGGCTGATGACCTCGACCCGGCCGCCGGTGGCCTTGACGAGCTCGTTGCGGATGGCGGTGACGACGGTGAGGTCCTTCGTGTTCAGGAGGAAGCCGATCGACTCCAGGGCCTTGCTCGCGGCCAGCGCGTTGAGCAGCGGGGACAGGGCCCGGACCGCGCCTTCGTAGGAAGCGATCAGGGAAGATTCCTCTTCCAACTCAAGACGCGTGCGGGTCAATTGCCGAACGCGCTGCTCGACGTCGGCCACGCGGGAATCAAGCTCATCAGTGGAGACTCCGGCAAGATCGGAAGGGATCGCGGCGCCGCCACCTGAAGCGTCGCCGCGGACTAGGATGAGCAGACCGTCGGCCCGCGTCAGGGCGCGCTCCAGGACGTGCAGCCGGCGCGTCTCGTCCTCCGAAAGCTGCAGCGCCGTGACCGGAGCTTCTTCCGATTCGATGTGGTCGATGTGCAGGGCACCGATCCGCTGCACCTCCTCGATGACTTGCCCGAGGAGGCGCTTCGGCCCCAGCACGATGACCCGAGACATCTCAACGATCAGGAGAGGCCGCCCATGACGCGGGTGACGACGAGGTCGATGGCCCGGTCCATGCGTTCGGCGGCGCGCGCACTGACCTGCTTCGCGTCCGCCTCTGCCTGGGCGAGGCGCTGTGCCGCGGCGGCCTCGCTCTCGCGGGCGATCTCGGCCTGCGTGCGCTCCGCGAACTGCGCCGCCTCGCGGCGCGACTGCTCGAGCAGCGCCGCGGCCTCCCGCTGCGCGTCGTCGATCAGCGCTCGGGCCTGCTCGCGCGCCTGCGCGACTCTGTGCTCGAGTTCCTGTTCCTTTGAGGCGATGAGCTGGAGGAGGTTTTCGTCCGAGTGGCCGCCCTTGGCCGTCATCGTTCCACCTGGCTACGGGTTCTCTGAGCGCGTGAGGGCCCAGGACCACGGGGGCTCCCCGCAGTCCTGGGCCGGAATGACCGGGGCCATCATAACAGACGAACGGAAAGAGCGTCAACGGCTGGCGCCTGTGCCGCCTCACGTCGTGCGGGCGCGCCAGAGGGCGCGGAGATACTGGATCTGCCCGGCGTGATAGATGTCGTGCGTGGCCATCCGCAGCACGCGGAGGAGCAGCGGCATCTCCTCCCCGGGGAACGGCCGGAGGCAGTCGGCCTCCCGCAGCTGCGCTGCGCGGCCGCGGATCTCTCCCGAGACGGCGTGCAGCGCCCGCACGTCCGCCTGCCATGCCGCCGCGTCGCCCGTAACCTCCGCCCAGTCGGTCCGCTCCAGCTCGCTCACGTACGCGGTCTCACCCTGCCCCACCGTGAAGAGCGGCCGCACCCCCGTCCAGGCATCCAGCGTCGCCTGTTTCCAGTGGGTGACGTGCCGCACGATCTGCCAGATGGAATGCCGTTGCGGCGCAGGTTTCCAGAGGGCTTCGGCATGGGTCACGCCGTCGAGCGCCATGGCCAATGACGGCTGCCAGGCTTCCTTCTCAAACGTGTAGTCCAGATGGTGAAGCAGCACCGTCCTGAAGTCGAGGGGGAGCCGATCCACGCGTTACAGGCGGAGCAGCAACGTGGCGTTCTTGGCCAGGTCGATGATGGGCTGCGGATAGAGGCCGATGATCAGGGTGCCCAACCCCGCGATGCCGAGCGCCACCTGCAGCGCCGGCGGCTCGGGGATGGGCGTCTCGCTGGTCGCCGGCATGACGTACATCGCCCGGATCACGCCGACATAGTAGTAGAGAGAGATCACGCTGTTGATGATCCCGACCACGGCCAGCCACAACAGCCCGGTCTCGATCGCCGCCCCGAGGACGTAGAACTTCCCGATGAAGACCGCGGTCGGCGGGAGCCCCGTGAGTGAGAGCATGAACACCGCCATCAAGAACGCCGAGACCGGGGCCCGGCGCGAGAGGCCCGCGTAGTCCGGGATGTCGTCGGAGCGCAGCTGCGCGCCGACGAGCACCGCGACGAAGAACGCGCCGAGCTGCGTGAAGGTGTACCCCAGCAGGTAGATGAGCAGTCCCGGCGTCCCGAAGTCCCCGCGGAACGCCGCGACGCCGATGAGGATGAAGCCGGCGTGGCTGATGCTGGAGTAGGCGAGCATGCGCTTGATGTTCCGCTGGGGCAGAGCGAGCAGATTCCCCAGGGTCATCGTCACCGCGGCGAGGATCGACAGCAGCAGCACCCAGTCCACGCGGGCGGGGTCGATCGCCACAAGCAGCATACGCACCAGGGCAGCGAAGCCCGCCGCCTTCGACGCCACGGAGAGGAAGGCCGCCACCGGCGTCGGGGCGCCCTCGTAGACGTCCGGCGTCCACTGGTGGAACGGCACCATCGAGATCTTGAAGCCGAACCCGGCCAGCATCAGCGCCACGCTGAGGTAGAGCGCGGGCTGCGGAGCGGTGCGGAGGCGCACGGCGATGTCGTAGAGGTTCGTGCTGCCGGCCAGCCCGTACACGATGGAGAAGCCGAAGAACATCACCGCCGAGGCCGCCGCGCCGAAGAGGAAGTACTTGATCCCGGCCTCGTTGCTCTTCGGGTTCGCCTTGAGGAAACCCGCCAGCACGTAGCTCGTCAGGCTGACGAACTCGATGGAGAGCGCCAGCAGGATGAGGTCGGCGCTCCCCGCCATCAGCACGAGCCCGAGGGCCGTGAACACCAGCAGCGCGTAGAACTCGCCCTCGAAGCGCGAGCGCAGGCTGTCCATCGCGGCCAGGATGACGAGCGCGGTGGCGATGACGGTGAGGATCTTGAAGAACACCGCGAACCCGTCCACCGCGTAGGAGCCGAAGAACGCCGTCCGCGGGTCCCAGGCGAGCATCGCGGAGGCCGGGATCAGCGTCAGCAGCAGGCCGCCCACCGCGATCGCGCCGGCCGCCACCTTGCGCCCCGGGGCGGTGAAGAGGTCGACGAGGAGCACGAGCAGGCCGAGCCCGGCCAACCACAGCTCCGGGCCGATCGACCAGAGATCGGACGCGGTCGGCAGCATCGGCTCAGCGCACCACGCCGGCGAGCGTCGTCATCGCGGCATTGATCACGTCCAACAGCGGCCGCGGGTAGACCCCGAAGATCAGCATGAGGACGGCCAGCGGCACGAGCGACAACTTCTCCCGGCCGTCCATGTCGGGCAGGTGCGCCCACCGCTCGTTCAGCGGGCCGAGGAAGATGCGCTGGATCGTCCACAGGAACATCGCCGCGTTGAAGACGAGGCCCGTCAGGGCCACCGCGGTGAAGTACGGGAAGATCCCGAAGCTGCCCACGAAGATGAGGAACTCCGCGACGAATCCCATCAACCCGGGCAGACCGAGCGAGGCCAGCATCGCCATCGTGCTGATCCCGGTATAGACGGGCAGGCGCACCCCCAGCCCGCCGAACTCGTCCACCCCCCGGGTGTGCGCCCGGTAGTCGTAGAGGACGCCGACGATGAGGAATAGGGCCCCGGTGATGATGCCGTGGGCGACCATCTCGAAGACCGCGCCGTTGAGCGCCGTGGCCGCGGCCTGCGCCTTGCTTGCGTCCCCCGCCGCCGCGGCCGCCGCGGCGATGCCGAGCATGACGAACCCCATGTGGTTCACGGAGCTGTAGGCGACGAGCTTCTTCAGATCGGTCTGGGCCATCGCCACGAGCGCGCCGTAGACGATGCCGAGCAGGGCGAGCACGGCGACGATCACGGCATACTGCTTGAACGCCTCGGGCAGCATCGGCAGGCTGACGCGGACGAAGCCGTAGGTGCCCATCTTCAGCAGGATACCGGCCAGGATGACCGAGCCCGCGGTCGGTGCCTCGACGTGCGCGTCCGGGAGCCAGGTGTGGAACGGCCACATCGGCACCTTGATGGCGAAGCTGAGGAAGAACCCCCAGAAGGCCAGCGCCGCGAGCAGGGGCGTGCCGGCCAGCGGCTGCTGCCGGATGAGGTCGAGCATCCCGAACGTCCGCGGGTCGCTGTGGAAGTACAGCAGCAGGATGGCCAGCAGCATCGCCAGCGAGCCGACCAGCGTATAGAGGAAGAACTTGATCGCCGCGTACTCCTTGCGCGGACCGCCCCAGATCGCGATGAGGAAGAACATCGGGACCAGCGTGATTTCCCAGAATATGTAGAAGAGGAAGAAGTCCAGGGCGACGAAGACGCCGAGCATCCCGGTTTCGAGCAGCAGGAACAGGAACAGGTATTCCTTCAGGCGATGGTCGATCCGCCAGGAGTACACCACGGAGAGCAGGCTGAGGAGCGTGGTCAGCACGAGCAGCGGCAGGCTCAGCCCGTCCACCCCGAGGTGGTAGTTGATGGCGATCCCGGGGATCCAGCGGTAGACCTCCTGGAACTGCATCCCGCCGCCGATCTGGTACATCCCGATCAGCACCAGGCTGAGGAGGAACGAGGCCGCGGAGGCCAGCAGCGCCACGTTTTTCATCAGCGCGTGGTTCGTCTTCGGGAGCAGCAGGATGAGGAGGCCCCCGGCCAGCGGCAGGAACGTGATGAGACTCAGCATTATCGGAGAATCCCTCCAATCACGAGGACGATGACGCCGAACGCGATGACGAGCAGGTAGTTCTGCGGGCTCCCCGTCTGCACGTAGCGCAGGACCCCGCCCACCTTGCCGGTCACCCAGCCGATGAGGTTGACGAGGCCGTCCACGACGTACAGGTCGAACAGCCGGTACAGACGGGCCAGCCAGACGAAGACGATCCCCACCGCGTTCACCGCGCCGTCGATGACGTACAGATCGAACACGCGCAGCCTGCGCGCGATCCACAGCGTCGGCGTGACGACGGCGAACGCGTACAGCTCATCCCAGTAATACTTGTGCACGAGCAGCGCATACAGCGGCCGCGCGGCGCGGCGGAGCGACGCGGAGGAAAGCCACTTCCAGTAGTACACGACGGCCGCGGTGAAGATGCCGGCGAGCGCCACCGCGGTACTGAGCAGGGCCAGGTTCAGGTCGAACGGGACGCTCTCCGCCGCCTCGAACTCGACGAAGTGGTGGAAAGGATTGCCCCACCACGGCGCGCCCACGAATCCGATCAGCCCCGAGAAGACGGCCAGCGCCACGAGCGGCACGGTCATGACCGCCGGCGACTCGTGCGGGTGCGCGTGGTGGCTGCGCAGCGGGCCGCTGAAGGTCAGGAAGATCATCCGGAACACATAGAATGCGGTGATGAACGCCCCGACCAACCCCACCCAGAACAGCGGCGGGTTGTGGTGGAAGGCCTCGAGCAGGATCTCGTCCTTGCTCCAGAACCCCGCGAACGGCGGGACCCCGGACAGGGCCAGCGCCCCGACGAGCATCGTCCCGTAGGTCCAGGGCATGACCCGGCCGAGCCCGCCCATCTCCTTCATGTCGTTGGTGTGCATGGCGTGGATCACGGAGCCCGCGGCCAGGAACAGCAGCGCCTTGAAGAAGGCGTGGGTCATGAGATGGAAGACGCCCGCGGTGAACCCCAGCACGCCGAGGCCCATCATCATGTAGCCGAGCTGGCTGATCGTGGAGTACGCCATGACCCGCTTGATGTCGTCCTGCACGATGCCGATCGTGGCCGCCATCAGCGCGGTGATCCCGCCGATCCAGGCCACCACGGTGAGCGCGCCGTGATCGGGGCTGCCGAAGAACAGCAGGTACGTCCGCGCCACGAGGTACACGCCCGCGGCCACCATCGTCGCGGCGTGGATCAGGGCGGAGACCGGCGTGGGCCCCTCCATCGCATCCGGCAGCCAGACGTGCAGGGGGACCTGGGCCGATTTGCCGACCGCGCCGCCGAACAGCAGCAGCGCGGCGAGGGTCAGGGTGACGCCGGCGAGATGACCCGCCTCCACCGCCTCGAAGATCTGGTCGAACTGCAGCGTGCCGACCGTGAAGAAGATGAGCAGGATGCCGATGAACATGAAGGTGTCGCCGATGCGGGTCGTGACGAAGGCCTTGATCGCCGCGCGGGCCGCCGACGGCCGTTCGAACCAGAACCCGATGAGCAGGTAGGAGCACAACCCTACGCCCTCCCACCCGACGTAGAGCAGGAGGAGGTTGTTCGCGAGCACGAGCGTGAGCATCGACGCCGCGAACAGCGACATGTAGGCGAAGAACCGCGGGTAGCGCGGATCGCCGTGCATGTACCCGATGGAGTAGATGAAGATCAGCGACCCGACGACCGTGACGACGATCAGCATCACCGCCGTGAGCGGATCGATCTGGTAGCCGATCTCGAGCGCCCGGTCCCCGAGCACCGCCCAGACCATGTTCGCCTGGTAGGTGGCGCCGCCCACGGCCTGGGCCAGGATGGCGATCGACAGCAGGGCGTCGATCCCCATCGCCCCGATCGCGACGTAGGCCCCCTCCCCCGGCAGCCGCCGGCCGAAGAAGATGATCAGCCAGAACGCGAGGAAGGGCAGGACCGGGATGATCCAGGCAACGGCCAGCATGCTCACCACTTCATCACGTTGATCTCATCGACGTGGATGGTCTCGAGGCTGCGGTAGGCGGCCATGACCAGGGCCAGCCCGATCGCCGCTTCGCACGCGGCCAGGGTGATCACGACGAGGGCGAAGACGTGGCCGGCCACCGCGCCGGGGGCGACGTAGCGGTTGAACGCGACGAGGTTGATGTTCCCCGCGTTCAGCATGAGCTCGATGCCCATGAGGATGGCCACGGCGTTCCGCCGGGTGAGGACACCGTACAGCCCCAGGCAGAAGAGCAGCGTGCTGACGACCAGGTAGTGCGTGAGCCCGACGGTCATTCCTCTCGCCTCGCGATCACGATCGCCCCGATCAACGCCACGAGCAGCACCAGGCTGGTCACCTCGAAGATCAGGGCGTAGTTGGTGAGGAAGGCGCTGCCGATGGCCGGGGCGCTGTACGCCGGCGGGCGGCCGGGGGACAGGCTCCACGGCGTGCGGAGGAAGACGAGCAGCATGAGGAAGGCCAGCCACAGCGCCGCGGTGGCGCCGAGCGGCACCTGCTCGTTCATCTGGCGCACCTCCACCCCGGAGCCGCCTTCGGTGAGCATGATCACGAAGAGGATCAGCACCGTGATCGCCCCGGCGTAGATCAGGACCTGGATGCCGGCCACGAACTCGGCCTGCAGCATGATGTAGAAGCCGGTCACGCCGAGGAACGTGGGCACGAGCGACAGGGCGCTGCGCACGATGTTCCCGCTGGTCACCACGATCACGCCCGGGATGAGGATCACCGCGGAGAGGATGATGAACACCGCGAGCTCGCCCATGGGTCAGCGCGCCACCGTGAGGAGGAATCCGGTGATGAGCAGGTTCAGCAGCCCCACCGGCAGCAGCACCTTCCAGGACAGGTTCAGGAGCTGGTCGAGCCGCAGGCGCGGGTATGTCCAGCGCATCCACATCAGGAAGAAGACCAGGCCGAACATCTTCACGAAGAACCAGAGCATCGAAGGCAGCACCGGTGTACGTCCGAGCCCGATGCCGACGACCATCAGCCCGCAGAGCACCGCCGCAAGCGCGGCCAGGGCCAGGATCGGCCGGACCAGCAGCACTTCGCGCAGCGCGGAGAAGCGGATGAAGGCGGCCAGGGCCAGCGCGCCCAGGCCGAGCAGCGCCCACACCCACTGCGGCATGGTGGGCTCGAGCCACCCGCCGAGGAACAGGATCGAGGCCACCGCCGCCATCGCGAACATCTCGGCGTACTCCCCCAGCTGGAAGAGCGCGAAGCGCATCCCGGTGTACTCGGCGAAGTAGCCGGCGACGAGCTCGGACTCCGCCTCCGGCAGGTCGAAGGGCACACGGTTCACTTCGGCCGTGGCCGCGATGAGGAAGACCAGCGCGGCGATCAGGCCGAAGGGCGGGACCTTGAACAGGAACCAGCCGCCCCGCTGCGCCTCGATGATGCCGACCGTGGAGAGCGTCCCCGCCAGCATCGCCACCCACAGCAGGGCGAGGGCCAGGGGGATCTCATAGCTGATCATCTGCGAGGCGGCGCGCAGCCCGCCCAGCAGGGCGTACTTGTTGTTGCTGCTCCAGCCCGCGGCCAGGATGCCAATCACCGTGAGTGAGGCCATCGCCGAGAAGTACACGATGCCGATGTTGATGTCGCGCACGACCAGGACGCGGCCGAAGGCGGTCCCGAAGGGGATGACCACCCAGTCCAGCAACCCGGCCACGGCGACGATGAGCGGCGCGGTGTTGAAGATCATCGCGTCCGCCCGGCGCGGGGTGATGTGC